>Ga0228614_1000002_pt1 | contig 358979 bp, 323 predicted proteins | sample 15DmetaG_FD_190531 | JGI IMG/M metagenome (GOLD analysis project Ga0228614, IMG submission 190531) | Seawater microbial communities from Monterey Bay, California, United States - 15D | ecosystem: Environmental > Aquatic > Marine > Coastal | place: USA: California | collected 2016-10-13
TTGGCACCTCGATGTCGGCTCGTCACATCCTGGGGCTGGAGAAGGTCCCAAGGGTTGGGCTGTTCGCCCATTAAAGTGGCACGCGAGCTGGGTTCAGAACGTCGTGAGACAGTTCGGTCTCTATCTGTAGTGGGCGTTAGAAATTTGCGTGGATCTGTCTTTAGTACGAGAGGACCGAGATGGACTGACCTCTGGTGTATCGGTTGTTCCGCCAGGAGCATTGCCGAGTAGCTACGTCGGGAAGGGATAAGCACTGAAAGCATATAAGTGCGAAACCCACCACAAGATGAGATTTCTTTTAAGGGTCGTAGGAGACGACTACGTTGATAGGTCACAGGTGTAAAGGCAGTAATGTCATAGCCGAGTGATACTAATTACCCGTAGGTCTATCGTAGTACTTTTTCTTTTAAAAATTGTACTAAAAAATTATCAACTTTATCGCTTTTGCAGTGCTGTGTCTTTTTATATGTCAACTTATTAGGTAGCGCTTAAACGTTACGACAATTAAGGTGGTTATAGCAGTGGGGCTCACCTCTTCCCATTCCGAACAGAGAAGTTAAGCCCACTAGCGCAGATGGTACTGCCACACGGTGGGAGAGTATGTCGCCGCCTTCTTCAAAGACCCTTGCAACTTTTGCTTGGGTCTTTTTTTATTTTACCGCTACATTACCAGATTTATTCTAAATCTACTTTCGATGCTTTTGGGGTTGTATTCATTTTTCATTTAAGTCAGACTGAAATGATCTTGAGTCAAAAATCAACAGTACATGGCTTATTTTTCCATCAACAATTTCAAATATTTGAAACATAGTTGTTAAAACCCCTAGCTTTGAAAACTCATAGATTAAACAAGCAGAATGATTATCGAAATAACTTTTAATTATCTTGTACTTAAAGTTTTCGGGAGGGTTGTTTCGAAGTGCGTTAACATAATCATCTGCTGAGTCAAAATTGTAGAAAGGTCCGCTGAATTTTAAATCATCTGAAAATATTTTCCTCAAGGCTTCCAAATCTCCTGTTTTGAAAACACAGTCCATATATTTTTCAGCTAGTTCCAAAGGATTCATAAGGTACTGTCTCAAAAAGTGTGTAAAGTAAAAGTAATTTGAACAAAACTTGGATATTACTAGATTGCTAGATTCAATTAATAAGTACACCCTTTAGGTTAAAATTAGCTAAAAGGACTTCATTGGGTGTTTTGTATCCCAATAATTTTCTGGGTCTACTGTTTAATTTTCTGATAATCATATTGATAGTTTGATGACTGGTTTTGTTAAAATTGGTTTTCTTGGGTAAGCTCACTTCTGAACCGACTCAAGCCGCTTAAAAATAGCGAAAACTCAGGGGGAGTTGTTTAGCATTAGGATTTAAATTTTCTTTTAAAATATCCGAGTAGAGAAAGCGAAAACAAACAAAAAAGTACGGCTCCAATATCAAAAATCACATCTTCCCAGCTTCCTACCCGATTGGGTAACAGATTCTGTATTCCTTCATCTAGCAAACCGATTCCAGTTGCTAAAACGGCGGTAATAAGATAAACGTGTAAAAGCGATAAACGATTTCGGTATCTGAGAATTAACGCTTGAAATAAGCAATAGGTCAACACGCTGTACTCCATCACGTGGCTTCGTTCGGGTAAGGACAAACGAAGAAAAAAAAGGACAAATACAGCGGTTAAACCCAATCGAACAGCCCAAAGTTCACAATGCGCTTCCCAATGCAGTGCACCCATTAAAATTGCCGCTCCCACTAAAAGCATTCCTGTAAGGAATACAAGTGCATGACTGCCTTGATGGCTCCACCAAGTGACGAGGGGATTCCCTATGAAAAGAGTGCTAAAAATAAGAAGTACAATCAAGAAGCTGCAGCGCCAATAAAATTTTTCGGTGAATTGATGTCGTTTCATTTTTGTTTTATTTTAATACAATCAAAAAACGAGCGTGTGGCAGGCAAACGAAAGAATATTTGATTTGAGGCTGTATTCTTTAAAATTACTATTTTTTTTAAAGTGTACCTTAGATTTTTACGGATGTATTTTGAGAAGAGAATATTGATTCAATTTGAGAATAAAGAAGGTTTTTGCTTGTCAGTAGAAAAGGCAGTACTTTTAATTTTATGAATCCAATTGTTGTTTTATTTTTTCTAATAGTTAGCCTTGCTTTTGGACAAAAAACAGATCGTTCTCAATTGATTATTCCAGCTAAGCAGGTGGTTCAGATCGATTACCCATTGTACAAAGGTTTTAACGTCAAGATCTGGAACGAGTCCAAGTTTGAAGTTGGGGTTTCGGCACGAGACAAGGTCACAGACTCGGTACGAAAAAGTTTTGGAATTCCTAAAGGAAAAAATGCCCTATTGGAAGTAAACGATGGGATGTATTTACAGTTTGAAAATCGTTTTCTAGCATCGCTTAAGATTGCCTACACCCTTCGAAAAGGCAGCTCAGGAAATAAAAAATCAATCAAGCCCCTCACACCACAACGCGCCTTTTACTTGGAAAACAACACCGCGCAAACGCTACCGTTACGAATTCCTGGAGTGATGAATCCCAATCTTAGTCCTTTTTCTAGAAGCGGTGTGGACTTGCCCAACGGACAAAAAATTTACTTCGAATTAAAAGGAAAACGCATTCTAATCCTAACCGTTACGGATACCATTCCCCATGGAGCTCGAATGGATGTAGCCTCCCTAATAGAAAAAGCACTCAATAAGGATTGATACCTACAGATCAAATAAATATTGAAATTTTAAATAAAGTTGACTGTTTTCGATTCCATATCGGTTCTTTTCATCTACACGTGAATAGCCGTTGGTTCCTCCAATATAAAAAATGGTAAACGGATTTGGATTCCATTTAAGCAGGGGTTGAAAGAAAAAGTTTTTATCAAAGTCATTAAACTCCCCAATGATCCGAAACGATAAATTGGGGTTAAATTGATAGTTGAGATTGGCTCGGGCAATGAATCCAGCAAAGTAAAGACTTTGATCAATTTTATTTCTGAGTTGTGAATAACGAATCGAAGGGCTTAGTCGCAATTTGGGACTGATTTGAAAATTATTAAAAGTCCCAATAAAAAAGTTTTTTCCAACGGCTGGATTCTCTGAATCGTAGCGGATTGATTCTCCCATTCGGGTAAACATTCGTAAACGAACAGTTTCTGAAGGGCTGTAGGAAAGAAATACACTGAACTCGGGCATGCCTTTAGCGTTAAAACCTTCAAATTCCTCATTGAATACATAATTGTAATTGATTTCACTTTCAATATTTCCACTCAGTTGAATGTACATGGAGGTTCCTAAATCCAATAGTTTTCTCAAATTATGGAAGTTAAAATTCATTTGACTCCCCACATAGAGTCCCAGTTGTTTGACAAAATCTTCTTTATCAAAAAAGTGTTGGTATCCGTGAAAAAATTCCATAAAACGGACACTGTTCTGAGTTACAAACCCCATAGGCGTTTGATAATGTGGCGAATAGTGTTGGTATTCAAATCTGGAGTTCCAGTGTTTTGTATTTCGCCTCAAGGAAAAATAAAGGGCATCTCCGTTTAGATTTTCCCCATCAAGTTGGGTGGACTTGTCTCCAATTTGATCGTTTTCTTCAATCCAATCGGCTTCAGGTTCTAAAACAATACTTTTATTGAATTCAAAACTGGCCGTGTAGGATTCTTTAAATCGGTACCGACCGTCAACCCCTAAGGTATGACCATACCCTCCGTTTTTAAACAATCGATTCGTAGTTAAAAACCCTAAATTATTCCCTTGTTCATAGGTGCGTTGGTATCTGAATATGTTGGAGTAAGAAGCCTTCCCCTCTCCAAAGTAGGACTGGTTTTCCCCGGCTATGAGGTAGGGAGAAGCTTCGTCATAAGCGGTAAGCCAATACATTCGTTGCTTTTCTCCTTGGCTAATCACCTTGGTAGATATCAGGGGCTTGTTTATGGATCGTGTGTAAACGGTATTCAATTGGGTGTCAATGATGTCATTTCCTTCATTAAAGTAGGGACGACGCTCTTGAAAAAAGATGGCAAAAGTAGTGTTGGCAGTAATTCTAGAAACATCGGCTTCTACCTGAGAAAAATCAGGATTGATAGCATACTCCAATGAAGTGATGTTATTCAAGTCAAACAAACCACTCAGACCTACCGTACCCTTGGGGTTTCCATAGTTTAGACTGTTGTTGTCCTTAGTTCCATCTAAACCTCCGTAAACGTAAGGCAGTAAGTTGACTCTATTTTTTGATTTCACATTTTCAAGGGTTAGGGTAGATTTGGCTTGACAAGGCAAACAAGGATTGTTCAGATCGATCGGGAAATCAATGTTTTGACTGCGGTTGTTTTCAGTGTAAGTAGATCGGTACAGTAAGATTTTCCATTCCATTTTAGGAGCCTGTTTAAATTGCAAAACGCTAAAAGGAACTTTAAGCTCAACATGATAACTGTCCTCGTGCTTGCTGGCTTTAGATTCAAAATTGACATCGTACGAAATGTCGTCATCACCTGTAGAAAGAAGTTTTACATCAAGTTGATTGCCTTCGGGATTCGCTCCTAAACTTACCATGTAGCGTCCGTCACCGTAGGTGTCAAGACCGATAAAAACGTTGTCGTCCAGATAGCCCTCATCGCGATTGCGAACGGAAGAACGCAAATTTTTCATATCTGCATAGGCAATAAAACCGACATACAAATCCGTTTCGGTGTAAGTAATAAATACTTTGGTCAAATAAGGCGATGGTACATTATTGCCCGGATCAATTTCATATTTAATCTCGTAAGTTTCTGCCTCTTGCCATTCTTCCGAACTTACAATTCCATCAAAATTTGGCGGATTGTTCTGGGCGATTAAATTAATTGAAATAAAAAGTAGTAGGTAAAGAAAGGACTTTTCCATGGTAGGACATTTCTCTTTAAGACGGTAGCCCTACCAAATTGTTACAGATTGCGTCTTGTTTTTTAAAAAAGGATGTAAAAAATCCCAAACGATACAGTTTGGGATTTTAAGTAGCGGATTGAATCAATTCAAATAAGCGGAGTATTTAACTCGGCCAAAGAGGCTTTGATTTCTGCTTCGGTCAATTCGTGTTTTTGAATGTTTCCTGCAAAATAATCTTCATAAGCTTTCATATCGAAGTTACCGTGTCCACAAAGGTTGAATAAGATCGTTTTAGAGACCCCTTCTTCCTTACATTTTTTCGCCTCAGCAATTACTGTGGCAATTCCGTGTGTGGCTTCTGGAGCGGGTATGATTCCTTCTGCTTTAGCAAATTGAACTCCTGCTTCAAACACTTCTAGATTGTCGTGTGCTACGGCTTCAATAAAATTGTCTTTGAGCAATTGGCTCACAATAACCCCTGCACCGTGGTATCTTAATCCTCCTGCATGAATGGGAGCAGGAACAAAGTTGTGTCCTAAGGTGTACATAGGCAATAGAGGTGTCATCCCACCCGTATCACCAAAGTCGTATCGGAACTGACCTCGGGTTAACTTAGGACATGAAGCGGGTTCACTGGCAATACATCGAATGTTTTTTCCTTCCTCAAAATTGAGTCGTAAAAACGGAAATGCAATTCCTGCAAAATTGGAACCTCCTCCGAAGGGAGCAACTACAATATCAGGAAGATCGCCAGCTTTTTCCATTTGTTTGAGCGCTTCTTGTCCAATGATGGTTTGGTGTAATTTGACGTGATTCAACACACTTCCCAAGGCATATTTGGTCTGATCGTTACTGGCGGCACGTTCTACCGCTTCCGAGATTGCGATCCCCAAAGAGCCTGTAGTGTCTGGTGTTTCGGCCAAAATCTTTTTTCCAATTTCGGTAGCCTCTGAGGGCGAGGGAAATACTTTAGCTCCCCAGCTGTTCATCATGGTTTTACGATACGGCTTGTGGTCGTAAGACAGTCGTACCATGTAAACTTCGCAATTAATATTAAAATGATTGCATGCAAAGGCCAATGCACTTCCCCATTGTCCGGCACCGGTCTCGGTAGTTATGGTTTTAATACCCTCTTGCTTGTTGTAATAAGCTTGTGCTACAGCGGTATTGGGTTTATGCGATCCTGAAGGGCTGACTCCTTCGTATTTGTAATAAATTTTTGCGGGTGTATCCAATGCTTTTTCCAATTCGTAAGCTCGATAAAGTGGAGTAGGTCTCCATAACGAATAAATATTTCGAACCTCATCTGGGATATCCACCCATTTTTCTGGGGTAACCTCTTGCTTGATCAATTCCATGGGAAACAAGGGAGCTAAAGCTTCGGGACCAATGGGTTCTAGTGTGCCTGGATTAAGGGGAGGAAGCGGTTTGTTGGGCATGTCAGCGATGACATTGTACCATTTATCTGGGATTTCATTTTCGCTTAAAAGAATTTTACGATACTTCATTTTTGTGAGTTTAGTTACTTAAAAATAGTAAAAAAATAAATAAAGAAAAGGGCCCTAAAGTTTTAGAGACCTTCAAAATCGAATGTAAAATGCTTAAAGTGCGACTAAATCCCCTGCTTTATTTTTTTGAGGAAGTACAGAGCTACCCATCAAATAAGTATCTACTTGATAAGCTGCTTCACGTCCTTCAGAGATTGCCCAAACAATGAGAGACTGTCCTCTTCGGCAATCACCCGCAGTAAAAATATTAGCTTTCAATGTTTGGTAGTCGTTTTCACCTTTAATGTTTCCTCTTTCGTCAAATGAAAGACCGAATTGTTCGGGCAGGCTTTTTTCAGGACCTGTAAAACCGAGTGCCAAAAGTGCCAAATCACAAGGCCATTCTTTTTCAGAATCTTTTTTCTCAATGAGTTGAGGACGTTCACCTGGAATTTTTTTCCACTGGACTTCAACGGTCTTAAGCGATTTTACATGACCGTTATCATCACCGACAAATTCCTTGGTTAGAATGCTCCACTCACGATGACTTCCTTCTTCGTGAGAAGAAGAAGTTTTGAGTTTGAAAGGCCAATAAGGCCAAGGGTGTTCTTCGGTTCTAGTATCAGCGGGTTTGGGCATGATTTCAAAATTCGTAACACTTTGAGCGCCCTGTCGGTTAGAGGTTCCGATACAATCTGAACCGGTATCTCCACCCCCAATTACAATAACATTTTTGTCTTCTGCTAAGTACCGAGCTTCTCTTGGGTGTTGACCGTCAACCGCTTTGTTGTTATGAGGGAGAAAATCCATCGCCTGTACTACTCCTTTTAAATCGGCTCCTGGGATGGGCATTTCTCTTTTTATGGTGGCTCCTGTCGCTAAAACCACAGCATCAAAATCTTTTTCTAATTGATGGGCTTCAATATCTTTTCCAATTTCAACATTACATTTGAATTCGATTCCTTCTGCTTCTAAAATTTGGAGCCTTCTATCGATGACACTTTTTTCCATTTTAAAATCTGGAATTCCGTAGCGAAGCAAACCGCCAACTTTGTTGTCTCTTTCAAAAACAGTTACGGTATGACCTGCTCTATTGAGCTGTTGTGCAGCCGCAAGACCAGCGGGACCAGAACCGATAATAGCAACTGTTTTACCCGTTCGGTGTTGGGGAGGTTCAGGCGTTATCCAGCCCTCAGAAAACCCTCGTTCTACTATGTATTTTTCAATTAATTCAATGGAAACAGGGGGGTTAACAATTCCCAGAACACATGCTTCCTCACAAGGGGCAGGACAAAGTCTTCCCGTAAATTCGGGAAAATTATTCGTACTGTGTAAAATGGCTAAAGCTCGCTGCCACTCATTTTGGTAAACAGCATCATTAAAATCAGGAATTAAATTTCCAAGGGGGCAACCGCTATGACAAAACGGAACTCCACAATCCATACAACGTGCTCCTTGCTCCTGAAGTTTCTCAGGCTGAGGTGCAATGGTGAATTCGTTGTAATTACTGATTCGCTCTTTGGGTTTAATCACCGGCTCTTTAAGTCGGTCGTATTCCATAAAACCTTTAATCTTTCCCATATCTAGACAGTTTTTTCAGTTTTTTTGTTAGCCATCATTTCTAAGGCGCGCTTGTAGTCTGTAGGCATTACTTTGATGAATTTTTTTGAAGACGTAGACCAGTCGTTCAAAATTTGTATTGCTTTTGGGCTTTTGGTGTAATTGACGTGATTTTGTAACAGTTCCTGAAGACTTTCTAAATCACTTTTTTGAAGATCTTCTAACTCTACCATTTCGAGGTTGAATTTTTTCTCGTCAAAAATACCGTCCTCACTGTAAAGATAGGCAATTCCCCCACTCATTCCAGCGGCAAAATTTCTTCCAAATTGACCTAGAACCACAGCGATTCCTCCCGTCATGTACTCACAACCGTGGTCTCCAATGCCTTCTACTACGGCTTTTGCTCCGGAATTTCGAACACAAAAACGTTCTCCGGCAATTCCATTAATGTAAGCTTCACCCTGAGTAGCACCGTACAGTGCAACGTTTCCTACAATAATATTTTCGTGAGGAACAAAGGTTGCTTTTTCGGGTACTTGGGCAACTAAGGTGGCTCCTGAGAGACCCTTACCAAAATAATCGTTTGCAGTACCGACAACTTTCATGTAAAGCCCGTGGGTTGCAAAACCTCCAAAACTTTGTCCGGCTGTTCCAGTAAACTTTAAACTCAAAGTTTTATTAGGCAATCCATCGGCACCGTGAATTTTAGAAATTTCGTTACTCAAAATAGCTCCAACGGTACGGTTGGTATTTTTGATTCGGTATTCGAGGTGTTGTTCTTCTTTTCGGTACAAAGCTGGGTGGGCTTGCCTAAGTATGTCAAAATCCAAGACGTTTTCCAACTGATGGTCTTGTATTTTGGTGTTTCGTTCTTGAACGTGTGAGGGGACATCGGGTTTGAATAAAATTTTAGACAGATCAATTCCCTGTGCTTTGTAATGCTCAATGGCTTTTTTCATATTGAGCTTTTGTGACTGCCCTACCATTTCATCAACGGTTCTGAATCCGAGTTCTGCCATAATTTGACGTAATTCTTCTGCGACAAAATACATGTAGTTGATAACGTGTTCAGGTTTTCCTTTAAAGTTTTTACGCAATTCAGGATCTTGAGTTGCGATTCCAACAGGACAGGTGTTGAGGTGGCAGGCACGCATCATGATACACCCTGAAGCAATAAGAGGAGCTGTAGAAAATCCAAATTCCTCTGCTCCAAGTAAGCAAGCAATTGCAACATCACGACCTGTTTTCATTTGACCGTCGCATTCCAATACAATTCGGCTTCGTAAATCATTCAAGACAAGCGTTTGCTGTGCCTCAGCAATACCGAGTTCCCAAGGGAGTCCAGCATGCTTGAGTGAGGTTAGTGGCGAGGCTCCTGTTCCTCCATCAAAACCAGAAATCAAAATGACATCTGCTTTGGCCTTGGCTACTCCAGCAGCGATGGTACCAACGCCCACTTCAGAAACCAGCTTGACGTTGATTCGAGCCTCTCGATTTGCATTTTTTAAATCGTAAATCAATTGAGCTAAATCTTCAATGGAATAGATATCGTGGTGGGGTGGTGGGGATATCAGCCCTACGTAAGGTGTCGAGTTTCGTACTGAAGCAATGTAAGGGTTGACTTTTGGTCCAGGGAGCTGTCCGCCTTCTCCGGGTTTGGCTCCTTGCGCCATTTTAATTTGAATTTCTTTGGCAGAACTCAAGTAGTGACTAGAGACTCCAAAACGTCCTGAAGCAACTTGTTTGATGGCAGAATTTTTCCAATTACCATCTTGATCGGGTTGGAAGCGTCTTACGTCCTCTCCCCCTTCTCCAGAATTGCTTTTTCCTCCAATTCGATTCATCGCAATGGCTAAATTTTCATGAGCCTCTTGGCTTATGGATCCCAACGACATTGCTCCCGTTTTAAATCGCTTTACGATTTCGGTCCAAGGTTCTACCTGATCGATAGGAATGGGATCAAAACTTGAAAACTCAAACAACCCTCTAAGGGTCATGAGTTTTTCATTTTGTTCGTTAATCATTTTTGCGAAAGCATCATAGCTTTCTGGCTTGTTTTGGCGAACTGCTTGCTGAAGTGAAGCAATGGTTTGTGGATTTACCACGTGGGCTTCTCCATCTCTTCTCCACCGGTAGTCTCCACCAATTTCTAACGGCAATCCTAAATTGGATTCGTGGACGTATGCTTTGGAATGACGACTGCTGATTTCTTTTTCAATTTCGTACAAACCGATACCCTCTATCCGAGTGGCAGTGTTGCAAAAGAAACGATTGATGAATTTTTCAGAAAGGCCTAGTGCCTCAAAAATTTGTGAACCTCTGTACGAATGCAAGGTGGAGATTCCAATTTTATTCATCACTTTGATGATTCCTTTGGCAATGGCTTTATTGAAATTTTCGATGGCTACGTTGGCTTCTAATGCAATGTTTCCTTCTGTAGCTTGGTGAATGATGATTTCATTTACCATGTAAGGATTGATCGCACTGGCACCATACCCAAATAGAAGTGCAAAATGATGGGGTTCTCTAGGCTCTGCAGATTCAATAATAATTCCAAATTTGGAACGCTTTTTCATTCGCTTGAAAGCGTGGTGGGTGTGTGAAGTTGCCAACAACATGGGAATGGGTGCCATGGAGGGAGATACCCCACGATCGGATAAAATGATGATATTCGCTCCCTGATCAATCGCTTTTTCAATGGATTTAATCAGGTCTTCTAAAGCATTTTCAAGACCGTTCAAACCCGTATTTATTTCATACAGCGTAGAAACAGTTTCTGCTTTAAAGTCATCGTGATTGATGAATTTTATTTTATCTAAATCTTCATTTGAAATGACAGGATTTTGGATGCTGAGTTTTTTAGCATGGTTGGGCGAAATATCAAAAAGGTTGTATTCACTTCCGATACTTAAACTGGTATCGGTTACTATTTCTTCACGAATCCCATCTAAAGGTGGATTGGTTACCTGAGCAAAAAGTTGTTTAAAATAGTTGTACAACAATTGAGGGCGTTCCGAAAGCACGGCAAGGGGAGTATCAGTACCCATTGAACCGATGGCTTCTTTGCCCTGAAGACTCATGGGAGTGATGATGGTTTTAAGGTCTTCTTGGGTGTAGCCAAAAATACGCATTCGTGTTTCAAAACCTTCGTCTTCCATAGGGCTTACGTTCCCAGTGTAGGGAATTTCTTTAAGTGGTAATAAGTTATTGTCCAACCACTCTCTGTAAGGTCTTTTGCTAGTAACTCTACTTTTGATTTCTTCATCTTCTATGATGCGTCCTTCATCCATGTTTACTAAAAACATTTTTCCAGGTTCCAAACGTCCGTGGCGTTCAATATTTTCTGGAGCTATGTCCAAAACACCTGTTTCTGAGGACATCACTACATAACCGTCCTTAGTGACGGAATACCTAGAGGGTCTGAGTCCATTTCGATCTAGAAGTGCTCCGATAAATTTTCCATCGGTAAATGGGATGGAAGCAGGGCCGTCCCAGGGTTCCATGATGCAGGAATTGTATTGGTAAAAAGCCTTTTTACCAGCATCCATTGAAGTGTGTTTTTCCCATGCTTCAGGAACGAGCATCATCATGACTTCCGGCAAAGAGCGCCCGGTAGCAAGGAGGAGCTCAACCACCATATCCATAGAAGAGGAGTCCGATTTTCCGGGAAGAATTACAGGGAGTATTTTTTTGATGTCTGGGCCGAAGAAATCACTTTCTAAAAGCTCTTCTCTTGCCTGCATTCTACTTACGTTACCTCGATAGGTGTTGATCTCACCGTTGTGGCACATGTATCGGAAAGGTTGCGCTAAATCCCAAGTTGGGAAAGTGTTGGTAGAAAAACGCTGATGCACCAGAGCCAATCGTGTCACCACAGCAGGATCAGACAAATCCTTGTAGTAGCCTTTAATGTCTTCAGGAATCAAAAGTCCTTTGTAAATCAGGGTATGCGTTGAAAGGCTGGGGAGATAAAAATAGGATGCTTCAGAGAGCTTAGAGTTTGAAATTGTATGCTCCGAAATCTTGCGTGCGCAAAAAAGTTTGATGTTAAATTCGTGATCTGAAAGTTCATCTGACCCTCTATCAATGAATACTTGCATGATGTAAGGTTCGGTTTGGGCAGCAATACTTCCCACCACATCTGGGTTTACAGGAACTTTTCTCCATCCGAGTATGTTCAGTCCTTGCTTTTTGATTTCAGACTCAAATACACCAATGCAGTAGGTTCTTTGGTTTTCTTTTTTGGGAAGAAAAACCATACCCACAGCATATTGATGAAAATCAGGTAATTCAAACGCACACTGGGTAACTAGAAAATCATGAGGAATTTCAATTAAAATTCCTGCACCATCTCCTGTTTTTCCATCAGCACTTACCGCTCCTCGATGCTCTAATTTATCGAGAATATCTAGGGCTTTGTGAATGATGTCATTTGTTTTTTTCCCCTGAAGACTACAGATAAAACCTGCACCACAGTTATCATGTTCATTTTCAGGGTTGTATAATCCTTGTTTTGCTGGCAGCATAAGATGTTTTTTTTGAAGGGATACAAAAATAAGAATCCATTTGTATCTGATGTATTAATCCTAGATTAAAATCCAAGCGGTTGAAGATTTGATAATTTTAACCCAAATTAACACCTGAATTCATAATTTTTGAATTATAAATTGCTGAAATAGGAATTTTCACGTCCTTTGTTTAGCTAATTATAATTGTATTTTTGAAAACTAAACATACCATAGTTGGAGCTATGTCCGGGACTTCTTTAGATGGGTTGGATTTAGTTTGCGTAACATTCGAAAAAAAACAACATTGGGAGTTTCAAATTCTCAAAGCAAAAACATTTTCATACAATAAACATTGGAGAAAAAAATTGGGGCAATTGCATACCCAATCCCTTCAAAAAATAAAGGCTGTAGAAGATGATTTTATTGTTTTAATGGCAAGTTGTATTCTTGATTTTACTAAAGATTTAGGCGCTGTTGATTTTGTAAGTTCCCATGGTCATACTGTTTTTCATCAGCCAGATAAGGGTATTACACTTCAGATAGGCAATACCGCTGTTTTGTCTAAGCAGATAAATCTTCCTGTAGTTTGTGATTTTCGTTCGCAGGATGTTGCTTTGGGAGGTCAAGGGGCTCCTTTGGTTCCTGTCGGTGATCTTTGTCTTTTCAAAAATTATTCTGCTTGTTTGAATTTGGGTGGATTTGCTAATGTTTCTAAAACTAAGGAGTCAAAAGTGATCGCTTACGATATTTGTGCAGTCAATACCGTTATGAATCTCTTGGCCCAAGAAAAAGCTATGGAATTCGACACCAATGGAGCTTTAGCAAAAGCTGGAAAAATGATTCCAGAGTTGTTTAATTCTTTGGAATCTTTGAATTTTTACCATAAAAAATATCCAAAATCACTGGGATTAGAATGGGTCAACAGCAAGGTACTACCAATTTTAGATTTGTTTCATCAAACGGCTGTCGAAGATCGAATTCACACTTATGCACAACATATTGCAAAACAGATTGCAAGTAATTTTTTGTCAAGCGACAAGATTCTAGTAAGCGGAGGAGGGGCAAAAAATCATTTTTTAATAACCCTTCTGAAACAAAACAGCAAGGCAAATTTTATGATTCCTGAATCTGAGGTGATTGATTTTAAAGAGGCATTAATATTTGCATTTCTAGGTCTTTTACGAATGAAAAATGAGGTTAATTGTTTGGCATCTGTAACAGGTTCTAAAAGGGATCATAGCAGCGGGTTGATATTTTATCCAGAGAAATGAAAGAAGCGAGAGAGATTTTTATATTTTAGCTACAAAACGAATTTAAACTTATGGAGACCATTATTATTTCCCTTTTTGTTTTGGGATATCTTGCAATAACCTTGGAGCACAATTTGAAAGTAGACAAATTGATTCCTGCCTTGTCAATGATGGCATTGATGTGGGCAATCATTTCACTAGCTCATTTACCTGTTTTCGATGTAAATACGGAATTAAAAGAACTTGAACCTACCCACATAGATGAAATCTTACTCCATCATTTGGGAAAAACGGCCGAGATCATAATCTTCCTTCTGGGTGCAATGACCATAGTTGAAATAATTGACTATTTTAATGGTTTTTACACCATAAAAAACTTCATTAAGACCAAGAGTAAAAAAGGATTATTGTGGATTTTTGGTATTCTAGCATTTATTTTATCCGCCATCATTGATAATCTTACGGCAACTATTGTTCTCATTACGATTTTACAAAAAGTAATCCACGATCGAGATACTCGTTTGTGGTTTGCAGGACTCATTATCATTTGTGCTAATGCTGGAGGTGCATGGTCACCAATAGGTGATGTTACAACAACCATGCTTTGGATCGGAGATAAGGTGACTACCTTAAAACTAATTATTTATGTCTTAGTTCCTTCAATTGTTTGCTTTGTGCTACCGGTCGGAGTTGCTTCTTTGTTACCCGCTTTTCAAGGAGAGATAGCTGAATTGAAAGAGGATTCAACAGTTGAAACTCATAAACGAGGTGGAACGATGCTTTATTTGGGGCTTTCTGCAATTGTATTTGTTCCCGTTTTTAAAACGCTTACTCATTTACCACCATATGTGGGAATGATGTTGTCTCTGGCAGTTGTTGCAACTTTTGCAGAGATTTTTAGTAAAGCAAAAATTAATATTACTTCCTTTGACGAAGAAAGTGACGCTCATCAAACTGCAAGTCCAGTGCATCGTTCACTCTCAAAAATTGAGCTTCCAAGTATTTTATTTTTCTTAGGAATTTTGTTAGCAGTAGCGGCTCTAGAATCTTTAGGTCTCTTGTTTAATTTCGCTGAAGGTTTGAATAAAGCCATACCCAATACAGATGTAGTGGTTGGTTTACTTGGAATAGGTTCCGCAGTAATTGACAATGTGCCCCTTGTAGCAGCTAGTATGGGGATGTTTTCTATGGGTACAGACGATCCAGTCTGGCACCTTATTGCATATTCTGCAGGGACAGGAGGAAGCATGCTCATTATTGGTTCTGCAGCAGGAGTTGTGGCGATGGGAATGGAAAAAATTGACTTTTTTTGGTATTTGAAAAAGATCGCATGGTTAGCTTTTGTTGGCTTTTTGGGTGGTTTTATCACTTTTGTTCTTATTCGAGATTTTATCTTATAAATGCCTAAGTCATAGAATTTTTTACTAAAAAGTACGTTGATACTCTATAAAAGTATGTAATCTATGATACTATTTTATTTGCAAGATCCAGCTCCGTTACAAACAGAGAAAACACTTTCCTTACTGGAACTAATTAAAAATGGCGGTTTAGGGGGGCAACTGATTATTGGTTTATTGTTTGTATTGTTATTGATGGTAACCTACATTTATTTTGAAAGGTTATTTGCCATACGTTCAGCAATAAAAGTTACTCCTAACTTCATGCCCCAAATCCGATCGTTTGTTATGAATGGTAAACTTGACGGAGCGCAACAGCTCTGTGTCCAAGAAAATGTTCCTGTTGCTCGATTAATTTCAAAAGGTCTTTCTCGTATCGGACGGCCATTGGACGATATCAATACCGCTATTGAAAATTCGGGACGGTTGGAAGTGTATCAATTAGAAAAAAACATCAGTATTTTGGCTACGATTTCTGGAGCAGCTCCAATGTTAGGATTTTTGGGTACAGTAATCGGTATGATTCTATCTATTTTTGAGATATCAAATGCTGGCGGTAATATTGACATGCAGTTATTGGCAGATGGACTTTACACTGCCATGACTACAACAGTTGCTGGGTTGATTGTAGGAATTGTAGGATACATTTGTTACAATCATTTGGTTGTAAAGATCAATAAAGCCGTTTATCAAATGGAAGCCACAAGTTTGGAGTTTTTAGACTTACTCAATGAACCTGCTTAACTAATGAAGCTCAAAGGGAGAAATCAAATCAAACCGGAATTCAATATGTCGTCTATGACGGATATTGTTTTTCTGTTACTGATTTTTTTTATGATTGCATCTACTTTGGCAAAGCAGTTGAATACCATAGATGTAAAATTGCCCCAGGGCGAAGGAAAAACCGAAAATCGAAATACAGTTGCTGTTACAATCAATAATAAAGGTCGATACTATGTCAATGAAAGTCGAGTCACGAAAAAAAACTTGGAAGCTCAATTGATACAGACATTAGGGAGTGTAAACAATCCTTCCTTAGTTCTTAGAGCTGAGAAAAAAGTATCCATTCAGGAGGTTGTTTTTGTAATGAATATTGCCAATAAAAATGGGATTAAAGTAGTACTTGCAGTGGATACACCATAAAATTCAGGTCGTATGAAAATGTTAGACACACCACATAAAAAAAAATCTGCAGGACTTACCGCAGTCATTGGTGTGTTGCTTTTGATTTTATTTTTCCTTTTAGGACTCACCTATTACGACCCACCCATAAGCTATGGCATGGAAGTAAATTTTGGTACCCTTGCTGAAGGAAGTGGTAAAGTTCAACCACAAAAAAAAGTTCAGGCTATTGAAAAAGTCAAGGAAAAAGTTGTCGAGGTCGAGGAAAAAGTTGAATCTGAACCACCAAAACAAATAACAGAAGAGTCTGTTAAAGAAGTTTTAACCGAGGAAAAATCGACGGTAGTAGTAACTGAAAAAAAAGAATCCTCTGAAGTGGTAAAACCCATAACAGAAAAGCTTGAATCAGAAGCTCAAGACGAACCCGTTGAAGAAAAGCCAAAAGTCTCAGAAGCAACCAAAAGTGTAGTTTCAAGCTTACTTAAAAATAAGGCTGAAAAAGGTGAGGAAATTGAAGGTGAGGGAGATGATGCAGTTCAAGGCGATAAAGGTAAAATTGAGGGAAATCCGTATTCGAGTAGTTACTACAATAATTTTGGCTTGGGAGGAAAAGGAAAGGGGTACGGTCTCAATGGAAGAAACTTACAATCCAATGGCAAGGTTGTACAAGACTGCAATCAAGAGGGAACCGTAGTGGTTCGAATCACAGTAAATAATCAAGGAGAGGTTATTCAAGCAGAGCCAGGAGTCAAGGGAAGTACCAATACACACCCTTGCTTGCTTGAGCCAGCAAGAAAAACCGCTTTGCTTCATAAATGGTTTCCAGATGGTAAGGCTCCTGCAGAACAAATCGGATTTGTTGTCATTCAATTTAAACTCGGAGAATAGCGATTGAAAACCTATCAAGAAACCCTGGATTGGATGTTTTCTCGACTTCCAATGTATCAAAGAGTAGGAGCAGCTGCCTACAAATTAGGCTTAGAGGGCATGCTTGATTTGGATGCTTATTTAAAACACCCACATCAGTCGTTTAGGTGCATTCATGTAGCAGGCACCAATGGCAAAGGATCAACTTCGCATGCAATCGCTTCCGTTTTGCAAAATGCTGGATACAAAGTAGGTCTGTACACTTCGCCTCATTTATTGGATTTTAGAGAACGAATCAGAATTAATGGCGCTAAAATTCCAGAGACTGAAGTGATAGAATTTATCATCCAACATCGAGAATATTTTGATGAACACGGAGTTTCTTTTTTTGAAATGACAGTAGGCTTGGCTTTTACCTATTTTAACTCTGCTGATGTTGATTTTGCTGTTATTGAGGTTGGTTTGGGCGGACGTTTAGATGCTACCAACATAATCCATCCTGAGCTTTCTGTAATTACTAACATCGGACTTGATCATACAGAATTTCTAGGGGAGACTCGCTCCAAAATTGCAAATGAAAAGGCAGGAATCATCAAACACCGAGTGCCTGTTGTAGTAGGGCAAAAAGATTCTGAAACACAAGCTGTTTTTGAAACTGTTGCTCAGCGGAATGAAGCTCCTTTATTCTTTACAGAACCGCAACAAAATACTTTTAAAACGGATTTAAAAGGAATTTATCAAAATCAAAATATTCAGACGGCTCATACAGCACTGCGCCACTTAGAAAATCTGAACCTTGACGACGAAATTATTAAAGGGGGCTTTGAGAAGATCATCCAAAACACAGGCTTGCAAGGAAGGTGGCAGTTAGTCTCTGAAAAGCCTCAAATCATATTGGATGTAGGGCATAATAAAGAAGGCATCTCTCTAATTGTTAATCAATTAGGAAGTTTAAAGTTTAAGAAACTGCATCTGGTTTTGGGTTTTGTACAAGGCAAAAATGCTAAGGAATTGATCTCTCTTTTTCCGGCAGATACGACATTTTGCCTTTGCAGTCCTAAGTTAAAACGAGCTTTGCCTCTATCCGATTTACAAAGACAATTGGGAGAAAGTAATTTCATAATAGAATATTTCAATTCGGTCTCAGATGCATTCCATCATGCGCGATCTAATGCAGAAGAGGATGATTTGGTTCTGGTTTGCGGAAGTACTTTTGTAGTGGCAGAGGTTTTAGAAGTTTTAAATGATGAAAAGACTTAAAATTTAGGAAGGAATAGTAGGGAATTGTTGTTTAAATTTTATATTTGCGTTCTCATTGAAACACTCAATGGGCGCTTAGCTCAGTTGGTTCAGAGCACCTCGTTTACACCGAGGGGGTCGGGGGTTCGAATCCCTCAGCGCCCACATTTAAAACCTCTGTAGAATCAGAGGTTTTTTTATTTTCCACTTTTTTTCTTCTTACGAAACAGCCTCCTTTGATTTTTTACTAAAAAATATTTGGATGGTTAAAAAGTCCACTTAAGCTCAGGGAAACTAATTTTTTTTTAAAAACAATTAATTTCGTGCATTCGTTAAAAACTAAATAAAAGCATGAAAAAATTATCACAAATCTTCGTGTTACTTTTATCATTTGCATGTTCAAAAGACAATAGCTTTAACTCTAAAAATCAGGACGATCCCATAATTGGTTCTTGGCTATCAAGTTTCTCACTAAAAGATAAGACAGAGGATGGACAAGTAGTTGCTGTTTCTGCGAATGGGATAATCCTATTTAATGCAGATGGCACAGTTTCTAGAAATCTGTTTATTACAACTGATGGAGATGAGCCTGAAGAATCAAATGGAGACCTTTACAAATTAAATTCGTAACTTAACAAAGGAATCAATTTCAGAATATTCGTGTTCTCTTTTAACTGTTTTAAGTTGAATCAAAGCGCCAAATTCATTGGTGTTCTCTGCATTGTATTGGGCTGTCAGCCGTCAGAGCAAGTAGATTTTAGTACCCAAATAAAACCTATCATTAATAATAAGTGTATTTCCTGCCACGGTGGTGTTAAAAAGAATGCGGGATTTAGTTTTCTATTTGAAAGCGAGGCGTTAGGAAATACCGATGAAGGTTCTCCTGCAATCATTCCTGGCAATGCCAAAAAAAGCCGAATGATTCAACGACTTCATGAGACAGATTTAGAGCTTAGGATGCCCTATGAAAAGCCTGCATTAAGTGAGGAAGAAATTAAGCTGTTTACCCGTTGGATTGATCAAGGGGCGCAATGGGGTACTCATTGGGCGTACATTCCTCCCTTAAAAGCAAAACTTCCTGAAGTCGACTCAAAATTTAAGCAAGCCAACTTTCTTCAAACGCCAATTGATTATTTTATCGCTGCTAGAATGGAAGATTTAAATCTTTTACCTAGCAAGCAGGCAGTATCTCATGTTCTGGCACGTAGGGCTGCTTTTGATATTACGGGCTTGCCTCCCGATCAAACACTTTTTGATTTATTTACAGGAAAAAAAATTACATATGAAAGCTATCTAGATAGCCTATTGACTCAGCCTAGTTTTGGTGAAAAATGGGCCAGCTGGTGGCTTGATCTGGCGCGGTATGCCGATACAAAAGGCTATGAGGCCGATCGGGGTAGAACAATATGGAAATATCGGGATTGGGTAATCAAAGCACTTAATAGAGATTTAAGGTTTGATGAATTTACTATTGAACAATTGGCGGGCGACCTGCTCCCAAATCCGTCTTTCAATCAATTGTTAGCCACAGCCTTCCATAGAAACACCATGAATAATGATGAGGGAGGGACTTCTGATGAAGAATACCGTACAGCTGCTGTAATTGATCGTGTCAATACTACTTTCGATGTGTTTCAGAGTACTACTATGAGCTGTGTCCAATGCCATGACCATCCATATGATCCGTTTCTACAAAAAGAATACTATCAGTTAATGTCTTTTTTCAATAATACTCGGGATGAAGATCTAACGGACGAATCTCCGAATCTTCGCTCCTACTCTAAGGTGAATAATCAAAAAATCCAGTCTATTTTATCCTGGATATCAAAATATGGGGATCAAAAAACACATAATTTTTATCGTGATTATTTTCAGTTTTTAGAGCCAAAATATCAAGCCCACAATACTATTTCGTTAAATTCTGATCTGGCTTATGTATCAGGAGTAACCCTTTCAATGCGAAATAATGGGCAGGCTGTTTACAAAAATATCAATACGAATGGGAATCAAAACATGTACTTCAAATACAGTAAAACTGCTCATAAAACAGATGTAATTTTTCGTAAAGACGATCCCAAAGGGGAGGTTATTGGAAGGATTCGGTTAAATGATTCAGGAGACCCTCAGTTTACGAATTCAAAAAATCAATTTGCCAAACTTAAAATTAAACCAATAGATGGGGTTTTTGATTTGTACATAGAAACCAAAAACCCTTCCCTAAGTACCAAAACTGAAAATGGCTATCACTATGATGATATTGCGGCATCCCTCCATTGGTTTTCATTTGTTCCTCAAATCCCAGGTAAAAAAGGTTTTTCTATGGTTGAGGCCAACATTAGGACAATACTGAACAACCCCGAACATCTTACTCCTATCATGGTTGAAAATAAAGACTTTATGAAGAGGAAAACACAACTATTTGATCGAGGGAGCTGGTTAAACAAAATGGAAGAAGTTTCACCTTCCATTCCTTCCATACTAAATCAATGGGATGAAGAGTGGGAAAAAAATCGTCTTGGTTTGGCAAAATGGTTAGTAAGCGAGGAGAATCCTCTTACTGCCAGAACGGTTGTAAATAGAGTATGGTATCAAATTTTTGGAAAAGGACTTGTCTTGACCTTGGAAGATCTAGGAACTCAATCTGAACCTCCAACCCATCCTGCATTATTGGATTGGTTAGCAGCTGATTTTGTGAGTTCAAAAGAATGGAGTTTAAAGGCTTTTATTAAAATGATCTTGCTGTCAGCTACTTACCGACAAAGTTCAGCTATCGAAGAACACAAATACGCATTAGATCCAGAAAATTTATTTTACGCTCGTGGTCCCAAATTACGTTTGGATGCAGAAGAAATAAGGGATCAAGCTTTATTTGTGTCTGATTTATTGAGTGATAAAAAGTATGGGCCTGGAGTTATGCCCCCTCAGCCTGAAGGGATATGGGAACATGCTTATCTTGGTAATTTGTGGAAGGAAAGTAAAGGTGAGGATCGCTATCGCAGAGCGATTTACACCTATCTTAAACGAACTAGTCCGTACCCTTCTTTGGTGTCTTTTGATGCAGGAAGTAGGGAAGTATGTTTGGTTAGAAGATCTCCGAGTAATACTCCACTGCAGGCTTTAGTAACTCTCAATGATCCCGTTTTTTTGGAGGCAGCTTTAGGTCTAGCATCCTTAACTATTGAAAAACCAGTTGATGATGCGATTAAAAAAATGTATCGTAAAGCAGTGTATGACGAGATCGACGATGAGGTATTGGAGTTATTAAAGACACTTTACACTGATGCGTTTCAGGATTTTGATCAAGCTCCCGAAAAACTTCAGAATTTTTTCAATCAAGAAACAGCGATTGATATCAAGTTAGCTGCTCTTGCTGTTGTAGCGAATGCCATTATGAACTTAGATGAATTTTTGACTCATGGATAACTTAAAAAAATTATTTATTGAAAATCAAGAGATGGAGGCGAGGCTCAATAGTAGGCGTCACTTTTTGAAGGACTGTACCCTTGGGCTTGGGGGAATTGCCCTCGGGAGCCTCATGAACTCCTGTTCTTTTGAACAAAAATCAGCCTATGATTACAGTGCGAGTAGAGCTTTAAATCCAATGGCTCCTCTTGCACCTCCATTGTCACCAAAAGTAAAAAGTGTCATTTACCTTCATATGGTAGGAGCACCCTCCCAGTTAGAATTATTTGATTACAAACCTGAATTAGCAAAATTACATAACAAGCCTTGTCCTGAGTCCTTAATTAAGGGGAAGGAATTTGCATTTATTGAAGGCGTTCCCAATATGTTAGGCCCCCAAGCTACTTTTACTAAAGAAGGGGAATCAAGGAATTGGGTTTCAAATCACTTGCCTCATTTTAAAAATGTTGTTGATGAGGTTTCTTTTTTAAAAGCAGTGCATACGGATCAGTTTAATCACGGTCCAGCACAATTACTAATGTTTACTGGGAGTGCTCGATTTGGAAGACCCTCATTGGGCTCGTGGATTACATATGGGTTAGGATCTGAAAATAATAATTTACCAGGCTTTGTAGTGTTGACTTCTGGCGGAACCCCTGACGCAGGGAAAAGTCTTTGGGGTAATGGCTTTCTGCCTTCAATTTATCAGGGTGTCCATTGTCGCTCAAAAGGAGACCCCGTTCTGTATTTAAAAGACCCAAATGGAGTGTCCAGAGACCTCAAAAGGAAAGTTATTCAGTCAATTAACGAAATTAATTACAAAGAATATCAAAACTTTAAAGATCCTGAGGTATTGACCCGAATCAGTCAATATGAAATGGCATACAGAATGCAAGTTTCTGTTCCAGAGGTGATGAATATTAATGATGAGCCAGAGTACATCAAAGAAATGTATGGGGTCAGACCAGACAAGGAGTCATTTGCAAACAATTGCCTTTTAGCTAGGAAAATGGTTGAAAAAGGGGTGCGTTTTGTCCAACTCTACGATTGGGGATGGGACTCACATGGAGCCTCTGAATCCGAAGCGCTTAGTAAAGGTTTTTTAAATAAATGTAGAGATATGGATAGGCCTGTATCAGCATTATTACTTGATCTCAAACAACGAGGTTTACTAGAAGAAACTTTGGTAGTTTGGGGGGGTGAATTTGGGAGAACACCCATGTGGGAAAACCGAGCAGGAATTCAAAATACCCTCATTGGTAGAGACCATCAAGGTGAGGCATTCACTATGTGGATGGCAGGAGGTGGAGTAAAAAAAGGATATGTTCATGGAGAAACAGATGAAATTGGTTTCAGAGGAATTAGTGGACGGGTTTCAGTGCATGACGTTCAAGCAACTATTCTACATCTTCTTGGTTTTGATCACGAACAATTTACTTATGATTTTCAGGGAAGACCTTTTCGATTGACCGATGTAGAGGGTCGTGTAATCCACGAGATTCTAGCCTAATTCGACACACTATGAGTATTTTTTTAAGAATTTTAATTCTTGTTGTTTTTTCATTTCAGACAGCATTTGCTCAAAATGAAGTTTTATTTTTTCAAACTAATTGGGGTTTTGAAGGGACGTGGGATGAGTTTTTTTTAAAATCAAAAAGCTCAGGTTATGATGGGGTAGAGGTCTGGCTTCCCACTAATCCTTCTACTCAGAAAGAGATTTCGGATGGACTAAAAAAATACAATTTGAAAGTGATCTACCTTTGTGGGACGAACAATGCCCTCCCATTTAATGAAAGTTTAGAGGCCTATCGTGAATATTTGAAGATGGCAATTCTCCAAAAACCGTATGCCATTAATTCACATACTGGCAGTGATTTTTTAAGTTTTGAACAAAATTCAGCATTTTTAAGGGTTGCCAATGAGTTGAGTACAAAGCACAACATTCCTATCTTTCATGAAACCCATAGGGGCAGGTTTAGTTATTCATTACCGGAAACAAAAAAATATTTGAATACCAGTTTATCATTCCAACTCACTTTAGACGTTAGCCATTGGATGGTAGTTCATGAATCCTTACTTGAAAAGCAACAAAAACTTTTAAGTGAAGTACTAGATCGCACGAGCCACATTCATGCCAGAGTAGGTTTTGAAGAAGGTCCTCAAGTGAATAACCCTCAGGCTCCAGAATGGGAAAATGCTGTAGAGCGACATCTATTGCTTTGGGAGGAAATTATTTTAAAGCATTGGCAAGATGGAAGTGTACCTACTGTTACCACTGAATTTGGCCCACCAAATTATCTGCCTACAGAACCTTTTACTCAAAATCCTTTGAGTGATCAATGGCAGGCTAACGTATTTATTATGAAAAAACTTAAAGAACGTATGAATCAAAATAATTAATCAGATGGAGGCTTTTTTGACATTTATCGGTCGTTTGCATCCTTTAATTGTGCATTTGCCTATTGGCTTTATTTTACTTGCTCTTCTTATTGAATTCTACAAAAAGTATTTTAAGGAATCAGAAAAATTCCTCAAATTCATTTTATTTTGGACGATAATTAGCGGTTTTTTTTCGCTGATTTCGGGCTATTTACAATACCAGCAAGAAGGCTATCTATGGGAAACTGTCCAAGGGCATTTTTATTTTGGAATACTCACCCTGCTCCTGTCATTAGGGTTTTATTTTTTTCTTCAAAGGCAGGTATTTTTAATTCAATTTCCGAGACTTTTCTTCTCTTTGGGTTTACTGGTATCTCTTTTGTTAACAGGACATTTAGGAGGATCTATCACACATGGTGAGGACCATTTAACCAAACCTTTAAAGGAGTTGTCCTCCACCCTTTTTATGGACGAAAGCACTGAATTTGAGTTTCAATTGAAGGAAGAAAATTTTCGAGATCAGCCGATGTATGCGAGTGTCATAGCTCCTATTTTATCACAAAAATGTATTAGCTGTCATAACCCCAAAAAGACCAAAGGTGAGTTGCAAATGCACACTTACCAAGCACTCCAAATAGGGGGTAAAAATGGATCTTTAATTAACTATGAGGATCCAAAACAAAGTGAGCTTTTTTTGAGAATTCATCTTCCTAAAGAAGATAAAAAGCACATGCCTCCAAAGTCAAAAAAACAATTGACTAAAGCGGAAATCAAAATTATTAGTCATTGGATTGAAATTGGTGCACCCGAAAAGCAAACCCTTGGACAATTAGGTGTTGAACGTCATAAAATTGATCCCTTTATTGTAAAAGAAAAGGAAAATTTCTATTCAGAGGTGGTCCTTGAAACACCGGATCTTGAAACCCTTGATCGCTTACTCTCTAAAAACATTCTAATTTCTCCTGTCACAAAAGAATCAAACCTTCTCAATCTCAGTGTGCTGAATTATCCAAAATTTGGAAACCAACAAATGAATCTTTTAGAGGGAATAAAGCAACATTTGGTCAGCATTGATTTAAGTTACAGTTTAGTAAACGATTCTATTTTTTATCGTTTGGCTCAATTTCCTAATTTGGTTCAAATCAAACTCAACCACACTCAGATTACCGGTGAAGGAATAAGCCAACTAAATACTTTGAAGTATCTAAAAAAACTGTACTTAGTTGAAACAGCGCTTGAAGGAACGTCACTTCCCTTACTATTAAACCTACCAGCTATTGAACAAGTGTTCGTTTATCAGTCGAAAAGAAATCTAATAGAAGAGATTGAACTCACTCCTGAGCTTGAAGCCATAATCGAAATCGGGACATATGCTTTGCCAAGATTAGCATCAGATGCCATAGTGTATTGATTCAGATTTTTTTGAGCCTCCATTAACAATGGGTTACTGTTGTATGAAGTTGCCAATAATAAATAACCCCAAAAATCAGGGCTAACGAACTCAAAAAAAGACTCTTATTTTAAGGGAGTTCAAATAGATCCTCAACGGTACACTCAATTGTTTTTGCAATTTTTAATGCCAAAACCGTAGAAGGAATGTAGATTCCATTTTCAATAGCATTGATGCTTTTTCTAGATACTTCTGCTGCAACAGACAGTTCTTGCTGGGTTAGCCCTGCCGATTTTCGAAGCTCTTCTAGATTATTTAATAGTTTTTTGTGGTTTTTTCCCAAGGCTATTTCTTTTCATATTCTTCAACAGCATTGGTAAGTTCTTTGCCCGTATTGGGATAGAGATATCCAGCAATTAATGTGCCTACACCAATGGCAATAACCAAGAGTCCAATCCCTTCAAGTATATTTCCAAATGCCATAAAACCCAAAAGATAAAGACCGATTCCTACAAAAATTGTAATAATTCCATTTCTGCGATAATCTAGAGGTTCTTTTTTTCGTTCCTCAAAAATGGCCAATAATTCTTCTACTTTGGATGAGTCATCCAAATGTTTGGATATTTCCAAAACCGTTTCCCTTTTTCCCTTAGCGTCGAAGTACATCCAAATAAATACGGCTATCGGAATTATGATTCCTGTCAGCATTCCAAAAAGGGGGATTATTATATTTTGATCCATAAGTTAAATTGTTTTTATGTAACGCAAACTTAACATTTTTTTTAATATGAGAAGCAAACGTTACACAATTTAATTTGTTTTTTTAAAAGTAAAGTTTTGTTGACATTAATCTTTTTTTTGCTACTTTTGTAAAGTAAACCTTACATAAATTTAAGCATGAAAAAAAATCTTTTAAAAAACTTACTTTGGACTTCTCTTTGGCTATTGAGTTTTGCTTTATTGGTTGTTGGACCCCGTGAATTATGGGAGAATAATAATCTTTTTACAATCTTCGCAGCCTTTGCAAATCTTGTGTTGATAGTCAGTATGCTTTATTCCAATAAAAATTTATTTAAAAGCTATGATGAGTTACAAAAAACAATTAATCTTAAGGCAACTGCCGTTACACTTTTTTTAACGGTTTTTTTAGGTTTGTTTTGGGAAGGAATTTATCATTCTGGGCTGCTTCCAATCCAGCCTCGTTTTAGTTTAATTGTTGTTTTTTCATCAATTTGCATGATTGTTTCCTCTGTTGTAATTTCTAGGCAATATTCGTGAAAAATAGAGTTAAAGAGTTTCGGAAAAATAAAAGTTTAACTCAAGAAGAGCTTGCGGATTTAATAGGAATTTCGCGTCAGGCAATCATTGCCATCGAAAAAGAAAAATTCGATCCAAGTTTAACTACTGCTTTTAATATGGCAAATCTTTTTAAAGTTTCGATTGAAGAATTGTTTTTTTTCAAGCATTCTGAGTAAAAAAGTAAGTTGTTAGAACAATCAGAAAATCTAATTTCAGACTTGATTTTAAATTTATGGTTTAAAATTTAACAATAATTTACGATTGTCGGATGTAACTTTTGTAGTTAAGTAACAGTCTAATGTATGATTTGGTTTAAGTGATCTGCCTGCTTTGATTCATTTTGATTATTTAGATTGTTTGTTAAAATAACCTCACTCAGCGGGCAGATTTTTTTCTTCTAGATTTTATCTTACTCATAAAAACGATACATTAGATAAAATTTAGTAATTGAAAAAAATTGGTATCACAGATCGTTTATCCTTTTTAATCTTGGGAGTTTTTTACAGTCTAACTTTCCTGGTAGGCTATTTGTTTGTTTCAGATCAAATAAAGACAGACGATAAAACCCTTGTAGATTCTAAAAAACTAATTCATTTGGTACTCATTGATTTTAAGTCAGGTATGACAGAAGATGAAATGCAATTGATTGCTGACGGTGCTTACAGTTTACAGCAGATCGAAGGGGTCCTAGATCTAAATTTTGGTAAAAACACTTCTCCTGAAGGTTTAAATAGGGATTACACGCATAGTTTAACTATGAAATTCGCTACGGCACTAGATCGTGACAGTATTTATCTGCCCCATCCAATTCACCAGAAATTTGTGAAATTATTTGTTCCCTTTACAGAGTCTGTATTGGTTTACGATTATTGGGAATAAGTAAAGGGTGAGTTAGTTGCCGATTAGTTTTTGAATCTTGGCTTGTTCTTCTTTTGCCAATTCTGGGTCAACCAATATCCTACCACTATGTTCGTCCATGATGATTTTGCTTCTAGATGCAATTTCAAGTTGAACTTGAGGGGGAATGGAGAAGTAAGAGCCACCCGATGCTCCTCGTTCTACAGGAACGATAGCCAAACCATTTTTCACACTTCCTCGGATACGCTTGTAAGCTGAAATTAGACGTTCTTCAATTAGTTTTTCAAATTCAGTTGATTTTTTCTGAAGAAGATCTTCTTCTTTGTGAGTTTCTTTTAAGATGGCATCCAGTTCTCCTTTTTTCGCTTTTAGATGGGCGTTTCTTTCTTCCAAACGTTCATTGATCCCGTACAAAACTTCTTGCTTTTGTTCAATACGCGCCTTAAATTCTTTGATCTTTTTTTCTGCCAACTGAATTTCAAGTTCCTGAAATTCTTGTTCTTTTACAATCGAATTGTATTCTCTGTTGTTTCGAACATTTTTGAGTTTCTCTTCGTATTTCTTGAGTAACTCTTTCGCATTTTCAATGGTCTGCTTGTGTTCTGTGATTCCGTGTTCGTCCTCTTTTATTTCAGCTTTGACTTTATCAAGCCTGGTATTGAGCCCTGCTATTTCATTTTCTAAGTCTTCTACTTCCAATGGAAGTTCTCCCCTTAAGTTTTTTATTTCGTCGATACGAGAGTCGATTAGTTGTAAGTCGTAAAGAGCTCTCAGTTTTTTTTCGACGGATACTTCAGTTTTTTTAGCCATAATTAGAAATAATTAACAGGATTTGTTTTTGTACGTGATAAAACGATTGCAAAATTAGGCATTTTTTTGGTAAGATAATCAAATATCAAATTTTTGGTAAACTGCTCACTTTCGTAATGTCCGACATCCACGAGTAACAGTTTTTTTTCAGCTTGATAAAATTGATGGTATTTTAGGTCGGCAGTGATAAAAGCATCTGCTTTCTGTTGTTGAGCGTGCGGAATGGCAAAGCTTCCCGACCCTCCCAATACGGCAACAGTTTTAATTTTAGTTCCCAATAAAGGACTGTGACGAACACAGGTTGTATTTAATTCTTTTTTTACAAATGCTAAAAAATCAGTTTCCACCATGGGTTGCTCTAAGGTTCCTATTCTTCCCATACCAACATTTGTTAGCGTATTGTCTAGACTGAAGATTTCATAAGCAACATTTTCATAGGGGTGGTTTTGGATTAAGGTTTTTTCAAGGGAATGACTTAAATAAGACTCAAAAACCACTTGAATTTGAACTTCATTTACTTGCATTTTTTCAAGGGGTTCTCCCAAATGAGGTTTGCTGGCTTCATTTCCTTTAAACTGTCCTTTTCCTTCTAGTGTAAAACTGCATTCAGAATAATTTCCGATGGCTCCTGCGCCTGCTTGGTGGAGTGCATCAAGAATTTTATTGCAATCTTCTTTAGGCACATAAGTAACTAATTTTTTTAACCCTGAGGGTTTTGGGATTAATACTTTGCTGTTTTTGAGTCCTAAGCGATTTGTAAGAATTTTATTTACTCCTTCAGGATGATTATCTAAACGTGTGTGAATCGCAAAAATAGAAATGTCATTTCGGATGGCTTTTATGACCACTCGTTCTACATAATCTTTTCCTGTGATTTTTTTTAATCCTGAAAAAATAATAGGATGAAAGCAGATAATCAAGTTACAGTTAGATCGAATGGCTTCATCTAATACTTCTTCAATACAATCCAAACAAACTAAAGCTCCCGTACATTCATTTGTTGCTTTGCCAACCAAAAGGCCTACATTGTCAAAATCCTCAGCATAGCTTGGAGGAGCCCATTGGTCAAGGTGATCGATGATGTTTTTTATCGTTGCCATAGATCGGAATCATCACAAATATAATATTTATCTTCATGGTCATGAATTTGTGGCGAATTTTACTCTACCCTTTTACTCCAATTTATTGGGCTGTCGTTGTAGTTCGCAATAAATTATTCGATTGGGGAGTTTTGAAAAGTCATTTAATACCGTTGCCAAGTATTGGAGTAGGGAATTTATCGGTAGGTGGAACAGGAAAGTCAGTAGTTATTGATTATTTGATTTCATACTTGAAAAATAACCACCGAGTTGCAGTTCTAAGTAGAGGTTATGGACGCCAAACCACCGGAGTAGTTGTTGCGGATGTAAATAGTACAGCTTCAACAATAGGCGATGAGCCCTTTCAGTTTTTTTCAAAACATAAAAATATTACAGTTGTTGTAGCTGAAAAACGTATCTCGGGGATAAAAAGATTGAAAGAGATGAACCCTACTGTGGATCTTCTTTTATTAGATGATGTAATGCAGCATCGTTATGTTCGTCCTTCTCAAATGATATTAACTACCTCATACCAAGCACCGTATTTCTCAGATTCGCTCTTGCCTTTGGGAAATTTAAGGGAAGTGAAGTCGGGCGCTGAAAGGGCAGACATTTTAGTAGTTACCAAATGCCCTGATAAACTATCGGATGAGGAGATGAATATTTTTGGCCAAAGTCTTAACTTAAAGCATCATCAAAAGCTGTTTTTTACTAAAATAAAATACAGTGCTACAGTACAAAATAAAAAAAACAAAAAACCTTTAGATGAATTACAGCCGTCTTTTTTATTGGTCACTGGGATTGCCAATCCAGAACCTTTGACAGAATATTTGATGTCAGTTCAGTTGAAATTTGACCATCTTACTTTTCCAGATCATCATTTTTTTTCTTTAAAAGATATTCAGACGATCAAGAAAATGCAAAAGGGAAGAGTTATTTTAACCACAGAAAAGGACTTTACCCGACTGGAACCCCTTATGAAAGATGAAAATCTATTTTTTCTTCCCATAAAAATGGAGTTTCTTACTCAAACCATGAAAACACAATTTGATACACTCCTTGTAAAGAAGGATCACTAATTAAGCAATGTGTTTGTGAGCCTTGTAAGAAGAACGAACAAGCGGACCGCTTTCTACATGTCTAAAACCTAAATCGAGAGCAAAAACCTCTAATTTTTTAAAAACATCGGGTGTGATAAACTGCTGAACGGGTAGGTGTTTTTTGCTTGGTTGGAGGTATTGTCCGAGGGTTACTACATCTACATTTACTTTTCTTAAGTCGTGAAGGGCTTCCATCACTTCTTCTTCTTTTTCTCCTAGCCCCAACATAATCCCTGACTTGGTTCTTTCTATGCCACTCTCTTTTAAATAACGAAGAACTTCTAAGCTGGTATCGTATTTGGCTTGTACACGTACTTTACGTGTAAGCCTTCTAACAGTTTCAATATTATGAGAGACTACTTCAGGGGCAACCTTGACGATTCGATCGATATTTCTAGTGTTTCCTTGAAAATCTGGAATAAGTGTTTCCATTGTAGTTTGCGGACTGATTCTTCTCACTGCATTTACAGTTTCAGCCCAAATGATGGATCCCATATCTTTTAAATCATCACGATCCACAGAAGTAATTACTGCGTGTTTGATATTCATGATTTTAATGGAATTAGCCACTTTTTCAGGTTCTGCCCAATCAACGGCACTGGGCCTGCCAGTTTGCACACCACAAAAACCACAAGAACGGGTACAAATATTTCCTAAGATCATGAAAGTTGCTGTTCCTTCAGCCCAACATTCGCCCATATTAGGACAACTACCCGAGGTACATATGGTGTTGAGTTTGTACTTATCTACCAAACCTCTGAGTTCAGTGTATTTTTTACCTGTTGGGAGCTTTACACGAATCCAATCTGGTTTTTTTTGATGTTTTATTTCTTTTTCTTGTACCTCCATCATCATTCTTTTGTACAAAGATACAAACTCTTGATTAGAGACTCAAAAGATAATAGAGCGTAAAACTTGTCAGGAAAATAATCCCCAATACACTCAAGATTTTCAATCCCTTTTTGGGTTGAAATTCTTTTGGCATTGCATCACTTATCACCAATCTGTAGTTTAAGAAAGAATACAAAGGAGCAGTCATAAAAGAGAGTACTGTTGCTATTTGAACTAATTGTCCCATTTCTGATAAAAGAAATAGAAAAATTGCAGCAGTTCCTAAAGTTAAAATGACCATCCAATGGAGGTAATAATTTTTTTCTTTATGAAATAAGAGCTGGATCGTTTTAGACATTGCCCTTGGAGAGGCATCCAGTGTGGTTAGTGTGGTGCTCAGCATAGTAGTAAAAGCTGCGACACCAATAATTCCGTAAGCAGCTTGACCTAAGTTAGTAGTGTACAGTTGGATTAATTGTTGAGCAAAAGCACCTCCCTGATTGGAAAACTGTGAGCCCGTACCAAACATGACTAATGCTCCAAGTCCTAAAAAGCATAATGCAAGAATTATTGTGGCTACATAACCTACATTAAAATCAAACAAACTGTCTTTAAGTGAGTTTTTTGATTGCATTTTGTTTTTTTCAAGTGTCCAAATAGAATGCCAAATTGAAATATCGAGTGGAGCGGGCATCCATCCTAAAAAAGCGATGAGAAAAAGCAATCCGGATGATTCTGGAAAAATCTGTTGAAATGAAAGTGGCGTGTCGTTTTTAATAAAAGCAACACTAACGGCCAAAATACTACTCACAGCTAAAGTAACCATGATGACTTTGATCAGTTTGTCCAGCCATTGATATTTTCCAAGCACCAGAATTACACTACAAGAAAGTGTAATGACAATACTCCAAGTCACTAAGTTTGATGTTAATCCAAATAAAGTAGATGCTAATCCAGCTGTTACTATGGTAACGGCACTTTGAATAGTAAACATTGTAGCAATGTTGAGAATAAAATAAGCCCATAGATATCCTTTCCCCATTTTAAAGTATCCATCTAATAAGGTTTCGCCAGTGGCTTGAGCGTAGCGGGGACCGTATTGAAAAAAAGGATATTTAAAGAGATTGATTAATAACAGTGCCCAAACCAAACCCCAACCAAAATCAGCACCTGCACGAGTAGATTGAACTAAGTGTGAGACTCCAATGGCTGCTCCAGCAAATAAAAGTCCTGGACCTAATTTTGAAAATTTAAATTTACTCACGATCTAACTTATTGGCTAACATTTTTTTTGCTCTAAAAAGCTTGACTCTAATAGTAGTGGCTGGTTCATTTAATACCCCTTCAATCTGTTTTAAAGAAAGATTATCGAAATAGCGAAGTTTGAGAATGTTGCGATATTCTTTCTTCAAAGATTTTATTTGAATCAATACATGATCCAAGTTCTGATTGGAAATTAAAAGCTCTTCAGGGGAGGGCTCACTGCTGCAGATTTCTTGTGTATTTATGTCTGATACTTGATGAGTACGTGCAGATTTTTTTTTAGAACTTCTAAAGTTATCGATATGATGATTTTTCGCAATAGTCATGATCCAAGAATGAAAGGCAAGCGAATTGTCAAAACCCTCAATTCGATCAAATGCTTTTGAAAAGGTTTCTATTGCTAATTCCTCAGCACGGTTTGGGTCGCCAGTTCTAGAAATAAGAAAAGAAAATACGGGATCCCAATATTTATTGAATAGTCTGTTGAAGGCAAGTTGGTTATTTGCCTTGGCTTTTTCTATCACTTCTTTTTCCAGAAACATCAGACCTACGTACTAATTTAGTTGTTGAACGATACAGTGTTTTTGCAGTCAGACTCCTCGGGCATTTTACCGCACATACCACAAGGCTGGTTGTCTTTATTTAAAAATGGACTCTGACTGGCACAAGTACCTGAAAACTCACCATTTTTTTTGCCCCAAATTTTTATGGAAATCCCGGCAAAAGCTAGAAACAATAGTACGAAAGTGATTAAAAATAATTCCATGGATTTGAAATTGATACACAAAAATACTAATCTTTATTGATATCTCATGAAGCAAAAGCGCATTGTAAGAAAATACCTACAAACCAATTGATCAATAAAAATCCAATTACTACACAATATTTACCGAAAATTACATAAATCAAGCCTTTGATTAGGGTTGTTCAAATGAATAAACAATTATTAGCACTTTTGGATTTCGCAAACCTAATGTTGCTTTTAATACTAATTTATCTGTGAACAAGAAAGTTAAAATACCCCAATCCCGAATGCAAAAATCACTCTCTAACTCAGAGCTTATCATTTTAAAATCGATTGCTCTGGGTTTAAGTTGTGATACTATTAGAGACCTCCTTGAAATTTCAAAAGAGACCTACGAAAAACATTGCCAAAATTTATTTCAAAAACTTGATGTTTGTAATGCATATGCTGCTGTTCAGACAGCCTACCAGGTCAATATTTTAAAATCTAAGGAATTTACACCTGAAAAGGTAAAAGGTTTTGCTTTGAAATTTGCACATGAGTATGAAGAGCATTTCAAATCAAGTAAAGAAGATTCAAAAAAAACTATTTGGGAACTTTATGAAATGTTACTTGAGTTTTATTCTAATGTAGAATCAAGTTTCATGTCAACTATATTAAATAAAAAATCCCACCAAGGCGGGATTTAAGAATTCATCTACGGCATTTAGCCTTATTGTGATAAGATTGAATGACAAAGCTATAAAAATAATTCAATATGCCAAATCTACTAGGACTTTCCATTGATGTAAATGCGATAGGTTGGGTATTGTTAGATTCTGATAGTAAGAAAATCATTTCTGTAGGTAGTCGCATTTTTCCTATTGCCTCTGAAAATTATGGATCCGGAAAAAGAGAGCTTTCGAAAAGAGCATTTAAAAGAGGAAAAAGAACCACTCGTTTAAGATATCAAAGAAGAAGAAAAAGAAAAATAAAAGTTTTAAATCTTTTGGTTAAAAATGGAATGTGTCCATTAACTGAAGAGGGGCTTATTAATTATAAAAAACAAAAAGCCTTTCCAGATTTAGAATTGAAGTCTTGGTTTAGACTCAACCCTTATGAACTTCGAGCAAAAGCGTTGAAAGAGCCTTTGGATTTAAAAGAATTGGGACGTATTTTCTATCAAATTACTCTCAGAAGAGGATTTCCAGTATCTGAAAGAAATAGAGGTAAAAAAGAGACCACCATGTACTATGGCTCTCCAATGCAAGACCGGATAGGAATCAATCATACCCTTAAAAACCTCAAAGAAAAGACACTTGGGAGTTATTTGAATACTGTTCTACCTAAAGAAAATCAAACGTATCGTTACACAAATGAACGATTGCGAAATCGGTATTTGACTAGAGAAATGTTTCAGGAAGAATTGCTGCAAATCTGGAATTATCAAAAGCAATTTCACAAAGGGCTTACAGAGGAATTAAAAATTGATCTCATTGGAAGTCAGGTCCAAACTTCAATTGAAAAAGGAGCTATATTTTTCCAGCGACCTTTAAAGTCTCAAAAATTCAGAATTGGACGTTGTCATTATGAGCCTAAAAAACCAAAATGCTGTGTATCGAGTTTAACTTTTCAAGAAGTGCTTGCCTACCGCTGGGCAAATTCTCTTAAAAGAAATGGAATTTATTTATCTCCAAGAGATCGCAGAATCGCCAAGGATTTCTTTTTGACTCATAAACGATTTGATTTCAATAGAGTTGTAAATCATTTTGAAAACAGAGAGGGCCATTACAATATCAAAGAAGACGAATTAATTAAGGGATCCTTCGTTAATGCAACACTATCTCATCCTCAACTTTTTGGTGCCTCCTGGTTTGAGATGAGTGAAAAGGATAGAGAAGATATTTGGCATAATCTGTATTTTTTTAATAATGTATCTCTGCTAAAGACATACTTCATAAATCAATGGGGATTTGATGATTTTCAAGCTAAAAAAATCTCCTCCATCCAATTGGATAAAAATTATGCCCCTATCAGTAAGAAGGCAGCTCGAGGGATTTTGTATTTTTTAAAACGAGGGGTAGTTTATGATCTTGCAGTAATTCTTGCAGGTGTAAAAAATTGTTTGGGTGAGAGATGGAAAACCATTGACGATAGAGATGTAAGCTATGTGATAAAGACGGTTTCAAATCTGTATAAAGACAATAAAAATGGAGAATTTATACCCAAATTAAAGGATTTTCTGGAGGAGGAAATGGCATTGTTAGACCTCAATGTTTCCAAACTTTACGGAGTAGAAACTGAGGAAAAACAAATTAAGCGGCTTTCAAAATTTCCTGTAAGTAAAGAAGACGACAAGCAAATTAGAGATTTTAAAAACCCTCATTTAGTAAACACAACTTTTCAGTTGAGAAAAATCCTGAATGAACTTATCAAAGAATTTGGAACAATCCATGAGATTCAAGCGGAACTAAGTGCAAATATTAAACTCAATAAATTTCAGCGCTATCTGAATAAATTAGACCAAAAAAGAAGAGAAGCCTTAAGGGCAAGATATATTGAGCTTCTCGGTGAGCGTGCAGAAAACATTACCCCAATGAATCTAACTAAATACGAATTATGGGAAGAATGTAAGCAAACCTGCCCCTACACAGGAGCTCATATCGCAATTACGGAATTATTTACCGAAGCAGTAAAAGTTGTTTACATTCAACCATGGAAATATTCTCTAAACGACAGTCATTGGAACAAAGCACTTTGCATAAAATCCTTCTCAAAAAATATTTTAGACTTTAGCCCTTACGAATATTTTAACACCTACAATTCAGAAGAATGGAGTACCGTTGTAAAAAGAGCCGCAAGATTGTTTTCTAACAATAAATCCTTTCCTTCAAGTTTCAGAAAATTTAAACGTTTTGTAAAAAAACATAACCATAGAGATCCTCTTAAGCATCAGTTAATGGATGCGAATATTTTAAGCCGAAATCTTAAAAATTATTTGTCTCAAGGGGTTGAAAAAGTTAGCATTTCACCAGGACAGTCTACACTCATGTTTATTGAAAAGTGGAGGTTACATCAAATTTTCAGTCCGGAAATTTATGAATCCTCTCAACTCGATTATCGCTACAATATTCTTTTGGCCTACATTAATGCAAATCGATCAAAAGAATACATTGAACTGTTAGCAAATGAAAACAAATATCATCCATCAGGAAATAGAATAGAGTTTCCCGAACCATACAAAGGTTTTCAAGACGATTTGGAGTGTCATATTAACTCGGTATTGGTTTCACATAAAAAAGTAAACAAGTTAATTTCAAGTAGAAAACACAGAACAAGAAACGGTGATCGGCACTATGAAAATTTTTGTTTATCGGTTAGAGGCTCATTACATAAAGAAACCTTACTAGGTAAGAGAAAATCTCCAGAAGATCAACAGGAGGCCTATCATATTCGAAAAAATTTAAGTCAAATCAAAACAAAAAAACAAGTTTCTAAAATTGTAGATGTAGAAGTAAGAAAAGTTGTGATAGATGCTATTGAAGCTGCTGGAGGATTTTCAGGAGATAGCATTCCTAATAAAGCATTTTTTAGCAAAAATGATGAAGGGTACTCTATTCCAAAAGTATTTATGACCAATACAAAAGGAGACAATGTTCCCATAAAGAAAGTCAGAATAAGGGAGATGTTAAGTGGAGTTGTTCAAGTGAAGAACGGTGAGAATCAGTATGTAAATTTGAGAAACAATCATCACGTATTGATCTATCTAAATCAATCCCATGAATATTGTGAGCATGTTGTTACTTTTTGGGAGGCTGTTCGTAGATTTCGTTTTGGTGAGCCTGTTTTTCAACTTCCAGAGGATGGAGTTGAATTTGTAACTACATTACAGATAAACGATTTATTTTTACTCGACATAGAGGAAACACAGTTGACTATTGAAAATGAGTCGAAGAGTTTTTTAGCAAAACACCTTTACAGGGTTCAAAAGCTTTCCAGTAAGTTTTATGAATTTCGTTTGGTACATCACAATGATACTTCCATTACGGAATCCCCTTATTATGTACGTATCAATAATTTTGGTCATCGCAAGACCGGTTGGCAGACACACAACCCTATCAAGGTAAGTTTGAACGCTATCGGAAAATTATCAATAAAAGATGAAACGTTAGAATTTAAAAAATCAATAAAAAGTTATTCATGAAGTAAACTCCTTACCCGAGAACGCCCTACAAAAAAAAGTAGAAAAGCATTAATATGTGCTGATGGCATACAACAACATTCATTAAATAAATATAGTGTTGTGGTTTGATTGAATTTTTCTGGAAAGGAGTTGCTTTATGATTATTAGAAAACAAGATCTCTAGCATTCCAGACAAAGCGGATAAAATAGAATCCGTATGCAATCCCAATAATAAACTTTAGGAAAACACCTGACAAGAAACCAATAAGCGCACCAAATGCAGCTCTTAGTGCTCCTTTATTATTGCTTTTATTTACAATTAGTTCTCCAAAAAACGCTCCTAAAAAAGGACCCATTAAAATGCCTAAAGGACCTAAGAATAGGATGCCTAAAATCAGCCCAATTGATGCACCATAAGTGCTGCCTTTTCCACCCCCATATTTTTTTGCTCCGATAATAGGAATGATAAAATCCAATAAGAAAATAAATAGTGCAATAGAAAAACTGATTAGTAGAAAAGTTGTCGAAATGGAAATTTCAGGGATAAAACTCAATACTAAAAAACCAATCCAAGAGGTAAGCGGTCCTGGAATAACGGGTAAAAAACTACCAACTAGCCCCAATAGAATAAAAAATCCAGCGATACAAATTAAAAGAAGGTCCATAGGCAAACATATCTTATTTGAAGAGTAAATTGGAGCATTATCAGTTCGAAAATAAATAAAAATTGTAACTTTATTTTGAAATTTTAAACAGAATGTATTCTTTAAAAAAATACCGCTCATTTTTTTTAATCGGATTGGTTTCAATGCAATTTACCGCATGTCATTTATTTGAATCTACGAAAGTTTCAAAACAAGAAATAGCCAAGGCCTCAAAATGGTCAGCGAACGACATAGGTCCAAGCTTTAATGCTTGTGATGGTCTTGAAGGAAGTGAAGCCACTACTTGTTTTAAAAACACGATTTCAACTTCAATTAGCGAATATCTATTCGATAATTTGTCAGTGGCAAATCAAACCATAGAAGAAGAATTATTCTTGTCGCTTAGGGTAGATGAAGAGGGCTTTATCTCTTTAGATAAAGTAGATTTATCTAATGCCCTTAGAGATGCAATTCCTGATTTAGAACAAATTTTAACCAATGCAATTCTTCAGCTTCCACAGGCAATTCCCGCAATCAAATCCAATGTTGGAACTTATGTTTCCACTGAGTTTCAGCTTCCTGTTCGTATTATTGCTCAGGAATCAAAATAATGCAAGAGACGCAAATTATTTTAGGCGTTGATCCAGGAACAACGATCATGGGTTTTGGGTTAATTGAAGTCAGTAAAAATTCGATGCAGATGATTCAAATGCACGAATTACATCTAAAAAAATACGACAATCACTTTTTAAAACTACATCATATTTTCAAAAGAACTATTGAGTTGATTGATGAATATCATCCTGATGAAATGGCACTAGAAGCTCCTTTTTTTGGGAAAAATGTACAGTCCATGCTAAAGTTGGGCAGGGCACAAGGTGTAGCCATGGCTGCAGGTTTGTCTAGGGAGCTTTCCATTACAGAATATTCACCAAAAAAAATTAAAATGGCAATTACTGGCAATGGCAATGCCTCTAAAGAACAAGTAGCCAAAATGCTTCAACAGTTACTTAAAATAAAAACGCTGCCAAAAAATTTAGATGCTACCGATGGTCTGGCAGCAGCGGTTTGCCATTACTACAACAGAGGCAAAGAAAGCCAAGGGAAAAATTATTCTGGTTGGAGTGCATATGTGAATCAAAACCCAAAAAAAATAAAACCCTAAACAGGTTTTTTGAAAATGTCAAATCTCTATTTCCATTATCCGTTTTGCAAACAAGCTTGTCATTATTGTAATTTTCATTTTTCTACTACCCTAAAACATAAAAACGCCATGGGGGAGGCTATGAAAAAAGAATTAACGATACGATCCAATGAAATCAATCTTCCTTTAGAGAGTATTTATTTTGGTGGAGGCTCCCCCTCGCTTTTAAGCCCTCAGGAAATTGGAAATCTAATTGATTTTATCACTAAAAAATTCAAATTAATCCCCAATGTAGAGGTGACCTTGGAGGTCAATCCAGACGATGTATCTGCAGAGTATTTAAGCGGAATAAAAGCAGCAGGAATTAATAGATTAAGTCTCGGAGTACAGTCATTTTCTAACCGAGATCTTGAACTTATGAATAGAGCTCATGATCGAAATCAGGCTCTAAAATCATTGGAATTAATTGGAAAAATTTTCAATAATTACACACTTGATTTAATCTATGGAATGCCTTATTCGACTCTAGGCGAATGGGAAGAAAACATAAATACGGCTCTGAGTTTTAATCCTCCTCATTTATCTTCCTATGCATTAACTGTTGAAGAGAAAACAGCTTTACATCACCAAATTGAGAAAGGAATAGTTTTGCCCCTCCCCGAAGAGGAGGTTGCAAAGCAATACCAGTTTTTAATTTATAAAATGGAAGAATTCGGCTATGTCAATTATGAATTTTCAAATTTTGGAAAACCCAATTATTTTTCGGTAAACAATCAGAATTATTGGGAAGGAAAACCCTATTTGGGTATTGGACCTTCGGCCCACAGTTACGATGGAGAACGCATTCGAAAATGGAATGTTTCCAACAACCACAGCTATCTTAAGTCTTTGAAAGACGGTGAACTGTCCTTTGAAAAAGAAGAACTTACCCTAAAGGATCGATACAATGAATATCTAATGACTGGTTTAAGAACCTTAGAAGGAGTTTCTTTAGACCATGTTAAAAAGCATTTTGGACAGCGATATGCACTTTATTTGGAAGAGCAAGCTGAGCGTCATTTGGCAGAGCACTTTTTTTATTGGGATGGCGATCATTTAAAAATTAGCCAAAGCGCAAAATTTTTAACGGATGGTTTGGCTGCAGATTTGTTTAGGGTCTAGGAATCTTTATTTTGGAGTTCAATGTAATGTTTGTAAAATTTAGGAAGGGTTTCAATCCCCTTAAAAAAGTTAAACAGACCGTAGTGTTCATTTGGGGAATGAATAGCATCTGAATCCAATCCAAAGCCCATTAAAATTGATTTTACTCCCAGTTCATTTTCAAACATGGGAACAATGGGAATGCTTCCACCTCCTCGACTTGGTATGGGTGCAATTCCGAAGGTGTCAAGGTAGGCCTGATGTGCGGCTTGATAGGCAAGATTATTTGTAGGGGTTACGTATGCATATCCACCATGATGGGTTTGAACTTCAACCGTGACCCCCTGGGGAGCAATCGATTGAAAATAGTTACTAAACAATTCACTGATGTCATTCCAATCTTGATTGGGTACCAATCGCATTGAAATTTTAGCGTGGGCTTTACTCGGTATCACAGTTTTTGCACCTTCGCCTGTGTACCCTCCCCAAATACCATTGACATCTAAGGTTGGGCGAATGGTTCGGCGCTCTTCATTTGTGTAGCCTTCTTCTCCACAAATTCCTTTGATACCGATTGAATCTTTAAATTCGGACAAATTAAAAGGGGCTTCAGCCATAGCTTTTCTTTCGTTGTGTGTGAGTTCCTCTACCTTGTCGTAGAAACCAGGAATGGTAATTCGTTTTTGATCGTCGTGCATTTTAGAGATCATTTCACATAAAACGTTAATTGGATTTGCAACTGCTCCTCCGTAAAGTCCTGAATGTAAATCACGATTGGGCCCTGTAACGGTCACTTCCATGTAACTCAATCCTCTTAAGCCAGTAGAGATTGAGGGTTGCTCTCTAGAAATCATTCCTGTATCAGAAATAAGAATTACATCACATGCCAATTTAGTTTTATTATTTTTTACAAAATCTTCTAGATGATCACTACCAACTTCTTCTTCCCCTTCGATCATAAATTTGATATTGCAGCCTAACAATCCTTCTTTTTTCATGACCTCAAAAGCTTTAATGTGCATAAACATCTGTCCCTTATCATCGCAGGCACCTCGAGCAAATACAGCCCCTTCAGGATGGAGAGGAGTGGTTTTAATTACTGGTTCAAACGGAGGACTGTCCCACAAGTCTACAGGATCTGGTGGTTGAACATCGTAGTGTCCATAAACCAATACGGTAGGTAATTTGGGATCAATTAGATGTTCGCCATAAACAATAGGATGTCCAGCTGTAGGGATGATTTCGGTGTGAGAACAACCAACTTTATCAAGTGCATCTTTGACCCATGCAGCAGCAGCAGCAACCTCTGAATTAAAATTCGGATCGGCACTTACCGAGGGAATTTTTAAGAATGACATCCATTCATCTAGGTAACGTTTTTGGTCGGTAGTCAGTGTCATCATATCGTTTCTTTTTAAACACACAAAGCTAACCAATGTATTTTTTTTAGAAGTAGAAATTTTATACGAAAACTTAGTTATATTTGTCCTCCCAAATGCGGGTGTGGTGAAATTGGTAGACACGCTAGATTTAGGATCTAGTGCTTCACGGCGTGGGGGTTCGAGTCCCTTCACCCGCACTTCTTTAAGCCTCTGTGAGTCCACAGAGGTTTTTTTTTTAAAAAAGATTTTGGTTGTAGAGGGGGTAAATGATCGCACTTTTTTTAAAAACCTTTACAAATCAATATCTTTATGATTAATAGACAATTATTCATGACGCACGAAATTAAAAATCTGATTGAACACATCTGGACTGCCCAGCAACAAAATCTAAAATCGGTTTTGGCAACGGTTGTAGCATTAGAAGGCTCTTCCTATCGCAGACCCGGGGTGCGGATGTTGATTCAAGAAAATGGCAAAACTTTTGGAGCTGTAAGCGGCGGTTGTGTGGAAAAGGAAGTAGTGCTTCAAGCCCAGTCTGTTTTGGAGTCTGATGTTCCTAAAATAATGACCTATGACGGAAGGTATCGGCTGGGATGTGAAGGAATTATCTTCATTCTTATTGAACCTGTAAAATTATCTGAGGAGCTCAAGATTCAATTTGAAACGGTTCTAAAAAAACGAATTGATTTTCACTCCGAAACCTTTTTCACTAGAGAGGAGCAAAGCAATATTGCCTTTGGGACACAGTTTCTTTTTTCAGGAAATTCCTTTTCACTACGCGATAATTTTGAGGCTCCATCAGAAAAAATGAGTTGTTTTAGGCAAACCTTCGAGCCTTTATTTCAGCTGTATCTCTTTGGAGCAGAACACGATACAGTTTGCTTATGCAAAACTGCTTCAGATTTGGGATGGCAAGTCACAGTAGTAGCATCCGCAGATGAGGCAAAAACCATATCTTTTTTTGAGGGAGCGCATCAATTTATCAGTACTACAATCGACTCCTTAGATGTTAGCGCAGTAGATTCTCAAACAGCCATACTTTTGATGACTCATAGTTTTAATAAGGACGTTCAATATTTACTAGCCCTAGCCAATACCCGATCGGCCTATTTTGGTATTTTGGGACCTAAGCACCGACGTGAGCGAGTGATAGAAAAAGCCTTGGATTTCAACTCAGAATTATCTATTGATTTTCTGGAGCGACTGCACGGACCAGCAGGAATAAATATTGGAGCTGAAAGTGCTCAAGAAATTGCAATTTCCATTTTGGCAGAAATTTTGGCTGTTGTACGTAAACAAAATCCAATGCAGCTTAAGGAAAAAAAGGGGAGTATTCATGAATAATATTCCACATCTACTTTTGGCAGCAGGAACCTCAAAAAGAATGGGAGAACCCAAACAACTTTTACGCTGGGGAAATAAGAGTCTTATTCAATTTCAAATGGATACTATTGCGCCTACTTCAGACCAGTTTTATGTGACTTTGGGAGCTTATGCCGATTTGATTGAACCTCTTTTAAAAAGCAGTAATGCAGAAGTGATTCGAAATGAGTATTGGGAAAATGGAATGGGTAATTCTTTAGCATTTAGTATTCAACAAATTCTACAATCCAACAGAATAACCGATGGAGTTTTGATATCTTTAATAGATCAGCCTCTAGTAACGACTTCACATTATTTGAAGATGAGAGCTGTTTTTGAAAAGGGAAAAAAGCAGATTATTGTATCCGAATCAGACCTTGGGTGGCTTGGTGTCCCTGTTTTATTTGATGCACATTATTTTGAGGAACTGCAATCTCTGAGTGGAGAAGAAGGGGCAAAAAAAATGATAAAAAAGTACAGCAAAAACACAACCTTAGTCAAAGCAGGAAAAACCCTTGTGGATATGGATACCCCTGAAATGTATCGAAAACTACATGATGAATTTAGCCCCCAATGGTAATCATGCTTCTGTTTTGCCGGTGTTGTTCAGGATCTTCAAACTGATCTGGAGCATTCATTCCTGATCGAATGGCAAACTTACTCGAGATACTCTGACGAATAATGGGCTCAATATCCTGTTGGTTTCTAAGTGCGGTGAGTAGGTCATTTTCTTTTTGAGAAAACAAACAATTTTTTAATTGTCCATTGGCAGTCAATCGAATGCGGTTGCATTGATCACAAAATGGATGGGTTACAGTACTGATAATGGCAAAAGAACCTTGATGTCCCTGAATACAATAATTTTTAGACGTATCGTTTGGAGCATCTTGGAGTCGAATGATTTGTTTTTGGGAATAGGTATTCTGAATTTGATCCATGATTTCTTGATATGAAATCGTTTTTTCTCGTTTCCATTGGTTGCCATCAAAAGGCATAAATTCAATGAATCGGAAAACAACAGGATGGCTTTTCGTAAAGGCTACAAAATCCAAAAGTTCATCATCGTTGATACCCCGCATTAAAACAGCATTAATTTTTACTTGAAAGCCTTCCTCGATCAGTTTTAAGATATTTTGGTACACCCTGTCAAAATAATCCCTAAAAGTGATTTTTTGAAAGCGTTCCGCTTTCAAAGTATCTAAGCTTATGTTTACGGTTTTTACTCCTGCAGTTTTAAGGAGTTCAATATGACGATCAATGGAAACCGCATTACTAGTAAGAGATAATTCAACATTAAGTGTTGAGAGTGATTTTAAAATTTTAGGAAAATCTTTTCGGACTAAGGGCTCGCCTCCTGTGAGTCGAATTTTTGTAACTCCAAATTTCACAAAACTTTTAGCAATTTTGAAAATTTCTTCTGCATTCATTAAATGCTCGGGGGGACTCAATTTGACTCCGTCAATCGGCATGCAATAATTACATCGTAGATTACACCGTTCAGTAAGTGAAATTCTGAGGTAGTTGTGATGCCTGCCAAAACGGTCTGTTAAAGTGGAATTTGATTGATCCATACTCAATGTTGTGCTCCTTCGATGATGTCAAAAAGATGGAAAGCTTCAGGGAAAACTGCATTTACCGATTCCACAGCACCTTTAGTAGATCCTGGTAATGCCATGACCAAAGAGGGTCCAATCATCCCAACAACACTCCGTGATAAAGCAGCGTAAGGGGTTCTGTCTTGTCCGTATTTACGAATTGCTTCTTCCATTCCAGGAATTCGTTTTTCTAGTAAAGGGGTAATGGCTTCTGGGGTTTGATCCCTTGGAGAAAGTCCTGTTCCACCAATAAAAAGAATGATGGAGGCACCTTCTTTTATCTGTTTTCTTAGCAATGACTGGATTTGGTCTATTTCATCGGGAATCACTTTGTAATCCAAGACTTTAACCTTCCAGTTTTCAAGACATTCAATTACTTTTTTCCCAGCTCTATCTTGTTTTTGCCCATTTGAAATACTGTCAGAACAAACAATGACGGCACTCCCTAACTCAGATTTAAGCCGATGCCGATTGCTTTTCCCTCCTTTTTTAGAAACAAGTTTGATGGATGCGATTTCAACCCCTTGGTCAAGTGGCTTGAGCATATCATACATATTTAAAGCAACAATACTGGCTCCGTGCATAGCTTCAACTTCCACTCCTGTTTTGTAAATTGTTTTTAAAGTACATGAAATTTTTATTGTTAAACCGTTTATTTCAAAATCAAATCCGGCGTATTCAATGGGTAGCGGGTGGCAGTCAGGGAGTAGTTCGGGTGTTTTTTTTACACCCAAAAGCCCTGCGGCTCGACTCATTTCAAAGACATCTCCTTTTGGGACTTTTTGGTTTTCAATTGCTTCAATTGTAGCTTGACTACTGACTTTTAAAATCGCTTCTGCCCTTGCGATACGTAAGGTATTTTTTTTATGTGTAATATCAACCATGATTATTGATTAACTTTCCATTGATGGGACTGATCTTCAAATACTTCTTTCCCGAATATGGGAAGTTTTTCTTTAATGTCGTTCACTAGTTCAGCTAGACTGTCGAAAACAGGTTTTCTGTGTGCACTTGAAACAAAAACAAAAAAACAGATTTCTCCAGCTTTTACTTTACCTAGACTATGATAAATATGCATACAGCTGAGATCGTATTTTGAAAAGGTAGCTTCTCTTATTTCGTGGCATACTTGATTGGCTATTTCGGTTTGAGCTGAGTATTCAATTGCACTTACTGTTTTGCCTTCAATTTGATCAGCTCTCACTTGACCCAAAAAAATATTGTGGGCCCCGATCTTTGTTTTTTCTTGGTGATGCGCAATAGATGCTGCAATTTTTGAAGGAGGAATGGCCCCCTCAACAAATATGTTTTTGATTTTTTGTTTCATTATTTTAAATCTTACGTCCCCAATCGTTTAGTTCTGACGCCCCTTCTTTAAGGCTAAAGCAATTTTTTATCCCTTTGTTTTTCATTTTTTGAACAAAGGCTTTACTCCTCAATCCAGTTTGACAAAACGCAATAATTTTAGCCTCACCCTGGACAATGGAGTTTGATGTAATAGAGCGACTCAGAGGATATTCCTGTATTTCTAGATGAGTAATACGCGGGGCTTCATCTTTTTCTCGAACATCGATCCACATTATCTTTTCATTTGATGATAGCTGAGTTAAAGATACTTCAAAATCTACGAAGCAATCCTTATTCTCGATAGGAATTACTCTTTTTAGTTTCTTAATTTTTTTGATCTCTGTATCTCTTTTTTCAAAATTAAAAAGGGTGTTGGAGTGGTTCAGTAAATTTACACAAAGAAGTTTGCCACTAAGAACATCTTCAAAGCCTAAAATAATTTTTAAAGCTTCAGTTGCCTGATACGTTCCAATTATCCCGGGGACAACTCCCAAGACACCAACCTCACTGCAATTTGGAATTTCCCCAACTTTTGGAGGTGATGGAAAAAGACATCTGTAGCTGGGTCCGTCTTTATGATTGAATACGGATACTTGTCCTTCAAATTTGAATAAAGCTCCGTAAATCATCACTTTCTGTGATAAAATGCATTGATCATTAATTAGATAGCGGGTGTAAAAGTTATCGGTTCCATCAATAATAATCTCGAAAAGGTTTATGAAATCGGCTACATTCTCATGGGTTAATGCAAAAGGATAGGATTTGATTATGATTTCTGAATTTAATTGGCGCAATCGTTCTTGAGCTACAACTGCCTTATTTTTCCCTAAATCATTTTCATTAAAAAGGATTTGTCGCTGAAGGTTTGATGCGGTAACTACGTCAGCATCCATTATGCCAAGAGTTCCTACACCAGCTGCTGTTAAATATTGAAGTGCAGGACAGCCCAAACCTCCTGCACCCACAACAAGAACCTTGGACTTTTGAATTTTTTGTTGTCCTTCTGTACCTATTTCGGTTAATTGAATATGTCTTTGATAACGATTTTCCATAATTAACCTCCTGAAAAAGGGGGCAATAAATCGATGAGCGTTCCATGCAAATGACTTGAATCCTCATCTATTTTGTTGTCTTGCGCAATTTTAAAATTCAATGCATTTAATTCTGGATAGCGTTTTTTGAGAAACGACTTCAAACTCTGCACAGTTTCAAATTGTTCAACAAGGTATTCATCACTTTTACCTGTGATTTCTTTTATTTGACCAAAATAGCGCACTTTAATTTTCATATCAAAACAAGATAAGCTTTATTCCTGCTGAGGTCAATACCAGAGCTAAAAAATATTCCAGTCGCCTAGGGTTCCAACGCTGACTTCCATAGTAGCTTCCAAAAAGCCCCCCTACAAGAGCAAGGCCAATCATAAAAAAAGCATTTATGTTCAGAGTGACTCCACTGCTGAGTTGACCGAGAAGTCCTGAAGCAGAATTTACCCAAATGAACAAGGCAGATACTGCAGCAGCTTGTTTCATATTGCCCCAATGAAACAACAAAATCAGTGGGGTTAAAATAATACCACCACCGATTCCAATGAGTCCAGAAAAAAAGCCAATACTGGCTCCTATGCAAAGAGCCATTAGAATAGGCAATTCATTATTTTTTGAATTACGATTCTCTTGGACGAAAAGCATTCTTGCAACGGCAAAAAATAAAAGGAATCCAAGGATTTTTTTGTAAATCCATGGGTCAAGAGAAAATAGCCCCCCGATAAATGCTGCGGGTACTGAACCTAAAGCAAAAAAAATAAAAAGTTTTTTATTGAAATGTCCTGCTTTGTAATAATGATAAAAGGCAATCCCTGCGACAAATAAATTGAGAAGTAGAGCAGTTTGCTTCATTGTATCACTAGGAAAGGAAAAGACGGCCATCAAGGCTAAATAACCACTTGCACCTCCATGCCCAACACTGGAGTACAAAAAAGCCACAAGGGGAATAAGAACATAAAACATCAGATTTTCGAAAGTCATTTTTTTGGTTTAGGTCAGAATGATGTTGGGTAATAACAGTACTTCTACTGAGGCTCCTTTTTTTAGGGAAACACCGTTTTCTGGTATGTAAACCAATGCATTGGCTCGAGCAAAGCTGACTAACATGGACGAGTGTTGACCATCTAAAACGGTGACAGTTTTATTTTCTACATGAGCTTTTAAAAAGAGCGCTCTAGGCTCTTTAGAATGGAAATCATGAGTCAAGGGCATAGAAACTCGAATCAATCCTTGGCTTTGACTTCCTCTTAATCTTGCAAGTAAGGGAAGTACGTAAACATAAAAACAGCTGAGTGTTGAAGCAGGATTTCCTGGAAGAGCAAAAACAAAACGGTTTTCTTTTTTTCCAAAAAAAAGAGGTTTTCCTGGACGTTGTCTTACTTTGTAAAAAACCTCTTCAACTTTAAGTGCTTCAAGAGCTTGTTTTACAAAGTCATAATCTCCAACTGAGATTCCTCCAGAAACGAGGACTACATCAGAAGATAAAAAAGCCTTTTTGAGAACTTCAATTGTGCATTTTAGTGTGTCTTCTGCAAAAGAGATGCGTTGGGTCTCAATTCCTTGTTGGTGCAATGCAGCTTCGAGTAAAATACTATTGCTTTCGTAGATTTTTCCTCTTGTAAGCTTTTCATGGGATGAAATTAATTCATTTCCAGTTAAGACGAGAGTTACTTTTGGAGCTTTAAAAACTTCCACTTGTTGAATACCTAGACTTTGTAAAAAAGCCATTCCAGAGGCTTGGAGTACCTGTCCTTTTTTGAGAGGAAAGCTTCCTTTTTTCACTTGCGATCCAACAGGACGAATATTATCACCTGATTTGATCACAGTATCAATTTTGATGCGATTTCCATCTGTGGTCGTTTTTTCTTGCATAACAACCGCATTTGCACTGTCCGGGACTACCGCCCCTGTAAAGATACGTACACATTCTCCGATCTCTAATTTTGGATTAATTGAGTCTCCAGCTTTTACTTCACCAACGATTGAATATTCATGAGCATCATGGAGATTCAATGCATAACCGTCCATCGAAGATAATTTGTATGAGGGAAGGTTTAGGGGTGCTTCAATAGAATTTGCTAAAATTTTATTCAAACATTGAGCTAGAGGTAGTTTCTCAGTTTTTGTTATTGCGAAACTGTTTTTAAAAACCAAAGCAAGTGCTTCTTCTACGGAGATCATGAATTGAATAAATAAAACAGGAATTTACTTTAAATTAAAGCAAACTCCTGTTGGTATTTTAAATCGAATAAGTGTTTTATCCGGCTAGTGGTTTGTCAGTGATGAAGGGTTGGTTGTAATGACGAACCCCCGTTGCTTTGTAAAGAGCGTTTGCCATTGCACCCATAATGGGAGGGAATGGAGGCTCACCCAAACCAGTAGGGTCAATTTGGTTGTCCACAAAATGTACTTCAATTTCTTTAGGCGCCTCACTGTGACGGATCAAGCGGTAGGTGTCGAAATTATTTTGTTCTGGCACTCCATCCTTGAAGGTCATGGCACTGTACATTGCATGTCCAATACCGTCTACTACACCTCCTTCAGCCAGGTTCGTGGCGGCATCTGGATTTACAACAATACCACAATCAATGGCACAATAAACTTTTTTGACGATTGGATTTCCATTTTTCACCTCAAGGTCAAGTACGTTTGCCACATAAGAATTATGACAAAAATAAGCTGCTGTTCCTCGATGAACATTTTGATCGGAATCAGTCCAGTTTGACTTTTCCTTCACCAATTCAAGAACGCCAGCATATCGTGAGGCTTCATAATCGTTGTTTTCACCTACAGGATTTTTTTCTGCTTTTCTCAATAATTCAAGTCTAAAGTCTATGGGATCTTTGCCCATAGTTTCTGCTACTTCGTCTAGGAAAGCTTGCTCTGCTCCGGCGATAAAGTTAGAACGGGGAGCTCTGAAAGCACCCACGGTAATATTACTTTTCTCAGACCACTCTTCTGCTAAGTAATGGTCTACAGCTCCGGCAGGAAAACGGTTAGCTACGAGAGGGCTCTCTGGAATCCCTCCTGCTCTGACATGAAAAGCGATGAGTTTATTGTTTTCATCAAATGCAGCCCGATAGAGTGCGTGATATGCAGGACGGTAGGTACCCTGGGTCATGTCGTCTTCTCTAGAATAGATGAGCTTGACAGGTTGGCCCATTTCTTTTGAAATAACAGCTGCTTCAGTCATAAAGTGACCGTAAAGACGTCTTCCAAATCCACCTCCCATACGTGTCATTTGAATATCAATTTTTTCTTTGTCCATTCCCAATCGTTTGGAGATGCTTTCTTCCATGATTTCTGGAGTCTGAATTGGACCAACTAAATTGGCACGCTCCGAAGTTACATCGGCAAAAAAGTTCATGGGTTCCATGGTATTATGCGCTAAAAAAGGACAGGTGTAAGTTCGCTCAATAATTTTTGCAGCCTTATTAAACATTTTCTCAGGATCGCCGTCCTTTCTTACTACGTTTCCTTTTTTCTTTGACATTTTGTCAAATACTTGACGGTGGTCTTTACTGCTTTCTAATCCAGCTGGAGTTTCTACAGTCACTGTCCGACCGAAGAAGCTGAGTTCTTCTTTTTTTGCTGGAGCTAATTCCCATTCTGTTTTTAAGACCTCTTTTGCCTTCATTACTTCCCAGGTAGAATCACCAACAATAACAGCTACTTCATTAAAAGCATCATTGTCTAATGCACCGAGGCTGTAATCCTCTAGGTGGGTTTTAATTGGAAAAATCTTTTTTACTCCGGGCATACTAGCGGCTTTACTAGCGTCAACTGATTTGAGTTGCATACCAAAAGCAGGTGGATGGACGAGCATTGCGATGAGCATATTTTCGGCGGAATAATCTAAACCATAAAGTGGTTTTCCTGTTACAATTTTAGTTCCATCAACGTTCTTTCTAGAAGTTCCAATGATTTTAAAATCGGTGAGATCTTTTAAAGGGACTTCTTCAGGGATCTCCATTTCAGCAGCTAATGAAGCCATGGAGCCAAAGCCTGTTTTATTACCAGAAGCTTCGTGAATTAAAAACCCTTCGTGGGTAATAATTTCATTAACCTCAACTCCCCAAGTTTGAGCAGCTGCTTGAGCCAACATGTTTCGTGCGGTGGCACCTGCCATTCTTAAACTATTCCAACCTTGACGAATGGATTGACTTCCTCCCGCCAATTGTCTTTTAAACAAGCTGGTGTTAAGAGGGGCTTGTTCTACAATTACATCGTTCCAGTCAACGTCCAATTCCTCTGCAACTATCATGGGCATGGATGTTTTAACATTTTGACCAATTTCAGGATTGGGCGACATGATGGTTACCAAACCATTTTCTCCAATTTTCAAGAACCCATTAATTTTAAACCATTCCTTTGGGAGTGCTTTTACTTGTTTGGGTGACATATCACAAGAGGTCAGCCAATTAAAACTTAGCATAATTCCTCCACCTGCTAGTGTACTTCTTTTTATAAAAGACCGTCTTCCAATTGATGTTTTTATCGTTTTCATAAAATATAATTTAAGAATTAGAGGCTGTTTTAATAGCCGCTTTTATTCGAGTGTACGTACCACATCTGCAAATATTTCCATGCATAGCTGCTTCAATTTCTTCTTCGGTAGGATTTGCGTTGGCTTCCAGCAAAGCTGAAGCGCTCATGATTTGTCCAGATTGGCAATATCCGCATTGAGGGACGTCGTGTTCCAGCCATGCTTTTTGTACAGGGTGTTCCCCGTTTTCTGAAAGTCCTTCAATGGTTGTCAATTTATTGCTTCCTACAGAAGATATTGGCAGTTGGCAGGAGCGAACTGCAATTCCATTTAAATGAACAGTACAGGCTCCACATTGTGCAATACCACAACCGTATTTAGTTCCCACAAGATTTAAATGGTCTCGAAGTATCCACAAAATAGGGGTAGTAGGATCCACATTTAGCTCGTGTGTTTTTCCATTTACATTGAGTTGAAATTGTGCCATTTTTTAAAGTATAAGTTTGACCGTATTAAATTATCTTACTAAAGATAGGAAAAAATGATTTTTAAAAAAGTATTAAAAATTTATTTTAACAGTAAACAATCTGATTACAAAGCAGTTAAGTTCAGTTTTTTTTCTTTTGTTCAATGAAGGCTAAAATCTTGAGTTCCAACAAAGGCAAGGTAAGTGTTCCTTTTGCAAGGATTTGTTCGTGAAATTCACGGATATCAAATTGGCTTCCTAATTCTTTTTCAGCTCGTGATCGTAGTTCCCTGATTTTTAATTCTCCGATTTTGTAAGCGAGTGCTTGTCCAGGCCATGAAATGTAGCGATCAATTTCGGTATTGATTTCATGAAAAGACAGTGCGGTATTTTCTGTCATAAAATCAACTGCTTTCTGCCTAGACCAACCAAAGACATGCATTCCTGTATCCACGACCAGTCTACAGGCACGCCACATTTCATAGGTCAATTTTCCAAAATGTTCATAAGGGCTGGTGTAAATACCCATTTCATTTGCTAAAAATTCTGTGTACAATCCCCAGCCTTCACCGTAGGCAGATAGGTAAAGATTTCTTCTAAATTGGGGGATGCTTTCGGGGAGTTCTTGATTTAAAGCTCCTTGTAAATGATGCCCAGGAACAGCCTCGTGAGCCGTTAGAGCAGGAATGAGGAATAACGGTCTACTGGGTAGATCATAAGTATTCACCCAATAATAACCGGGGTCGGTGCTGTTAGGCGAAGTACCGATGTAACGACCTGCGGTATATTTGGGTGCAATTGCATCTGGGACAGGTGCAACTCCATAGGGTTTTCTGGGTAGTGATTTAAAAAAGCGGGGGAGTTGTTCGTCCAGTTTTTTAGCGATATTACGAGCATGTTTTAAAAGCTCTTCAGGAGTCTTTGCGTAAAACTGAGGATCGGTTCTAAGAAATTGAATGAATTCTTTAATGGAACCTTTAAAGTCAACTTCTTTTACAATTTCCTCCATTTGGGCTTTGATACGGTCCACTTCTTCAAGTCCTTTTTGATGAATTTCCTCAGGTGTTAAATCGAGGGTAGTGTAAAAATCAATACGGCTTTGATAATAGGCATTTCCGTTTGGAGTTTCAGATACTCCAATGCTTTGGCGTGTATTTGGATAATACTCTTTTTCAAAAAAAGCTTTTACCGATTTAAAAGATGGGATCACCGCTTCTAAAATCACTTCTTTTGCTGCAAGTTGAAGAGAGTCTTTTTCTGACTTTGACAAAGGTTTAGGAAGTTTTAAGAAAGGACTAAAGTAAAAGTTTTCTTCTGCAGTGAGGGTGATATGTTGCTCATAAGTTGATTCATACCCTTTAAAAATCACTAAGGGTTGCCCCATTCCTGCTTTCAGTCCTTTTCGGATGAGTTGGGTTTGTTGATCAATGTATTCGGGAATGGCTTTTAGTAGGTTCAGATACTCCAATGCACCCTGCTTACTGGTTATCGGATTTACTCGGTAAGTCAGACTGGAATGAAATCCTGCATCTGATAAGATGGGATTCCAATGGGTCTTAAATTCGTATTTGGTAACAACTTCGTTTAACACAAATTCGAGTAGCGAATAGGAGATTGTATCCTCTTCATCAAATGAACTGGGATCAATTTTTTTTAATTGGGCAAGAAGCTCTTTACAATAAGAAGCTCTTTTTTCAATAGTAGATTCTCTAAAATCTCCTAGGGGATAATTTGAGTCGTTCTGCTTTTTGAAATTTTGGTAGTCTTCAATTAATGTTTTGAGTTCTTGATCGGGTGCAATTCCGTTGCAACTGATTAAAAAGATTAAAGTTGCTGTAAGAAGTATGGTTTTCATTTTGAAATGGTTTTATGTTAATACCTCGTTCTGGGTGATTCCAAAAATTAATTGAATGACTTAATCAACAGCAATGTACAATTTGAAAACGAATTTTGAAATCAGTTTCTATTTACACTGAATATTTTTAGTTTAATATCATCCAATCCATCGTCATCAAAAGGATGTTCCATTTGATCTTGAATATTGTAAAGTGAAATAAGAATAAACTCACTGAGAATGACAATGAAAAATGTTAACCAGCTCGGGTTGTCAAAACCAATTTTATTAATAATCGTAGGCGTGTAGATTACTGGGAAAATGTAAATAAAAATCAGGCAGTAGGCTTTTAAACTAATAGGTGTTCGGTGTGAGTGGATGGCAATTAGGTTGTCAGCGCTATCCAAAACATCTTTTAAAAACCGAAATATTTTTTCTCTAGTACCCCCTGTTATCGTTTCATTTTTAGCTCTTATGTAACTTAAGAAGTTTTCATATTCGATATCAAATGCAGTAGGATCTTCATCCTTAGTTGTCAGGTGGTTGTACAGTGCGTTGTTTAGGGCATTTATTTTTTCTTGTCCTTCAAGTTTATCCGCGTCACTAATCTTGGGTGAGAATTGAATCAAATTATCAATTGTTTTTAGCCCCGCTCTAAATAAACTTAAATGTTCTAATGCTTTTTCTCTTCTTCTAAATGCACCTCTAATGGTGAATACCAAAGGAAAAATGATCGCAATACTCATTAGGGTGAGATCAATATTGTAAACGACCTTAAATTGATAGGCAACAAGAGGAACAATCAGCGACAAGGCCAGGGTTATTAATGTACGGTAATTGATAATACTGAGGTATCTAGACATAAAAAAACATTTATTATATTTGAGTGAATTTATTAACTATATTATGAATAAACAAACGTTATGTTCATTCATTTTGCTGTTTACAGGCGTACTGTCTGCGCAGAATGCTCTGAAATCAGATAAACTCTATGAAGATCAAACACCTCTTGAAATCAAATTGGGCTATTCCAATAAAGAGTTAAATAGAAATACAGATGATTCAACCTTCATTACAACAACCCTTTCTTATTATCACGAAAACAAATGGGCTGATATCGAAGTGAACCTAAGAGCTAGAGGAAACTTCCGAAGAAATGAATGTTATTTCCCTCCAGTGAAAATGAAAATTAAAAAAAACCAATATTCTGGAACGCTTTTCGATGGAAATAAGACAATGAAATTGGTGCTTCCTTGTAAAATAGAAAGTGAAAAAAATGACAATGTTTTGCAAGAATTCATAGCCTACAAAATTTATGAAAAAATTTCACCTTTTCACTTTAAAACAAGAAGAGTAAATATTAAGTTTTCGGAGCCAAAAGGTAAAAAAATTAAAGAGTTCGAATTGAAAGGATTTTTAATTGAAGATGATAAAAGGGTAGCGAAACGTCACGAAGGAAAGGTTATGGAGCGTTTTATTCATCCTATGGCAATGCAACATGTTACTTCAGTTCAAAATGCTTTTTTCCAGTATTTGATCGGAAATACAGATTTTTCGGTAGCCTATCAGCATAACGGCAAATTACTTTACGTAGATAAGGAGATTATTCCTTTACCCTATGATTTCGATATGACTGGATGGGTCAATCCGAGTTACGCAACTGTAAACACAACATTGGGAATCAACTCAGTTCAAGATCGGAAGTATCGCGGTTTTAAACGTGAGCAACAATATTTTGATCAAGTCAGAAGTCAATTTTTAGATCAAAAAGAGTCATTGATGCAAATGGTAGCATCGTATGAGAGCGAATTTTCAGATCCAAAAGAATATCAAAACATGTTTGATTTTATGGGTACTTTTTATGAAGTTTTAGAGAATGACGATAAGTTTGAAAAAGTCATAGTAGCTGTTGCCCGAACCAAATAAATTATTTTTCTTCTACAATTTCTAACATCTTATCGAAGAGGGCTGTGTTTTCGTAAATTCCAGAGAACAATTCAGCCTTGGGACCGAAACTAAATACGGGAACCATGGCTGCTGAATGACTAGTGGTACCAAATTTACCTTCAACTTTTCCTTTTTTAAGATTCCCATCGAGAAGGCTTAGCCCTCCGGTTTCATGATCGGCAGTTACGATAACAAGTGTGTTTCCATCGGCTTTTGCAAACTCTAACACTTCTTTGATGGCCTCATCAAATTCTATGAATTCTGAAACCACATATTTAAGTTCGTTGGCATGACCTCCCCAATCAATTTGAGACGACTCTACCATCATAAAGAAGGGTTTGCCAGCTGCATTCATTTTCTCTAAACTGAGCTTGGTTATTTGATTTAGAGCTGGTTTTCTTCCCAACATTAAAGAAGGTGGTTCTGACTCATGCGTTAAAAAACCAATTTTCTGAGCAGAACTTTTTTTAAATTCTTTAAGACTATTCACAAATTGATAAGTACTCATTTCCTTGATTAAATTACGTCCATCCTTTCTTTGATTGAAATATTTTGATCCTCCTCCTACAAAAAGGTCAATGTTATGTTCGCTAAGTTGTAATGCGATGTCTTCGTATTGCCTTCTGGAGTTTACATTTGCGTAAAACGAGGCTGGAGTTGCATGGACAATACTTGAGGTGGCTATGAGACCGGCAGTGTATCCTTTTTCTTTGCAAATTTCTAAAATACTCTTTTGAGATACATTTTCACTGTCAATCCCAACTACACCATTGTATGTTTTTACCCCTGTAGCCATTGCTGTTCCACTGGCTGCAGAGTCTGTAACGAGTTTGTTTGTTGCATGTGTTTTGGATAGTCCAATAAATGGGAACTGTTCTAAAATTGTTTGGTTGTTATTGGCATACATACCTGAACTAATTTGGGTAAGACCCATACCATCGCCAATCATCAAAATAATATTTGGCGGATTTTCCTGAGCTTGACAGAATAAGATACCAGCTAAAAGGGAAAAAAGAATTGTTTTTTTCATTTTTTTAATACATAAAGATCATTCAAATATACAATTCCTTTGCTTTAATAAGTAAAATTCAATTCTAAGTTCTTCGTTTTATTCCCAATAACATGTAGTACCTTTATGGGGTAATTATTAAGGTGAAAAAAAGAACACAAAATCCGATTGATATTGTTGTTGCATGGGTTGATGGATCAGATCCCGCCCTACGGCAAAAACGATTGCGTTTTTTGGATTCCAATAAATCGGTAACCCATCCCGGTGCAGCTCAAACTCGTTTTCACTCATTAAATGAAGTAGAATATTGTGTCCTTTCGATCTTAAAATTTGCTTCCTTTATTCGAAATATTTTCATTGTTACAGATCAGCAAGACCCTAAAATTGATCAAGCGGTTAAGCGTTATTTCCCTCAACGATTAAAAGATATTCGAATTGTTGATCATACCGAAATTTTTGAAGGCTACGAAAAGTATCTACCAACTTTTAATAGTATTTGTATTAGCAATATGCTCTGGAGGATCAAAGGGTTATCAGATCAGTTTGTTTATTTCAATGACGATATTTTTTTATTGAGAGAGGTATCCCCATCCGACTGGTTTATTGATGGCAAACCCATACTTAGAGGCAAGTGGAGGTTTCCCCCATACGAGAGGTTGTTCTGGGATGAAATGAAGGAAAAATTACAACTGATTTTTTCTTCAAAAGAAAAGAATGAGCGCGCTGCATCTTTTCAAGTAAATCAGTGGAATGCTCCAAAAAAACTGGGATTTCGTTGGCGATATTTTAGGTCTGGACACACTCCTTTAGCAATGAGAAAAAATATCTTAGCGACATATTTTAAGACCTATCCCGAGCGTTTAGAAAATAATATTGCCCACCGTTTTAGGAATTACAATCAATTCAATACAGTGGCCCTTGCCAATCATTTGGAAATTCTTTCTGGAAATAAGAATTTTAAAGATTCACAGGCGATTTACATGCAACCACACAATCGTGATGAACTCTATGTGGATCGGAAATTCAAACGTGCTCAAATTAACGATGATCTACTTTTTATCTGTGTCCAAAGTTTGGATCTGGCTCGTAAAAAAGATCAGGAAAAAGTAATTCAAAAAATGAAATCAATACTTGACTTGGAGGTTTTATGATAAAGCAAAAATCCATAGCGGTAATTTCAATGGTTCGAAACGATACCTTTTTTGCTGATAAATGGATCGCTTATTATGGAAGTCATTTTGGATTTGAAAATATTTACTTGTTTGTAGATGGCATGGATCAGAAACTTCCAAATTTGGCAGAAAAAATAAACTGTTTTCAAGTGCCTCATGTTGCATACAGTCGTGCAAAAGGGGATCGAAAACGAGCGCAGCGTATTTCAAAATATGCACAAACTTTATTTGAAAGACACCATGTAGTTTTGGCAATGGATATCGACGAGTTCCTCGTAATTGATCCGAACCAAAACATTTCTTTAGCCGATTATTTAGCAAAAGACTTTACAACTTCTTCGTTAAGTGCTTTGGGACTTGACGTAGGTCAGCACCCCACTTTGGAACAGTCCATTGACCTGAGCATGCCTTTTCTTTCACAAAGAGGGTATGCACAGGTCTCAGATCGATACACCAAACCCGTGGTTGGATTAAAACCTATTGAATGGGGTTCAGGATTTCATCGGGTAAAAGGAAAAAATTTCACCATTGACCCTAATTTGTATCTCTTTCATTTTGGTTTAGTGGATTACAAAAAGGCTGATGAGAATTCTCAAAATCAACAGCTGATTGCTTCGGGATGGAAAGCGCATTTTAACAGAAGGTTTCTATTGTATGAAGTGTTAAAAAAGCAAAATGCTCAAGAAGGTGATTTGTTTTTTGATTATGCAAGACGGTATTTTTCCAGAAACAGAAAGTGGTATGCCTGGAACAAACCCTCCCCATTGAAAAAGAATGCTTTAGTGAGAATTCCTAAACGGTTTGAAACTTTGGTTTAATAAGGTTTCCCTTTCAATTTTTTAGTTAATTTGTAAAAAATGCCGTCATGAAAAAAATCCAAATGGTGGATTTAAAAAGTCAATACGACTTTATTGAAAAAGAAGTAACCGAAAACATGTCCCAAGTCTTTGAGACTTCCGCATTTATTAACGGACCTATGGTACAAGCGTTCCAAGCCGACATGGAAGCTTACCTCAATGTAAAACACGTCATTCCCTGTGCCAATGGCACAGATGCTTTACAAATTGCCTTGATGGGGCTTAAGTTGGTTCCTGGCGATGAGGTCATTACCTCAGATTTTACATTCGCAGCAACGGTTGAAGTTATTTCTCTTCTAAAACTAAAACCCGTTCTAGTGGATGTCGATCCTCAGACATTTAACATTGACCCCCTTGCCATTGAAAAAGCGATCACTCCCAAAACTAAAGCCATCATTCCGGTGCACCTTTTTGGGCAATCTGCTGCCATGGATTCTATTCTGGAGATAGCTAACAAACACAACTTGTATGTAGTAGAAGATAACGCCCAGGGAATAGGAGCAACCCATACTTTTTCTGATGGCAAAAAAGCTAAAACAGGAACCCTAGGACACGTTTCAGCAACATCCTTTTTTCCCTCTAAGAACTTAGGAGCCTATGGGGATGGAGGGGCCATTTTCACTAACGATGATGCATTAGCACATTTTATTAGAGGAATTGTGAACCACGGTATGTACCAGCGATATTATCATGATGTGGTGGGGGTAAATTCTCGATTGGATGCCCTTCAGGCTGCAGTGTTAAAAGTGAAATTACAATATTTAGATTTTTACAATGAACGTAGAAAAGAAGCAGCAAATCGATACGATCAGTATTTTAAAAACCATGCTAATCTAATAATACCTCACCGAGCCGCAGACTGTGACTCGCATGTCTTTCATCAATACACCTTAAGGGTTCTAAACTCTGATCGCGATGCGTTGGTGGTGCATTTAAACAAAAATAATATTCCTTGTGGGGTTTATTATCCGGTTCCTCTTCATGCTCAAAAAGCTTATGCAGACGATCAAGTCGATTCAAGAAATTTCCCAATAACCAACCAATTGGTCAAAGAAGTTATTTCATTGCCCATGCATTCCGAATTGACTCACGATCAAATTGATTACATTGCAACCACACTTTTACAATTCTTTAATTAAACTTTTTTACAAAATGAAGACTTTTTTTACCTTATGCCTCGCCCTAGTATCCAGTTTTTTACTGGCTCAAAGCACTTATTTGCATTGCGGCAAATTATTTAATGCTGAAAAAGGGAAGTTTTTAGGTCCACACACCATAGTGGTCGAAGGAAATCAAATCAAGTCTTTAGTTAAAGGATATCAAAATCCTACTGAGAAAAATGCAAAAGTAATTGATCTTAAATTAAAAACGGTTTACCCAGGATTGATCGATATGCATGTTCACATAGAGGGCGAGTACAGTCCAGATCGCTATTTAAAAGTATTTCAGAACAATCCCGCTGATACGGCCTACGAAGCTGCTGAAATCGCTAATCGGACACTGATGGCTGGCTTTACTACAGTTCGAGATATGGGAGGAAGTGGAGTCAATATTTCCTTGAGGAATGCAATAAACAAAGGAAAAGTGCCGGGACCTAGAATTTTTACGGCGGGAAAAGCCATTGGTACCACAGGAGGACATGCTGATCCAACTAACGGTTTTAAAAATGATTTTCAAGGGGATCCAGGACCCAAAGAGGGTGTGATCAATTCGGTGGATGATGCTAAAAAAGCAATACGTCAACGCTACAAAAATGGAGCGGATTGGATTAAGATCACCGCTACTGGAGGAGTACTTAGCGTTGCGAAAAGTGGTCAAAATCCACAATTTACTAATGAAGAACTTGCAGCAATCACAAAAACAGCATCGGATTACGGTTTCAAAGTAGCTGCCCATGCTCATGGAGATGAAGGGATGTATCGAGCCGTAGCAAATGGAGTAAAAACCATAGAACATGGAACTTTAATTGAAGAACGTACCATGGAACTAATGAAAACAAAAAATGCATTTTTAGTGCCTACCATAACAGCAGGGAAGTTTGTCGCTCAACAGGCTAAAATCCCCGGTTCTTATCCTGCGATTATTGTCCCTAAGGCTATTGCTATCGGAGCTCAAATTCAACAGACATTTAAAAAAGCATACGAATTTGGTGTACCCATCGCTTTTGGGACCGATGCTGGTGTATTTCCTCATGGGGAAAACGCCAAAGAGTTCATTTACATGAACGAAATGGGAATGCCAGTAGAGGAAGCACTGCAATTAGCAACTCTCAAAAATGCGGATTTATTGGATCAATCAGACCGATTGGGTCAATTAAAACCGGGTTATTTGGCTGATATTATTGCGACTGACGAAAGCCCAAATAAAAATATTTCAACCTTAACAAATGTCACTTTTGTAATGAAAGACGGGGTTGTTTATAAAAATTAGTTTTTAAACTCCAGAGGCAGTTTCCATGCTTCGGTCAATTTTTTTGACTAATCCTTGAAGGACTTTCCCAGGTCCCACTTCTGTAAAATGGGTAGCGCCGTCCGCAATCATTTGTTGAACGCTTTGAGTCCAGCGAACCGCTGCAGTTAGTTGTGCGACTAAATTTGATTTAATTTCATCGGGATCAATGGTTCCTTTGGCTGAAACATTTTGATAAACAGGACAATTAGGAGCACTGAAACTCGTATTTTCAATAGCCTTTGCCAAACGTTCTTTTGCAGGTTCCATAAGGGGAGAATGAAAAGCTCCTCCAACGGGTAGCAATAAAGCTCTTCGTGCTCCAGCCTCTTTAAAAGCTTCACAGGCATTTTGAACTGCATCTACTGCACCTGAGATCACTAATTGTCCTGGACAATTGTAATTGGCTGGGATAACGACACCTGGAATTGCTTCACAAATAGACTCAACTTGACTGTCTTCTAGTCCTAAAATGGCGGCCATGGTTCCCGGTTGTTCGTTGCAAGCAGCTTGCATTGCTAGTGCTCTTTCACTTACAAGTGAAAGCCCTTGTTCAAAGCCTAAAACACCAGCCGCAACCAGAGCAGAAAATTCACCAAGAGAATGTCCAGCTACCATTTTAGGATGAAAACGGGAACCCATGACTTCACTTAAAATGGTGGCATGTAAAAAAATAGCAGGCTGAGTCACTTGGGTCTCTTTCAAGGCTTCAGCATCTTCGCCAAACATAATTTCGGTAATCTTAAAACCCAAAATTTCATTGGCTTGTTCAAATCTTGTTTTTGCAACGGAACTGTTTTCGAAAAGTTCTTTTCCCATTCCAGGAAATTGGGCACCTTGTCCCGGGAATACAAATGCTTTCATATCTTATTTTTTTTATAAGTCAAATACGAATAATCGTAAGGTTGATCGGGTGAACTAAAATGTTTTTCTTCCTCTACGAGCTTCCATTGTTGGGGATCAATTTCGGGAAAAAAAGCATCGGCTTCAAAGCTACTGTGCACTCGTGTAAGTTCGACACGGTCTGCAATGGGTAGAAAAAGAGAATAAATTTCCCCACCCCCAATAACAAAAGGTTGTAAGTCTCCTTCGGTAAGTTTTAATGCTTCATCGATAGTGTGCGTGACCCATGCATCTTTGGCATTGTAGTCTTTGTTGCGGGTAAGGATGATGTTTTTTCTATTGGGAAGTGCCCTGGGCATGGACTCAAAAGTTTTTCTCCCCATGATGATTGCATGTCCTTGAGTGAGTCTTTTAAAACGTTTTAAGTCTTCTGAGAGATGCCAGATCAGTTGATTGTCCTTTCCTAAGGCATTGTTTTCAGATGCCGCAGCAATTAGAGTAATTTCTTTTGAAGATTCTGATTTGTTCATCCCACTAAAAGATTATTTTTGAGCAAAAATACATTTTCTTCCCTTGTTATGATCAAAGAGCTTTATCCGTTATTAACAAATACCACCTATCTCAACACTGCCTATGTGGGCTTGATGTCAACCCAACTGGCAGAGTTCAGAAGAAGGCATGAAGAGTCATTTGTTCAAAACGGTGGAGATCAATATAAAATAGAAGCTTATGAAGCTTTGGGGCCCATGCAACAAAATGTTGCATCATTCTTTGGTTTATCTCCTGATCGATTTTTTGGGACTGCCAATTTCTCTTCAGGGATTCGAACGGCACTTTCATTGTTACCCAAAAATTTGAAAGTTTTATTAATTGACGAGGATTATCCCTCTTTGTCTAATGCCATTGAAGAACAGAATTTTTTTCATACGAGCATACCGATGCAAGTCCGATTGGAAGAAGCAATTGAAGAAAAGTTGAAAACAGAATCTGTGGATGTTTTAGCATTGAGTATCGTACAGTACACTTCAGGATTGCTAATTGATCAAAATTTTTTAAAGCGTATTAAAAAAGAATATCCCCATCTGATTCTAGTGGGTGACGGTACTCAGTTTTTAGGAGCTCATGAATTTCATTTTGACGAATCTCCTTTCGATTTGGTTTCAGGGAGCGGTTACAAATGGTTGTTGGCGGGTTTTGGAAATGGTCTCGTGATGTTATCGGAAACCTTTGTAAACAAAACGGGTTTAAGTAAAAACAAAATCAGGGATCGATTCTTTCAAGGGCATTTTAATATTCTCGGATTGGCAAGTTTAAATTTCGCAATCGAACAATTGGATAAGCAAAATTTTCAAGGGTTGATGAGAAAAAAAGCGACCTTAAGCCAGGAGGCAAAAGTTCAGCTGACTGATTCTGGGTTTTTGTCAGGCTGGGTGGAAGAACGTCCAAATCACAGTTCAATTTTTAATATCAAGGGAGATGAGATTTTATTCGAATTTCTTCAAAGGAAAAATATTAGAACTGTAGTTCGAGGTTCAGGTGTTCGAATTTCTTTTCATTTTTACAATACTGAAAAAGACCTCGAACATTTGCTTAAAGCGCTACAAGAATTCAAAAATTTAAATGGCAACTTTTCCCTTGATTAAAGGGTGTGGATCATAATTTACAAGCTCAAAGTCTTCGTAAGTAAAATCAAAAATATTTTTGATTTTAGGATTTAGTTTCATTGTTGGAAGCGGCTTAGGGCTTCTTGAAAGTTGTTCTTTTACTTGTTCTTGATGATTAGAGTAAATGTGAACATCTCCAAAAGTATGAATAAAATCACCCGCTTGGTAACCACAAACTTGAGCCATCATCAGAGTTAAAAGAGCATAAGAGCCAATGTTAAAGGGGACTCCTAGAAATACATCTGCACTTCGTTGGTAGAGTTGACAGGAAAGTTTATTATCAGCTACGTAAAACTGAAAAAAGGCATGACAAGGAGGTAATGCCGCTTTGTTATTTTTTACATTTTCAGAAAATGAAATACTAGTATCGGGGAGTACGCTAGGATTCCAAGCAGAGACCAACATTCTGCGGCTGTCAGGATTGGACTTGAGTGTCTCAATAACACCTTGTATCTGATCAATTCCTTCACTGTTCCAATTGCGCCACTGATGTCCATAAACGGGTCCAAGGTTCCCATTTTCATCAGCCCATTCATTCCAAATCCGAACACCGTTCTCTTGCAAATAATCAACATTAGTGGATCCCTTTAAAAACCAAAGCAATTCGTGAATGACTGACTTTACGTGTATTTTTTTTGTAGTTACTAACGGGAAACCCTCGGAAAGGTCAAATCGCATTTGGTATCCAAAAACACTTTTTGTACCCGTGCCTGTTCGATCTGTTTTAACGGTCCCTTGACTATTGATATGTTCTAATAAGTCTAAATATTGTTTCATTGGTTTTGCTCTAGCTTGTTGATATTTCAATCTTAGATTTGCTCGCTACTTGAATAGGAGTTATCAAGAATACGTTCCAAAAATAGGTGCAATTGGACAAATGATAGACGGTCGTCTAAAAAAATTGTTCAAAAAAAATTAACAAAGTGATTTAACTTTTTCTCTTTGAGAGTTCATCGCGAACTCGAGCAGCCTTTTCGTAGTTTTCTTGAAGTACTAGAGTGCTTAAAAGATCTTTTAATTTTTTTACTGAAAGCTCAGTAAGATCCTCATTAAGATTGGTTTTTTTACTCTGTTCGGTTACAAAGTTTTGAATCCAATTGTCTTCAGAGAGCTTTTTTTCTCCCGAGGAAACAGCAGCAGTAAAACCGGCCTTTTTCAAAATTGAATCGTAGGTGTAAATAGGCGCATTGTAACGAAGTGCTAGTGCAATGGCATCTGAAGTCCGAGAGTCGATTATTTCTTCAATTTTATCTCGTTCACAAATCAAACTAGCATAGAAGATACCATCAACAAGTTTGTGAATAATGACTTGTTTTACGATGATTTCGAAGCGTTCACCGAAGCTTTTAAAAAGATCGTGGGTCAGTGGTCTGCTTGGTTTTACCTCTTGTTCTAGTGCAATAGCAATGGATTGAGCCTCAAACCCGCCAATAATTACAGGAAGTTTTCTGTCTCCTTCACTCTCGCTCAAAATTAAAGCATAGGCACCTGTTTGTGTCTCACTGTAAGAGATGCCTTTCACTGTCATTTGAATTAATTTCATAAAGACAAATTTAGATGTTTTGATCCCTGATCTAAGGAAAATTAATGACTATTTCATACAAACGTAAATTTTCCTTCTTTATTGAGTTAAGTAAATAGATAATTATTGATTAAATTTGCGCCTCAATGAGAACAATCATATGAAAACCATACAATTTAGACAAGCCATTGCCGAGGCAATGAGTGAAGAAATGAGGAGGGATGAATCCATCTACTTGATGGGTGAAGAGGTAGCAGAATACAACGGAGCGTACAAAGCTTCGAAAGGAATGCTCGATGAGTTTGGAGAGAAAAGGGTAATTGATACCCCCATTTCTGAATTGGGTTTTTCAGGTATTGGTGTGGGTTCTACCATGACGGGTAACCGACCAATAATTGAGTTCATGACCTTCAATTTTGCTTTGGTTGGAATTGATCAAATCATCAATAATGCAGCAAAAATTAGACAAATGTCTGGAGGGCAATTTCCATGTCCTATCGTGTTTAGGGGCCCTACAGGTTCAGCAGGACAGCTTGCCGCAACCCACTCTCAAGCTTTTGAAAGCTGGTACGCCAATTGTCCAGGACTCAAAGTAATAGTCCCATCAAATCCATACGATGCCAAGGGTCTTCTAAAATCTGCAATACGAGATGACGACCCCGTTATTTTTATGGAATCAGAGCAAATGTATGGTGATAAAGGTGAAGTCCCAGAAGGAGAATACACCCTACCCATCGGTGTTGCAGACATAAAGCGTCCGGGTAAGGATGTGACATTGGTCTCATTTGGAAAAATTTTAAAAGAGGCTTTGAAAGCTGCTGAAATTTTGGCAGAAGAAAATATTGATTGTGAGGTCATTGACCTGAGAACCATCAGACCATTAGATTATCAAACAATATTTGAGTCCGTCAAAAAAACGAATCGCCTAGTCATACTTGAGGAATCTTGGCCTTTTGGAAATATTGCTACCGAGATTACGTATCAGGTGCAAAGTGAGATTTTTGATTTCTTAGATGCCCCAGTTGAAAAAATTAACACTGCAGATACTCCTGCGCCTTACTCTCCTGTTCTTTTAAAAGAATGGTTGCCAAATGCAGAGGATGTGGTAAAATCAATAAAAAAAGTACTTTACAAATAATAAAAGGTTTTAAAATGCCTGTTTTTACCCTTGCTAAATTGAACATTAGATGAGGTTTTGAATTCAGCATTGTTTTACTACTTTTACCGACGAATTAACAAAAACTAATTAGAATAAATCACCATGGAACTAATCATTAAATTTTTACCTGCTTTTGGAGTTTTAGCGCTTCTCTTTGTATTCTTTAAAAACAGTTGGGTATCAAAGCAAGAGGTAGGGAATGAGAAAATGGCTCGTATTGCAAAAAACATTGCAGATGGAGCTATGTCTTTTTTGAAAGCGGAGTATAAAATTTTAGCAATATTTGTTGTTGCTGTTGCAATCTTATTATTTTTCAAAGGTCAAGCCGAAGAAGGATCTAACGGGATGGTAGCTGTATCCTTTATTGTAGGAGCTATTTGTTCGGGTCTTGCCGGATTTATTGGAATGAAAGTTGCAACGAAAGCAAACGTTAGAACCACCAATGCAGCTCGAAACTCATTAGGTAAAGCCTTAGAAGTTGCTTTTGCTGGAGGAGCTGTTATGGGTCTTGGAGTAGTTGGCTTGGGTGTCTTGGGCTTGAGTGGATTATTTGCAATTTACAGTAATCAAGGTTGGGAAATTACAGAAATACTTAACGTATTATCTGGATTTTCATTAGGAGCCTCTTCCATAGCTTTGTTTGCTCGTGTTGGAGGAGGGATTTACACGAAAGCTGCCGACGTAGGTGCTGACCTTGTTGGAAAAGTTGAAGCAGGAATCCCAGAAGACCATCCACTAAACCCTGCAACAATTGCGGATAATGTTGGTGATAACGTAGGGGATGTAGCAGGAATGGGAGCAGATCTTTTTGAATCCTATGTAGGATCTATCATAGGGACTATGGTTTTAGGAGCTTTGATTACTACTTCAGGTTTTGATGGACTTGGAGCTGTTTATCTTCCTTTAGCTTTAGCTGCAGCAGGAATTGTGATGTCAATTATTGGAACATTTTTTGTGAGAGTTAAAGAGGGAGGTTCACCACATGCCGCATTAAACTTTGGAGAGTTTGGTTCTGCCGGGTTAATGCTAGTCGCTTCTTACTTTTTAATTAACGCATTTATCCCAGAAGCAGTTGAAGGATTACCTTTCGGTGCCATGGGAGTTTTCTACGCAACAATCGCTGGTTTAGTAGCTGGATTAGCTGTAGGAAAAGTAACAGAATATTACACAGGAACTGGAACAAAACCTGTAAACTCAATCGTAAAACAATCCGAAACAGGAGCCGCAACAAATATTATTGCTGGTTTAGGTGTAGGAATGATGTCAACTGCAGTTCCAATTCTCTTAATCGCTGCGGCCATTCTTGTTTCACACTATTTTGCAGGATTGTATGGTATTGCAATTGCAGCGGTAGGAATGTTAGCCAATACGGGAATCCAGTTGGCAGTAGACGCTTACGGGCCCATCTCGGATAATGCGGGTGGAATTGCTGAAATGGCTGAATTGCCAAGCGAAGTTCGTGAAAGAACAGATAAGTTAGATGCTGTGGGGAACACCACTGCAGCCATAGGAAAAGGATTTGCAATTGCCTCAGCAGCTTTAACGGCTTTGGCTTTATTTGCGGCTTTTATGAAAACTGCAGGGGTCAGTGCGATCGACGTGTCACAACCTAAAATAATGGCAGGATTGCTGGTAGGGGGAATGTTACCTTTCGTATTCTCTGCATTATCGATGAATGCAGTAGGAAGAGCTGCCATGGCAATGATTGAGGAAGTTCGACGTCAGTTTAGAGACATTCCAGCCTTAAGAGCTGCACTGGATGTAATGATTAAATACGATTCAGATATGTCCAAAGCGTCTGAAGCAGATAGAAAAATTTTCGATGCTGCTGATGGAATTGCAGAATACGACAAATGTGTGGAGATTTCTACAACTGCATCTATTAAAGAAATGGTTCTTCCAGGTGTACTTGCAATAGTCGTTCCTGTTGCTGTTGGTTTTATTGGGGGAGCTGAAATGCTTGGAGGCTTACTAGCAGGAGTAACTACATGCGGAGTCTTGATGGCAATCTTCCAATCGAATGCTGGAGGAGCTTGGGATAATGCTAAAAAAATGATCGAAGAACAAGGTAGAAAAGGTACCGATGCTCACAAGGCTGCTGTTGTTGGTGATACTGTAGGAGATCCTTTTAAAGATACTTCAGGACCTTCCTTAAATATCTTACTCAAATTAATGTCGGTAGTTGCCTTAGTTATTGCTCCAAGTATCGCAATCGATAACGATAAAGTTGCTGCTTATCTTGACGATCAAATAAACAAAGATCAAACGATTGAGCTTGTTGTTGCTTCTGACGAAGAAGGCGAGGAGGTTGTACAAGTTACTCTTACAACTGAGAAGGACAAGGAAATGACAGTTAAAGTCTCAACCGAAATGAACACAACGAAAGAGTCTCAAAAGAATTCAGAAGAAGTGGATCTTCAAGAATAAAGGAGAGCAGAGCTTCTTTTACTAATAAAAAAGGCGGGTTTTAAACCCGCCTTTTTTATTTTCCTATTATGGATAATCCCTTATCGATCTCCTTTAGAATAGCATCGAGATCTTCTTTATTTTCTACGAAATCTAAACCGTCTACATCAATGATTATCATCTTATTTTTATCATAAGTACTGATCCAAGCTTCGTAGCGTTCGTTAAGCCTGCTCAGATAATCAATGCTGATACTGTTTTCGTATTCTCTCCCTCTTTTGTGAATTTTATTAACCAGATTAGGAATACTGCTTCGCAGATAGATTAAAAGGTCTGGACCGTCAATTAAGGATTCCATTAAATCAAATAACGCCTGGTAATTTTTAAAATCACGTTGATTCATGAGTCCCATGGCATTGAGGTTGGGTGCAAAAATGTATGCATCTTCATAAATCGTTCGATCCTGAACAATAGTTTTTTTATTGTTTTTGAACGAGAGTAACTGTTGGAATCTACTTCTTAGGAAATAGACTTGTAGATTAAAAGACCAACGCTCCATATGGTTGTAAAAGTCGTCGAGATAAGGATTGTCAATTACGTCTTCATAATGAGCTTCCCAGTTGTAGTGTTTTGCAATAAGTTCAGTTAAACTTGTTTTTCCTGCACCTATATTTCCAGCAATTGCAATATGCATCGATTTTTCTGTAATAGTGTTCTTGCAAATTAGTTGCTTTTTTGAGAACAAAAAAGAAATCTCCTTTTTAAAAAAGCGGAAACATAATTTTTTTTACTCAAACTTTGTGATTTAAAAAAAAAATGTAATTTTGAACCATTAAACGAGGAAGGATTTGACTGATTGCAACCTCGAAAAAAAAATGCTAAAGCAGTGTTGCTTTTTTAAACGCACCGTTTGAATCCTTCCGTAAAAGCAACTTTTAAATGTCATATTTTTTTACTTCAGAGTCGGTTAGTGAAGGTCATCCCGATAAAATTGCAGATCAGATTAGTGATGCGTTACTAGATAATTTTCTAGCTTTTGATCCTGAAAGCAAAGTGGCTTGTGAAACATTAGTAACCACTGGTCAAGTTATCTTAGCAGGAGAAGTTAAAAGCAAAACTTATTTAGACGTTCAAACCATTGCACGAGAAACAATTAATACAATTGGTTACACGGAAGGAGCGTATCAATTTAGTGGAGACTCTTGTGGGGTTATTTCATTAATTCATGAGCAATCTCAGGATATTAACCGAGGAATAGATCGTGAAGAAAAGGAGGCTCAGGGAGCGGGAGATCAGGGAATCATGTTTGGTTATGCTTCAAAAGAAACGGATAATTACATTCCTTTGGCGTTGGATCTTTCGCATAAAATTTTGATTGAGCTCGCTGCTTTAAGAAGAGAAAAAGACACCGTAAACTATTTACGCCCCGATGCAAAATCACAGGTGACTATTGAATACAATGACCAAAATCAACCCGTGCGTATCGACACTATTGTGGTTTCAACGCAACACGATGATTTTGATTCTGATGAAGTTAAAATGTTGAACAAGATAAAAGCAGATATTATTTCCATCTTGATCCCACGTGTATTAGCCAAATGCGAGCCTCGAGTGCAAAAACTTTTTGGCTCTGACATTACCTATCATGTAAACCCGACTGGCAAATTTGTCATCGGAGGTCCGCACGGAGATACAGGACTTACCGGCAGGAAAATTATCGTTGATACCTATGGTGGAAAAGGTGGTCACGGCGGCGGAGCTTTTAGTGGAAAAGATCCTAGTAAGGTAGATCGAAGTGCTGCCTATGCAGCAAGACATATGGCTAAAAATCTAGTGGCTGCAGGTGTGGCAGATGAAATTTTAGTTCAGCTTAGTTATGCCATTGGAGTGGTAGAGCCTACTTCCATTTATATTAACTCTTACGGAACTTCAAAACTTGGTTTGACCGACGTAGAAATTGCTGAGAAAGCAAAGAGCATTTTTGATTTGAGACCCTATGCAATCGAGCAACGACTCAAACTCAGAAACCCAATGTACTCTGAGACGGCCTCTTACGGCCATATGGGGCGAACGCCTCGTACAGTAACCAAAACGTTTGAATCCCCGTATAACGGAAAAGTGTCGAAGGAAGTAGCGCTTTTCACTTGGGAACAATTAGATTATTTAGAAACTATAAAAAACACATTTAAATTATGAGTAATCAACTCGCAACTCAAGCACTTCATGCAGGGCATGACGCTTCAAATTCAAAAGGAACGCAAGCCGTTCCCATTTATCAAACAACTTCGTATGTTTTCGATAATTCAGACCACGCTGCCAATCTTTTTTCCTTGGCAGAATCTGGATACATTTACACACGACTAAACAATCCAACTAATGATGTGTTGGAACAACGACTTGCTTCCATGGAAGGGGGCGTTGCTGCTGTAGCAACAGCTTCTGGGACTGCTGCCATTGCAACTACCCTAATGGTGATTCTTAAAGCTGGAGACCACATAGTAGCATCAAACAGCCTTTATGGCGGAACCTATAACTTGTTGTCGAATACCCTACCTCGGTTTGGAATTACAACCACTTTTGTTGACCCTGACGATGCTGAAAATTTTTCTAAAGCAACCCAATCCAATACACGACTCTTTTTTGCAGAGTCGTTGGGTAATCCTAAACTGGATGTGTTAGACCTTAAAGCGATTTCAGATCAAGCCAAAGGGGCTAAAGTTCCATTTGTAGTTGATAATACAGTGGCCTCTCCCGCCTTATTAAATCCGATTGAACACGGAGCAAATATTGTTATTCATTCTTTGACAAAATACTTGACGGGTAACGGAACTTCATTGGGTGGAGTGATCATTGATGCCGGAACCTTTGACTGGGGTAACGGGAACTTTCCAGAATTTACTGAACCCAATCCAAGTTATCACGGGCTGAACTATCATGAAGCACTAGGAGCAATTGCTTTTATTGCTAAGGTTAGGATTGAGGGATTACGAGATTTGGGAAGTGCACCCAGTCCATTCAATAGTTTTCAAACCATTCAAGGAATCGAGACTTTGGATATTCGAATGAAGAAACACTCTGAGAATGCATTGAAATTAGCGGCATGGCTTTCCACAAAACAGGAAGTTGCATGGGTCAATTATCCAGGGCTTCAAACCTCTAAATACAACCAACTCGCTCAGAAATACCTAACTAAAGGACAGAGTGGAATTGTAACCTTTGGACTAAAAAAAGGCTTTGAAGGAGGAAAAATTGTTGCAGATGAAACCAAGCTGTTTGCACTACTGGCCAATATTGGAGATACGAAATCCTTAATCATTCATCCCGCAAGCACCACACATCAACAGTTAGATGAAGAGGCACAAAAAGCTACGGGAGTAACACCGGATTTAATTCGATTATCCGTTGGTTTGGAAGATGTTAATGATCTGATTGAAGATTTGGAAAATGCTTTTGCATTATTGTAGATGCTAATGAACCCGATTCAATGTCTTTCTATTTCTGAAATAAAAACGCACACGGGTGCTTCTTTTGCTAACCTCAATTTGTATTATCAACATTTTGGTCTGCCACTAGATGAGGCCCCCGTAGTTTTAATTAACCATTCCTTGACTGGCGACTCCGATGTTGCCGGTCACAAGGGATGGTGGAAAGAACTTGTCGGTCCTGAAAAAACTATTGATACGAATCGATATGCTATTTTAGCATTCAACATACCGGGTAATGGGATTGAAGGACAAACCTTACCCAACCCTGAAGACTTTCATACGGGCGACATTGCCGATTTTTTTTTAAAAGGTCTTGAGCTTTTAGGAATTTCAAACCTTTACGCACTTGTGGGTGGTTCTATTGGAGGCGGAATTGCTTGGGAAATGGCAGTACTTGCACCTAAGTTGACCAAATATCTAATTCCAATAGCTGCTGACTGGAAAGCAAATGATTGGATTCTTGCGAATACCTTTCTGCAAAAACGTATTTTGGAAAATTCTAGCAACCCTCTAGAAGATGCCCGAATTCACGCGATGTTGACCTATCGAACACCAAAGTCTTTTGACCACCGCTTTGGGCGAAGCAGAAACGAAGAACTCGGAATATTTAATATTGAGAGTTGGTTGTTGCATCATGGAAGGAAATTAGCAGAACGCTTTCATCTAGATTCTTATGTTTTAGTAAATCATTTATTGGCATCCATTAATATTGAACGTGATGGAAAAACGGCTTCTGAATTGATAAGTAAAATTGAAGCTGAAATTCATTTAATCGCAGTGGATAGTGATTTGTTTTTTACCCCAGAAGAAGATCAACAAACATTTGCTATGATAAAACCTAATAAAGATTCTATTTTCTATCATGAACTCAAATCCATTCATGGGCATGATGCTTTTTTGATCGAAAACGATGCAATGGAACAAATTTTAACCCCCCTTTTTTAAAACAAATAATGATGGAAGTATCCTTAGAACGAATTAACGAAGACTATTTATTTGAAGTAACCAACAGCAATGGACATAAAGTCCTACTGGACAACAAATCCAAGACCAATGGAGTGGTTCAGGGAGTTAGTCCAATGGAACTTCTCCTGATGGGAGTGGCCGGTTGTAGTGCAATAGATATTGTCGCAATTTTAAATAAGCAGAAAATTGATCCAAAAGTTTTAAAAATGGAAGTTAAAGGACACCGACATGACAATGCAGTCCCTTCCTTATTTTATCAAATTGACATTCTAATTTATTTAGAAGGTGATTTTTCACCAGAAAAAGCGAAACGTGCAGCACAGCTTTCTTACGAAAAGTATTGCTCTGTTTCAAAAACATTGGAACCCACAGCCGAAATCCGTCATAAAGTAATTTTAAATGGACAAGAAGCCTAACCAGCATTTTGAAACACAAGCGATCAGAACACAGATGGAACGTTCCTCATATTCGGAACATTCTTCTGCGTTACATCTGACCTCAAGTTTTGTTTTTGAGGATGCAGAAGAAATGAGAGCATCTTTTGCTGAAGAAAAGCAGCGAGCTATTTACAGCCGATTTTCCAATCCGAATACCTCTGAATTTGTGCAAAAAGTTGTGCAAATGGAGGATGCTGAAGATGGTGTTGCTTTTGCTAGTGGTATGGGGGCAGTATTTGCAACATTTTCCACTTTTTTAAATGCAGGGGATCACATACTTTCCGCAAGGGCAGTTTTTGGATCAACACATGCTTTGTTTACCAAATTTTTTCCCAAATGGAATATTGAAACCACCTATTTCTCAGCGACGGAGGCCATTGATCATTTGGAAAATTTGATCCAACCCAATACACGATGTATTTATGTAGAATCTCCAACGAATCCAGGGGTAGAAATTTTGGATTTAGAAGCCCTTGGGAAATTAGCAAAAAAGCACAATTTGTTATTTATCGTGGACAATTGCTTTGCGACTCCATATTTACAACAACCCATTCATTTTGGTGCGGATTTGGTAATTCACTCTGCGACAAAACTTATGGACGGACAAGGCCGTGTACTGGGAGGAATTACTGTGGGGAAAAAAGAGCTTATTAGAGCTCTTTATCTTTTTGCAAGAAATACGGGTGCATCTCTTTCTCCCTTCAATGCCTGGGTATTATCAAAAAGTTTGGAAACCCTCGCTATTCGTGTAGATCGACATTGTGATAGTGCTTTAGAAATTGCTAAAAAACTAGAAAAGCACCCTAGGATAAATGGGGTAAAATATCCTTTTCTAAACTCACATCCACAACATCAACTTGCCCTAAAGCAAATGAAAAAAGGAGGAAATATCATTTCCTTTGAAGTAAAAGGCGGTTTGGAGGCAGGTAGAAAATTTATCGATGCAACTCAATTGTGTTCGCTCTCGGCAAATTTAGGAGATTCTAGATCCATCATTACCCACCCTTCTTCTACCACTCATAGCAAGCTTTCCCAAGAAGAACAATCAGAAGTGGGAATCACTCCAGGAATGATTCGACTCTCAGTAGGCTTGGAACACCACGAAGATATTTGGAACGATTTAAAAGAGGCTTTAGATGCATGAGTTTGACATAGCAAAACAACTGGAAAAAAGAATACTGGTCTTAGACGGTGCCATGGGAACGATGATTCAGCAGCATCCTCTGGAGGAAGCCAATTTTCGATCTTCCCGTTTTCAAAATCATCCTTCACCTTTAAAAGGAAACAATGATTTGCTTTCTATTACACAACCGAACATTATTAAGTCCATTCACCGTGCCTATTTTGAAGCAGGAGCAGATATTGTAGAAACCAACACATTTTCATCTACTTCTATTGGTATGGCAGACTATCAAATGGAGGATTTGGCTTATGAACTCAATTTTGAAAGTGCAAAAATTGCCAAGGAAGTAGCGCTTGAGTTTGTAAAAACAACCCCGAATCAACCCCGATATGTTGCCGGATCTATTGGCCCCACAAACAGGACGGCGAGTATGTCTCCTGATGTTAACGATCCAGGTTTTCGTGCGATTACTTTTGATGCATTGGTGACTTCTTATCGCGAACAGGTAGAAGGACTTATTGATGGGGGTGCTGATTTGCTTTTAGTAGAGACTATTTTTGATACCTTGAATGCCAAGGCAGCACTTTTTGCCATTGAAGAGGTTAAGAAAGAGAAAGAATCCTTGATTCCCATAATGATTAGCGGAACCATTACGGATGCTAGTGGAAGAACACTCTCTGGACAAACCGTGGAGGCTTTTCGAATTTCATTGAGTCATATCCCCGTTTTAAGCATAGGCTTTAATTGTGCTTTGGGAGCCGATCAGTTATTGCCTTACGTAAAAAGGCTTTCCAATCAAAGCGATCAATTCATCTCTGCACACCCAAATGCTGGACTTCCCAACGCATTTGGTGAATACGATCAAAGTCCAGAACAAATGCGGGACTTGATCGAGGAATACCTAAAACAAAATGTGGTTAATATTCTTGGAGGATGTTGCGGCACTACACCAGAGCATATTCGTTTGATTGCTGAAGTTGCCAAAAAATACAGCCCTAGAATCCCTAATATGGACAAGCATGAGTGAGGCACAGAAAAAACCCTTGTTGTTATCCGGATTGGAACCTCTTGTTATTGACGAGAGAACCAATTTTGTGAATATTGGTGAACGCACCAATGTTACGGGTTCGAGAAAGTTTTTGCGATTGATAGAAAATCAAAACTTTAATGAAGCTCTTGAGATAGCTCGTGACCAAGTTTTAGGCGGCGCACAAATTATCGACATAAATATGGACGAAGGGATGATTGACGGAGTAACTGCCATGACCACCTTCTTAAATTTAATCGCTGCAGAACCCGACATTGCTCGAGTTCCAATTATGATCGATAGTTCTAAATGGGAAATCATTGAAGCAGGGCTTAAAGTTGTTCAGGGGAAATCTGTGGTCAATTCCATCAGTCTTAAAGAAGGAGAAGCCAATTTTTTACACCAAGCTGCTACAATTAAAAAATATGGAGCAGCAGTTATTGTCATGGCATTTGATGAAAAAGGACAGGCAGATGATTTAGATCGGCGAATCGAAATTTGTAAACGTTCTTACGACTTGTTGGTCAATACAATTGACTTTGCCCCAGAAGACATCATTTTCGACCCAAACATTTTCCCCGTTGCAACGGGAATGGAGGAGCATCGAAAAAACGCTTTGGATTTTTTTAATGCCACTAAGTGGATTCGAACCCATCTCCCTCATGCTAGTGTCAGTGGAGGAGTGAGTAATGTCTCTTTTTCATTTCGTGGAAATAACACTGTACGAGAAGCCATGCACGCTTCATTCCTTTACCATGCCATTAAAAATGGGATGAATATGGGAATTGTAAATCCTACCTTACTTGAGGTTTATGATGAAGTGCCCAAGGAATTGATGGAGTATGTGGAAGATGTTTTATTGGATCGAAGAGCAGATGCAACGGAACGATTATTGGATTATGCTGAACAACTGGTATCAACAACTAAGACTCGGAAAAAACAAGACGATCTTTGGCGAAAAAAAGATTTAAAAAGTAGAATAACACATGCCCTGATCAAAGGAATTGATGGTTTCATAGAAGAAGATGCAGAAGAAGCCCGACAAAAGGCAGACCAGCCTATTGAGGTAATTGAAGGTCCTTTGATGGAAGGAATGAATATTGTTGGAGATTTGTTTGGGGAAGGAAAAATGTTTTTACCGCAAGTCGTTAAGTCGGCTCGAGTAATGAAAAAAGCAGTGGCTTATCTGCAACCCTTCATTGAAGCTCAAAAAACAGAAGATAAAAAAAATGCAGGCAAGGTATTGATTGCCACAGTAAAAGGTGACGTTCACGATATCGGTAAAAATATTGTAAGTGTTGTTTTGGCCTGTAATAATTATGAAATTATTGACCTTGGGGTCATGGTACCCCCTGAAGTTATTATCCAACGAGCCGTAGAAGAACAGGTTGACGTTATTGGACTTTCAGGTTTGATTACACCTTCTTTAGACGAGATGGTTTATGTGACTAAAGAGCTCAATCGTTTGAATATCGATATTCCAGTTCTCATTGGGGGGGCTACAACTTCTAAAGCGCATACAGCTGTAAAAATTGCACCTGTTTCAAAGGCTCCTGTGATTCATGTTAATGACGCTTCTCGTGCTGTGGGTGTGGTTAGTAATCTCTTACAAAAGGGAAAAAAGGAAGCTTACACTCTTAAAATAAGAGAAGAATACGAATCTTTTAAAGCCCGATTTTTGGCACGTGGTACCGAAAAAGAATATGTGACTTACACTCAAGCCAAAAAAAATCCCTTTCAAATTGACTGGCAAAATTTCATTCCTAAAAAACCCAAGGAACTGGGAATGCAAACCTTAACGTCATTGAATTTGGAATTGCTTTTACCGTTTATTGATTGGACCCCATTTTTCAGATCTTGGGATCTTCACGGTAAATATCCTAACATCCTTCAAGATGCGGTAGTAGGAGAACAAGCAAGCGTATTGTTTCAGGATGCCCAATCCATGATGACTAAAATTATCGAGGAAAAGTGGCTGACCGCCAAGGCTCGTTTTGGATTGTTTCCCGTTAATGCCGTAGGGGATGATATTGAGATTTATTCAGATGAAAAGCGAACAGCTACTTTAGGGAAGTGGATCACCCTTAGGCAACAATTAAAAAAATCAAAAGAACAACCCAATATTGCTTTGTCGGATTTTATTGCACCCAAAGCAGCTAATAAGATTGACTACATGGGAGCGTTTTGTGTAACTACAGGTTTTGGTACGGAGGAAAAAGCCAAATTTTTTGAAAATCAAAACGACGATTACAGCGCAATTATGGTCAAAGCTCTATCGGATCGATTGGCTGAGGCTTTTGCAGAATATTTGCATCATCAAATTCGGGTAAACCACTGGGGTTATGCCCAAAAGGAAGGACTTTCAAACGAAGAATTGATCATGGAAAAGTATCAAGGAATTCGACCTGCACCCGGCTATCCAGCTTGTCCAGATCATCTTGAGAAAAAAACCTTGTGGGAATTGCTCGAAGTTGAAGAGACCATAGGTGTTAGTCTTACCGAGAGCTTGGCCATGTGGCCAGCTTCTTCCGTTTCGGGCTATTATTTTGGACATCCTCAGTCGCGCTATTTTGGTTTGGGGAAAATCAAAGAAGATCAGTTGATTGAATACAGTGAAAGAAGAAAAATACCCTTAGAGGAAGCAAGGAAATGGCTCAGCCCTAACCTTGCTGAATAAACTATTCTAAAGAAATACGAATGAAAATTACAGAACATATCGCCCAATCAGACGGAGCCACTCAATTTACTTTTGAGATTCTACCCCCGCTAAAAGGGCAAAGTATCAAATCGCTTTTTAACGTTATTGATGAACTCATGGAATTTAAACCTCCTTTTATTGATGTGACCTATCATCGAGAGGAACATGTTTACAAAGACGCTGGAAATGGACTTTTGGAAATGAAAGTGGTTAAGAAGCGACCTGGAACAGTTGGGATTTGTGCTGCCATTCAAGGAAAATACAAGATCGACGCCATTCCTCATATTCTTTGTGGAGGTTTTTCTAAAGAGGATACGGAGAATTTTTTAATCGATTTGGATTTTTTAGAAATTGATAATGTAGTTGCCCTTCGAGGAGATGCCCTAAAAACAGAAACGTATTTTAATGCGACCCCAGACGGTCATCGATACGCCAATGAATTGGTGAGTCAAATTGCTGATTTGAACAAAGGAATTTACCTTGACGAAGAGTTACTCAATTCACAAGCTACTGATTTTTGTATTGGTGTTTCAGGTTATCCAGAAAAGCATATGGAGGCGCCCAGTCTAGAGAGTGATCTTCATTTTTTAAAGAAAAAAATTAAGGCAGGGGCAGAATATGTTGTTACCCAAATGTTTTTTGACAATCAGAAGTTTTTTGACTTTGTAGCTAAAGCACGGGCAGAGGGTATTGAAGTTCCTATCATACCTGGATTAAAACCCCTATCTACGTTGAAACAACTTAATATGATACCCCACCGTTTTCATGTTGACCTTCCCGAAGCTTTGGTTAAAGAAGTGATTAAATGTAAAGACAATAAAGCCGTAAGACAAGTAGGAGTGGAGTGGTGTATCGCTCAAAGTAAAGAACTAAAAGACTCTGGTGTTCCTTTTTTACATTATTATTCCATGAGTAAATCCGACAATATTAAGGCAATTGCCAAGCAGGTGTTTTAAAGAGTTAAGTGGCTAGAACCCGGAGAATGGTTGGTTTAAACGACTTGATGCTCACTATTTTTTTTCTTGATTAATAATAGAACCATCCCTATGATGATAAATGGAATACTCAGTAATTGTCCCATATTGAGAGCCATGCTATTTTCAAATCCAACTTGATTTTCTTTGTAAAATTCGATTGTAAATCGGGTTAAAAAAATTAAAATTAATGCTATTGCTAAAATGATCCCGTTCGATTTTTTATTCTTCTTGTAGAGTGTCATCAAAATTCCAAAAATAAAAAGGTATGAAATTGCCTCATAAAGTTGAGTTGGATGTCTGGGGATTAAGTCGGCTCTATGAAAAACAACTCCCCAATTTCCATCAGTTGGTTTTCCATAAATTTCAGCATTTATAAAATTTCCAAATCTAATGAAAGCGGCAACTACGGGTGCAACGATTGCAACTCGATCCAGTACCCAAAAAAAGTTTTGGTGATATTTTTTACAATAAATCCCGATTGCTATTAATATTCCAATTGTTCCTCCATGACTTGCCAATCCTTGAAACCCAATAAACTTGTATGTTTCTCCGATTTTTTTAATCGGTAGTAGTATTTCGAAAGGATTTTGAAAATAATAGTAGGGTTCATAAAACAAACAATGCCCAAGTCTTGCACCTAAAACGATTCCAATAACAATGTAAACAACTAGTTTTTCCACCCTTTCCGAAGGGATATTTTCATTTTCGTAAATACGTTTTTCAATGTATTGGGCTAAAAGAATTCCCGCTACGAATAATAAACCATAATATTTCAAGGGAAAAGAATCTGTTATCCAGTAAATTACTGGGTCAACATTCCAATTTAAAATTCCGTCGGTCATTTTTTATTTTGCTTTTTTTTTGGCTTGCTTGTGTGCAGTTAATTCTAATATTGTTTTGCTTTTGTCAATATTGGTGTAGTCAAGTTTTACAAATCCAAATTTTTTATTGAAGTAAGCAGTCAATTTGGTTTCACCAATATTGCTGTAAGCTTTTGATTCTATTACATAACAATCTAGACTTCCTATTTTAGTTTTGAATTTGATTTTATTTACGATCTCATATTCATACTGATTTTCAATTTTACCTTCCCAAATTTTCCAACGCTTATCTGCCCACCCATCGCTAATGGTTAGTTGCCAATTCCATTGATGACCAATTTCATAAGGATGCTTTATAAAAGGGAACGGGTTTAGCTCTAAAATTTTAAAATAAGAATCTCTTGGAGGATGAATCCAAACATTTTTTTCATTTTCTATGGCTCCAGATATGGAGTATCCTTCAGGTGTTGAATGGTCAGCTATCGGATATTCGTATTTCAAGAGTGTCTGATTGTAATTTGGGTTGTATTTAAGCATGGGTTCGAGACCATATTTTACAGATATTTTTACTTTTTGGATGGTTGAGGTATTAATGGAATCTGCTGAAACAAAAGACCATTGATTTTTTCCATCAACAGATCTTTTCTCATTTTGATAGTAGTATTTTTTTCCGTTAGTATCAATATGTTTAAACGAGTAAATAAATTCTGTACCCACACAATAAATGGTGTTATTTTCCGTGTATCGGTTTGGGCTTGTATTTGTAGAATCAAATAATTCAGTAAAAATTCCATTATTTTCTTCTAGAGCATACCCCCTTTCGTTCTTAAGCTTGAGCATTTGCTTTCCCTTTTTCGTTTGGCAAGAAAATGAAATAAAGAAGCATAAAAATATTAATGAAAGCCTCATATTTAAACGAACTGCCATGGATACTCTACTCAGGTTATTGGTCCAAGCGTACATACCTACACATTGTATTTTTTTATCCCAAAAAATTCAAACGAAAAAACCTTTAAATAGGCTCTGGTGGTAGAATAGATTTGGATTTATTTCAAGATACAAAAACCTATTAAAAGATTGGGGGAATAATTTTAAAGTGAAAAATTAAAGTTGGAAATAAAGATTGATCCCTAAGTGATATTTATTTTCAATAATTTTATTGTTATTCAATAGTTTAATGTCTGTTTCACGGAATTCCTTTTTTCGATTCCAAAACCAAAACTCATTTTTTTCTTGTGCAAAAATGCCATGGGAATAGTAAAGAGGCAGATAAAAGGAAGACTCTAACTCCAAATAGAGAGTTGAATTTAATCGAAAAATAACCCCAACCGAAGGCTCAAAAAAGTTTTCTCTACTTTGGGAGTAAAGTGCAACTTTGCCACTGTCGAATTCTTTATTGCCAAAAGAAAATGAGCTTTTAAAGTTGTAAACTCCCTGTGGAATACTTGTTAACCTTTTCCCGTAATTAACAGAGGATTTTAAAAATAGTTGCCTTTGTTTGGATAGGTCTTGATAGTAATTGATCCCCAAGGAATGAGACCTAAATACATTTTTTTAAAAGATTGAGAAATGTTGTATCTCAGTCCAAACTTATTGTTTAATTCATATTCATAACCAACTTTTAAAACAGAAAACCATTTTTGGGATTTATTTGAGTTTATGTCCAGCTTCAAAGGATCGAATTCTAAACTGTGAGGAAAGTTTGAAAATTTGTAAAATGAAATCCCCATTGGTATTTTCAGCTTTCTCAAAGAAGAAAAGAGCTTTTGGTTAAAGTTAATTTTAGTGTTTGCAGTTTTACTATTTTGAATGATAATGTAATCCGAGAGTATTCCAAAAGCCTATTGAGAAAAGCTTATCTTTGAGTCGTTTTAATTTGGAATAAGTAGGGGTAAAAAATCGCGTTATCTTCTAAAAAATTTTATAAAAACAGTCTAAATCCAACATTTAAACCAAAACCAACTGTGGTATTTGCTTCACTGGACCCAAAAAAATTAAGGCTAAATTCATTTTCTTGAAAGAAAACTAAAGTTGAGTATCCGAGATACAAATCAATAGACACAAAGTCATTAATAAAATTGGAAACACCAGCACCAAGTTCATAAGACAAAACATCTCTTTTAGAAATACGGTCATCTTCAAAGCCGAATGAGCCAGATGTTATGTACTTAGTCTTATTTTTTCCATATCCTGCAAGTCCAACAACGTAGGGTCTAAAGTTTGAACTTCCTAAATAGTAATAAACGGTAGGAGCAAAAACAATCGTGCTACTAGTTGAGACCCCATCAAAAAAACCACTGGTTTGGCGAGTAAAACTATAGGGTATAGTCAAACCAACCGCAAAATTATCTTTTATAAAAAGGCCTGTTTCCAAACTTAATTCTGTTCTTCTAGAGCTTTCGTCTTCAATTTTTATACTTGTAAAACTAAAATTTGAACTTCCTGCGATTAAGAACTTCCCTTTTTCTGTTTGAGCAATTAAAGATGAGGAAAAGAAAAGTAGGTAAATTAAGTATTTATTCATGGTTGTTAAAACTTGGGCTAAGTTCAAATGTAACAAAAACTTCCTTCTTTCTAAAACTAAATCACACAAAACTTAAGGTCGGCTGGATTCAACCAACAAATGCACAGGTTACAAATAGCCAGTTTACTAATCCAATAAGTACTTATTAACATTCATAACTCCAATTCACCGCTTTTACTTCATAACACGAGTTAGTTAGGGGTCAACTCATTAAAAAGCTTTTCAAGACTTTCATTTTTTAATTGAAGGGAAAGTATTTTTAGTCCGTTGTCATGTGCAAAATCAAAGACAGCTGGGCGTTGATCTTCGGTGCCTTTGAGATAGATTTCGTATTGAAAGTCATGGGTGTTTTTGACTTTTTCCACTTGATCTAGTCGAGCCAATGCTTCGGTTTCCACTCGATAGTCAAAACTGACTTCGATGATTTGTTGTTGGTTTTTTCTCAAGCTTTCTAAAGGTTGGTCTAAAACGATAGCCCCTTTGTTTATGATGATCACTCGGTCACAAATCGCATCCACTTCTTGAAGGACATGGGTAGATAAAATAACGGTTTTATCTTTCCCCAATTCTCTTATCAGCTTCCTAATTTCGATGAGTTGATTGGGATCCAGTCCAGTAGTAGGCTCATCCAAAATCACTACCTCAGGGTTGTGTACTAAGGCTGCGGCAAGTCCTACGCGTTGTTTGTATCCCTTGGAAAGGGTATTGATTTTACTCCTTGCATGATCTTTTAAACCTGTTTTTTCCATGATGTCTTCCAAAGGGGGGTCGGAAACTTGATACAAATCGGCGCTGTATTTCAAATATTCAGCTACAAACATTTCAGGATAAAGTGGATTGTTTTCAGGGAGATAACCTGTTTTTTTTTGAATCTGTTGAAGTTCGGTGCGCAGGTTTTGTTTAAAAAAATGAATTTGTCCCTCCCATTGGGTAAAGGCACCCGTCAATATTTTCATTAGGGTAGATTTGCCCGCTCCGTTAGGCCCCAACAACCCCACAACTTCCCCTTTTTTAAGCTCCATGCTAATGCCTTTTAGAGCTTGTAATTTTCCGTAGTTTTTGGTCACATGTTCAATGACTAAACCCATTTTTTTTGTTTTAAAGATACTTATTTATCTGCAGTTGTTTGATTGCTTTTTTGTTCTATCAATACGGTAAGAATTATTAATATTCCGCCTAGAATACTTCTGTAGGAAGGGATCTCACTTAAAAAAAGAATTCCCAAAAGAATACCGTAAATGGGTTGAATACCGCTCATAATACTTACGGTTCCAATTGAGAATTTTTTAAAGCTATTCAAAAAGAGGGTATGCCCCACCGCAGTTGTAAGGATTCCCAAAATAAGGATGTAAGGGAGGTTTTTTTGATAGGAACTCGGTTCAAAAAAATAAAGGGAAGGGATGAGTATTATTACAGTAACCCCCATTTGATAGAGCATGAGAACGGATCCGTCCACCGTGGCAATTTTTTGTTTCATTAAAATATTTCTGAGGGAATAACAAATTGAGGAAAGCAACCCCATCAAAACTCCCTGGGTGAGACTGTTGTCCAATTCAAAATTTGGGGATAATAAATAGACTCCTGTCAAGATCATGAAACCGAGAATTAAATGCCTTTTTTGATAATGAGTATCGAAGAAAAAAGGTTCGAGTAATACGGTAATCATGGGATAGGTAAACAAAGATAGCATACCAATAGCTACAGAGCTCCACTGCAACGCAAAAAAATAAGTAATCCAATGTCCCGCCATTAAAACACCACTGAGCAACGCGGCTCCTCCTTCTTTTTTCAAGTTGATTTGAATTCTCTTTTTTTTCCAAACTGCGTAAGCTAATAGCAACATAAAAGCGACAACCGCACGAGACCAAATCGTTAAAGGAGGGGGTAAACTGATAAAACGCCCTAGGGCTCCAGAAGTGGAAATACATAACATGGCTACATTCAAAAGGAGAAAATGGAAGGTGTTGCTTTTTGTCATTTTTAAAGCAGAAAAACTTGGATTAATCCGATGGTAACCATACCCCAAAATGTACCTGTGGCCATACTCAGTACGGCTAGAATAATAGCATGAGGCATCCATTTTTTTTCATAGGCTGCGGTCACTGCTGGAGCAGTTGCAATACCTCCTACATTGGCCATACTCGCTATGGGAACCCAAGCGACGTGGACATTCAATAGTTTAGCGACTCCTAGCATGATAATAAAATGGCTTAGAAGCCACAAAATTAAAAAGCTTGAAAAAATCCAATCGAATTGGGTTAATGTAAATTGAAGTTTTAATCCTAAGATTGCCATCACCAAGAGTATTAAAATACTGCCCAAGTTAAGGGTAAATTTGTAATTCCAGGATTTGATAAAGAAACCCAATCCCAATCCGATCAAAGATAAGACTACGACTTTAGCCACAAATAAAGAGAAGCTGACATGAACCAAAAAAACAGTGCCTAGTAAAATCAAGATACTCAAAAGAGGTCTGTGACGCTGAGAATGGATAGCCGATACTTGGGCGGGAGGTTCTAATGATTTAATTTTAAGAAGCTTATTGACAGTATCACTTTTTTTGATTGTCTGAAACATCCCTATGGTCCATAAGTTGACCAAAATATTATCTAAAACTAAGATGGTGAGAAAAAGAGCTTCGGGGCATGCAATCAGTTCTTTTAGAACCAATTGGCTGGTACTGCCTCCAATCCAGCTTCCTACTATGGGAGGAATACCTTTCCAGCTTTCTAAGTCGATCAGTGTAGTTGACACAAAATCTGTTTGTTGAAAAATGAGCATAAATCCAACTGGAAAAAGGGCAATCCATAAGGAACCAGAAAGAAAAACAGCAATGGGCCTCCAGCCCACACGTTTTAACTGTACTATTGAAAGACTACTCATTACAGAGACTATGGCAAGGGGAATAAAAAGAGTTTTACTCCATTGGTGAAGTGCAACCTCAGAAAAATTCTGACCCAGTATCAGGGAGCAAATTGCTGGGATCAAATAGGCTAACAATATGGAGGGGAACCAATGGAATAATTTCTTAATCCAAGGGTGTTTTAAACGCTCTAGAAGCAGAATAAAAAGTACTGTAAAAAGGGTGATCAGTACTGAAGTAATCATTTAAAGTTCTTTTTGGAACAGTAAAATAGTTGTTTGGGAATAATTAAATTCATTTCAATAAGAAAGTGTTTAGGCGTTCTTCAATCAGTTCACGCCAACCTGCTTCCATATTTTTTGTGCTGAATTCATCCATAGGTGGAAAAGATTTTATGATTTTGGCTTCGATTTGAAGCTGAACCCCTTGCGGACTTTCGACGAGTTCAAAAGAAACAGTAGAATCCCCTTCATATTCCTTGTATTGCCAATGATAAGCGATTCTTTTTTTGTGAATCACCTCGTAAATACGCCAGAGATGAGTAAAAGTTTTTCCTTGATATTCAAAGGCAAAAGAAGTTTCAAATCCCACTTCAGGACAAAAGGCATTTAATTCTTTAAAGTACCATTGTTTCATCTGTTTCAGCTCAGTTAGGGCTTCCCAAAGTTTGGCGGTCGAGACGGGAAATGTTTTTTGGAGTTGAATCATTTTTTTGGGCTTTGCTTTACTATGCAAATTAAAAAAAAACTCTAAAAGTTTGTTTTTTTAAAAAGCAATGCTACATTTGTGGGCGATTAAAATATCATGAAAAACAAATTTTCTTATTACAATGCTTTCTATTACTTCTTTAACGAAGCAGGAGGGACTTTGTAGTAAGATTATTACAACATAAATAAAGAGTCCTGATTTTTTCGGGACTTTTTTTTTGAACACAATGGAGCACAAACAAAAAATAGCCATTCAAGGAAATCAAGGTTCGTTTCATCATGTCGTAGCAAAAAAATGCTTTAAAGATGACTTTACACTTGTGGTATGTGAGACTTTTGACGACACCGTAAAAGCGGTTCTCAAAGGTGATGCTGACCAAGCGATCATGGCTATTGAAAATTCCATTGCTGGATCCATCATTCCAAACTACGCTTTGATCGATCGAAACGATCTACAGATTGTAGGAGAATACAGCTTGAGTATTCACCACCAATTAATGGCACTCTCTGGACAAAAAATTGAAGATATTAAAGAAGTCCATTCCCATCCTATGGCATTGTTGCAGTGTAAAGATTTTTTCCATCAACACCCCCATATTCGACTGGTCGAAGCAGAAGATACAGCCGATGAAGCACGGCGTATTTCGGAGGATCAACTACAGGGTTTGGGAGCGATTGCCAGCCAAGAGGCAGCAGATTTGTACGGTATGGAGATTTTAGCCGCTTCGATTCAGACGATAAAAAATAACGTAACTCGATTTGTAATTATCCAAAGCAAAGGGCAATTGATCGCAGAAAAACAAATCAATAAAGCCGCTCTAAAATTTATTTTAGATCACCAGCGTGGAAGTTTGGCAGCGGTACTCAATGCGATGAGTGATTGTCAGTTGAATTTGACTAAAATCCAATCCCTTCCTGTAATCCAGACTCCTGGGAAATACGCATTTTTTGTTGATGTTACTTTCGATGATTTTACTCATTATGAAAAAGCTCGAAAACTAATTGCTATTATGGCTTCCGAATTTAAAATTTTAGGCGAGTACGCCCAACACCAAAGATGAAGACAACAGCAAGACGTTTAGAAAGTGTTCAAGAATACTACTTTTCCAGAAAGTTGCGAGAAGTCGCCGAGCGGATTAAGCAGGGTCAGCCAATTATTAATATGGGGATTGGGAGTCCAGACTTGCCAGCTCATCCCTCCGTAATCAATGCACTTCAAAATGCATTAACCCATCCCAAAGCACATATGTATCAAAGTTATCAGGGGCTTCCTGAACTGCGAGAAGGAATGTGTGATTTCTACAAGTTGCATTACAATGTGGATTTAAATCCAAATTCAGAAGTTCTTCCTTTAATGGGATCCAAAGAGGGGATCATGCATATCTCAATGGCTTTTCTCAATCCGGGTGATCAAGTTCTTATTCCCAATCCAGGATATCCTACCTATGCTTCTGTCACACGTTTGATGGAGGCTGAACCCGTTTTTTATGAATTAGCTGAAGCCAACGGATGGCAGCCCGATTTTGATGCGCTGGAAGCACTAGATACCAAAAAGATAAAAATTATGTGGATAAATTATCCGCATATGCCTACTGGAACAGATGCCAATGCCCAGACTTTTGATCGTCTAATAGATTGGGCAATACAACGCGATATTTTATTAGTCAATGACAATCCGTACAGTTTTGTCTTGACCGACACCCCTCAGAGTATTTTATCACGCCCTAAAGCCAAAGAGGTTGTGTTGGAGTTAAACTCACTCAGCAAATCGTTTAACATGGCAGGATGGCGAGTTGGAATGCTCAGTGGGAAAGCGGATTGTATTCAAGCGGTTTTAAAAGTAAAAAGCAATATGGACTCTGGGATGTTTTATGGCATTCAGCAAGGGGCTATTGCAGCTTTGAAAATGGAACAATCTTGGTTTGCAGATTTAAATCAGATTTACAGTAAACGAAGAGCTTTGGTTGAGGAATTAGCGATCCGCTTAGGGGCTCAATTTAATTCTAAAAGTGTGGGGCTGTTCGTATGGGCTAAATTGCCTAAAGGTATTTCAGATTCTGAGGCTTACATTGATTCTATTTTAAATGAAAAACACCTTTTCATCACGCCAGGGACAATTTTTGGAAGTCAAGGTCAAGGATACATTCGATTCTCTCTTTGTGTTCCAGAAGAAACCATACATGAAGTTTTAAAGCGATTTGAATCATGAAAATAGGAGTAATCGGTTTGGGATTGATTGGAGGATCTTTTGCACTTGCTGCTAAAAAGCATCTTGAAGAGGTAACCCTATTCGGTGCAGACAATAATCCTGAGCACCTTAAAGATGCTCTACAGAGAGGAATTATTGATCAGGAATTGAAAAACTCAGACTATGCAAATATGGATGTCTTAATCCTTGCTATTCCTGTAGATTCAGCTTCTGCCTTGATTTTGGATCTATTGGATCAAATTAATGACAATGCATTGCTTTTTGATGCGGGATCCACTAAAGCTTTGATTTGCAAAAAAGTGGCATTACACCCAAAGCGAAATCAATTTTTGGCAACACACCCCATTGCGGGTACAGAATTTTCTGGTCCTTCTGCAGCTTTCTCTGAGCTCTATTTTAATCAAACACAAATACTGTGTGAAACACAAAAGACCCGTCCCGATTTATTGGAATGGGCGATGCAATTTTTTCGTTCTATGGAAATGCACTTAGAGGAAATGGATCCTGGAGAACACGATCAACACATTGCATATGTATCACATATTTCCCATATTTCATCGTTTATGCTTGGAAAAACCGTTATGGAAAAGGAGCAGGACGAAAGAGCAATTTTTGATATGGCAGGTAGTGGATTTGCTTCTACCGTTCGATTGGCAAAAAGCTCTCCAGAAATGTGGACTCCAATATTTAAACAGAATAAAGACAATATTCTTGAGGTTTTAAAAGAATACATTGCCAACTTAGATCAGTTTAAAAAACTGTTAGAAAATGATGATTGGTCTTTGATGCACGATCAAATGAAAGAGATTAATGCGATAAGGACAATACTTGAAGGAATACCAGAAGGAAAAAATAACAATAAAAACTAATTACGAATTAATACTTAATACAATGGAAAATAAAAAGGAAATGCGTCAATGGTTAGACAATTTTGGATTGGATCATCCCTTAGTGATTGGAGGACCTTGTAGCGCTGAAACGGAAGAACAAGTTTTGAAAATTGCTCACGAACTAAAAGATACTGACGTAACGGTTTACCGAGCAGGAATTTGGAAGCCGAGAACTCGACCTGGAATGTTTGAAGGGGTGGGTGCTATCGGTCTGGGATGGTTAAAAAAAGTAAAAGAAGAAACCGGTTTGTTGACAGCTACTGAGGTAGCAAATAAAGATCATGTTAAATTGGCTTTGGAAAACGATGTGGATATTCTTTGGATAGGAGCACGTTCTACGGTTAGTCCTTTTATTATGCAAGAAATTGCTGATGCTTTGGAGGGTACCGATAAAATTGTTTTAGTAAAAAATCCTGTAAATCCTGATTTAGCACTTTGGCTTGGAGGGGTGGAACGACTTTATTCCGCCAACATTAAAAAGTTAGGATTAATCCACCGTGGGTTTTCTACTTATGAAAAAACTAAGTACCGAAACATCCCAGAATGGCAGATCGCTATTGAAGTAAAAAATAGATTTCCTGACCTTCCAATGATTTGTGATCCTTCGCATATTGCAGGAAGACGAGATCTGATTTTTGATATTTCTCAGGCTGCTCTGGATCTTAATTTTGATGGTTTGATGATAGAAACACACTGGGACCCTGATAATGCATGGAGTGATGCGGCACAACAAGTTACTCCTTCGCGTTTGGTAGAAATTATGCATGATTTAACCGTTCGTAAAAAGACCACGGATGAAGAAGCTTATCAATTTGCTCTAAATACTTTAAGAGCACAGATTGATGTGATTGATCAAACTTTATTGGACACACTAGGGAAACGTATGTTGGCGGCATCTGAAATTGGAACACTAAAAAAGTCTAATAATGTTGCAGTACTCCAAAACAAAAGGTGGAATGAAATTTTGGGCAAGATGATCTTAGAAGGGCAAGAACGTGAACTTTCTGAAGAATTTATTCTCCGTGTATTCAAGGCCATTCATCAAGAATCCATTAACAAGCAGGAAAAAATCCTCAATGCTTAGGTAAAATGTCTTAATTTTATTGAACCAATCTTTACACTATGGACTTACTTAATTTAATGCGAAAATCTAGAGAGAAACTCCAACCTCATTGGGTTTTTGCTTCACTGGCGTGTGTGATTTACGGACTACTTGTTGGGGTGCCTTCTGAATTAAATGTTTTTGGAGAACTTCTCTCCTTTTTATTAGCAGGACCTCTTCAGTTGGGGATGTGTATTTATTTTTTAAATATTTTGTATGATCGTCCGGTCACAATTGGAAATCTAGCCGAAGGATTTAAACCCCTAGTAAAGGTATTGTTGATTTATTTGATAATTTCAGTTGCCACCATACTAGGGCTTATTCTTTTAATTATTCCAGGATTTATTATTGCTTTAGGCTTTTCCATGACCTTTTATCTTATTGCTGAAAATCCTGAGTTATCCGTTGAGGATGCACTCAAAGAGAGTTGGGCACTTACAGACGGTTACAAATGGGAGCTTTTTGAGTTACACCTCCGTTTTATTCCGTGGTACATTTTAGGAGTTATTTGCCTTGTTGTGGGAATTTTTGTTGTGATGCCTTGGCATTATTTAACCGTTGCCAATTATTACGATTACTTAAAAGGACAACAGCACAAAACACAAGAGGTTTAAACCTTTTTTTTGTAAGGGATTGTTTCTAAAATATGGGTGATAGCCATCAGGCGTGCGGTTGATTTTTTATCTGCATCAATGATTAACCAAGGCGCTATTTTAGTATGGGTAGTCTCAAACATTTTTTGTTTGTACTTGGTGTACTCTTCCCATAATTCTTGTGCTTTTTGATCTAGTGGGGTCATTTTCCAGCGTTTCAAGGGATCGTTTTGAATTTCATTAAATCGTTTGGCTTGTTCTTCTTTCGAAATCGAAAAGTACAATTTGATAAGAAAGGTGTTGGACTGCACCAGCATTTGTTCAAAGTCGTTGACTTGAGATAAAAATAATTCGTATTCACTATTGGTACAGAATTTATTTACGGGTTCCACCACGGCTCTGTTGTACCAGCTTCTGTCAAAAAAGACAATTTCACCAGGCTTGGGCAAGCGATTTATGTAGCGCTGAAAAAACCATTGCTTTCTTTCGTCTGGTGTGGGAATTTTTAGCGCAAAAGTTTTGAAATGCCTGGGATTAATGTATTCTGTTATTCTTCTAATTGCCCCACTTTTTCCTGCGGCGTCTCTCCCTTCAAAAAGAACCACAACTTTTTGATCGTTTTCGATTACCCAATTTTGCAACTTAATAAGTTCCCTCTGTTTGTTTTTTAATTCACTGAGATAACGGATTTCTTCGAGTGCTTTTTCGGCATTGATTTTTTTGTTCTGAAGTAGGGTGTAAAGACCTAAATCTGAATTGAGTAAATCAATTTCTTCTTGGGTAAACGTTTTTTTTAAAATCATTCTTAAGGTTTAAATATCAATTTGGGTTGCGCTTCTGTGGTATCTTATGATAACATTGGGGTCGGGGAGTAGCGGAATTTTAGCCGCACCCTTTTCTTTGTAGTCAAAAAAGGATAGAACGTAACGCATACTTTCAAGTCGTGCCTGTTTTTTACTATTTGTTTTGACAATAATCCAAGGGCTAAATGCGGTATGTGTTTTGCTAAACATTTGCTCTTTGTAATAGGTGTATTGATCCCATAAATCTTGTCCTTTCAAATCTACGGGGCTAAATTTCCATTGCTTTAATGGATTGTTTAGTCGGGAGTCAAATCGCTTTTTTTGTTCTTCCTTGGAAATGGAAAACCAAAATTTGATGATGATTAAATTATCTTCATGCAACAAGTGTTCAAATTCGGGAACTTGAACCATGTATTGATTGTATTCTTTTTTTGTACAAAATCCCATGACTGGTTCTACCACAGCGCGGTTGTACCAGCTGCGGTCAAAAAAAACAATTTCCCCAGGATTTGGAAGTTCTTTTATGTAGCGTCTAAAATACCATTGTCCGCGTTCTACATCAGTAGGTTTTGTAAGGGCTACAACTCTTGAATTTCTTGGATTTAAATGTTCTTTAAATCGTTTAATTGAACCCCCTTTTCCCGAGGCGTCCCTTCCTTCAAAAAGGACTGCAACGCGCATTTTTTTATTTGAAATCCACTTTTGGAGATTAACAAATTCCGATTGTAGTTTTCGTAACTCGACTTCGTATTTAATTTTGTTGAGTGGTTTTTCTAAAGAAATATTATTTTCTTCAGCAATGCGAATCAGGTCTGCTCTTTTTTGAACAGCATTAAAATGATCTGGGGTAAATTTCATGGGGTCAACTTATTTTGATAAGCTTTAAAATCAGTCCCAGTTTTAATATTTAATGATGCATAGCATCAAGCTTTTTTAGCCGTTGAGTGCTTACAATAGAAGTATTTGATCTGGGATTGATTTGTAGCTAATTCTCAATAATAAAGGTAGTAAAAATTGAAAATAGAAGGAATCTATTTTAATGCATTTTCAATACGATTTACAGCGGTTCTAATACTTTCTTCAGAAGCTGCATAAGATATTCGAATACAGTTTTTATTACCAAAAGCTTCTCCAGTTACGGTTGCCACATGAGCTTCTTCTAGAAGGAAAAGTGCAAAGTCTGTTGCATTTTGAATTTGTTTGCCTTTTAAGGTTTTGCCAAAGTAATAGGACACATCTGGGAATACATAAAAAGCACCTTGTGGCCGATTTAATTTAATCCCTGGAATTGCAGTAAGTAATTCTATGATGATTTCTCTACGTGATGCAAATTCGTCAACCATGTATTGAATTGCACTTACAGGTGCTGAAACAGCAGCAATAGTAGCTCTTTGGGCAATACAATTGGCTCCACTGGTTATTTGTCCTTGCATTTTATTACAGGCTTTTGCGATCCATTCGGGTGCGCCGATGTAGCCGATTCGCCAACCGGTCATTGCAAATGCTTTTGCCACACCATTTACAGTGATTGTTCGATCGTACAATTCAGGGATTGCAGCAATACTGAAGTGAGGAGTACCATAATTGATATGTTCGTAAATTTCGTCTGAAAGAATGTAAATCTCAGGGTATTTTTCCAATACTTTTCCTAATGCTCTGTATTCCTCTTCTGTGTAAATGGTTCCACTGGGGTTGTTAGGAGAATTAAACATGACCAATTTGGTCTTGGAGGTTATGGCTTTTTCCAACTGATCTGGAGTAATTTTGAAATCCGTCTCAATGCTGGAAGGAATGATTGTGGATTTTGCCTCAGCTAAAGTAGCAATGGCAGAATAACTTACCCAATAGGGTGCGGGAAGCAATACTTCGTCTCCTGGATCTAGGAGAACCATACAAACATTTGCAATGGACTGCTTGGCCCCAGTAGAAACTACAATTTGGGAAGGGGTGTAAGTCAGTTGATTGTCTCTTTTGAACTTATCACAGATCGCTTCTTTAAGGTCGGCATAACCATCAACAGGAGAATAGGAATTCCAATTGTCATTTACGGCCTGTACTGCTGCTTCTTTAATAAAGTCAGGAGTGTTAAAATCGGGTTCACCTAGGCTGAGTCCAATGATATCAATTCCTTGGTTTTTCAATTCACGTGCCTTTGCTGCCATAGCAAGGGTAGCCGACACGGGTAAGCTATTTATTCGTTGAGATAATACTTCCATTTTTATGTTTAGCTGGGTTGCACTCCCATCTGCTTTAGAAATCTAAAATGTGAAAACAGGGCGCTTCGTGTTGTTTTGTATTCGTTGTAGGGTAGATTGAATTCTCGGGCTGTTTTTTTTACTATTGCTCCAATCTTGGTGTAATGAACATGGCTGATGTGCGGGAAGATATGGTGCTCAATTTGGTGGTTTAAACCTCCTGTAAACCAGTTTACAATTTTATTTTTTGTAGAAAAATTTACTGTAGTAAGTAGCTGATGAATAGCCCAAGTATTTTTCATTGTTCCAGAAGAATCAGGTTCCGGCATTTCAGCATCTTCAATGACATGGGCCAATTGGAAAACTAAGCTTAAAATCAAACCTGCGGTGTAGTGCATGACTACAAATCCGATCAAAACAGTCCACCATGGTGCATCAATGATGAATATGGGTAAAACAATCCAAAGTAAAAAATACATCATTTTGGTTAGCAAAAGTCCAGTCCACTGAATGCTTGGGCGCTTGCTGTTGAGGTAGGATAGTTTTCTTCTGGTGTATCGTTTCATTTGCTGAAAATCGGCAAAGACAGCCCAATTTAAGGTCAAAAGACCGTACAAAAATACGGAATAAAAATGTTGAAATCGGTGGTGAGGCATCCATTTGGCATGTTTGGAAAAACGAAGAACCCGCCCAGCTTCAAGGTCCTCATCGTGGCCGTGAATGTTGGTGTATGTGTGGTGGAGTAGGTTGTGTTGAATTTTCCAATTAAAAACATTTCCTGCAAGAAAATAGATGCTACTTCCCATAAAAGTGTTTACCCAGGGTCTTTTTGAAAAAGAGCCGTGATTACCATCATGCATAACATTCATTCCTACACCAGCCATTCCAATACCCATTACCACACAGAGGAGTAATTTAATCCAAAGGCTTATGCCTAGGGTTAATACCAAAACATAGGGTGCAATCAATAAAGAAAACATGACAAAAGTTTTAAGGTACAGTTTCCAATTTCCTGTTTTTTCGATTTTATTTTCTCTAAAATATTGGTTAACCCTTTTATTTAGTGTTTTAAAAAATTCTTTTGAGTCTTTTCTTGAAAAGCGGAGTCTTTGTGTAGCTTGCATAAATGATTTTGAATTGTAAAAATAACTTAAAATATTTTAAAATTACACTCCTATTAAAAAAACACTATGGATAAATTGCGGTATTATTTTCCTAACCTAGATGCAACACAGCAAAAGCAGTTCGAGATGCTTAAGGAACTGTATGCCTATTGGAACGCACAGATTAATGTGATTTCAAGAAAGGATATGGATGCTTTTTATGAACGCCATGTTTTGCATGCGTTGGGAATTTCCAAAATCCTAAGTTTTAAAAAGGGAACTACCATTTTGGATGTTGGAACAGGAGGAGGATTCCCGGGAATCCCTCTGGCCATTTTATTCCCTAAATCACATTTTTACCTTATTGATTCTATTGGTAAGAAAATAAAAGTGGTGAACGCCGTTCAAGAATCTTTAGGAATGACAAATGTAAAAGCCTCCCAACTTCGGGCGGAAGACTTTAAGCCAAAAGTTGATTTTGTGATCAGTAGAGCAGTGACCAAAATGGATGTTTTTGTTCCTTGGATTAAAAATAACATAAGTTCAGAGTCAAGGCACCATTTGAAAAATGGGGTACTTTATTTAAAAGGAGGTAATCTTGACGAAGAATTGAAAAACTTCCCCAAGGCAATCTGTTTTGATTTAAATGATTATTTCAACACCCTTTTTTTTGAAACCAAAAAAGTAGTTCACCTGCCGCTTTAAGTTTTTTGTTTTTCTGAATGTTCGAGTTTTTCAAATAATTTTTCAAAGCGATGCAAGTTTTTTTCCATCAAAGAATCAAAACATTCCATGCGCTCTTTCAAGTCGTGAAAATCTAAAAAAAAGTCTGAGTCTTTATTTTTAAACCACTTGAAATGTTCCATGGAAAAATCTTTCCCTTTAAACATTGAATCTAAATAAATTGCACGTCCTTTAAGATGATGTAGCTTGTTTTTAAAGATCGAGTCGCTTGGAAAGGATAAGAGAAAAGAATCTAAGTCAAATGAGTGGGGAAGTAGTTTTGCGTGAGGATACGCTTCTAAGGAATCCATTTTAAATCTAAATTTAAAATGTTTTGAATGAGTAGTGTTTGTAATTTCGGTGGAGTCATAACGAATCATTTTACCATTTTCATCGTATTCTTTAATCACTCGATAATGCAAGTCAGTTGCTTCTTGATTTTGGGCAAAAAGGAGACCAAAACTCAAGCATAGGGACAAAATAAGAGTTGGTTTTTTCATTTGCTTTTGAATTTGGGTTCTAAAGCATAGACGAAAAAAGAAGAAAAATGTTACATATTAACTCAACCTAAAAAAGGATAGCGGTAATCTTTTGCAGGGACAAAAGTTTCTTTAATGAGGCGAGGAGAAACCCAACGGAGTAAGTTGGAAGCCGATCCTGCTTTATCATTGGTTCCAGATCCTCTAGCACCTCCAAAGGGTTGCTGACCCACAACTGCACCCGTAGGTTTGTCGTTGATGTAAAAGTTTCCCGCACTTTGTTCTAAAGCATTTAATGCCTCTTCAAGTGCATAACGATCTTGAGAATAAACAGCTCCTGTAAGAGCATATTCAGAAGTGGTATCAACTAATTCAAGAGTTTCTGACCATGAATTATCTGGATAAACATAAAGAGTCACAAGCGGTCCAAAAAGTTCCCTTGTCATGGTAGTGTACTTTGGATTGGTTGTGCGAACTACGGTAGGTTGAATAAAATAACCTTCACTATCATCATAACCTCCTCCTGCAATAATTTCTGCTTCCTTGTCTTTTCGAACTTGCTCTATGGCATTCTTCAATCGATCGAATGCTCCCTTGTGAATCACGGCAGTAACAAAGTTTTCAAAATCTGCTGGGGATCCCATTTTAATGGTATCCAAATCTGTTTTAAGGAAACTTATGACTTCCTCAGCAATCGATTCGGGCAAATACACTCTCGAAGCAGCGGAACATTTTTGTCCTTGAAATTCAAAAGCTCCTCTTACAATTCCAGTGGCTACCTCTTTTGGTTTTGCTGAAGGATGCGCGAGGATAAAATCTTTACCTCCCGTTTCTCCAACGATTCTGGGATAGGATTTGTAGCGTTCAATTTGAGTGCCTATTTTACCCCAAATTCCTCTGAAAACATCTGTTGATCCTGTGTAGTGAATCCCTGCAAAATCTGGACTTTCCAGTACGGTGTTGGTAATCATTTCTGGATCTCCAAAAATCATATTGATCACTCCGTCAGGCAATCCTGCTTCTTGGAAAACCTCCATAAGAACTTGCGCTGAAAAAACTTGATGATCACTGGGCTTCCATACAATTGTATTTCCCATCATGGCTGCACTTGCACATAGGTTTCCTGCTATTGCTGTAAAGTTAAATGGGCTGACTGCATAAACAAACCCTTCTAAGGGTCTGTAGCTTAACCGATTCCAAATTCCAGGGCTGTTCTCAGGTTGATTTTCGTAGATTTCCTGCATAAAGGACACGTTAAATCTGAGAAAATCGATGTATTCGCATGCTGCATCAATTTCTGCTTGGTGTATGGTTTTGGATTGGGCCAACATGGTAGCAGCATTTATTTTTGATCGGTAAGGACCCGCGACAAGTTCCGCAGCTTTTAGAAATATTGATGCTCTAGACTCCCATGGCATTTTGGACCAAGCAGCTTTTGCATTAAGGGATGCTTCAATGGCTTCCTTTACGTGCTGTACTTCCGCTTTGTGATAAATTCCTAAGGAGTGCTTGTGATCGTGAGGAGGATGCATGTGTTGCGTATCCCCTGAACGAACATCTTGATTTCCAATGCGCATGGGAATGTCCATTTTAGCATTGTACAATTTAGCATACATTTCCAAAACTTCCTTTTTTTCTTTACTCCCTGGGGCATAAGATAAAATGGGTTCGTTGCTTGGATAAGGGACCTGGAAAATACTATGTGCCATACCTTTGTTTTTTTAATCAAAAGTATCGATTAAATTCAATAAAGACAGAAAAAAAAGAGGCTTAATTTAGTATGTAAGGAACGCTAAGTTTAAAACTCGGAACATCAACATTAAATTTTTTGGCAGTCGAGAAATTGATCATAATGTACGTACCCGTCATGGATCCCAATGGAGAGGTAATGAGGCTTCCAGATTGGTAAGTGTGACTTTCGCCCGGCTTGAGGACAGGTTTTTTACCTACAACACCGTTACCGTTGACGTATTGAGGTCTGCTGATGGATTCTAAGATTTTCCAGTGGCGTGAAAGCAATTGAACCACATCTTTACTCTGGTTTTCAATTGTGATGTAATACATAAAAGCATGATGAAGGATTTGATCTTTTAAAAAGCTTCCTTCAAATTTAGTCTCAACTGAGATTTTTATGCCTTTTGTAATTTGTTGTATCACACTATCTAATTTGACTCCGTTAGGATCAATAAATGTAATAAAAATCAGTGAGTTAACAAAATTTTGAACTTAATTTTGCAATTCGAATGAATTTGCATATCCCACACCAACTAAAGCATCGTATTGACCCCCTATGTTCCTGTAGTACACCAAGATAAGATAATCGTTTTCGGTCAATACATGAGTGCCACTCAATGCATTTTTAAATAAAGTATCATTTTGCTTTAAAACGTACTTGTAATTGTGAAATCCTTGTTTCATTAAAAGTACCCCTTCATAAATATCAAGGGCAGGGTTGAAATACATTCTGTTCAAATCATTTAGTTCAAAATTATTAAAGGCACCGTAGATGTAAATTTCTTGATTTTGATCCAATTTGTAGGGATATGCCAAACTGAAATAAACAAAGCTGTAATCCGCATCTGTATTTGCATCTCCTGGGCGCATGATGTTTCTTATTTCAAAATTTCCATTGATGTCTGGGGCATAGGTGTAGTCCAAAATCGAACGAGTAATATCAGTATTCAGGTAAGATTCATACAAATCGGTTCGGTTTGTGTAATTAATGTTAGGCGTCGTAATTAGGAGATCTTTAGTGTCAAAAAAAAGGTATTCGTTACCTCCTTCAAACTGAGTAGGTCCTTCATAGCGGTAATCCAAAGTATTCCCAGAAAAGTATTGAGGTCTAATGTCGGTAATTCGATCGTTCCATTGTTGGTTTTGAAGTAAAACAACCTTAATGTTTTCTTTGGGATTTACAAAAAAATTACCGTTGGGAGTCACAGCAAAGTGAATGGATTGATGTGTATTAAAGCGATCCATATTTTGCGGTCTGTACACTGCTGCTTGAACGGTAGCTCCGTTTTCGAACACACAAAACCTTCTGGAAAAAACCAATTCGTCATAAGCAGAATAGACCTCAATCATGTAATTTCCCGATACTTTAAGTTGGGTGTTTTGATTTGGAAGATTTAGTCTGTAGTGTGTGTAACGTTGAAGGGTATTGAACGAAGTGCTGTAGTTGTCGATTCGCAAGTTATCATACCCCCCTAAAAACTCGTTTTGAAAAAGTTGTGATGGAGTCCAGTCGTGATTAAAATGTTTTATTCGATAGTAATAATCAGCTTCATCAGCATTGAGATCGTCAAAACGTAATGTCATTTGTTCGCCTAAGGCAATTACTGGGAAAATTTCTCTTTCTTTTCCGCTATTAAATTGAATGGATTTGATGTATTCTGGGGCGGGATATTCATTTTGTACTTGTGCACAAGTCCAAGCGGTTGAAAAAATGATAAATAGGGCAAGCTTGATGTTGTGAATCCTCATGATGTGTAAATGTAATTGTTCACCTTGTGATGTCCAAATACGGAGCTTCCGAAAGAAATCCTTAAACATCTATTTAGAACGAGTATAAATAACTTTTTTTCCTCAAGATATCACTTAATAAAAAGAGGGTTTATTAGTAAATTTGTGCGATTTTAGAATTTAACTTATTTAATGAGAATAATTAAAAAAATTCAAACTCGAAGAGGAGCTGAGCTTAACATCAAAGGCAAAGCTGAGAAAGTTTTATCTCGAACCCTCTCTACAGATACCTTTGCACTCAAACCCGATGATTTTTTTGGAACCATTCCTAAGCTCATTAAAAAAGAAGGCGAGGCAGTTCAAGCGGGAGAACCTATTTTTTTTAGTAAAAAAAACCCCCGAATTAAGTTTGTGTCTCCTGTTTCAGGAATGATTCAAACGGTTCAGCGTGGAGCCCGAAGAAAAATTGAGAAAATTATTATTGCCAAATCCTCTGCTGAAGATTCAGTTTCATACCAAGTAAAAAGCTGGCAAGAAATGAATCGAGAAGCTTTAAAAGAACTTCTTTTGGAGAGTGGGAACTGGCCTTTTATTCAACAAAGACCTTATGGGATTATTGCAAACCCTGAAGATACCCCTAAGGCAATTTTTGTTTCAACACACAAAACCTGCCCATTGGGTGTAGATTTTGAGTTCATAACAAGTAAAAATGTCGCTGAATTTCAAGAGGGTATTAAAGTACTTAACAAGCTGGTTGATCAAAATGTTTTCCTCGGAGTAGACGAAGATCACCCAGGTGTTTTTGAGCAGATTGAAGAAGTTCAGCATTACTCAGTTGCGGGTCCCCATCCTGCTGGGAATGTTAGTTTACACATACAAGAATTGGCGCCCCTTAATATGGGAGATCGAGTCTGGACTCTAAATCCAGAAGATGTTACCAACATAGGACGATTTTTTCAAACAGGAAAATTCAGTCCTCAAAGAACCGTTGCTGTAACTGGAAATTCATTGAATAATCCAAAGTATGTTGTTACCACGCTCGGTTGTGAACTAAAGCCCATACTAGACGAATTTGAAATTCGTTATCCTCAGAATAGAGTTATTAACGGAGACGTGCTTACAGGATCGACCACTAGTTCTGAAAACGGTCATTTAGGATTTTTTAATAATCAAATTACTGTAATCCCAGAAGGGAACGATTATCGAATGTTCGGATGGTTGCCTTTCATAGACAACAACATCCTTAGTCTTTCCAACACTTCTTTTTCTCGTTTGTTTAAAAAGAAAGATTTTGAAGTGGATACCAATTTAAATGGAGAGGAACGCGCCCTAGTGGTTACAGGAGAGATGGAGAAAGTTTTTCCTTTGAACATTTACCCCATGCAACTTATTAAAGCCTGTATGGTAGAAGATATTGAGAAAATGGAAGCTTTAGGTATTTATGAAGTAGTACCAGAAGATTTTGGTTTGATAGATTATGCCAATACTTCCAAAATAGAAGCTCAGGAGATTATTCGCCAAGGAATAGAATTAATGATAAATGAAGTAGGTTAAAATTACACGTATGAATGCATTAAGAAAACGTTTAGACGCTTTAAAAAAGCCTTTTGGGAAAGGTGAAAAATTGGAAAAGTTTGCACCTGCAATCAATGCCTTTGATACTTTTTTGTTTGTGCCCAATCACACGACAAAAAAAGGTGCGCATATCCGTGATGCGGTAGATTTAAAGCGCACCATGGTAACGGTCATCATCGCATTACTTCCCGCACTGGTGTATGGAATTTACAACACGGGATATCAATACTACATTCAAACAAATACACCGTTCACATTTCTGGATGCTTTTATCCACGGTGCTTGGAAAATTGTTCCTATGATTATTGTGTCTTATGTGGTTGGTTTGTCAATAGAATTTGCATTTGCAGTGTATCGTGGACATGAAGTCAATGAGGGGTATCTGGTTACAGGTCTTTTAATCCCAATGATCATGCCGGTCGATATTCCACTTTGGATGGTGGGTATTTCAACTGCTTTTGCTGTTTTGATTGCAAAAGAAGCCTTTGGAGGGACTGGGATGAATATTCTCAATCCAGCATTGACTGCCAGAGCCTTTGCATTTTTTGCATACCCCACATACATGTCTGGAAATAAAGTCTGGGTTTCTGAGGCAAGTAATGTAGATGCTATTTCGGGAGAAACGATTCTTGGAAGCCTAGCTGCAGGACAAGAAGTAAACTACTCCATGTTGGAAATGTTTCAAGGTGCTATTCCCGGCTCTATTGCAGAAACCTCAACACTTTGGGTGGCTGTTGGAGCCTTGATTCTGATTCTTACAGGAATTGGAAGCTGGCGAATCATTACCGGAGGAATTCTAGGAGCTGCATTTATGGGCTTCTTGTTCAACCTTTGGGGAGCAAATGCGTTGATGAGTTTTTCTTGGATCAATCATTTGGTAGTTGGTGGTTTTGCCTTTGGAATTGTATTTATGGCTACAGACCCAGTTTCAGCTGCACAAACCAATAAAGGAAAATGGATTTACGGTATCTTAACGGGTATTTTCTGTATCATGATCCGAGTTTTTAACCCGGCCTATCCAGAAGGAGTAATGCTTGCCATTTTATTAATGAACGTTTTTGCACCTACCATTGATCATTATGTTATCAATGCGAATATCAACAAACGCAAAAAACGATGGAGTAATGCACAAGAACTTAAAACTGCATAAAAATGAATAGAGACAGTAACGCATATACTTTTATTTTCGCAACTCTGATGGTCTTGGTGGTAGCATCAGCATTAGCCTTTACGGCTAGTTCATTAAAAGATCTCCAAGCCTCAAACGTGCGTAAAGAAAAAATGCAAAATATTTTAGCAACTATCGGCATTGAAACCGACCGAGAACAAGCTGAAAATTTATACAACGAATACATTACAGGAGAATTATCCCTTACAGCTTCTGGCAATTTAGACGATCAAGTTAGCGCGTTTGAAATCAATTTGAATAACGAACTTAAAAAACCCGTTGACCAACAACGTTTTCCCCTGTACGAAGCCAATGTTGATGGAAATAAATTTTATGTTGTTCCATTAAGAGGTGCTGGTTTGTGGAATGCAATTTGGGGATACATTGCTTTGAGAGAAGATAAAAATACGATCCAAGGTGCAGTTTTTGACCATACTGGAGAAACTGCAGGTCTAGGAGCTGAAATTACCCAACAGTGGTTTCAGGACCGATTTGTAGGGGAAAAAGTTTTTGATACTCAAGGAAAATTAGTTGGAATCAATGTTTCTAAAACAAACAATGACCCTAAAGATACCGACAAAGATGATCACGAAGTAGATGCCATTTCTGGAGCCACCATTACAGGAGATGGAGTTACCGATATGATCTTAGAACGATTAACACACTACCTTCCTTACCTCAAGGCAAACGAAAACACCGTGGCATTAAACCAATAATTTAATGGAAGAAAAAACACCAACGCCCGAAAAGAAAACTACGCTGCTTTTTGTCAATAAAGAAAGAGAGCCTCTGTTTTCCAAAAAGAATCGAAAGCTACTTTCTGATCCGATGGATGACAACAATCCAATTACTGTTCAAGTATTGGGTATTTGCTCCGCTTTGGCAATTACTGTTCAGCTGAAACCAGCTGTGGTTATGAGTATTTCGGTAATGGCAGTTATGGCAGCAAGTAATGTCATCATTTCTCTTTTGAGAAATCTAATTCCAAATCGAATTCGAATCATTGTTCAATTGGTTGTGGTGGCTTCTATGGTAATTTTAGTAGATCAAATCTTGAGAGCCTATGCTTACGATGTCAGTAAAGAATTATCCATTTTTATTGGCCTGATTATCACAAACTGTATCGTTATGGGAAGATTGGAAGCCTTTGCTCTTGGAAACGGAGTGTGGAAATCCTTTTTAGACGGAATTGGAAATGCGGCAGGATATGGAGTAATTTTAATACTCGTAGCTTTTTTCCGTGAGTTGTTTGGTTCGGGCAAGCTGTTTGGTTTTCAGGTCATTCCAGATGCTGTTTACGAGATGGGTTATGTCAATAATGGACTGATGTTGCTTTCCCCAATGGCATTGATCACAGTAGGAATTTTGATTTGGATTCAACGTTCGCGTAACAGAACATTAATAGAAAAAAATTAAGACCCAACTATGGAATCGTATTTAAACTTATTTGTAAAAAGTATCTTCATAGAGAACATGATCTTCGCCTATTTTCTGGGGATGTGTTCTTACTTGGCGGTATCTAAAACAGTTAAAACTGCGGTAGGACTTGGTTTTGCCGTAATCTTTGTTTTGGCAATTACAGTACCGATTAACTTTTTATTGGACACCTATTTGCTGCAATCTGGAGCCTTATCTTGGTTAGGTCCCCAGTACGCAGACCTTGATTTAAGTTTTTTAAGCTTTATCATGTTTATTGCAGTGATAGCGTCAATGGTACAATTGGTTGAAATGATTGTAGAAAAGTTTGCTCCTGCACTCTACGGTGCTTTGGGAATCTTTCTTCCCCTAATAGCAGTGAACTGTGCTATTTTGGGAGGTTCACTGTTTATGCAGCAAAAAGATTTTTCTGGTGTTACAGAGTCTGCAGTGTACGGTTTTGGATCTGGGATTGGATGGTTGTTGGCCATTGTTGCAATTGCAGCAATACGAGAAAAAATTACCTATTCCAACGTTCCCGCTCCACTTCGCGGATTGGGAATTACTTTTATTATTACAGGACTAATGGCGTTAGGTTTTATGAGTTTTATGGGAATTAAATTATAATGTGAGATGGATTATTCAGTTGTATTAGCAAGTATTTTAGTTTTTTTAGTTATTACCTTTTTATTGGTGGGAATGCTCTTGGGAGCTAAGGCAAAATTATTGCCATCGGGTCCCGTTTCTCTTTTAATCAATGGGGATAATGAAGTTGAAGTTTCTTCAGGAAGTACGCTATTAAGTACTCTTGGGAACAATAAAATATTTTTGCCCTCAGCTTGCGGTGGAGGTGGAACTTGTATTCAGTGTAGGTGCCAAGTGCTTGAAGGTGGTGGAGAAATTTTACCCACAGAAGCTCCTCATTTTTCTAGAAAAGAAGTAGCCGAAGGCTGGCGTTTAGGGTGTCAAGTTAAAGTGAAACAAGACATGGTAATCCAAGTCCCTGAAGAGGTTTTTGGAATTAAAAAATACGAGGCTAAAGTCGTTCGAAATTGGAATGTTGCCTCTTTTATTAAAGAGTTTGTAGTCGAAATCCCTGAAGCAATGGATTACAAAGCGGGAGGGTATATTCAAATTGAAATTCCTCCTTGTGAAGTAAAATACGAGGATATTGATATTTCTGCTCACCCTGAAGAACATCCTGGCGAACCAGACAAGTTTAAACTGGAGTGGGACAAATTCAATTTGTGGCCTTTGGTAATGAAAAATCCCGAGACAGTGGAGCGAGCTTATTCCATGGCTTCTTACCCTGCCGAAGGGAAAGAAATTATGCTCAATGTTCGAATAGCAACACCCCCCTTTGATCGAGCTAAAAACGGATGGAGTGATGTAAATCCTGGAGTTGCCTCTTCTTATATTTTTTCCAAAAAAGCAGGTGATGCAGTGACCATTTCAGGGCCTTATGGTGAATTCTTCATAAACGAATCTGAGTCTGAAATGCTCTACGTTGGTGGTGGAGCGGGAATGGCTCCAATGCGCTCTCATCTGTACGAATTATTTAGAACTTTAAAGACAGGAAGAAAAGTAACTTTCTGGTATGGTGGTCGTTCCAAACGTGAATTGTTTTACATCGATCATTTTAGAGCTTTGGAAAAAGATTTTCCAAACTTCAAATTCTACATTGCACTGTCTGAACCTATGGAAGACGATAATTGGAAAGAAAAGGACGGTTTGGATGGAGACGGAGACGGATTTACCGGCTTTGTCCATCAAGTTGTTATTGATAATTATTTATCCGCACATGACGCTCCTGAAGATATTGAGGTGTACTTCTGTGGGCCTCCGCTGATGAATCAGGCAATTGAACGTATGGCAGAGGACTTTGGAGTTCCTCCTGAAAATGTTCGCTTTGATGATTTCGGAGGGTAATCAACACATAAAAAAGAGGTTTTTAACCTCTTTTTTTAGTTTTAGAAATAAGACCCTAAATCATTCAAGCTTTTTAATTTAAATTTGTTGGACATGAGTCAGTTAACACAACAAGAAATCCATCAGCTAGCCATGCAAGAGGTTGGCGATTATCTGGAAGCTGAAGGATATGAATTTTTGGCAGTAAACTCTCAAATCAAGCGAACTCCTCAATTTGTTTGTGTAAAAGAAAAAAAATTGTTTTTTATTGTAGTTCAAGGAACTTTATATCCAAAGGCTCCAAAAAAATTTGATGCCGATTTAATTCAAAAAGTAAAAGACCATGCAGAAAAAAATAACGCACAGTTATTTCTTGCAGGAGTGGGTTTTGCCCATGCGGAAAATTACGATTACCCATTAACAAAAAAGGACCCTTATGCAGTCAATTTTCAAGGACTGGAAGCGATACAGTAGACTTTTCGTTTGCCTTACACTTATCTGGAGCTGTACTTCAGAGCAAGAAAAATCACAAAAGATTCAAGGGTATGCATTGGGGACTTCCTACTCCATTTCATACGTATCCAATACACTTACCCCTGAACACTTAACGCAAAAGGTAGACTCTCTAATCGAGGTAATAAATCAATCTATGTCCACTTATATTTCTGATTCTGATATTACCAAAATCAATAAAGGAGACAGCCTTTTAGTTGTTGACGATCATTTTGTAAACGTTTATCGTAAAGCTTCTGAAGTTTGGAAACAATCGGGTGGATTTTTTGATCCCACAGTTGGAGCCTTGGTTAATGCATATGGGTTTGGGCCTGGAAAATCCTTAAACACTGTTTCCCAATTTCAGCGTGATAGTTTGTTGACTTTTACTGGCTGGTCAAAAACAAAACTGACAGAGCAACGAACCATTCAGAAGCAATACCCCAATGTTTATTTTGATTTCAATGCATTAGCTAAAGGTTATGCTGTAGATGTACTGGCGAGTTATTTGAAAAGTTGGAATTTAGATTCTTATTTGGTTGAAATTGGAGGAGAAATTGTTGCCAAAGGAAAAAGCCCTCGTTCTGGGGAGTTTTGGAAAATTGCCATAGATGATCCACAACAGAGTGATGAACGAAATTTTATTCGGACAATTACGCTTCAAAATCAAGCCCTTGCAACCTCGGGAAATTACAGAAAATATGCAATCAATGAACAAACAGGGCTTCGCATTGCGCACTCCATCAACCCCATTACAGGTGAAGCAATTCCTACAAAAGTATTAAGCGCTTCGGTCTTGGCGGCGGATTGTATGACCGCTGACGCTTATGCTACTGCCTTAATGGTAATGCCTTTGGAAGAGGGACGTAAAATGATTGAAACCGATTCGAGTCTTGAGGCGTATTGGATTGTTTCTGATTCAAAAATGGAGATGAAAGAACTTTTTTCTTCGGGGTTTCCAAATAACGAATAAGGTTTTAGTTTTTAATCGCAATTGGAATTTTTTCACTGTAGGGTAGTGCAAACTTTTGTTTTTCTTGACTTGTGAGTTTTTTGAGAAAATCAATTGCATGGGAGTCAAACCCGACACTTTCCAATCGGGTGTAATAATCTGTTCCATAAATTCGGACGTGATCGTATTGACCAAAAATTTCAGTTCGAGTTGCTTTATCCGTAATGCTGTTATCTTCGAAAGTTTGTGTCCGATTTTCCTCTAGGGGGACTTGAGCAATTAGGGTTCCACCCGGTTTCAGAACCCGATACATTTCTTGCATGGCTTTTTGATCCTCAGGAATGTGTTCTAGCACATGATTGCATAAAATCAAATCGTAGTAATTATCCTGAAAGGGAAGTTCACAGAGGTCGGCTTTAATTTCTGCTAAGGGAGAGTGGAGGTCGGTGGTGGTATACTCCCAATGGGAGAAAGTACGGAACTTTTGATAAAAAACTTGCTCAGGGGCAACATGTAATACTTTAATTGCGTTATCGATAAAGTTTGTTTCTCTCTCTAAATAAAGCCATAACAGGCGATGTCTTTCAAGTGAAAGTGTACCGGGACAAAGTGCATTTTCTCTTATTTTTTGATAGCCGTAAGGAAGAAATTTTCGATAGGAGGATCCGTCTATGGGATCGGTAAAGCGGGTTCCTTTAAAATACCATTTTATTATGGGACGAAAGAAAATACTCATCGAAATGAGCCAAGGCCTTGGAATCAAATTCAGTAGTATTTTCATAGCACCAAAGGCTGTGCACGAAAGGGATACTCTTCCTCGCTAGAAATACCTAATGCTTTGTAAATGTATTCAAAAGTAGAAAGCAGTTCGGGCTTTCCATCGACAAGAGCTACGTTGTGTTCAAAATGAGCAGATGGTTTTCCATCGGCAGTAAGTATGGTCCAGCCGTCTTTGAGTTGCTTGATCCGATGTGTTCCCATATTGATCATGGGTTCAATTGCCAAAACCATTCCATTTAAGAATTTTTTTCCCCGTCCTCGTTTCCCGTAATTTGGCACTTCTGGGGCTTCGTGCATGATTGTTCCCAGTCCGTGACCTACCAATTCGCGAACAACTCCATAGCCTTCCCTTTCACAATAATTCTGAATTGCATAGCCTAAATCGCCAATTCGGTTGTTCAATTGAAAGGCTTTGATGCCTTCGTAAAGTGATTCTTTCGTTATGCGAAGAAGTTTTTTAGTTTCCTCAGAGATTTCTCCTACCGCAAAGGTGTAGGCATGGTCTCCATAAAAACCATTTTTGAGTGCACCACAATCAATAGAAATGATATCGCCCTCCTTAAGGGGTTGATCATTGGGTATGCCGTGTACAACTTGTGCATTGGGACTCATGCAAAGGGTATTTGGGAAATCATAGAGTCCTAGAAAACCCGGCTCTGCACCTTGGTCTTTGATGAAATCGTGAGCAAGTGTATCCAGAGACAAAGTACTAACCCCAGGCTTAATTTCTGAAGCCAACATCCCTAAGGTTTTAGAAACAACTAGTGCACTTTCACGCATTAATTCGATTTCCTCTCGAGTTTTTAATATTATTCCAGACATATCAGAAATCGGCGTAAGCGTCTTTGTAGGCTTCTTTTTTCAATATTTTAGAAAAATCTTCAACCATACTCTCTACGGGAAATTCTACAATCCGGTTGTTTTCTTTTCCATTTTCAAAAAAGATCAGTGTCGGAATATTTAAGATGTCATACTCTTTTTCATAACCGAGAGGACTGTCTTTTGCCTCTGAAACACCATACATTTCTATTTGATCTTCCGAGACTCCTAATGCATCTAAAAGTTTAAACATTCCGCCTAATTCTCTTTGGGTATCCCCACACCAAGTTCCAAGAAATAGCTTGAATGTCAGATTTTTAGCAAGAGGTGCGTGCTGTTCAACCCATCCTTCAGGAATTTTGAGTTGATCGTATTCTGATTGAAACCAAGCTAAAAATTCGTCTGTGTTGAGGTTTGCCCTATTCATGTAGCCCAGAACAACCGTTTCTCCTTCTTCACCAACCAAGGTTTTAACATCCATAGGCTTAGAACTGTATTTCGGAGTTTGGGATTGATTGCAACTAACAATCGCAAGGCTTAAAAAGAGTGATAGAACAAAATATTTCATAATTAAAGGAGTAAAGATTTTTGGGTCATGGTTTCAGGTTTTGCTACCCCCATTAAATCGAGTATGGTAGGGGCAATGTCCCCTAATATTCCTGAATTGATTTCTTTTTTCTCGGGATCAACTAAAATGACTGGGACAGGATTAGTGGTGTGTGCGGTGTTAGGGCTTCCATCGGGATTGATCATCGTTTCACAATTTCCATGATCAGCAATGACTAAACTAGCATAACCTTTTTCGAGTGCTGTGTCTAACACTACTCTTGCACAACTGTCCACTGCCTCACAAGCTTTAATGGCAGCCTGTAAATCACCAGTATGCCCAACCATATCTGGATTTGCAAAATTTAAACAGATAAAATCTGGGGGGTCATTTTTAATTTTTTCAACAATAGCATCACGAATTTCAAATGCGCTCATTTCTGGTTTGAGGTCATAGGTTGCCACTTTAGGCGACGGGCATAAAATTCTTTCTTCTCCTTCAAAAGGAACTTCTCTTCCTCCGTTGAAAAAGAAGGTGACGTGAGGATATTTTTCAGTTTCTGCGATGCGCACTTGTGTTTTTCCTGCCCGAGCCAAAACTTCGCCCAAGGTGTCTTGAAGGTTATCTTTATCAAATACAACCTTTACTCCCTTAAACGATTCGTCGTAATTGGTGAGTGTTACGTAAAATAAATCAAGTGGCTGCATTTCATGTTCTGGAAAGGCTTGTTGAGAAAGAACTTGAGTGAGTTCTCTTCCACGATCTGTTCTAAAGTTAAAGAATAGAACTACGTCACCTTCCTCAATTTTCCCAATCGCTTTTCCGTTGTCATTTAGTTTAACCAAGGGCTTAATAAATTCATCGGTAATGCCATCATCATAACTTTTTTGTAAACTTTCTTCGAAGTTGGAAGAAGCATTTCCTTTCCCGTGAACCAAAAGATCGTAAGCTAGTTTTACTCGTTCCCAACGTTGATCACGATCCATAGCATAATAGCGTCCTATCAAAGAAGCAAATACCGTGTTTTTACCAATGAGTTTATTTTCAATTTGATTTACAAACCCTTTTCCAGATTGTGGATCAACATCTCGGCCATCAGTAAAGGCATGAAGATACACTTTGGGGAGTTCGTATTTTTCTATTAAATCGATCAGACCCTCTAGATGTTTGATGTGTGAATGCACCCCTCCGTCTGAGAGTAAACCTAAAAGGTGTATTTTTTTATTTTCTTTCTTGGCGTACTCCAAACTCTCAATTAATACTTTTTCGTTTTGAAGCTCATTATTATCTACAGCCAAATTTATCTTTGCTAAATCTTGATAAACAATTCTTCCAGCACCTAAGTTCATATGGCCTACTTCGCTATTTCCCATTTGTCCTTCGGGTAAACCAACATGAATACCATCGGTTCGAAGGGTGTTAGAAGCGTAATTTTGATAGAGTGAATCAATGTAAGGGGTGTGAGCTTGATCTAAAGCAGACACTTTTGGATCTGGGGCATTTCCCCAGCCATCTAAGATCATTAAGAGTGTTTTTTGGGCCATTAATTTTTTTTCAAAGATACAAATTTGTCCGCTCTCCGTTAAATCCGCTTAGCTGAAAAAAAAACTGTTACTTTGTAAAAAAAGAGTTGAAAAAAGGCCTCGTTTTTAGATCTACAGGGAGTTGGTACACAGTTGAATCTGAAGGTATCTTTTATGCCTGTAGAATTAAAGGAAAACTTCGCTTAAAAGGAATTAAAAGCACGAACCCTGTTGCTGTTGGAGATCGTGTTTTTTTTGAAGTCGATCAGCACGCTTCAGAGCCCGAGGGAACCATAGTGGCAATTGAAGAACGCCAAAATTACATCGTTAGAAAGTCAGTAAATTTATCTAAGCAAACACACATAATTGCCTCAAATATTGACCAAGTTTTTTTGCTCATTACACTTCATAACCCTCCTACTTTTACTGCCTTTATCGATCGTTTTTTAGTAACTGCTGAAGCTTACCAAATCCCTGCGATATTAGTATTTAATAAGTTGGATACCTGTACTCCAGATCAAGAAAAAGAAATTGATCGCTTGGCTACTATTTATGATAAAGTAGGATACAAAACCTTAAAAATATCTGCCACGGATGGAATAAATCTTTCAGAAATTGAAATGATGATGCAAGACAAAGTAAGTATGTTTTCAGGTCATAGTGGTGTTGGGAAATCTACATTAATCAATGCTTTAGCTCCCGATTTAAAATTAAAAACTGCTGCGATTTCTGAGCAACACCAGCAGGGTATTCATACCACTACTTTTGCAGAAATGTTTTCCTTGCCCAAAGGAATGAAGTTAATTGACACCCCGGGCATCAAAGGCTTTGGTGTGGTGGATATGAAACTTGAAGAAATTGGAAATTATTTCCCAGAATTTATCGCGTTAAAATCAGACTGTAAGTTTCACAATTGCCTGCATCAAAATGAGCCTCAATGTGCTGTTATTGATGCATTGAATAACGGAGCAGTTGCAGAGACACGATATCAAAACTACTTGCAAATGTTAGAAAATGATTCAACATATCGTTAAAAAAAAGACATGAGAGTAGTGATTCAAAGAGTGCGTAAAGCCCAAGTGACAATAGAACAAAAAAGTACAGAAAATATCAGTTCAGGCATTTTAGTTTTATTAGGAATTGAAATGGCAGATGACACAACTGATGTGGATTGGTTAGTCAATAAGGTGTTGAACTTGCGTATTTTTGAAGACGCGAATGGAGTGATGAACAAGTCATTATTAGATGTTCAAGGTGAATTGATGGTGGTGAGTCAATTTACTCTTATGGCTGCAACTAAAAAAGGGAATCGCCCTTCTTACATAAGAGCTGCAAATCACGAACATGCTATTCCGCTTTATGAGTCTTTTGTTAAAAAGTCTGAAGCGGTATTGGGAACTAAAGTGGCAACGGGAACTTTTGGAGCGATGATGCAAGTAGCCCTTGAAAATGACGGTCCTGTTACTCTTTGGATAGACTCAAAAAACAAGGAGTAATAATGCGTAACTTCTAAAGAACATTTACCTCCATTTCGAGTGTGATAGCAAAAGCTTTTTTAACCTCTGCTTGAATTTTTTGAGCTAAAGCTAAGATTTCGCTTCCTTTTGCATTGCCTAGATTTACTAAAACTAAAGCTTGTTTTTCATGAACAGCAGCATTTCCATGAGCGGTTCCTTTAAATCCTAATTGATCAATAAGCCATGCAGCGGGTACTTTTAGCTGATCCGCAAGTGCTGGGTAAGAAGGAAGCTCAGGATGTTTATTTTTGAGTTTTTCGTAATGTGATTTTGAGATTACTGGGTTTTTGAAAAAGCTGCCGCTATTTCCCAAAATTTTTGGATTGGGTAGTTTTGATTCTCGAATGTCAGTTACCGCAGCTGCAACTTGTTGAATGCTGGGTGAAAAGTCTGCAAACTTGGCTTTTAATGCACCATAGGAAAGCTTTAAACGGTGTGGGGGTTTTTGAAGTTCAAAACATACGGAGGTGATGATTTGTTTTCCTTTTTGATGTGTTTTAAATATGGAAGATCTGTAATCGAATTCACACTCTTTTTTAAGAATTTTTTTTTCTTCAAAGGTATTAAGGTCTAGGGTTTTACAAGATTTGAACACAGAGGTCAATTCTACTCCATAGGCACCAATATTTTGAATGGGAGCAGCACCCACACTACCTGGAATTAGTGCTAGATTTTCTACACCACCGTAATCATGGTCTAAACACCAACAAACAAAGTCATGCCAGTTTTCTCCGGCTTGTACTTCGACGACAACCGTTTCGTTATTTTCTGCTATGAGTTCAATGCCTTTGGTGTCAATAAGCAAGGTGAGTCCCTCAAAATTTTTAGTGAATAAGATGTTGCTTCCTCCTCCTAAAATTTGAAATGGAAGTTCTTTGTTTTGAGTGAGAATATTTTTTAACTCTGTAGCCTTTGTGATTTTAAAAAAGTATTTTGTCTGGACATCAATCCCAAAGGTGTTGTAGGGCTTTAAAGAAATGTTCTCTTTAAATTTGAGCATGATTCAAGGTACAAATTTCTTGTAGGCTTCCAATGCTTTTTCTAAAATAGTTGCTGCAAGAATTAGTTTTTCCTGGTCGAGAATAAAGGCAATTCGAACTTCATTGAGACCTACGTTAGGGGAAGAATAGAACCCTTTGGCAGGGGCTAGCATTACCGTTTGATTGTTTAAATTAAAATTGGTAAGTAAAAATTTAGAAAATTCCTCAGCATCGTCCACTGGCAATTTTGCGATGCAATAAAAAGCACCCATAGGATGTGATACTTGAACATTTGGAATTTGCTCCAAATGTTTGATCAGTACATTTCTTCTTTGGGTGTACTCTTTTATTACTCCCTTCAAATAACTCTCTGGAGCCGAAAGCGCTGCTTCACTTGCTATGAGTGCATAAGTGGGAGGTGAGAGTCTTAGATGCGCAAATTTTAATACGTTTTGGATTAATTTTTTATTTCTAGAAACAAGGGAACCTACCCGTGCGCCACACATACTGTAACGTTTGGAAACAGAGTCGATCATAACAGTATGGTCGCTTGCACTTTCGTTTTTTAAAACAGAATAATGAGGCTCTGAACCGTGAATAAATTCTCGATACACTTCATCCACAATCAGAAAAATATCGTGTTTAATAGCTAATTCACAGAGGGTGTCCACCTCTTTTTGACTGTAAACATATCCTGTTGGATTGCTTGGGTTGCAGAGAAGAATGGCTTTGGTTTTGGCACTAATTTTTCCGCTGATATTTTCTAATGCGGGGAGTTGAAATTGAGCATGGAATTCTGAAATCACGGGAACTACTCGGACACTAGCGGCACTTGCAAAACCATTGTAGTTTGCGTAAAACGGTTCAGGGATAATAATTTCATCTCCTGCATCACAGATTACATTGAGGGCAAAAGTAAGAGCTTCGCTGGCTCCAGTAGTGACAATAATGTCCTCAGTTGAAATATTGATTTGGTGTTTATCATAATAATCAACTAATTTTTCTCGGTAAGAAAGGGTGCCTTGCGAAGGACCGTAAGGCAATAAATCCAAATTTGAATGCTTCACCGCTGCTATTGCTTCTTTTGGAGCTGCAATATCAGGCTGACCAATGTTTAAATGCAGAACATCAATTCCGTTTGCTTTGGCTTGCTCAGAATAAACGACAAGTTTTCTAATCGGTGAGGTGGGAAGATCAATTCCTTTTTTGGATAATTGTGGCATGAGTCAAATAAAGTTGCAAAAATGCAAAATTATGAGGTTTTTAGCACGCCACGAACCAATATTTTAGCGTTGATAAAAATTTTAAAGATTTTCAGAGCGTTTAAAGTCTTGTATTTAGTTGGGAAGTACCGTTCCTTTAAGTTTTAAAGCAATGATTGAATTGTTTTCTTGATTGGTAGATACCGTAATCGTTTTTCTGAAAGGTCCTACTCTTTTGGTGTCGTATCGGACAACAATCTCTCCCGTTTCTCCGGGGGCAATAGGCTCTTCTGGTTTTTGTGGAATGGTACATCCGCAGGTAGATTGAATATGTGTAATAATCAAATCTGCATTTCCATTGTTTGTAAAGGTAAATACACGTTCTCCATCACTTCCGTTTTCGATGGTGCCGTAATCGATGGTGGTGGATTCAAATTCAATTTCAGGGGCAGTTTGTTGAGCATACAAGGACACGCTAAACAGGATTAATAAGACGTTGAGGTAATTCATTGTTTTCATAAGACGGTTTTAGGACATAAAAATAAAAATTTTCTTTATTTGTTTGTCATTATGTTTATAAGATTAGTGTTGCTACTTTTGTAAACAAAAATTAGACCAAAATTTTCACATGGAAATTCCTTCCAAATTTGATGCTAAAGGGGTAGAGAGTAAATGGTATGCCTTTTGGCAGGAGAATAACTTTTTCAAATCCATTCCAGACGAACGCGAACCCTACACAATAGTTATCCCCCCTCCTAACGTAACAGGGGTCTTGCATATGGGGCATATGCTAAATAATTCACTCCAAGATATTATTATCCGCAGAGCGCGAATGTTAGGCTTTAATGCCTGTTGGGTTCCAGGAACCGACCATGCCTCCATAGCAACAGAAGCCAAGGTGGTTGCAAAATTAAAAGCTGAGGGTATTGATAAAAGTACTCTGACCCGAGAAGCCTTTCTTAACCATGCTTGGGAATGGACACACGAGTACGGAGGTGTTATTTTGGAACAATTAAAAAAGCTGGGATGCAGTTGTGATTGGGATCGAACTAAATTTACACTAGATCCTGAAATGACTGAATCAGTGCTTCAAGTTTTTGAAAAATTGTACAACGATGGGCATATTTACAGAGGCTATCGGATGGTAAATTGGGATCCTGAAGCACAAACTACCCTTTCGGATGAAGAGGTGCTTTACGAAGAAAAAGATGGAAACCTCTACCATATTAGCTATCAGATTGTGGATAGTGATCAGCATGTCATTATCGCTACCACTCGCCCTGAAACTCTATTGGGAGATACAGCTATTTGTGTTCATCCTGAAGACGAACGCTATTTTCATTTAAAAGGGAAAAAAGTTCGGGTTCCGCTCACGGATCGGGTCATTCCCATTATTCAAGACGATTATGTCGCGATGGATTTTGGAACAGGCTGTCTTAAAGTTACTCCAGCTCATGATCAAAACGATAAGATTTTAGGAGAAAAACACAAGCTAGAAGTCATTGATATTTTTAATGCTGATGGGACTCTGAATGAACATGGGGGAAAATATCAAGACCTAGATCGCTTTAAGGCTCGTAAAATAATAGCGAAGGATTTAGAAGCGCAAAATTTATTGATCAAGAAAGAACCACACAAGCACAAGGTGGGGATTTCAGAGCGAACAAAGGCCGTCATTGAGCCCCGCTTATCGGATCAGTGGTTTCTTAAAATGAAGGAATTGTCTCGACCTGCAATAGATGCGGTATTGAATTCAAATGATATTGAACTTCTTCCTGAAAAGTTTAAAAATACATACCGTCACTGGATGGAAAATATTCGAGATTGGAACATCTCTAGACAGCTTTGGTGGGGGCAACGCATTCCGGCATATTATTTCGGTAAAGGTAAAGAAGACTTCGTTGTGGCTTTAAATAAGGATAAGGCATTGGAAAAGGCTAAAGAAAAGAGTGGTAATTATGATTTGAATTTAGAAGATCTTAAACAAGACGAAGATGTTTTGGATACATGGTTTTCTTCATGGCTGTGGCCAATTTCTGTTTTTGACGGAATTCGACATCCTGAGAACAAGGAGATTCAATACTATTACCCCACTCAAGATTTGGTAACAGGACCGGATATTTTATTCTTTTGGGTAGCACGTATGATCATGTCAGGTTATGCATTTAGAGATGAAAAACCTTTTTCTAAAGTGTATCTTACTGGGTTGGTTCGAGATAAGAAAGGTCGTAAAATGTCCAAACAATTAGGAAATTCTCCTGATGCTCTTAAATTAATAGAAGACTATGGTGCCGATGCGGTTCGTGTGGGCTTGATGCTGAGTTCTGCTGCAGGGAACGACTTGCTTTTTGACGAGTCTCTTTGCCAGCAAGGAAAAAACTTTGCAAATAAAATCTGGAATGCTTACCGCTTGATTGAAGGTTGGGAGATAGACGAAAGCAGACAAGCCTCTAAAGCCTCAGAGGAGGCCTTGGAATGGTATGAAAATCACTTTCAAAAAACACTTGCTTGGGTAGATGAAAACTTTGAAAAATACAGAATTTCAGATGCTTTAATGTCTATTTACAAACTTCTATGGGATGATTTTTGTTCCTGGTTGTTGGAGCTGATCAAGCCTGAATATGGTCAACCGATTGATCGTCAGTCGTATGACAAAGTGATTGCACTATTTGAAAGTAATTTGAGAATTCTCCACCCTTTTATGCCCTTTCTCACAGAAGAATTGTGGCACTTTATTGCAGATCGTAAACCGAAAGAGGCACTGACAGTTGCTTCTTGGCCCAAACCGAAAAACTTCAATGAGAAACTCCTTGCTAACTTTGAGTTGGCGCAGCAAATTATTGGAGGGATACGTAATTTTAGAAAAGAAAAAAATATTTCCTACAAAGAAAGTGTGGTGCTTTACATCAATACTGAAGCAAGTACTTTTAGTTTTGAGTCCAGTTTAATGAAATTAGGAGGAGTATCTGAACTAAATTTTACTGCACCTCCTGAGGATCTTGTTGGTGGGAGTTTTCGAATTCTCAATTTAGAACTCTTTATTCCTACTCAAGCCGCTGAGGATCCAGAAGCAGAAAAAGAAAAGCTCACCACAGAATTAAACTACACACGTGGCTTTTTGGCATCGGTGGAAAAGAAACTATCCAACGAACGTTTTGTGGCCAATGCACCTGAAAAAGTAATCGAATTGGAACGAAAAAAAGCAGCAGACGCTAAAGAAAAAATCAGCTTGCTAGAAAAGAATTTGGAGTCACTTTAAGTTAAGCAATGTGTGCTATGGTTTGAACCCCACCTTTAACCACATCATTAACTTTTACATTGAGTTGTGTATTTAGTGGAAGAAATAAATCTACACGAGATCCGAATTTAATGAACCCTGCATCTTCCCCTTGGACAACTTGAGTGCCTTCTTGTGCGTAATTGACAATTCTTCTTGCAACAGCTCCAGCAATCTGCCGGTACAAAATCTCTCCAAAAGATTCATTTTCAAGAACTATGGTTGTTCTTTCATTCAGTTCTGAAGATTTTGGATGCCACGCCACCAAATATTTTCCTGGATGGTATTTGCTGAACTTTACAGTTCCACTCATTGCATAACGGGTAACATGAACGTTTAACGGGGACATGAATATGGAAACTTGCAAGCGTGTATCTTTGAAATATTCTTTTTCAAAGACTTCTTCTACAATGACTACTTTGCCATCTACTGGGGAAATGAGATGCTTTTCATTTATTGGTGTGGTTCGTTTAGGATTTCTAAAAAATTGAAGAACCAATAGGAGAAGTACCAAAGTTGTTATTTGGATAAGCATTTTTAGCCATTCTATTGAAATTTTATATTCAGCCAATACAGTAATAATTGCTGCTAATATGAATGAGTTCATGATGATACGGGATCCTTCTCTATGAAACATATTCAGTTATTTTAAAAATTAAATAAACAAAAGGAGCAGCGTACAATACACTGTCCATACGATCAAAAAAACCTCCGTGACCAGGAATGAGCGACCCACTGTCTTTTACTTTGGCTTCTCTTTTGAATTTGGATTGGATAAGATCTCCTAAGGTTGCTGTCACAACAATGACAATAGCTAAAACGGGGAAGATCCAATTTGCGAGTTCTGTATCCAAATTCATCAACACCAAACTTAGTAAAATACAGCTCAGACCTCCACCCCAAAAACCCTCCCAAGTTTTTTTGGGTGAAATGGAGGGAAATAATAATGTTTTTCCCCAACGTTTACCAAAGACATAAGCAAAGCTATTGTTGGTCCATATGAGTAAGTACATCACTAAAGTAGTGCTGTTATTTTCCAAGCCTGTTAATTTGGTTGTGGCTAATATGAAATAGGCGGAACCTACAAGGTAAAAAAAGCTGAGACCACTTTTTTGGAAGGGTGCCGAAGGAAATTTTTTTTTGGCGATCAGACAATAAGTTAGGTACAGGCTTGTTAATAGGGTCAAACTCAAAAGGACATGATGAAGGCTTTCAGGAACTTGATTTCTCTGAAATTGATAAGCTAAAAGACCAAAAACCAAAAACGAGATTGGGCTTTTGTAACGAATCAACTTCTGAAATTCAAGTAGTGCAAGCCCAGAAAAAACAAAAATTACAATCAGCAATGCTAGATTAGACCAATAGGCAGAAAACACAATAAGGGTAACATACAAGAGTCCGGAAATGCTTCTGACAACGAGTTCTCTCATATGAATTAAAGTTTTTCAACAAAAAGAACGCTGAATACCTTTCTATGGAAAAATAGAGACAATTGGTTGAAAGTAGTCAGCATAAAATCATTTATCTTCTAAGAGCAAATATATGCTTTTTGAGGTAGTGTTGTACTCTGTGGTATCCTTTTCCTCCTCGGTATCAGACTTAATTTTAAGGGTTGTGATGTTTGTGGGAATAGTTTGTGGGTATTTATTCTTTAGGAAAGTCATCCCCTGACTGACATCCCTTACCAATTGACTCATTTGAGCTTTTACAATGATAGTTTGTGGTAAATCGGGAAGTTTGAAATGTTTGATTTGATTTTCACTTAATAAAATTTTCCCAGTATTGGAAATGAGGTATTCACATTCTATTAGAGCTGCTTTGAAGGCTTTGAGATTGCCTGAGCTTTGAGGAATAGAACGGGTACCGAATTGAGAGGAAAAAGTTTCATCTAAACTCAAAACCTGCTCAGGTTTCCAGTTGTTTTCAAGGCAGATATCCTTAAAATTTTTTAATAAACTGACATCGGACTCGATAAAAAGGAACTTTCCCCCTTTTTTTGTAAAGTTTTTTGCGAAACCAATGTCTAATGGATCTTCTTCTTTAGGGAGAAAAGGGCTTTTCTCTGGCTTTTGCGCTTTATTCTTGCCAAAAAACTTGTCCCAGATACCCATAATACATCAATCATTTTTTGGCCTTGGCTTCCTCTATTTTTTCAGCATTTGATTTAAAAGGCCTTTTTCCAAGAATATTTTCTAGATCGTCCTTAAAAATAACTTCTTTTTCCAAAAGTCTATCAGCTAATTGGATTAATTTATCTTTAGAAGATGCGAGTAATGAAATTGCTCTTTCGTATTGTTTTTCAATAATTTCAGAAATTTCATGGTCAATTTTCCTAGCAGTTTCCTCGGAATAAGGCTTTGTAAAATTGTACTCTGATTGTCCAGATGAATCGTAATAGGTAATGTTTCCTAGTGTATCATTCAGTCCATAAACCGAAACCATAGCTCTAGCTTGTCGGGTTACTTTTTCCAAATCGCTTAGGGCTCCAGTAGAAATTTTATCGAACATTACTTTTTCAGCTGCGCGTCCTCCAAGAGCTGCACACATTTCGTCTAACATTTGTTCTGTTCTTACAATTTGTCTTTCTTCGGGTAGGTACCATGCCGCACCCAATGACTGACCGCGTGGCACAATGGTTACTTTTACAAGAGGTGCAGCGTGTTCTAATAACCAACTGATAATCGCATGTCCAGCTTCATGAAAAGCAATGGTTTTTTTCTCTTCTGGGGTGATGATTTTATTTTTCTTTTCTAAACCTCCTACAATTCGATCTACTGCGTTGAGAAAATCTTGCTTACCAACAGACTTTTTATTTTTTCTAGCTGCAATCAAAGCTGCTTCATTACAAACATTTGCAATGTCTGCACCCGAAAATCCTGGGGTTTGTTTCGCTAGGAACTCAACATCAAGAGTTTTGATTACTTTAATGGGTTTTAAATGAACTTTAAAAATCTCTCTTCGCTCGTTAAGATCGGGTAGATCGACATAAATTTGACGATCAAAACGACCTGCTCGCATTAAGGCTTTGTCTAGAACATCGGCACGGTTTGTGGCTGCAACTACTATTACGTTTGTGTTGGTTCCAAATCCATCCATTTCAGTAAGTAACTGATTAAGCGTGTTTTCTCTTTCATCGTTTGAACCAGTAATATTGCTTTTTCCTCTTGCTCGACCGATAGCATCAATCTCATCAATAAAAATTATGGAAGGTGACTTGTCTTTAGCTTGTTTGAACAAGTCTCGAACTCTTGAAGCTCCAACACCTACAAACATTTCTACAAAATCAGAACCAGATAGTGAAAAGAAGGGAACTTTTGCTTCTCCTGCAACAGCTTTTGCCAAAAGGGTTTTTCCTGTACCGGGGGGACCCACTAATAGGGCTCCTTTGGGTATTTTGCCACCAAGGACGGTGTATTTTTTAGGATTTTTAAGAAAATCAACAATTTCTTGTATTTCTTCTTTTGCACCTTCCAATCCAGCTACATCTTTAAAAGTGGTCTTGACATCTGTGTTTTTATCAAAAAGCTTTGCTTTTGATTTTCCAATATTGAATATTTGACCTCCAGGGCCTCCGGCACCTCCGCCAGACATTCTTCGCATTAGGAAAATCCAAACTCCAATAATAATAATAATGGGTAAGAATCCAATAATGGCATCAATCCAACGGTTTTCAACAGTAATAAATTCTAGACGGAATGGAACTCCATTTTCACGAGCTTTTTCCAGTTTTTCTTCAAACAGTTCTAGGCTACCTACTTCAAATTGGTAGTGTGGGCCGCGTGAATTTTCTTGTCCGAAAATATTTTTGGAGTTGATGGATTGGTGTTCACTCTTACCAAGCGCTTCTTGAGTTAAAGTGACGCGAACACTGCTTTTATTTCTAATAACGATGACTTCGCTAACATCTCCAGCGTTGAGGTATTTTTCAAAGTTTGAAATATTGGTTTTGCTTACGGATTGCCAAGAGTCGCTACCGCCAAATAAACTCATTCCAAGTAGGGCAAAAATAATTGCGCCGTAAAGCCAGTAAACGTTAAACTTTGGTGTTTGTGGTTTTTTTTCTTCTTCTTTCATATTTTAATAGTTTGAGGCGATTTGAGTACTTTTTGCATCTCCCCAGAGTTCCTCTATGTTGTAATATTCACGGATATGATTTTGAAATACGTGAACTACAACATTTACATAATCGATCAATACCCATTCTGCGTTGTCTAAACCTTCCGTATGAAATGGTTTTTCTTGCAAAGCTTTACTTACTGTTTTTAAAACCGAATTAACTATGGCGGATACCTGAGTATTTGAATTTCCACTGCAAACAATAAAAAAATCGCAAGGGGTATTGTCTAATTCCCTCAGGTCCAGTTGGTTAATATCTTGTCCTTTAACATTTTCAATTCCAAGTATGATCTCATCAACGAGCTGGACGTCCCTTTCTTTTTTATTTGCCATTAAGCTGTTCTCTTTTCAACAAATTTATTACTTTTTAAATCGCAATTCACCACTTCTATGGGCAATTTTAATTTAATCAAACTTAGTGCCACCGAATCAACAAATGATTATTTAAAAAAAAGACGTTCACAAGGAAATTGTCAAGACGGTGATTTGATCTGGGCAAAAGATCAAACAGCAGGTAGGGGTCAAGGGGATAAAAGCTGGAAATCAACGGCTGGAAAAAGTCTTACATTTAGTATCTACAGAGCTTTTGATACAAATACCCCTCAACACCCTTTTGAGATAAGTTCGGCTGTTACTCATGCAATGCTTCAGGGATTACACCAGTTAGGCATTCCCGATTTAAGCGTAAAATGGCCTAACGACATTTTGTCATGCGACCAAAAAATCGGAGGTATTTTGATTGAAAATACGTTCAAATCTTCACAACTGAAAGAAACGATTGTAGGGATTGGATTAAATATTAATCAAGAAAACTTTCAATCTCTTCCCAATGCAGCTTCGTTGTTTTCGGTAACTCAAAAAAAATGGAATTTAGAAACAGTTTTAGAAATTTTATTGGCTCGTCTTGAAAAGGAATTATTTTGTAATTTTTTAGATGTTGCAGATTCCAACTTAGCTGAATTCAATGCTAACTTATGGAGAAGAGATACTAGCTGTACCTTTGATGGACCTCGAGGGAATTTTCAAGCGATTCCTCTTGGTGTTACCCAAGAAGGAAAACTGCTGCTGTTTGATCTAGAGAAGAAAAAAGAGGAAGAGATTGACCTAACCCAAGCTAGGATGTGCTACGATAAATGATGGTATCAAGGAGTCCATTGGGCTGGATTTTTTCTCCATTCACTTAAATTTTGGGCTTCTTTTTCCGTGATTTTGTTTTGTTCTAAGGCCACTTTTAAAAGATGATTGTAATCACAAAGGGTTTGTAGTTTCAGATTTGCCTGGTCAAAAGCATGAGATGCTTCAGGAAAGCCGTAGGTAAACAAGGCTAGCATTCCTAAAATTTTATTTCCTGACGCCTCAAGTGCTTTTACTGCATTTAGGCTGCTTTTTCCGGTACTGATCAGGTCTTCGATCACAACTACCTTTTTATTGGGTTCCAACTTTCCTTCAATCTGATTTTTTCGACCGTGTTTTTTGGGTTCAGGACGGACGTAAATAAAAGGAAGTCCTAACTCTTGAGCGACCAACATACCAATACCGATAGCTCCTGTTGCCACACCTGCTATGACAATATCGTTTTGAAATTGATTTTTGATTTCTTCCGCAAGTACTTGGCTTAAGTACGTTCGAACTTTTGGATAAGATAAAGCAACTCGATTGTCACAATAAATAGGAGATTGCCACCCGCTGGCCCAAATAAAAGGATTTTTGGGATTCAATTTAATTGCATTAATTTGTAAGAGTGACTCTGCAGTTTGTTGAGCAATTTTTTGATTAAATACCATTCTTAAATGTATAAAGTTTTTTATAACCAGAAACCAATTTACTTGACTACCGATAGGAATGGAAATTCTGATGAGTTTCCATTATTTTTTGCCAAATATACTACAGTTACCAGCTTAATAAAAGCTTTAAAATCAAAGAAAGTGTCTGGAATTTATTTGTATCATCCAAAAAAAGAAAAACTTGAAAAACATTTTCTTAAACATTTCCCAAAAGTTGAGGCTGCAGGAGGGTTAGTGGAGCACAAAGACGGTCGGTATTTATTCATTTATCGCAATGATAAATGGGATTTACCAAAAGGCAAAATTGAAAAAAAAGAAATCATACTGAATGCGGCGGTACGTGAAGTCTCAGAAGAAACGGGTGTAGCAGATTTGATTGTCTCTAAGCCGCTTCCTACAACATATCATATTTACAATGCCAACGGTAAATTTAAATTAAAATTGACCCATTGGTTTTTAATGAAAACTAAATACACATTACCACTAAAACCTCAGATTGAAGAAAATATTCAAAAAGCAGAGTGGATCAATAAAGAAGAGATCTCGGGCTTACTGGATAATGCCTATGAAAATATTAAGATTGTAGTTGGTACAGCTTTGAAGTAATTAGCTTTTGTTGTATTGAACCGCTTGGGGTACAATAGAAGAATAATCACCACCAAAGCGCATAATTTCTCTAACAATGCTGCTACTGATGAAGGCGTGTTTGGCAGAAGTTAAAAGGAAGACGGTTTCAATTCCAGAGAGTCTTCTATTCATTTGTGCGACACTTTTTTCAAACTCAAAATCTGCAGGATTTCGCAAGCCCCTAAGTAGTGCATGAGCGTGTACTTTTTTACAAAAATCTACGGTCAATCCTTCGTAAGACTCAACCTTCACTTTTGGGCTATTTTTATGGGTTTCTTTTATGAAATTCATACGCTCTGCTAAAGAAAACATATTTTTTTTCTCGCTGTTTTCACCGACAGCGATAATCAGTTCATCACACAAGGGCAATGCTCTTTCTATGATTTCTTGATGCCCAACGGTGATGGGATCAAAGGAGCCAGGAAAAACGAATCGTCGCATGGTTTTTATGTTATTCTTGTTCTAAAGCGGTTTGTAAAAGGTAGCTAAAAAAATCGGAAAGCTCAATTCCCATTGCACTAATCTGTTGGGGGATAATACTATTTGCTGTAAATCCAGGAACAGTATTAATTTCAAGAAGGTGAGGGGTGTTTTCAACAAAAATGAATTCACTGCGTACTACTCCTTTTAGCCCAAGTTTTTTGTAAATCAAGGTACTCCATTTTTCTATTTGAGCTTGCCAAGACTCAGGAAGATCGGCTGGGGTGATTTCTTGGGCTTTACCCTCGTATTTAGCAGCAAAATCAAAAAAGTCATTTTCGCTAATAATCTCTGTAATGGGTAAAACCTGTATCTTATTTTTAAACTCAGCAACACCTACAGAAACCTCCCGACCCTCTAATGCACTTTCAATAATTAATTGACTGTCTTCTTTAAAGGCATTTGTTATTGCGGATTGAAATTCATTTAAGTGATTGACTTTAAAGACTCCAAAACTACTACCCGCACGATTGGCTTTTACAAAACAGGGCAATCCCACTACATCTAAAATTTTATTTAGATCTACAGCATCTCCTTTATCAAGACTGAAATGTTTAGCGGTAGGCACTTTACAATCTCTGAGTACAGATAGGCAATCTCTTTTATTGAATGTAAGGGCAGCGTTGTAGCTGTCACAACTAGTAAAAGGGATTTGGAGTAATTCCCATAAGGCTGCTAATTGTCCGTTTTCTCCAGGAGCTCCGTGAACAGCATTGAAAATGACGTCGAGTTTAATTTGTTTATTTTCTCTATTTAAAGAAAAATCTCCTTTAGAAACACGGAATCTATTATCATGGTCGTCAACAGCAGTCCAATTTGAAGCATCTATTGTGATGAGGTAGACTTCCCAAAGTTTACGATCTAAATTTAAAAAAACAGTTTTTCCGCTCTGAATTGAAATTTCAAATTCAGAACTAAAACCACCGCAAACTATCCCCACCTTTTTTGCACTCATCTTGTCAAAACTTAATTACAAATGTATGGCATTTCAATGCAACCTAAAAAGCCGAGGTTTTATTATCTTTGAATAGAATTAGGAACATGAATTTTTTACGCTTTCTGCTTAGTAAGACTTTTTACAAACAATTGCTTTATCTGGGATTGGGCTTGCCCATTTTATTTTGGATCATCTCATTTTCATTAAAGCTTGTAACGCATCATCAAGAGTATCTAGAGGTTCCTGACTTAGAAGGGATATCAATTGCTGAACTTCCAGATCTTATGGGCCAAGAAAACTTACGATTTGAGATTATTGATTCTACACGTTTTGTGCCGAATCTACCCCCGCTTTCTGTAATTGATCACCTGCCAGCAGCTGGGAGTGAAGTGAAAAAGAATAGAAAAATTTACCTTACAGTTAATCCCTCTGGATATCGACAGATTACGGTTCCAAACTTAATTCAGATTACCAAAAGAAATGCAGAGTCTATGATCAATGCGGTTGGTTTTCAGCTGGGAGAAATCACTTACAAAGACAATATTGGAAAAGATATGGTCTTAGAAATTGCACATCAAGGAAAAACAATAACTCCTGGTGTTTTACTTCCTAAAACAAGTAAAATAGATTTAGTTTTAGGAAATGGAAAAAGATAATCTTTCAACAGATCATGAGTCTACTGACTCAGATTCGCTTTATGAACATTATTCATTCACTGCTGATCAAGGTCAATCGCCTTTGCGAGTTGATAAGTTTTTGATGTCACGAATTGAAAAAGTAACACGGAATAAAATTCAACAGGCAGCAAAGGCAGGAAGTATTTTTGTAGGAGATCAGGTGGTCAAGTCAAATTACAAAGTGAAAGCTGGTGATCAGGTAAAAGTTCTTTTTGCTCACCCACCTTATGAAAACTTATTAGTACCGGAAGCATTAGACTTGGACATTGTCTTTGAAGACGAGACCTTGGTTGTAATTAATAAGCCAGCGGGTCTTGTTGTTCATCCAGGGCATGGAAATTATTCAGGCACACTATTAAATGGTTTATTACATCATTTTCAGCAGCTACCCAAAAACAGTAACAATCGCCCCGGTTTAGTACACCGAATAGATAAAGATACGAGCGGACTTTTAGTTGTTGCAAAAACAGAACACGCAATGACTCATCTGGCAAAACAGTTCTTTGACAAAACTTCCGAGCGGACCTATTTGGCTTTGGTTTGGGGTGATTTTGAGCAAGAGAAAGGAACGATAGAGGGAGCGATTGGGAGGCATCCTAAAAACAGATTACAAATGACCGTTTTTGAAGATAATTCTCAAGGAAAAGAAGCCATTACTCACTACAAAGTTAAAGAGCGATTTGGGTATGTAACTTTAGTTGAATGCCAGCTTGAAACCGGTAGAACTCATCAAATAAGAGCTCATATGAAGTACATTGGTCATACATTGTTTAATGATGCTCGATATGGAGGGGATAAAATTTTAAAAGGGACAAGTTTTACTAAGTACAAACAGTTTGTTGAAAATTGTTTTAGTCTTTTACCTCGCCAAGCGCTTCATGCAAAAACACTTGGGTTTATTCATCCCGAAACAGGGGAGAAGTTAATATTTGATTCTAACGTACCTCAAGATTTGGATCTTGGTTTGCAAAAGTGGCGTCAATATGCACAGCATAAGAAATTGCAATAGTAATATTTAAAGCTTTAATTTGGAATTCTTGCAAAGGCTGATAAAAGCAGTTACTTTTGATAAAAGAATAAGTTTTTTACTTAATGCTATTGAATTATGAAGCTATTAATTTCACCTGCCAAATCATTAGAATTTAAAAAGGAACTTCCGAGTAAAATCACAACAACAGCTGTTTTTGAGAAAGAAGCCTCTTACATTAATTCTGTACTGAAAGAAAAATCTCCGCAGCATTTAAGCAAGCTTATGAGTATTTCTGAAGCTTTGGCAGAATTGAATTGGAATCGTAATCAGGTGTTTAAAACACCATCTGATTCCACAAATTCTAGAGCTGCTATTTTTGCTTTTAACGGAGATGTTTACACAGGCCTTGATGCTTATTCTCTATCAGAGAAACAAATAGAAATACTTCAAGAAAAACTTCGTATTCTCTCAGGATTGTATGGTCTTTTAAAACCTTTGGATGTTATTCGTCCGTACCGTCTGGAAATGGGGACTTCCCTAAAATTAGATGCTCACAAAAATCTTTATTCGTTTTGGAAAAATAAGCTAACAGAACAACTCAATTTGGAGTTGAAAGAAGGCGAGCTGCTTGTAAATTTAGCAAGTAAAGAGTACTTCAGCGCAATAGATGAAAAAGCGATTAAGAATGCTATTGTGACTCCGCATTTTAAAGACTTTAAAAACGGTAAACTTAAAATAATATCCTTTTTTGCCAAAAAAGCACGTGGCATGATGGTTCGTCACTTAATCGAACAAAATGCATCCACACTAGAGGACATTCATAGTTTTACTTTAGGGGGATATGCATTCAGTTCAACAGAAACAGTTGATGAGATGAACCCCGTTTTTGTAAGGTAATTATTTTTTAGCGCTTATTTTTTTCGACTTTTTTTTTGGGCGTCTTACTCCATTACTGCCTTTGATGATTTTTCCTCTTCGGGTTTTTTTATCGCCTTTTCCCATGGTATTTTGATTTGGTTAATACTAAAATACACTTTTTAAAATTCTTTTAGAATTTTGGCAATGCCTAAAATATTTTCAGTTTTGTATTTAGCCAGGAACTGAGCATTCAAATAGTTACTCCCCTCTAATCCCGAAGTGAGTAATTCTTTTTTCAAATCTAATTTTAAGTAGGAATTTAGCATGGGGATGGCAAGTGGTGCATAGCTGTAATGCCAAGGCTCATAATAAAATCCTTTTCGTTTGGGATTCTGTGTGTAGGGAAGATAAAAGCCAAATTTTTCAGCATGTTGATCCATCCATTTTTTCAACTTTACATAGGGTCCTTGATCGTGAAATTTCTCTTCAACCAATACATCACCCTCTCGAATCTGACTCCCATCAATAATATCAACGTCTGTTCCCCAATGGTGTCTTGATGTACCGGGTAGTGTTGAGTACTCAATAATTTTTTTTATGTTTTTTTGTGGTGACAGGCCAACTAATTCGTTGGATTTGTATTTCCGATTCCAAATGCTTTTTTGTCTTTCATAAGACCGATATCCTGATACAATCTCTAAAAAAATACCTTGTTTTAGTGCCGCATTTTGCATTTCCATAAAGGCTTCTCCAACCTCCAGGGTTAGAGGTATGGTATCGCTAAATAATGGAAGTTTACTCATACCTAAAAGCAACTCTTTTGAATAGGGTTCCTTTTTTTTAAATGGAGACCAAATAGGAAAACTTGCAAACCCCATAGTTGTATTAAGGAATAGTCTACGATTCATTTGGAATATTTCTTAGAAAACGTTGGTGCATACCAATAGGTTTGATTTCGAATGGGGTTCCTAATTTTTTAAAGCCGTTATTCAAATATAGCTCATTTGCATTAATTCTCGCATTCAGCCAAATAATTTGAACTGTTGATTTTTGCTTAATTCTTAAAAGAATATTTTGAATTAACTGGGTGGCAATTTTTTTTCGTTGAAATTCAGGAAGTACTGCCATAGCGCGAAGTTGAAATGCATTTTGCGTTTCCCTTTCAGGGCATGGATTTGGAAACGCACTCAGTATGCCCACCAATTGTGAAGAAACGAATGCTCCAATGTGAAGGGTTTCAGGATGGTCGTCATTATCCAAGCGACACGTTTCAAATGGCTGTCCTTTACGAAGCAAAGGATGTCTAAGTTCAAAGGCTTCTTGCGCAAGAATTTTTTTTATTTTTATTTTCATTATTAAAAAATTAACATCAAGGGCGTATCAATATCACTTGGTAGAACTATCTTTAGAAAATGAAAAATACTCTTTTTTTGTGGGTTTGCATATTCTTTAGTGTAATCCTTTTAGGTCAGGAAAGACGTCCAATTAAGGGAAGATTGTTCTACAAAAACACTAGTGTTGTTGCTGCCAATGTGGTAAACAATACTGCTCAGATCAATACCATAACCGATAGTGAAGGGGCTTTTGAAATTGAAGTAGCCGAGGGAGATGAGATTATTTTTTCATCAGTTCAGTATCAAATTAGAGCCGTTACCATTACCCCTGAAATTTTGGCTAAAAATCGTTTGGTGGTAAATGTAGTTGAAAATATTACGGAGCTAAAGGAGGTAGTTGTTACCACTGAGGATGTAGAAAAGTACTTAGATTTAGTAGAAGAGGAATTTAAGGGATTTGACTACGATCAAGATAAATCCACTCGAATCAATAACAAATTAACAGATGATCGTGTTTTAACTCAAGGAATTGATTTTGTCAATATTGCTAAACTAATTGCAAAAGCATTGAATTCAAAACCCGAAGAAGAACGAATGCAAATGAAACCCAGCCAGGTTTTACCGCTTGTTTTTGAAACCTCGTTCTTTGAAAATGATCTTCAGTTGGAAAAAGATCAAATAACGGGATTTTTAGAATACATTGATACTCAGATGAAAACCAGTGCCTTACTCAAACAAAGTAAGCAGTTTCAACTCATCGATTTTTTGATCAATGAAAGCAAAAGCTACAAAGAAATTATTAAAGAATAAGAAATCAACCAATGCCAATAACTCTTTTGATTTCATTGTTTTTTTGGGTCAACAGCTCTGTTGTCTCAGTTAAAACACATAAATTTTACGTAAGTACAACTACTATTGAATTTAAAACGGAGTCCAAAACATTTGAAATTACCTCCCAAATTTTCACTGATGATATTGAATCGGTTTTAAGAGAACGTGATGAAGATTTAAGTTTGGATCCCGATTCAAATAGTGACCAAATCAAAGCACTCATCGCAGACTATTTTAAAAAAACTTTTCGTTTTAGTTCAGAAGGAAATTCCTTAAATTTTACCTTTTTAGGGAAGGAATACAAAAACGATATTGTCAAATGTTACATTGAGCTAAAACTTGATCACGTTCCAGACGAAATAGAATTGTTTAATGGTCTTTTCTTTGATTTATTCGAGGATCAACAAAACATTGTTCATTTTAAAAAATCAGATCAGCGAAAAAGTTTTTTACTTCATAAAAATAAGCCACGAGTTGCCCTTATTTTAAAGCCCTGAATTAGAATTTAAAATTTAGATAATTATGTATATTTAAACTCAAAAACATCTTGTTATTATGAAACTTAATAAATACCCATGGGGCATGTCAATATTTATTTTATTCCTCAATTCATTTTTACTTCAAGCACAAACGCCCCAAGGACACGTTAATAATAATAAATTCAAGCAATTGTACGATCAATTTGCTGATCCTAACAAATATCACAACGCATCTGGCGCACCAGGAGTTGAATACTTTCAGCAAAAAGTGGATTATGTAATGGACATTGAGTTGGACGATGAAAAAAGTAAACTTTACGGTCAGGAAACGATTACATACACAAATAACTCACCCGATCCATTACCCTATTTGTGGATTCAATTGGATCAAAACATCCGTGAGAAGGATGCTCCCGCTTTAGAGAAAAATCCAGCGAGTAATCTAGCCACGATTGACCCCAATGCATTTGTTCAGAGTTACGTAAAAGATTCTTTTGATGGGGGTTTTAATATTGATTGGGTGCAAGATGAAAATGGAAAGGCACTGCCATTTAAAGTAAATCAAACCATGATGCGGGTAGATCTTCCCAAAGTTATTGGACCAGGAGAGTCTTATGTTTTTAAAATTAAATGGTGGTACAATATCAACAACCATGTGGTAAATAGAGCACGTTCAGGCTATGAATTTTTTGAAGAAGATGGAAATAAGGCTTATGTTATCGCTCAATTTTTTCCAAGATTATGTGTGTACAATGATGTAGAGGGTTGGCAAAATTATCAGTTCTGGGGAAATGGAGAATTTGCCCTTGAATTTGGTGATTATGATGTCAATATTACGGTACCCTCAGATCACATAATGGAAGCTACAGGAAGTTTACAAAACCCAAAAGAGGTATTGACTAAAAAAGAATACAACCGGTTTTTGGCTTCCGAAACAAGTTTTGATAGTCCCTTATTAATTGTCACTGAAGAAGAAGCTAAAGCAAAAGAAGGGTCATTTTCTAAAAAGAAAAGTACGTGGAAATATTCCGCTAAAAATGTCCGTGATTTTGGATTTGCAACCTCTAGAAAATTCATATGGGAGCGTCAAGCGGTTCAGTTAGAAAACCAAAAAGTGATGGCAGTTTCTTTGTATCCCAAAGAAGGAAATCCACTTTGGGAGGAATATTCGACCAAAGCCGTTGTACAATCTTTAAAAACGTACTCTAAATTTACATTTGATTATCCCTACCCTAAGGCGGTTTCTGTTCACGCCAAACGCCAAGGAATGGAATACCCAATGATTTGCTGGAACTATGGAAGACCAGATAAAGAAGGAAAATATTCCGAAAGGCTGAAGTTTAGAATGATAAGTGTAATTATTCACGAGGTTGGACATAATTTTTTCCCAATGATTGTCAATTCTGATGAACGACAGTGGGGCTGGATGGACGAAGGATTGGATACTTTTGTTCAATACCTTACAGAGCAGGAATTTGGAATTACCTATCCTGACGCCCTTAAGGGTTTGTCTAAATATCCATCACGCAGAGGAGAGCCTCAAAAAATTGTTTCCTACATGGCTGGAGATCAAGATTTTATTTCACCTATCATGTCAAACCCTGAAAATGTTTATCAGCTAGGGCCCAATGCTTATGCTAAACCAGCTACTGCTTTAAATATTTTAAGAGAAACGGTTATGGGAAGAGAAGCTTTTGATCATGCTTTTAAAACCTATGCCCAGCGTTGGATGTTTAAGCATCCAACACCTGAGGATTTTTTCAGAACCATGGAAGACGCATCAGCAATTGATTTGGATTGGTTTTGGAGAGGTTGGTTTTACACCACTGACGTTGTTGATATTGGAGTGAAAAAAGTAAAACGGTACTACTATTCTGATACTCCTGATCAGAAAGCCAAAAAAGAATCAAATTCACAGGACGTTTCAAATTTGTTGTACAAAATTGATGAGGATAGTGAATTGTTTGATCCAAATGTACTAGGAAAAAATCCGATCAATGATTCTAAAGCTTTGCAACAAAATATGCAAGAGGAAGGTTTAGAAACGGCTAAAATACCAACCTATTTTTATGAGATAGAATTTGAAAAACCAGGAGGATTGGTCATGCCACTCATCGTTGAGTATGCTTATGCTGACGGTTCCAAAGAACGAGTAACCTATCCAGTTCAGCTTTGGAGAAAAAACGACGCAAGTGTTAAGAAGATTATTACTTCGGATAAAGAACTGGTTGGAGTGACTGTTGATCCCGACCAGGAGACGGCAGATGTCAACCCCGACAATAACAGTTGGCCTAAGAAAGAAACTCCTTCTGACTTTGAAAAATTTAAAGAAAAAATTAAAGGTTAATATGTCTAAATGCGGTTTAATCTCCTTTGATTTTAAACCGTATTTTTCTTGAAACCTCTATATTTGCTTAAAATCTAATACATGCTTTTATTCATTAGTGGAGCTGAAATTGTTTTTGTGTTCTTTATTGTTTTACTTGTTTTTGGCGCGGATAAGATCCCTTCCATTGCAAGAACATTGGCAAAAGGAATGACTCAGGTAAGGCAAGCTACGAATGATATTAAAAGTGAAATTCAGAAATCTGTTGATGTAGAAAACCCTACAAAATCGATTACTAGTGAATTTAAAAAAGAGGTTGATGAGGTCAAAAAAGATTTTACTGACCTTGAGGACTCTATTCGTCGAGACCTTTAATCACACGACAAAAACTAAGACCGTCTCTAAAAGGGAGTAAAATAGTTTGAACTCGAGTATCACTCCTGATCTTTTTATTGTATTCTTTCAGTGCTTGGGTAGCGGCGTCCATAGGGTTAGCTTGACTGAGGACTTTGCCACTCCACATTACATTATCGGAAATAATGAGTCCATTTTTACGCATTTTTGGAATGACAGCTTCAAAGTAAGCATTGTAATTTTCTTTATCTGCATCAATAAAAACCAAATCATAAGGGCCATCAATTTTGGGCAGTACGTCTAGGGCTTTACCCAGATGTCTTTGGATTTTTTTGGCATTTTCACTTTTTTTAAAAAAGCGTTCTTGAATAGTAACTAATTCTTCATTACTGTCAATGGTATGAATTGTTCCTCCCTCGGGTATGCCTTCCGCTAAACTTAAAGTTGCGTATCCTGTGTAGGTTCCAATTTCTACTACGGTATTGGGTTGAATTAAATGAGACATAAAACTTAAAAAACGACCCTGAAGCCGACCACTTATCATTCTCGGTTGGAGTACTTTTTGATGGGTCTCTTTTTCTAGTTCAAGTAGTATTTGTGGAATTTTTTCACTGTGTTCTGTGGCATATGAAAACCAGTCTTCGTTTACTCCATCCGAAGTGAGAAGTTTCTTATTTTTTTGGTCTGGCATATTCAAATCGTTCTAAAAGTGTAGGAAGTGCATAGCCATCTAAACCGTTGATAGTGACAATTTCGCCTTGGTCTAACTGAACCCAACCATCTTTTCCAAGTAACGTATCTTCAATGTAAATATGCTCCATTTTTCCAATGATTAAAATGGTATCATTTTCTACTATGGGATATTCATTTACATAACTACAACCGATCTGTATGGGTGCGCCTTTAACATAAGGTGCAACCCAGTTTGCTTTTTTTTCAGATTTCAGATTCGTTTGATCAAATTCAGAAATATCTTCAGGATACTTTGCCGAGGTGTGGTGTGCGTCTTTAATTTCAGATTTGGTGATGGCATTCAGGGTAAATACGCCAGTGGATTTCATATTGGCATGAGAATGTCTTGGAACTGTTGTAGGACGTAAAATGAATCCAATCAACGCAGGATTACTGCCCAGGTGGATGATAGAACTAAAAACAGCTAAATTCTCATTTCCAGATGCGGAAACAGTGCCCACTAAATGTGCAGATTTATAACCTGTAACACTATTGATTAAATTTAAGCGGTAAATTTTTGACAAGCTTTCAAGGTCTTGCTTTTCAAAATGATGCATAGTTTTTGTTTAAAGATAGCTAAGAAAATAAAAAGTCAAGTGTTTGACTTTTTATCAAATTGGAGTACAAAATAAATGATGATTACAACGGCTGTGACCAATACTCCAATGTAGCTGTAATGGTCAAGTGTTTCCCCTGAAGCTAAAAATCCCTTTAGTATCTCGCTATCAAGGAATGAAATGAATAAGGCTAAAGGGACAAGAAGAAGTAGAAATTTAAATTTTTTCAAATCTGTGTATTTACAATATCATTTTCACGAATATAGTTATAGATTTTTTAATTTTATAAAAACTAACATCAAAGCATATGACATTATTTCACACATTACTAATATCCCTCATTGTTTTTTCTGTTCAATCAGATCCCATAGAAGGTACTTGGGTAACCCAAGATGATGAGACAGGGAAACAAAAATCAGAAGTGTTAATTTATAAAGAAGACGGAAAACTTTACGGTAAAATCACCAAATTACTTTTGCCTGAAGATCAAGGTAAAAAGTGTGTAAATTGTAAAGGAGCAAACAAAGATCAGCCTATCGAAGGCATGATTATTATTAAGGATTTAGAATTAGAAGATGACACTTGGGAAGAAGGAACCATTCTAGATCCGAAATCAGGAAAGGTTTACGATTGTTATGTTGATTTTGAAGACACCAATACATTAAAAGTTAGGGGTTTTCTTGGTTTTTCACTCCTCGGGAGAACCCAAATATGGAAGCGTAAATAGATCCATACTATTTTAAAAAAAATCCGTCCAGATGTAAAGTCTAGACGGATATTAACTTAAACTAAAAACAAAAATTGAATTAAATGAACAAATAACGCCGTTTCATTAATTATAATTCAAAGATACTGTTGGATCTGCCTTTTTTTTACACTGAAACGCTCTTAATCTACATTTTTATTGAATATTCAATAATTAAACTTTAAAATCACATCTTTGTATTTTGAAGAGAAGTATTTACTCAAATTCTCAAAAAAGCAACACTTTCTATTGAGAAAGTAAATAAAGAGCTTAAGTGGAGTCTCATTTTTAGGATTTCAAAAAAGGCATTTTGATTTATTATCCCTAGAAAGATCAGTTATGCGCTTTAATTTAAGATCCTTTTCATGATAAAATAATATATTTGTCCTTTGTTAATACAACAAAATCCAATGATAGGGTGTTTAGCTCAGTTGGTTTAGAGCGCTACCTTGACAGGGTAGAAGTCGGGGGTTCGAATCCCTCAACACCCACAGGGTTTCCAAGCAATTGGAAACCTTTTTGCTTTTATGAAGGTAAACTTTTAATCAAAATCCAAAACATGATTTTAAGTGTCTTATCTAGTTTTTCTAATATTCAATTAATAAAGAGCCTATCACAGATTGAATAAATTTGTCATTTTTTAGTGATTCAAAAGGAACTTCTGTATCTTTTGGTCATCAACTTAAACAAACATGACTACAAAAAATTCTAAGGTCTATTGGAAGACAAACTTAAAATACCTTGCCATACTTTTAATAATATGGTTTACTGTTTCATTTCTTTTTGGAATTGTACTGGCAGAGCCTCTTAATCAATTTCACCTTGCAGGTTTTCCACTCGGGTTTTGGTTTGCACACCAGGGAGCTATTTACACTTTTGTGATTTTAATTTTTATTTATGTGTACCTAATGAATCGGTTGGATAAAAAGTTTGATGTTGATGAAATTTAAAAACTAGATTTATGAGTGCACAGACATGGACCTACCTATTGGTGGGCGCCACCTTTCTTATTTACATCATTATTGCAATTATTTCAAGGGCAGGCTCTACTAAAGAATTTTATGTTGCCGGGGGAGGCGTGAGTCCAATTGCAAATGGAATGGCTACTGCAGCCGACTGGATGTCGGCAGCTTCATTTTTATCCATGACTGGACTGATCGCATTCATGGGATTTTCAGGAGGACAATATTTAATGGGATGGACAGGAGGTTATGTACTGCTTGCCCTCTTGTTGGCTCCTTACCTTAGAAAATTTGGAAAATTTACGGTACCGGATTTTATCGGAGAGCGTTATTATTCTAAAAACGCAAGGCTTATTGCATTGATTTGTGCGCTATTTGTTTCTTTCACTTATGTAGTAGGACAAATGAAGGGAGTAGGAGTCGCCTTTGCTCGTTTTTTAAATGTTCCTTTTGACACAGGAGTTTTGATTGGAATCGGAATCGTTTTTTTCTATGCTGTTTTAGGAGGCATGAAAGGAATTACTTACACCCAAGTGGCTCAATTCTGTGTTCTTATTTTTGCCTTTACCGTGCCAGCAATTTTTATTTCACTTCAAATGACTGGAAATCCTATCCCACAGCTGGGTTTTGGATCTCGTGGAACTGACGGAGTTTATTTGCTTGAAAAATTAAATCAACTTTCGGTGGATTTAGGCTTTGATTCTTACACAAATATTGATCAAAACAATTTGATCAATATGTTTTTTATTACGGGTGCATTAATGTTTGGTACTGCTGGTTTGCCTCACGTCATTGTTCGCTTTTTTACCGTACCTCGTGTAAAAGATGCTCGAATTTCAGCAGGATGGGCTTTATTGTTTATCGCCATACTTTACACCACAGCACCTGCAGTAGCAGTTTTTGCTCGTACCAATATTCTCAATACATTATCAAATGCTACTTATGAAGAAGTTCCGAGTTGGTTTACCAATTGGGAGAGTACTGGTTTATTGACTTTTGAGGATAAAAACCAAGATGGTACTATTCAGTATGTTGCGGATCCAGTGCGGAATGAACTTACGGTAGATCAGGACATAATTGTACTAGCCAACCCTGAAATTGCAAATTTACCTGCCTGGGTTATTGGTCTAGTGGTAGCAGGAGGCTTGGCAGCAGCACTTTCAACAGCTGCAGGTTTATTATTGGTTATTTCGACTTCAATTTCCCATGATTTATTAAAAAATTATCTCAGACCTGACATCAGTGAAAAGGGAGAGCTCTATGCGGCAAGAATAGCTATTGCGGTGGCCGTGGTTGCAGCTGGTCTAGCAGGATTGAATCCACCAGGTTTTGTAGCGCAAGTGGTTGCACTCGCATTTGGATTGGCTGCGTCTTCTTTTTTCCCAGCCATTATTTTAGGAATTTTCGACAAACGTATGAATAAAAATGGAGCCCTTACAGGAATGATTGTGGGGATCCTTTTTACTACCAGTTACATCATCTATTTTAAACCTCAATTAGGAGGACCTGGTCTTCCTGAAAATTTTTGGTGGGGAATTTCTCCAGAAGGAATTGGTACTTTAGGGATGCTACTTAACTTTACTGTAGCATTGATCATTTCAAGGATGACAAGTCCACCCCCTAAAGAGGTAGTAGATCTTACGGAACGAATTCGCACCCCTAGAGGCGCAGAAAATACAACCGCAGCGATGCATTAAATAAAAACTTGAATTAATCATGAGTAAAAAAATCCAATCTCTCCAAGCCTATTTTAATGAATACCAAAAAAGTATTGAACAGCCTGAGGATTTTTGGGAAGGAATTGCCCAAAGTTTTCATTGGAAGAAACCCTGGGATAAGGTGCTTTCTTGGAATTTTGAAGGACCAGATATTAAGTGGTTTGAAAATGCAAAATTAAATATTACAGAAAATATCTTCGAACGCCATTTGGCAAGTCATGGAGAAAAGACAGCCATCATTTGGGAACCCAATGATCCTAGCGAAGCCGAAAGAAGAATCACTTACAACGAATTGTTTGAACTTACCTGTCAGTTTTCAAATGCACTGGAATCTCAAGGAATTCAAAAGGGAGATCGAGTCATTATTTACATGCCCATGATTCCTGAAGCGGCAATAGCAATGCTTGCTTGTGCTAGAGTTGGAGCCGTTCACTCGGTTGTTTTTGCTGGCTTTTCTTCCACTGCTTTAGCCGATCGAATTAACGATTGTCAAGCCAAAATGGTTTTAACTTCTGACGGCAATTTTAGAGGTGCTAAAAACATAGCTGTAAAAGCTGTGGTGGACGAAGCCCTAGAAAATTCAAACTGCATTGAAAAAGTTATTGTTTACAAGAGAACAAATGTGGACGTTACGATGAAAACAGGCAGAGACCTATGGTGGCATGAAGTGATTCAAAACGAAAACATAACGCATGAACCTGCAAGTTTGGATGCCGAAGATCTTCTTTTTATTCTTTACACCTCTGGGTCTACTGGAAAACCAAAAGGAGTGGTGCACACTACTGCGGGCTACATGGTTTACACTCACTATTCATTTTCCAATGTTTTTCAATACGAGCAAGATGACGTGTACTGGTGTACGGCAGATGTTGGATGGATTACAGGTCATTCTTACATCGTTTACGGACCCCTATTAGCAGGGGCAACAACACTCATGTTTGAAGGAGTGCCAACCTATCCTCATGCAGGGCGTTTCTGGGAAATAGTGGACAAGTATCAGGTAAACCAATTTTACACAGCACCTACCGCAATTCGAGCTCTACAAGCCCACGGCTTGGAACCTTTAGCCCCTTTTTCTTTAGCTTCTTTAAAAGTGATTGGTTCTGTAGGAGAACCCATTAATGAAGAAGCTTGGCATTGGTATCACGATCATATCGGTAAAGGAAAATGTCCTTTGGTAGATACTTGGTGGCAAACCGAAACAGGAGGCATCATGATTTCACCTTTGGCGGGTATTACTCCTAATAAGCCTGCACACGCTTCATTACCATTGCCTGGTATTCAACCCATTTTAGTTGATGCCGAAGGCAATGAACTAGAAGGTAACAACGTTGAGGGTAATTTGTGCATAAAATTCCCTTGGCCTTCGATTTTAAGAACGACCTATGGGGACCATAATCGCTGTAAAGAAACTTATTTTTCAACCTACCCTGGATTGTATTTTACGGGTGATGGAGCCAAAAGAGATCACGATGGTTATTTAAGAATTTTAGGAAGGGTAGATGATGTAATCAATGTTTCGGGTCATCGGATGGGAACAGCAGAAGTAGAAAATGCGATTAACGAACATCCAAAAGTAATTGAGTCTGCCGTTGTGGGATATCCTCATGAAATAAAAGGACAGGGGATCTATGCTTATGTGATTTGTGATACGGAAGGGGGCAACCCTGAAGTTCTCATTCAGGAAATAAAAGATACTGTTCGAAAAATTATTGGACCCATAGCCAAACCTGATGCCGTGCAAATAGTGCCAGGATTACCAAAAACCCGTTCCGGAAAAATCATGCGTAGAATTCTAAGAAAAGTAGCAAGTAAAGATATTACTAACTTAGGAGATACTTCAACCTTGCTCAATCCAGAAATCGTTGAACAAATTATTGTAGGTGCGGGTCTGACCTGATTTAGTCCTCAGAACAGTAGTCTTCTCCTACCTGAAACGAATCGTAGGTTTCTTTACTCACGCTCCCTTGACGTACACCATCATCTGGGATTCCGGGTAAATCAGGATCTGTGTAGCGATTTTGATAATCATCCGTTTGAAGAATAAAATAGTAAACGGAGTTCTGTGTTACTTTTTGAATGATTTGACCACAACGATCATCTTCTTTTTGACAGTTTGATAAAGCAAACATTAAAATAAAAAAGAATAGCCTCTTCATTAATTTTGTTGAGATTTAAAAAATGAAATCAGCTTTTCTAACTCTAGAGCACGTGAACCTTTAATAAGTACCTGATCAAACTCCCAATTTACTAGTTCAAAGGATTCCATAAAAGCGCTTAGGGTTTCATATTTATCAATTTTTTCATTTGGATTTGAGCTAGCATAAAATTGTTTACCAATAGTGATAATTCTTTCAATGGAAAGGCCAAGGCAATGATCCAAAATATTTTGGTGCTCTATTGCAGAAGTTGAACCCAATTCCATCATATCTCCTAAGACCACTACTTTTTTTAATTTCTTTTCTTGATCGAAAGCTTCAAGGGCAGCGAGCATACTAGTTGGATTTGCATTGTAGGCATCTAGTATGTATTCCGTTTGGTGAATTTTGATTTTTTGTGAGCGATTGTTTTTAGATACGTAATTGTAAAGTGCTTTTTGAGCAGCCTCTACAGATACATTAAAAAGTGCCCCAAAAGAAAGTGCTGCGGCAATATTGCTCCTATTGTAAGCACCATAGAGTTTAGAGGGGTAGGAATTGCCTTGAAATTGAATTCGGACACCTTCTTCATCGGTATTTAAAATTTCCCAATGAAAATCTGCTTCTTGGGTATGACCAAATCGAGTTATTTTATGACCTTGAGTTTGTTTGACTTGTTCTAGATCATCTCCATTAATCAAGATGTTTTGTTTTTGAGAAATTAGGTATTTGTACAATTCTGATTTAGATTGAATAACCCCTTGAAGACTTCCAAATCCTTCAAGATGAGCTTTACCGAAATTGGTTACATACCCCCAATTAGGCTTTGTAATTTCAGATAATTGGGCAATTTCTCCAGGGTGATTGGCTCCCATTTCTATGATCCCAATTTGGTGATGTGGTTTTAATTTCAACAAGGTTAGTGGAACTCCAATGTGGTTGTTTAAATTTCCTTCAGTAGCAAGTACCTTGTATTTAGCAGCTAAAATTTCTCGAATTAACTCTTTTGTTGTTGTTTTCCCATTACTTCCGGTTAAGGCAATTAGTGGAGTGTTTAATTTTTGACGATGGTAAGTAGCTAAAGCTTGTAGTGTTTCAAGTGAATTTTTTACGACAAAAACATTTTCACCTTCTAAATCCAAATTTAGCTTATCAATAACTACTGCACTTGCGCCCATATTAAGGGCTTGTTGTGCAAATTTATTTCCGTCAAAATTAGGTCCGCTTAGAGCAAAAAACAAATCCCCTTGTTCCAGTTTTCGTGTGTCCGTACAGACTTTTGTTGCGTTTAGAAAAGAGGTGTAAAGCGGTGCTATGTTCATGGTAAAAAAAAAGCATCTTTGGAATAAGATGCTTTGATGTTTTTGTTATCCGCGTCTTTTGTGGCGCGCAGTCTTTTTGACTTTGCTCTTAGCTCCCAATCGAGACATTGCGCAACGGAATCCAATGTAATCTGTTGCTATGTATTGAGGGAGGTATCTGCGTTGTGCTGGGTCAAGCCAATAAGCTCGATCTTTCCATGATCCCCCTTTGTAAACTCGAACTTCATCAGTAATTAAAGTTGTTCTTTTGGATGAGGCATCAATCTCTCGAGATACATTTCCATCCACATCATAAGCTACTTTTGGAGATTGTGGTGCGTCGTACATCAAGGAAGTCTCAGGTTTTCCCTCCCCATCAGCTTCATCTGGAGCTCCTGAGGCATAGCTTCTGGAGGACTCGACATCACCGTCTCTAAAGTTACGATTGTCACTTTCAGAGAAATTTTGTCTTAGAAAGGTCTCTTCTTCATCAATAGCAACTTGAGCCAACTCGCCAGGAAGTTTTTTTAGTAAAACCTTTCCGTTGGGTAAGGTATCAAATACTAATTCATCTGGAGAAATAGTCACGGCTTTTCCGTCTTCACCAATAACATTTTTTAGATAAACATTTCCACGATAATAGTTAAAATCATTTGCTTCATCGTCCACTATTGGTCTGTAAACATCGGAAACCCATTCCGCTACATTTCCTGCCATGTCATAAATTCCGAAATCATTGGGAGGATACTGTTTCACTTGGATGGTAATATCTGCACCATCATCAGACCATCCTGCAATACCTCCATAATCACCTTTTCCAAGTTTGAAGTTTGCGAGTTGATCACCTTCTGTTCTTCTGTCGCTAGAACGCGTGTACTCTCCAGACCAAGGATATTTTTTCTTTCCTCTGTAGGTATTGTATTCTCGATCACCAACTAGGGCAAGTGCTGCATATTCCCATTCAGACTCGGTGGGAAGTCGATAAGAAGGTAATAATATTCCTTTCTCAACCCCTGCATAAGCTTTTACGATGGAATCTCCTTTTTTCACTTCTGCTTTTTTACCGCTTAAGCTATCCATTTTACCTCCATAAGAAGTTTCGGGTCGTTTCAGATAAGCAGCTGTATTGAAAGTGCTGTTGGTTTCCACTTCGTTGTATCGTACATCTTTCTGAACATAAGCTTCTCGTTCTAAAATAAATTCATTAACTCGGTCGGTTCTCCATTCAGCATATTGAACCGCTTGCAGCCAATTCACACCTACTACCGGATACTCAGCATAAGCCGGATGGCGCAAGTAGTTTGTCGTTAATTCCTCAACATAACCCAATTGATTTCTCCATACGAGAGTATCGGGAAGTGCTCCTTCGTAAATTTGTCTGTAGCGAGGTTCGTTTGTTGGAAAAACATATTCCAACCAATCTAAATATTCTAAGTACATAAGATTCGTAACCTCAGTTTGATCTATGTAAAAGGACATTACGTGCTGTTTATTCGGTGTATTGTTCCAGTCGTGCATGACATCGTCTTGAACTTGTCCTTTGGTAAAAGTTCCTCCCTCCACAAAAACAAGTCCTGGACCTGTTTCTTGGTCTTCAAAATCAACATTAAATTGAAATCCTCCTTTTTTAGAGTTGATATCCCAGCCCGTTGCTCTGGAAGCGTTATTTCCCCCACCACAGGAAGTCATTAGAAAAAGTCCGAAACAGGGAAGTAGCAGTTGTTTGAATTGACTCAATTTCATATAGTTCGATGTTATTTTCAAAACATTATGCAATATACAAATAATCGTTTTCTTTAGAAAGAATTGCATTTCAATTAAATTTACTTAACATAATACTCAACGCTTTTACTCAAAAAATATTGTCACAGCTAACAGAAAAATAAAAAAATTAATTCTTAAACAAGAAATTGCACTAATACACGTTAACATTAATAAACATTTGGTCGTAATTATCAAGAATTTTATCAAAATGGAGCGTTGGTCTAAAAAGCTTTTTTTATTTTCCTGCACCCTGATAACCATGCTATCTTTTGGGCAAAACTCAAATCGTGTAATTACAACTGGAGTCCCTTTTTTAATGATTACACCAGATGCAAGATCAGCTGGAATGGGAGAGCTTGGTGTAGCCACCCCAGCGGATGCTTACTCTCAGCAATGGAATCCTGCCAAATATGCCTTTGCATCTTCAGAAAAGGGTATTGGAATAAGTTACACCCCATATCTTAGTAAGTTGGTAGACGACATTTTCCTGGGCAATCTTACGTTTTACAAAAAACTGAACGATCGAAGTTCTTGGGCAACAAGTCTTAAATATTTTAGTTTAGGAAATATTCAATTTAATGAATTTGTTGCTGGGTCCATTGTAGATCAAGGGCAAGAGCGCCCCTCAGAACTCACATTAGACTTGTCTTACGCACTGAAATTAAGTGAACAATTTTCGATGGCTGTTGGGGGAAGGTACATCCGATCCGACTTGAAAATTGCATCGGATGCGGACACTTCCTCAGCAAATACACTCGGAATAGACATTGCAGGGTATTACCAAAGCAATCCTTTTGATTTAGGAAAAAATAGTGCTCTATTTAGAAGTGGAATCAATATTTCCAATATTGGTCCTCGACTCAATTACGATGTAGGTGGCCGAAAAAGCTTTATTCCTACTAATTTAAAAATGGGTTTTGGTTTGGATTTACTTTTTGACGATAAAAACAGTTTGGGAATTTACACCGAGTTTAATAAACTTTTAGTTCCCACCCCAGTTGCTGTTTATGGAGACGATGGAGCAATGCTCGGATACCGCCAACCCGATATTGATTTTATCAAAGGAATTTTTACTTCATTTAGCGACGCTCCGAATGGATTGTCAGAAGAACTAAGTGAAATTACAGTGGCCCTAGGATTAGAGTACTTGTTTCAGGATGTATTTTCTTTAAGAACAGGATATTTTAATGAAAGTCAAAATAAAGGATCGCGTCGTTATTTAACCCTTGGTGCAGGTTTTGATTTAAATTTTATGGATGTTGATATCTCTTATTTATTTTCTACCTCTAACGTTCGTAATCCTTTAGAAAACACCATCCGTTTTTCATTGACTTTAGATTTGGAAACCCCCGCCCCTGAATCTTCTGACGAAGTTGTCATTCGATAATCTGTTGAACCCAGATGAATAAATTGCTAGGAATATTTCACCTTAAGGATAGAAATCAGTAATTTTGCACTCAATAATTGGGACTATTTATTAGGATTTTATGAAGAAAATAACAAAACAAACTTACTTGGATTGGTATGAAAACATGCTTTTCTGGAGAAAGTTTGAAGATAAACTTGCCGCAGTCTACATTCAGCAAAAAGTTCGTGGGTTTTTACATTTGTACAACGGCCAAGAAGCAGTATTAGCGGGTTCTCTTCACGCAATGGAGCTTGGAAAGGATCGGATGATTACCGCTTACAGAAATCATGTCCAGCCCATAGGAATGGGCGTTGATCCCAAACGTGTGATGGCAGAACTTTATGGAAAAGCCACTGGAACGTCCCAAGGTCTTGGAGGATCCATGCACATATTTTCAAAAGAATTTAAATTTCATGGGGGTCACGGTATTGTTGGTGGTCAAATTCCGCTAGGAGCAGGAATGGCTTTTGGAGATAAATATTTTGAACGGGACAATGTTACCCTATGTTTTTTAGGAGATGGTGCAGCACGTCAAGGTTCGCTTCACGAAACCCTAAACTTGGCCATGTTATGGCAGTTGCCTGTCGTATTCGTGGTTGAAAATAATGGATATGCAATGGGGACTTCAGTAGCCAGAACCGCTTCACACGAAGAAATCTGGAAATTAGGTCTAGGTTATGACATGCCATGCGAACCTTGTGATGGAATGGATCCTGTTGCGGTAGCAAAAACTATGGACAAAGCAATTCGTTTGGCTCGTTCTGGGGGAGGACCTTCGTTTATTGAAATGAAAACTTACCGTTACCGAGGGCATTCTATGTCTGATGCACAACATTACAGAACCAAAGATGAGGTTGCAGAGTACCGAAAAATAGATCCAATCACCCAGGTCAAAGAGGTGATTTTATCAAAAAAATACGCTACTCAAAAAGAGTTGGATGTAGTAGATAAATCCATAAAAGATCGTGTAGCCGAATGCGAAAAATTCGCTGAATCTTCGCCTTATCCAGATTTAAGTCTGATGTATGATGCGGTCTATGAACAAGAAGATTATCCTTTTATCAAACACAAATTAAAGTAGATGGCTGAAATAATAAACATGCCTAGGTTAAGTGATACCATGGAAGAAGGTACTGTAGCAAAATGGTTTAAAAAAGTAGGTGACACAGTTAATGAGGGTGACATACTTGCCGAAATAGAGACAGACAAAGCTACCATGGAATTTGAGTCTTTTAACGAAGGAGAGTTGCTCCATATCGGAATCCAAGAAGGAGGAACGGCTCCTGTAGATACCTTGTTAGCAATTATCGGTCAGAAGGGCGAAGACATTTCAGCTCTAATTTCTCCCGAGGATAAAGCTGAAGATCAGAAGGAGGAAGTTACTGTATCTAACGCTGAAGCGACAGTTGTTGCTCCAGCCGAAATCCCTGAAGGAGTTGAAGTGATCAACATGCCACGATTGAGTGATACTATGGAAGAAGGAACCGTAGCCAAGTGGAACAAAAAAGTGGGAGATGCAGTTAATGAAGGCGATATTTTAGCCGAAATTGAAACCGATAAGGCCACCATGGAATTTGAATCTTTTCATCAAGGAACCTTGTTGCATATTGGTCTCAATGAAGGAGAATCTGCACCTGTTGACAGTGTACTTGCCGTTATTGGTAAAAAAGGTACGGACATTAGTGGTGTCTTAGCAGCCCAAGAACAAAATAATTCTGCTCCAATTGCAGCTTCGCCGGCTGCCCCTGAAAAAGTAGAAGTGGTAACTGAAGTTAAAGAAGCTCCAAAACCAGTAACCGCTCCAATTGCAAAATCAAATTCAAACGGTAGAATCGTTGCTTCTCCTCTTGCTAAAAAATTAGCAAGTGAAAAAGGAATCGATTTGTCCAGAGTTCAAGGTTCTGGAGATCTAGGAAGAATTATTAAGAGAGACATTGATAATTATCAACCCCAAGCTGGTGGCAGCGTTCAGGCCTTTACTCCTAGGGGTACGGAGTCGGTTACAGAACTAGCCAATTCTCAAATGCGAAAAACCATCGCAAAACGTTTGTCAGCATCAAAATTTTCAGCCCCTCATTATTATTTGGGAGTAGAGTTTGACATGGATCATGCAATTGCCTTCCGAACACAATACAATTCAATTCCTGACACAAAAATTTCGTTTAATGATATCGTGGTTAAAGCGGTTGCGCTTGCCCTGAAACAGCATCCACAAGTCAATGCGAAATGGGAAGATCATCAAATCACACAACACCATCACGTTCATGTGGGTGTTGCTGTTGCAGTGGAAGACGGTTTGGTTGTTCCTGTAGTTAAATTTACAGATGAGCAAAGCCTTCCTCAAATTGGTGCAGCCGTAAAAGACTATGCGGTTCGAGCTCGAGATAAAAAGTTAAAGCCAGAGGAAATGGATGGAAGTACGTTTACCATTTCTAACTTGGGAATGTTTGGTATTCAAGAATTTACCTCCATCATCAACCAACCTAATGGTGCCATTTTATCCGTAGGAGCAATTGTTCAAAAACCCGTAGTAAAAGAAGGAGCCATAGTGGTTGGAAATACCATGAAATTGACCTTAGCATGTGACCACAGAGTGGTAGATGGAGCTACAGGAGCTCAGTTTTTACAAACCTTAAGAAGCTTTGTCGAGAATCCTTTGACGATGGTGATTTAGTTTTTAATGATACTAAGTTAGATTTTACTGTCTGGAAACTTTATCAGAAACACATTAATTTTCTTACCTTTAATCCATGTCCAAAACACTTGTTATTACAGGCGTGGGTCGGGGTATTGGTAATGCTCTGGTTCATCTTGCAGCCCAATCCGGTCATCGGGTTTATGCGCTTTCACGCAACATTCAAAATGTTCTTAAAACAGAACTCGTTCATCCCGTATCATTAGACCTTATTGACGAAGCGGCCGTGATAGACTTTTCTTCTCGATTGAAAAAGGAGGGAGTTCAAATCGATGCTTTGATAAACAATGCAGGCGCTTTAATCAACAAACCTTTTAGTGAAACCACAACCGAAGATTTTGAGGCTGTGTATCGTGTGAATGTTTTTGGTTTGGCATCTTTGACACGAATGCTTTTACCTTGTATCAAAGCAGAAGGTCATGTGGTTAATATCAGCAGTATGGGAGGTATCGGGGGAAGTTCAAAATTCCCTGGATTGGCGGCATACAGCAGTAGTAAAGCAGCGGTCAATATTTTAACAGAATTATTAGCAGAAGAGTACAAAAATTCAGGGCCTGCTTTCAATTCCTTAGCACTAGGTGCTGTACAAACGGAAATGTTGGCTCAAGCTTTTCCTGGTTTTCAAGCACCGCTCACTGCGGAAGAAATGGCCTCTTATGTTTTGAAATTTGCTCTCGAAGGACAGCAATTTTTTAATGGAAAAGTTTTACCCATTTCCTCATCAACACCCTAAAAACTATGGAGGATGTTTTGACTTTTGTTCCTGAAGAAGCTAGAATTCAAGTAAAGCAACTTATTGAGACCTCTAAGCTGAGGATCAAAATCACCAAAAAACGTCAGACCAAACACGGGGATTTTAGAAAGATGCACAACGGTACTTCGTTGATAACATTGAATATTACTCCAAATCCTTACCGATTTCTAATTACATTACTCCATGAATTAGCGCATTTTAAAGTTTCACAAGCTACACATTATCGGATCAGACCTCACGGTAAGGAATGGAAAAGTGCGTACAAAAATTTGGTGCTGGAGTTTTTAAATCCAAGCATTTTTCCAGAACCTTTATGTTCCTTATTTGCAGCACATATGATTAATCCCAAAGCAAGTACGGATCGTGACTTTGCCTTGGTAATGGCACTTAAAAAATACGATCCACCGAGTAAAACCACTCCCTTATTTGAACTAGCAGACGGGCAGCAATTTCAACTTGAAAACGGCAGAGAATTTGTTAAGATCAAAAAACGTCGCATACGCTTTGAATGTGAAGAACGGGTTAGTGGAAGGGTTTATCTTTTCAGTCCTCATGCAGAGGTCATCCCATCTTCTTCCTCCTCTTTCTCTTTTTTGAGATAAACTTCCCGTACTTTTTTAAAGAGGTCTGAAGAATAGACAAAATCAGTAACGGCCTCATTGTCCGTATTAAAGATTTCATTTTTGGTACCCTCCCAAGATTTGTAACCGTCCTTTAAAAAGACAATTTTTTCGCCAATTTCCATTACTGAATTCATGTCGTGAGTATTGATTACAGTTGTAATATTGTATTCTTCAGTAATTTCTTGAATTAGGTTGTCAATCAGTATGGCAGTTTTTGGATCCAATCCTGAATTAGGTTCATCACAAAATAAATATTTGGGATTCATTACTATTGCTCGTGCAATAGCTACCCTTTTTTTCATTCCGCCAGAAATTTCATCGGGATATTTTTCGTTGGCATTGATCAGGTTTACTCGCTTGATTGCTAAATTGGCTTGCTCGCGGATTTCATCGTCCATTTTTTGAGTAAACATTTGCATGGGAAACATGATGTTTTCCTCTACAGTCATCGAATCAAATAATGCACTTCCTTGGAATACCATCCCCATTTCTTGTCTTAAAACTGAGCGTTCCAGGACCGACATTTTTTTAAGTCTTTTTCCTTCAAAAAGAATTTTACCACGATCCGTTTCAAAAAGGCCCAATAGGCATTTTAAAAAAACAGTTTTACCAGATCCACTCTGGCCAATAATCAAATTCGTTTTCCCCTTTTCAAAAACGGTAGAGATTCCCTTGAGAACTTTAGTTCCGTCAAATGATTTTATTATGTTTTGTACTTCGATCATTTTCTAGGTGAGCAGCATTTGAGTGATTAAATAATTCAGTAAAATGATAACCACACTAGTCCAAACAAAAGATACCGTACTGGCTTTACCAACTTCAAGAGCACCCCCAGTCATGAAGTAGCCATGATACGAGGGTATGGTAGCTAAAATAAAAGAAAAGAATGCGGTTTTGATAAATGCGTAAGTAATATGAAATGGAATAAAATCCATTTGAATGCCTTCAATAAATTCGCTACTGGAAGAAAATCCTCCATAAACACAGGCAATGTACCCTCCAAAAACTCCCAAAAACATAGAAATACAGATGACCAAAGGGTAGAGAGATAGCGCAACAATCTTAGGGAAAATAAGATAGTTGTAGGTATTAATACCCATAACTTCTAGTGCATCAATTTGTTCAGTAACACGCATGGTTCCTATGCTAGAAGTAATGTAAGAACCTACTTTACCTGCCATAATGATGGAAATGAATGTGGGTGCAAATTCTAAAATTACAGACTGTCGAGTGGCAAAACCAATTAAGTTTTTAGGGAGTAATGGGTTTTCAAGGTTTAAAGCCGTTTGAATCGATACAACCCCACCAACAAAAAAGGAGATGAAGGATACAATTCCTAACGACCCAATGATAAGGGTATCAATATCTTTTAGAATAAGTTGTTTTAGGATTTTCCATTTGGTGAATTTTCCAAAAATACTTTTAAGCATTAGGAAGTATCTACCAATTTTTGAAAGGACTTTCATACCCTATCAAAGGTAGCAATTTTAACTAAAAAATACTTTTATGAAGTGCAATTTATGAGCTACATCCTGTAGGCAATTGCATTGATGTTCATACCAGCTCCAACCGAGGCAAAAAGGATCAAATCACCTTGGTGTAATTTGTGTCCTCCATAGTTTTCTTTTCGAATTAGATCGAATAGGGTAGGAACGGTAGCCACAGAACTGTTGCCAAACTCATGAATATTCATGGGTAGTACTCCTTCGGGCATGGGTTTTTTGTAAAGTCGATACAAGCGCTTAATGATAGCATCATCCATTTTAAGGTTAGCTTGGTGAATAAATATTTTTTTAACCTCATCAATCGATTCTCCCGATTCATCCAGACAAGTTTTAATGGCGGCAGGGACATGACTCAAAGCAAATTCGTAAACCTTACGTCCCTGCATTTTAATGTATTTTGTTCCTTTTCTAGTTTCGTTTGAAGGCCCGTAAAATATGTAATCTGCCTCACCTTCGAAAGTGTATGTTGCAGTTTTATGAGATAAAATTCCAGCATTTCCATTCACTTCTTCAATAACAGTTGCTCCAGCACCGTCTGCGTAAATCATGGAATCTCGATCGGTTTGATCTAAAATTCGAGACAGGGTATCAGCACCTACAACGAGGCATTTTTTTGCCATTCCTGCTTTGATAAAGGCTTTGGCTTGAATCACTCCTTCTACCCAACCCGGACAGCCGAATAAAATGTCATAAGCTACACAATTAGGACTTTTGATTCTAAGACCTGCTTTTACTTTTGATGCAAGGCTAGGAAGTGTATTGACCTGATTGGAGTTTAAAGAAATATCGCCAACATTATGTGCTACAATTATGTAATCAAGAGTTTCAGCATCCAGTTGAGCATCTTCGATGGCACGTTGAGCTGCTTCAATAGCGATATCGGCCACGGTTTGTTCGTCCTTGATGTATCTTCGTTGTTCAATTCCAGTAATGGCTTTGAATTTTTCGATGATTTCCTCGTTTGGATTTTGGATGGGCGCACCTTCAGCATCGTAAAAAGAGTTACTTGAAAAACTCGAATTTAACTGAATGTGGTGAGGAATACTACACCCGCTACCTGTTATTTTAATATTCATAATGTATTTGGCAAAAGTACTTTTTTGAGTGTTTTACCTACATGGGTGTAAAAAATCGCTACGAAGCCTAAAGTGTTAAATAACGAGTAAAAAACAAAACGGAATTAAATCTTAATAATTGTCAATCAACTATTTGCATAGGATTCTATGGGTGTACAACTGCAAATCAAATTACGGTCTCCATAAGCTTCATCCACACGACGAACTGCTGGCCAGAATTTATTTTCGTGTACAAAATCTAATGGAAATGCTGCTTTTTGTCTTGTGTATGGAAAGTCCCACTGATCGGAAGTGATCATCGCTAGTGTGTGTGGAGCATTTTTCAATAAGGAATGATCTTCAGGATTTTCAGAAGCAATTTCCATCCGAATCGATATCATTGCGTCACAAAATCGATCTATTTCTGCTAGATTTTCACTTTCAGTTGGTTCAATCATCATCGTACCAGCTACTGGAAAGGAAACCGTAGGTGCATGAAATCCGTAGTCCATTAATCGTTTGGCAATATCAGTTACTTCTATCCCCATTTCTTTAAATGGTCTACAATCAATAATAAGCTCATGTGCAGCTCTTCCCTTTTCTCCAGTGTAGAGAATATCGTAGGCTCCTTCAATACGTTTTTGAATGTAGTTGGCGTTTAAAATAGCGACTTCAGTTGCTTTTTGAAGTCCAGAACTTCCTAACATTTTGATGTAACCGTAAGAAATAAGACAGGCTAGAGCAGAACCAAAAGGTGCGCCTGATATGGCGGTAATGGCCTGGCTTCCTCCAGTCTTAATTATTGGATTGCTAGGTAAAAATGGAGCCAAATGTTTTGCAACACAAATGGGACCTACTCCCGGGCCACCCCCTCCATGAGGAATGGCAAATGTTTTGTGGAGATTCAAATGACATACATCAGCACCAATAGCTGCAGGACTGGTCAAGCCTACTTGGGCATTCATGTTAGCACCGTCCATGTAAACTTGTCCTCCACATTGGTGAATTAAACTTGTAATGTCTTTAATTTTTGCTTCAAAAACACCGTGCGTACTGGGGTAGGTGATCATTAACCCCGCTAAGTTATCTTTGTTTTCAAGTGCTTTTTGATGAAGATCATCCCAATCAATATTCCCTTTTTCGTCGGTACCAGTAACCACGACTTTCATCCCTGCCATTACGGCTGATGCAGGATTGGTACCGTGTGCAGAGGCTGGAATTAAACAAATGTTTCGATGACTTTCATTGCGCGATTCGTGAAAAGCACGAATGACCATCAGTCCAGAATATTCCCCTTGGGCTCCTGAATTAGGCTGTAAAGATGTTGCTGCAAATCCAGTTACAACATTTAGTTGCTCTGTGAGTTCTGCTAGCATTTCACCATATCCTTTGGCTTGTTCAATAGGAACAAAGGGGTGAATGTTTCCCCAATTGGGATCGCTCAGGGGAAGCATTTCAGCAGCAGCATTTAACTTCATTGTACATGATCCTAATGAAATCATAGAGTGATTTAAAGCCAAATCTTTGCGTTCTAGACTTTTTATGTAACGCATTAATGCTGTTTCAGAATGGTGCGAATTAAAAATAGAATGTGTTAAAAAAGAACTTTTTCTTTGTTGATCCGCAGGTATGTTTTGAGCAATATTTTCCTCAGATGAAGGAATATTTTTATTTAAATATTCAGCAAAAATTGAAATAATTTGATCGATTTCGTCTTCTGAGGTAGTTTCATTTAGAGCTATGCAAACGGTTTCTTCATTAGGATAATAAAAGTTAAACTTTCTTGCTTCTGCTATTTCTTTGATGCTTGGGGCATCAATCTTAATCTGAAGTGTATCAAAAAAGAATTCGTTTTTTTGAAGAACACCTAACTTGATTAATTGACTATTTAATCGACTTGTTTTGTGATGGATCTGACTTGCAATGTATTTTAATCCTTTAGGGCCATGATAAACAGCATACATTCCAGCCATCACTGCCAATAAAACTTGGGCGGTACAAATGTTAGAGGTTGCACGATCTCTTTTGATATGCTGTTCTCTTGTCTGCAATGCCATGCGAAGGGCAGGATTTTCATTAAGGTCTTTAGTTTGACCAATAATTCTTCCAGGGATATTCCTTTTGTATTGTGTTTTGGTGGCAAAAAATGCAGCATGTGGTCCTCCATAACCTAAAGGAATACCAAAGCGTTGAGTGGTTCCTACAACAACATCAGCTCCTAAAGATCCTGGACTTTCTAGCAGAACCAAACTCATTAGATCTGCTGCAATTACAGTTGAGATTCCAAGTTCTTGCGCTTTAAGCATCCAATTTTTTAAGTTAGGGAGTACTCCATTTTTTCCGGGATACTGAAAAATAGAACCGTAAAAAGATTCAGAAAAATTAAAGGTATCAGGGTTTCCAAGGACAAGCTCAATTCCTAAGGGTTCCGCTCTTGTTTGAAGTAATGAGAGTGTTTGAGGGAGAATGTTTTCATCTACAAAAAAATGATGTGCATCATTTTGTTTTTGACTTCTTGAACGACTTCCAAAAAGCATGGTCATGGCCTCTGCTGCAGCGGTACTCTCATCTAACAGAGAGGCGTTGGCAAGTTCCATTCCTGTTAGATCGCACACCACCGTTTGAAAATTAAAAAGAGCTTCTAAACGTCCCTGAGCGATTTCTGCTTGATAAGGAGTGTAGGCAGTGTACCAGCCAGGGTTTTCAAGAATATTTCTTTGAATTACAGCTGGGGTAATTGCAGGATGATAACCCAAACCAATAAAATTGGTGAAGTTGGAATTTTTTTCCCCTAAGGCTTGAATGTGCTTTAAAAATTCATGTTCGCTAATCCCACTCTCAAGATCCAGTGGTGCTTCCAGACGAATACTAGCAGGAATGGTTTCTTCCAATAATTCGTCAATTGAACTAGCATTAATTTTGGCAAGCATTTTCTTTTGTTCCTCTTCATTAGGTCCGATATGTCTTTCAACAAACTTATCCGTTCTCATAAGCATCAATTAATTTCCAAAAATAGGATATCTAGATGAAATTTTCATCCTGATTTTTCCATTCCATAAAAAGTTTTTTAAAAATCTAAAACAACTGCATTAAAGTTTCGATATTTACATGTGCAAAAGTTATTAAAAACCTTTTTCGATTTTTACTTAAAATCCAGCATTCACGTAGCTTTATCGGTTGTTGCCCTTGCCAAGATCAGTTTGATAGTAGCAAATTTTAAAACAGAACCTTCTTTGTTAATATTTATTTTTTTAGGAGCACTTTCTGCCTACAATTTTATTAAGTTTTTTCCTTTGATTTCATCTCAAAATTTAGGTACTGAAGATTGGGTTATTGTGTCACTAACTCTGGTCGCAATGATTTCTTGCATGGGGTTATTTTTTACAATGTCCTATTTAGCTGTCGGTTTTGTTTTGTTGGGAGGAATTTTGGTGTTGGGTTATGCCATTCCATTTTATGCTAGTGCAACTAATTGGAGGGGGAAAAAGGGATGGAAACTAAATTTAGTTGTAATGAGTTGGATCTGTCTTACCGTTGGCGTTCCCCTTGCCTATGTTGAGTTATTCGATACAGTTCTTTTTTTAAAATTAGCTGTGTTGCAGGGAATTTACATTTTTGTTGCTGTACTTCCTTTTGAGATTGGTGATTTAAACACAGATGATAAGTGCTTGCAAACCTTACCCCAACGTTTTGGTATTGTAACTGTAAAAAAAATGGGTTCAGTAATTTTAGTTTTAGGCTATTTGATAACTGTGTTTAATTTTGGTATTGCTACTGGGATATCATTGAGTACACTCTGTGTTTTTTTAATTTTAGGATATGGACTTTGGAAAAGTAATGAGAACCAATCGCCTTATTTTGCTCGTTTTTGGATTGAAGCCTTGCCGATATTGTGGTGTCTTTTAATTTATTATTTTTAGCATGTCATTAAACCTTAAAACAATTGCGATAAGATGAAAAAATTAATCCTATTACTGCTTGTTGTTTCTTGTGCTCAAGAACTCCCTGTGGTTGAAACCGTAGAAAAAGAGAGTTTTCAACAGCTTATGAAAAAGGATTATCCTTTGATTGACGTCCGCACTCCCCAAGAATTTTCAGGAGGACACATAAAAAATGCGGTAAATATTGATTTCAATGCCCCTAGTTTTAAGGATCAAATTTCTGAATTAGACAGAGAGCAACCCTTTCTAATTTATTGTGCAGCTGGAGGGCGAAGTGCAAAAGCAGCTTCTTTAATGAATTCAATGGGCTTTAAAAAAGTTTACGAACTCAAGGGAGGGTTTAGGAATTGGTAATAGATCTTCTTAATCCGTTATTTTCTTTTTTAATTGATTTAGCTCTTGATGTTGATGTTTCAAAACCTGAATTAAAAGTGGAATAAATCCAAAGTAATCAATGCTTTTCATAGAATCCGAACCAGTTGTTTGATAAACCAATTCAGGAAAAATTTTTTCAACTTCTTGTGCGAGAAAACCATAATGTGGGATTTGCGGATCATTTTTGTATCTAAATTCTATTGGATTCAACCCTAAGATTTTTTCTTTATTTGATTTTAACGATCTGACATCTGTTTTCAAACGTTGATCTGAGAGCACATTGAAGCCTGGACCTGTCCAATTTCCGCTTGTTGTAGCGGTTCCGTCTTTAAAAATAACTAACGCATTTGTCCTGCTGGCGGTACTGCTTCCAGTCCCATTTCCAACAACAAATAAACGGTCTGAAGGATTCCAGAGATTTGTTCCACCTGATGGGGTGTAAGTGGTATTGAAGCTTCCGATAACAGTCTCAGCTCTGCTGAATGCAATAGTTCCTCTGCCCATAGTGGTGGTGTACCATGCATTGGATTCGGTACTTGATCCAAAGGCTGTTGCGTGGTATCCTGAAGCAATTGTATTTCTTCCCATAGCTACGGAATAAGTACCCCGATTGGCATCATCCCATTGGTTACTTTGTGCCATTCCAACCCTAAAGGCAGCTTTACTTTTGTCGAAAAACATACGTTTATTATCGTCAGTTGTTGAGGGATCATTGTCTAGTTTGGTGCTGCCAAAGACAAAATCATCTACTGCCCAATTCTGTTGTCGGTTTGATGTAATGTTTTGCAAGTTTTGGAAAGGACTTTGTGTCACATTAAATGAAACCGTATGGGTGGCTGTTTTAGAGAAAGAAAGACTTCCACTATTGGTGAAAGTTAGGAAGTTTCCGTTGCTAATGCCTAAATTTAAAGTGGAAGAGTTTACGATGCTTAGGGACATATTTTGTGCATCTGTATTGTCATAAAAAGAAGCTAAATTAACTTGTCCGCCATCTTGAAGTGAAAGTGTAGTACCCGATAACGAAAGCTGTTGTTTGACTGCATTAATTGCGCCCAAGGGAACTTTATGTGGTAATTCTCCATCAGAAGACAGAGAGAGTTCAAGGGTGTTACTCACCAGTTTAAAATGATCTATTTTTTGAGAGGGAGGATTGATCAATAGCGGTGCCAAATCCACACTTCCTCCTCGTTCCAGTTTAAGTTTTGTATTTTGAATACTGAGTTGTTGTTCATCTTTGTCTTCAAAAAGAGAACTCAAATCTACAGCCCCTCCGTTTTCAAGACTAAGTATTGTTCCTTCAAGCCTTAATTGTTGGGCTTGTATTTCGTCAAAAACAGAATCAAGGTTAATACTTCCTCCATTTTCTAATTTTAATGTTGTTCCTTCAAGATAAAGTTGCTGTGCATCTGTATTATCTAACAAAGGGCTTAGATCTACGGAATTTTCTTCTTGTAGCACAAGTGTGTTGTCTTGTAATTTCAATCTAGGAATCTTTGTTTGGAGAGGTATCCATTGTTGTTTTTCCTGGTCGTAAAATTCAAAACTATTGGAGGTTGAGTTAAAAATGAGCAAACCGTTTGGGACATTTTTTTTAAAAGCGCGTTCTCGGTCTTCTAGGGACATTCTGGAAATAAGTATTCCTTGACTATCACTTTCAATTTCAAAAATCGCATGAGGATCAATTTGGAGCGGATGGTCTCCCATTTTAATTTGTGCTTTTAGACAGGGAGTGGAAAAGAAAAAAAGCAGCGTGAAAAGGATTTGGGCAAATGTTTTCATGGGCAGTGTTTTTAATCATAATTAAATTTTTATGAGATTTTAAAACGTAAACTTAGGCTGTGATTTGTTTTATTTAGCGCGGTTGATGTGAAGATTGGAAATTGAAAGAAATAACCCACACCAAAAAAGTCTTGAAGACTGAATTGAAATCCAGTTCCCAAATTTTTTGAAGAGTTCAATCCCACTAAAACTTCACCTATTCTTAACGCCAAAGTTCCTTTGAGTTGAAGGGTCAATTGATCGTAAGCCAAATTGTGTAAACAAGCACTAATTCTCACAGCATAAAGAGGCTGTTCGTCTGAAAGTTGAGTACCTATTTCAGTAAAAAAATGGAGTTGGTCTCTAAGGAAAATGTTAGGTTTATTTCGAATCATAAACGGATCTAAAAGGCGCGGTACAGACCCTTTGATCCAGAAATTATTCTTGACCAATGAAAATCCAACTCCCACGTTAGGCACAAAACCTTTTTGTTGTTGTAAAAGTGGGTCTTTTTGAATTCCATCAACACTTCTTAAATATTGATATTCAGAACTGAAAAAATCACCCATAATTTGAAGACCCAATTGAATCCTTGTTTTTTTATTGATTTGAACGGGAAATGAACTTTGAAGGAGTGTTTGGATGTTTTGCTCGCCAAAACGATTTTGATTTCGGATAATTGCTCCTAAGTTTAGTTTTTTTGATTGGCTAAAAGAGTCAAAAATTACACTTTGCTGTTTTGGGGCATCTTTTATTCCGAGCCATTGACTGTCAATTAGAAAGCTCAAATAGGACACTCCATTCAGCCCTGTATTTGATGGATTCGTCCATTGAGTTTGCCCCTCTAAAAGAAACAGATTGTTTTCTTCTTGCCCCCTAACGATGAAGCATAATAAAAGAATTCCAGAGAGTACGTAAGACTGAATTTTTTTCATGCTAAAAATATTTGATTAAAACCCAACCTTGGAGATCTGGTGCTAGATTGCCGTCCAGATCAATACTGTAAAAATAACTTCCTTGTGGGAGCTTTTCACTGCTCATAATTTTAGTTCCTGACCAGTCATTTTGATATGTTCCAATATGATCATAAACTAAGGTTCCATCAATAGCGTAAATTCGAATCCTGCTTTTTGGCGAAAAGCTGTATCCTTTAATTTTCCAAGTATCGTTGATTCCATCGTTATTAGGGGTAATGACTTCACTTATCGTTTTTTCTGAAAAAGTTGGAGATAAATGGGCTAGGGTAAAGCTGATTCCTTTGTAATTTGATAATTCGAAAGGTTCCAAAAGTAAAGCCCCTCCATATTCCAAACTAATGGATTCTTTTTCAGTAAATGGATTATTGATAAGATGCCCCATAAAAACATCCCAGCCAGTATTGCTTAAAAGCCCATAGTGAAGTTGATTGGGATTTAATTGACCAAACGATAATCGGTCAAGACGGTGCCAATCCCACCAATAGATTTTAATTTTTGCAGTTGTTAGTCCACTTGTTTTCCAACTCCAGTAATGAAACTTTGGAGACTCATAAGCCGTATCCATTAGACTTAATATGTGAGGGGGTCTGTCTTGGTATTGAACCTGAACAAAATCATTATTTTTTAAAAGGTAGAGTGTTATGGGGCTAAAGTTTGTGTTGGACCCCACAGGGAATGTAAATTCTCCTTCGTGATAAATTCTGACTGATCCCGCTACATAGGAAGCTTCCCGAACTTGATGCCACTTGCTTCTGGAGCCAAAGGAAACAACCCCTTCAGTAATGCTTTTCTTTTCTGTGATGATTTTGCCACCGTTAAAGTAGGTATCCTCAAATGCGATATGAAGTTGATTTTCTTCACTTACATAAATGTCTCCAAAAATTGAAAGTTGACCCCAGAGAGAAGGGGACAGTAAAAAGCATTTAAGGAGAACAAAAATGTTGATCTGGGGCTTCATTTTTTAAAAATTGGGACATCAAATTAAAAAAAATGAAGCAAAAATTCAAACCAATCCTGCCCTGCGTAAAAGTGCTGAAGGGTCTGGTTCTTTCCCTCTGAATTTTTTGTAGAGAGTCATCGGGTGTTGGGTTCCTCCTTTAGATAAAATATGCTCTTGAAAAGCTGCTGCTGTTTGAGTATCAAAAACACCATTTTCCAAGAACGATTCAAAGGCATCAGCATCTAAAACTTCTGCCCACTTGTAACTGTAATATCCTGCAGCATAACCACCTTGAAAAATATGTGAAAAAGCGGTGCTCATACAATTCTCTGATGTGTCTTGAGTAAATTGTAGATGAGCGATTTGGTTTAGCTCATGATTTTTAACATCCTTAATCTTATGTGCATTTTGATTGTGAAAAGATAAGTCTAAATAACCAAAGCTCAACTGTCTGAGCGTTTGAAGTCCCTGCTGGAAGTAGGCTGCTTTTTTGATTTTACGGATCATCTCAGAGGGGATCACTTCATCAGTTTTGTAATGTCTTGCAAATAATTCTAAGGCCTCAGGTTGGTAGCACCAATTCTCCATGATTTGAGAAGGGAGCTCAACAAAATCCCAAAATACACTAGTTCCACTCAAAGAACTGTATGTGGTATCGGCTAACATGCCGTGAAGAGCATGACCAAATTCATGAAAGAGGGTGGTAACTTCTTGAAATGTTAAAAGAGAGGGTTGAGTTTTTGTGGGTTTTGAAAAATTACAAACGATAGATACATGAGGTCGTTGTTCTTTGTTTTGAGAGCGATAACTGGTCATCCATGCACCATTGCGTTTTCCGGATCGCGGGAAAAAGTCAGTGTAAAGTAGTGCGTGAAATTCATTGTTTTTGTGCACTTCAAAAACCTTGACATCGGGATGGTAAACATCAATTTTAGTGTTTTCATGAAATTGAATTCCGTACAGTTTGTAAACAATTTCAAACAGCCCTTTAAGAACTTTTTCAAGAGGAAAATAGGGTTTGAGTTGCTGTTCGTCTAAATTCAGTGTGGCTTGTTTCAGTTTTTCTGAAACAAAGGCGGTGTCCCATTTTTCTAAACAATTCAGATTTAGGTTTTCAGCTGCAAAAGTTTTCATGGCTTCCCATTCCTTTTCTGCAGCAGGTTTTGCCTTTTCTGTCAGTTGGTTCAAAAAGTTTTGAACGTTTTCTTCAGATTGAGCCATACGTTCTTCTAGCACAAAAGCGGCGTGAGAATCATAGCCCAGTAAAGCGGCACGATTTTTTCGCAATTGTACAATTTTTAATACCGTCTCATTGTTATTTTGAGGATTGTCTTGAAAACCTCGTCGTCCAAAAGCGTTACTCATTTTTTCTCGTAAAGATCTATTCTCAGCATACGTCATAAAAGGGACGTAACTCGGATAATCTAATGTAAAAACCCATCCCTTTTTTTCTCTGGATCGCGCTTCTTCAGCAGCCATTTCAATAATTGAAGGGGGTAATCCCTTGAGATCTTCTTCTTTTTTAATTTGAAGTAAAAACGACTGGGTATCTGCCAACACATGTTCTCCAAAAGTTAAGCTAAGTTGGGAAAGTTCGGTGTCAATTTCACGAAGTTTTTCCTTGGATTCAGTAGCGAGATTGGCTCCGTTTCGGACAAAACTTTTGTATTCTTTCTCTAAGAGCGTTCTCTGTTCTTCGGTGAGCTTTTCTCGGTCTTCATTTTGGTAAACCGTTTGAATTCGATTAAATAGCTTTTGATTTAGTCGAATGTCATTTTGGAATTGAGTCAGTAAGGGCGACGCTTGCTGTGCTGTTTGTTGGAGTTCATCACTGGTTTCGGCACTGTTTAGATTGAAAAGCAGCGAAGTATTTCGTCCGATTAGTTTTCCACAGCTTTCTAGAGTTTCAATAGTGTTTTCAAACGTTGCAGCTTCCTTGTTTTCTGTGATCGTTTCTATTTCCTTAAGCGCAATTGCTATGGACTCCTTAATCGCAGGAATAAAGTGTTCAATTTTGATTGTGCTGAATGGAGCTGACTCAAAGGGAGTTTCGAACTCCTTTAAAAGGGGGTTGTTCAATGGGTTTATTTTTTGATGTTTCTACTACTGTCCAAGACTTTTTGCTTGAGACTTTCTTTAAACTGAACGACTTTATTGAGTATTTCTGAATCTTGACTACCTAAAATTTGAGCAGCTAGAATACCGGCATTTTTTGCTCCGTTCAAAGCAACCGTAGCTACAGGTACGCCTCCTGGCATCTGTAAAATGGACAAAACAGAATCCCAACCGTCAATAGAATTACTGGACTTGATAGGGACGCCAATAACGGGTAAGGGGGTTAATGAGGCAATCATGCCGGGTAAATGTGCAGCACCTCCGGCACCCGCAATGATAACTTTAATTCCTCTTTGATGTGCATGAGTTCCATACTCAGTCATTTTATCTGGAGTTCGGTGTGCTGATACAATATCTACTTCAATCTCAATTTTAAATTCTTTTAAAATTGAGATTGCTGCTTCCATAACGGGGAGGTCGGACTGACTTCCCATAATAATTCCAACTTGTGCCATATTATTTTGAGATTACTTCAATAGTTTCTTTTACCTGTTCTGCGATTTGTCGTGCGGTCTCCAAATCTTTATTTACAATAGTGATGTGACCCATTTTTCGGAATGGTCGAGTTTCTTTTTTTCCGTAGATATGTGGGCATACTCCTTCAATAGCTAAAATATGTTCCATGTTTTTGTAATGAACTGGACCCTTGTGGTTTGGTGCCCCAACTAAATTAACCATAACACCTGATACTTTGTTTTCCGGGCTCCCTAAAGGAAGATCTAAAAGGGCCCTTATGTGTTGTTCAAACTGAGAAGTGTAAGAAGCCTCTATGGAATAATGTCCGCTATTGTGTGGTCTTGGAGCAACTTCGTTGACCCAAATTTCACCTTCTTTGGTTAAAAATAATTCTACTGCCAGGAGCCCAACATGTTGGTATGCTTGTGAGACTTTACGAGCAACCTCTTGAGCTTTTTTTTCAACAGTTTTTGAAATTCGCGCAGGACTTAAAACATATTCTACCTGATTGGCTGTAGGGTGAAACTCCATTTCAACACTTGGGTAGTTTACGGTTTCACCGCTAACACTTCTACACACAATAACACCAATTTCTTTTTCGATGTTTACCAGATCCTCAGCCATGCAAGGACCCTCATTTACGGTTTCTAAGTCTTGATTAGAACGAATGATTTTGACACCGTAACCATCATATCCCATAGATTCAGATTTCCAAACAAAAGGAAAAGAAACCCAGCCTCTTGCTACAGCATCTTTAAGTGCTTCTATGGATTTAAATAGTTGAAAGGGTGCTGTTGGGATATTGTTTTTTTTGTAAAATTCTTTTTGGAGGCATTTATTCTGTATGGTTTGAATAACATTGGCTTGAGGATAAACCCGAACCCCTTGTTCTTCCAAATGAGCTAGTGCACTGGCATTAACATTTTCGATTTCTATGGTAAGGATGTCCACGTTTTTACCAAAATCTACAACGGTTTGATAGTCCATCAAATCTCCTTGAACAAATGTATTGCAACCAATTCGTGCCGGAGCTTGAGCATTAGAATCCAGAATATGAGTTTGTATGTCCCACTGACGCGTTGTGTTGAGCAGCATTTTACCTAACTGCCCTCCTCCCAAAATTCCAATTGTTCTTATTGTGGAGAAATATCCCATTCTATTCTTTTGGCAAAAATAGGCATAAGTTTTTTGGAATGGAAAAAAGCCGTCTAAAATGGGTATCTTTGCACAAATATTTTTTCATGATCAATCTTGTTTTATTTGGAAAACCAGGAGCTGGAAAAGGAACTCAGGCTTCTTTTTTAAAAGAGCAATACGATTTAGTTCACATTTCCACAGGGGATCTTTTTCGATACAATATTAAAAACCAAACCTCTTTGGGGTTACTCGCAAAATCTTACATGGATCAAGGAGACTTGGTGCCAGATCAGGTTACTATTGATATGTTGGAATCTGAGGTAGATCAAAATCCAGAAGCTAAAGGATTTATCTTCGATGGTTTTCCCAGAACAGAGGCTCAGGCTGGTGCTTTAGATGCTTTTCTGGCTAAAAAACAAATGAAAATTTCTGCAACAATTGCTCTAGAGGCCGAAGACGATATTTTGGTAGAAAGACTTTTGGAACGTGGAAAAAGTAGTGGACGTTCTGACGATCAAGACGAAAGTAAAATTCGAAATCGCTTTGAAGAATACAATCAAAAAACCGCTCCGTTAAGAGATTATTACACCAAACAAAATAAATTCCATAGCGTCAACGGCATTGGAACCATAGAAGAGATTACCCAACGGTTAACTCAACTAATCAACAGCTTGTAGTCTTATGACAGAAGGAAATTTTGTCGATTATGTTAAGTTACAAATAAGCTCTGGTAAAGGAGGAAAAGGCTCTATTCATTTGCATCGTGAGAAGTACATTACTAAAGGAGGCCCTGACGGTGGGGATGGAGGAAGAGGAGGCCATGTAATTATTAGGGCAAATGAGCAACTGTGGACCCTCTATCCTTTCAAATTTAAAAGACATTTCATAGCAGGACACGGTGGTGACGGTAGCAAAAGTAGGAGTAGCGGGGCTCAAGGTGAGGATATTTACATAGATGTACCCGTAGGTACGGTGGTTCGAAGTACACAAAGTAAGGATGTGATTTTTGAAATCACAGAAGCTGGTCAGGAGAAAATTATCGCAGAGGGAGGTCTGGGAGGTCGTGGAAATTGGCATTTCAAGTCGCCAACACGTCAAACACCACGTTATGCGCAGCCCGGTAGAGAAGGAATCACTTTGGACATAACATTAGAATTAAAAGTCTTAGCAGATGTTGGTTTGGTCGGATTTCCCAATGCAGGGAAATCTACTTTGCTTTCAGTTCTTACAGCCGCCAAACCCAAAATTGCAGACTATGAGTTTACAACACTTAAACCCAACCTAGGGATCGTTGACTACCGAGACTACAAGTCTTTTGTTATGGCAGACATTCCTGGCATTATTGAAGGAGCTGCAGAAGGAAAGGGATTGGGGCATTATTTTCTTAGACATATTGAACGAAATTCAATTTTGCTTTATTTGATCCCTGCAGATACTCCTGATGTAAAAAAAGCATTTGATATTTTACAAAAAGAGTTGGTTAAATACAATCCTGAATTGCTGGATAAAAGCTTTACAGTGGTTCTTTCGAAAGCGGATTTATTAGACGAAGAACTGCTTGAGGAATACACCAAAGAAATGAAGGATACCTTCCAAGACATACCGCACCTGATTATTTCTAGTGCTACTCAATTTCAACTTACAGAGTTAAAGGACCTACTCTGGAAACAGCTCAATCCCTAAACCATGATGCAGTTGCATTTTATCGCAATTGGAGGAAGTGCCATGCACAGTTTGGCATTGGAAATGATGCAATTGGGACATAGGGTAACCGGAAGTGACGATGCAATTTATGAGCCTTCGAAATCGAAACTTTTAAAAGCAGGATTATTGCCCGAAACTTTTGGTTGGTTTCCCGAAAAAATTTCTAAAACTATTGATGTTGTTGTTTTAGGAATGCATGCTAAAGAAGACAATCCCGAACTGTTAAAAGCTCAAGAATTGGATTTAAAAATTCAATCGTATCCAGAGTTTTTAGCTTCGTTGACCAAGAATAAAACAAGAGTAGTGATTGCTGGGAGTCATGGAAAGACTACCATTACTTCCATGATTTTACACGCATTGAATTATCATGAGATTGAAGCTGATTACATGGTAGGGGCACCCGTTTCAGAAAACTCAAAAACGCTTTCCTTATCAGAAACCCCTGATTTTGTCCTTCTAGAAGGCGACGAATATTTATCATCTGCAATAGATCTCCGACCAAAGTTTTTGTGGTATTCGCCTGAAATTGCACTAATTAGTGGAATTGCATGGGATCATATTAATGTATTTCCCACTTTTGAAAATTATGTAGCTCAATTTGAAGCATTTATTAATTCCATTGAGGCAGGGGGTGTTTTGGTATTCAATGAGGATGACGAGGTGCTTAAAAAACTTGTCGAATCCAATACACATCCAATCAAAAAAATCGGATATCGAACACCTACACATTTTACAAAAGAGGGGACTACGTATTTAGAAACTGAAGAAGGAAGTCTTCCGTTAATGATTTTCGGTAAACACAATCTTTTAAATTTAGCAGGGGCACAGTGGATAGCTCAACTGATGGGTTTAGACAGTTCTGATTTTTATGAAGCGATGCCCTCTTTTAAGGGCGCTTCAAAACGATTGGAGCTTCTTGCAAAAGGAGAAAATAGTTTTCTGTTTAAAGATTTTGCCCATGCTCCAAGTAAAGTAAAAGCCACATGTCTAGCGGTTAAAGATCAGTTTTCTTCTAAAAAAATAACGATTTGTTTAGAATTACACACTTACAGTAGCCTTGATCCAGAATTCATAAACCAATATGCTCAAACCTTGGAAGCTGCAGATGAGGTTTTGGTTTTTTATGATCCTGAAGCACTCAAAATTAAAAATAGAAGCGCCATTCCACCAGAATCGATTCAAGAAGCTTTTGTACACAGCACCCTCAATGTTTTCACTCATGCGGCCAAATTAAATACAGTTTTGTTGGAAAGAACTTATTCGGATGAGGTTTTAGTCATGATGAGTTCAGGGAATTTTGGAGGAATAGACTGGAAGGCACTTCAAGAGCAATTCCGATAAACATTTTTATTTTTTGGTTAAAATTTTTATTTTGTAATTCATAGAACACCCTATGAGCAAGTTACCCCAAAAAATAACGATCAAAGATTGGGATCCCTCGGATCGACCCAGAGAAAAATTACAGCATCACGGAGCATCATGCCTTAGCAATGCAGAGCTTTTTGCAGTTTTGATTGGGAGTGGTAGTTTTAAAGAAAGTGCTGTAGATTTAATGAAACGGGTTTTGCAAAGTGTAGATCATGATTTACATAAATTACAACAACTATCCCTAGAGCATTTGGTCCAGTTTAATGGCATAGGTATCGCAAAGGCAGTAAAAATAAAAACCGCCCTAGAACTTAGTAAACGATTGGTTCAGAAAACACAAAATAAAGTTCCTGTATTGAACCACAGTAAGGTAGCTTTTGAAAACATTCGATACGAACTTGCTGCTCTAGGGCATGAAGAGTTTTGGGTAATGTATCTCAATCAATCTTCCAAATTAATAGAAAAATTTCGTCTCAGTCAAGGAGGGATTACCCGAACTGTTGTGGACATTCGTTTGGCATTAAAACGCGCTTTTGAAGTGGGAGCCACCTCCCTTATTTTGGTTCACAATCACCCCTCAGGAAATTTAACCCCCAGTAAGCATGACAAAGAGCTTACTCAAAAGTTCAAACGTGCAGCTAAATATGTAGATCTATCTGTTCTCGATCATTTAATTGTATCAGAAAAAGGCTACTTTAGCTTTGCTGACGAAGAGATTATTTAAATGTTATTGGTTTTTACTCATAAAATTACACCTAGAGTAACCTATGTTTTTAAACATATTTTTGAAAACATGTTGGAACTTCAAGTGAAAGTTACCTCTTCAGTAGAAGCTTTGGTAGCTCATTCAGGACCTAAAATGAGTTACACCACAAAACCCTTGGGCGATGAGTTTTTTGTTGCATCACATCCGCTTCTTTTTGAGAGAGGAATAACTTCTCATGATATTAATATTGACGATTGGGAGGGGGTACCTGCGTTTTTTAAGACAGGAGAAAACAACCCCATTCCGTTTGATGTTTTTGCTGCCAGTTTTTTTCTTCTTTCCCGGTACGAAGAATTTTTACCTCAAATTAAATCACCCAATGGACATTTTGATCCTATGCAAAGTTTAGCTTTTCAGGAGGGATTTTTAGAGCTCCCTTTAGTAGATCATTGGATTTTCAAAATGCACGGTATCCTTACTGAAGTTTTTCCAGAAATTAAACCATTATCAAAAGGTAAACCCCAAAAAGAAATCCTCATTGATGTGCCTCTAGTATTTCAATACCGCCATCGATCCCTGTTGGTTACATTAGAACTTTTTCTAAAATCTTTGTGGGATTTTAATTTTTTGAAAATTTTTGATCAAGTAACCGCATTAACTAGGCTTAGATCCGATCCTTTTGACAGTTTTTCTTTTTGGAATACTTGGTTTGAAAATTCAAGTACAAAACCCAAAGCATTTTTTCTCTATGCAAAAAGTTCTGCCTATGAATCTACAATATCAACTTTCAATAGAAGATTACAGCAACGCATTAAAAAAATGGGAGATGATTATTCTTTGGGCTTACTGCTTTCCGTTCATTCACAATTAAAATCGGATCCTGAACTGAGTAAAGAAAAAAAAGATTTTCAAGACCTTACTCATAGGCAAGTTAAGATGAGTAGAATACCTATCAGTTACAGGCAGCTTTCTAAAGTGTACACTGATTTGGTCGATTACGAATTTTCAAATGATTACAGTATGGGTTATTCTGACCGTATTGGGTTTCGAGCCAGTACAGCAACTCCCTTTTATTTTTATGATCTTACCAATGAATTTCAGTTGCCTCTGAAAGTTCATCCTGTTTTTGCAACTGAAACTGCGATTCGAAAAGGAAAAAAAATAAAAGCGTTTGATGAATTGAACCTTATTTATGAAAAGTTACCCCTACCTTGTGCTCGTTTAACGCTAGCAATTGGGAATGGTTTTTTACATCCAAAAAAACAATATCAACCCTTGCAAAAAGCATTCAAAGAATATGTTAAGTGATCGGTTTACAAACAGAATTAACTGATATTTTTTTCGACTTAGATCATACCCTTTGGGATTTCGAAAAAAATTCATATCTCACATTTAAGAAAATTTTTAGTGCGATAGAATTGCCCGTAGATTTAGAGGATTTTATTTCCTTTTACAATCCGATAAATCATGCATACTGGAAGCAATACAGAGAAAATCGCATTACCCAGCAGGAACTTCGTTTTAACAGATTGTCTGATACATTCACCAAAATAAAGCATCGAGCAACTGCAGATGAAGTCAATCAAATTTCAGAGGCTTACATTGCGAATTTAAGCAGTTTTCCTCACTTGTTTGAGGGAGCAATTCCTTTGTTGGATAAATTAAAATCAAAATACAAACTCCACATTATCACCAACGGATTTGAACAGGTCCAACATTTTAAAATTAAAAATTCAGGCTTAGGTTCATATTTTGATTTTGTTTTTACTGCAGAACAGGTGGGATTTAAAAAGCCGCATCCTCAAATTTTTATTGAGGCATTAAATAAAACTCAAGCCCTTCCTGAAAAATCATTGATGATTGGAGATAGTTTGGAGGCAGATATTTTGGGTGCGCTAGCGCAAGGGATGCATGCCATTCACTTTAATTCTCACCAAGAAGAAAGACACGATAATTGTCTTATCGTAAATTCTTTAGAGGAGTTGAGTACCTTTTTTTAAGTCTGTTGATTTGTCAAATGTGAATACCAAGATTTATCGTTATTTTTGACTATGGATTTAGAAGGAGCACAAAAAAAAGTTGATCAATGGATCCAGACTCATGGAGTCCGCTACTTTGATGAATTAACGAATATGGCACAGCTTACAGAAGAAGTAGGTGAAGTAGCTAGGATAATAGCACGTCGGTATGGAGAACAATCCGAAAAAGAATCGGATAAAGATAAAGACTTAGGTGAGGAATTGGCAGATGTTATTTTTGTTGCTATTTGTTTGGCAAACCAAACAGGGGTTGACCTTCAAAAAGCTTTTGAGAAAAAATTAAAGAAAAAATCTGAGCGTGATCATGAGCGGCATCAGAACAACCCAAAATTAAAGAATTAGATGATTTTATCGCTTTCGCATCCAACAGCGGAATGTAATGGAAAGTTACATATTACAGGTTCAAAAAGTGAAACCAACAGGCTACTGCTGCTCCAGGCTCTATTTCCAGGTTTCAGTATTCAAAATGCTTCTCAATCTGATGATAGTGACGTGATGCAGGCTGCATTAAAGTCTAATATTGAGTTGGTAGATGTACATCATGCAGGTACTGCCATGCGTTTTTTAACAGCATATTTTTCTCATTTAGAAGGGCGAGAGGTAGTGCTAACCGGTTCGCAAAGAATGCAAGATCGTCCCATTAAAGTTTTAGTAGAGGCGCTTCAGATGATTGGTGCTGAAATAGATTACGAAAAAAAAGAGGGCTATCCCCCCCTTAGAATACGAGGAAAAAAATTAACAGGTGGAGCGGTATCCCTCCCAGCAAATATCAGCAGCCAGTACATTTCAGCTCTTTTGCTCATAGGACCTGTACTTGAAAATGGAATCCAATTAAACTTAGTGGGGAAAATAACCTCAGTTCCTTACATAAAAATGACCTTATCTCTTTTGGAGAATTTAGGTGTACAAACTGAGTTTAATGGTCAAACCATCAGGGTGTCTCCTCATGAAAATACAAATACAAAGACTCAAATTGTTGAATCGGATTGGAGTTCAGCTTCCTACTTCTTTAGCATCGTAGCACTGTCTGAAAAGGCAGAAATTCATTTGACAAATTACAAGGAAAATAGCCTCCAAGGAGATCGAGTATTAAGAGAAATTTACAATGAATTGGGAGTTTTTTCTTCAATAGAGAATCAAAATCTGATATTAAAAAAAGAGGATGTTGACTTGCCTGAAGTCTTGTATTGGGACTTGTCTAAGGCACCCGATATTGCTCAGACAATTGCAGTATCCTGTTACGGTCTAGGGATCGGTTGTAAGTTGGAGGGGCTTCATACTTTAAAAATAAAAGAAACAGATCGACTGCAAGCTCTGTACAACGAATTAACCAAATTAGGTGCCAAGGTTAAAGTTACCAACGACAGTCTAGAATTAGCGCCCGAGTCTAATTTTGTATCGGGTTGTCAAATTCCTACTTACAATGATCACCGCATGGCGATGGCTTTTGCTCCGCTTTCGCTAAAGATCCCACTAACCATAGAGGATGCGGAGGTTGTGTCAAAATCCTATCCAAGCTTTTGGGAAGATCTTGAACAGATTAGTTTTGAGATTAATCGCAGATAAATAGCGATTTACTTGACAAGGCCTATGTTGAGATGGTATATTTGCCGCTTAAAATTATTAAATGAAATTATCTCAATTCCAATTCGAACTCCCCAAAGCTCTTTTAGCACAACGACCCGCAAACGATAGAGATGAATCCAGACTCATGGTACTTCATCGAAAAGAAGAGAAAATTGAGCATTATGCTTTTAAAGATGTGATTAATTTTTTTGATGAAGGAGATGTAATGGTGCTTAACAACACTAAAGTTTTTCCTGCACGTCTTTTTGGAAATAAAGAAAAAACAGGAGCAAGGATTGAAGTCTTTTTGCTAAGAGAGTTGAACCAAGAGCAACGTCTTTGGGATGTATTGGTTGATCCTGCTCGTAAAATAAGAATTGGGAATAAACTTTATTTTGGAGAAGATGAAAGTTTGGTTGCTGAGGTAATCGATAATACAACTTCCAGAGGAAGAACATTGAGGTTTTTGTTTGATGGGAGTTATGCGGAATTCAGAACAAAACTCAAAGAGCTTGGTCAAACGCCACTCCCTAAATACATAAAACGTCCTACTGACGAAGAAGATCGCGAGCGATACCAAACTATTTATGCTAAGCATGAAGGAGCTGTAGCTGCTCCTACAGCTGGATTGCATTTCTCAAAGCATTTATTAAAACGAATGGAAATAAAAGGAATTGATTTGGCTGAGTTGACTCTTCATGTCGGATTAGGAACTTTTAGTCCCGTAGAGGTTGAAGACCTGTCCAAACACAAAATGGATTCCGAAGAATTAATCATCGATGCTTTAGCTGCCTCAAAAGTAAATAAGGCCATTGACGAACGCCGAAAGATTTGTGCAGTAGGAACTACTGTAATGCGTGGTTTGGAAAGTTCCGTATCTTCTGCTGGTATGCTCAATGAATACAGAGGATGGACTCACAAATTTATTTTTCCACCCTACGATTTTTCAATTGCGAACAGTATGATCACAAATTTTCATACACCAAAATCTACACTATTGATGATGGTTTCAGCATTCGCTGATCCTGATTTTATAAAACATGCATACAGTGTAGCCATCAAAGAGAAGTACAATTTCTACTCTTATGGTGATGCCATGCTTATTTTGTAACCCATAAAAACCGCTTTATTGCGGTTTTTTTATTTTCATCTGTTTGGAAAATAGTAAGAAAGACATACGATCACTAAGTAAAGATGAGATCATTCAATTCTTTGATTCTCATGGAATTCCCTCTTTTAGGGGAAAACAAGTTTATCAATGGTTGTGGCAAAAGGGGGTTCATGATTTTGATGCCATGACCAATTTAGCATTAGTACATCGAGAACTATTGAAAGCTCATTTTGAGATCAATCATATCAAAATTGATGTTCAACAAAAAAGCAAGGATGGCACGGTTAAAAATGCAGTAAAACTTTACGATCAATTGGTAGTTGAGTCGGTTCTTATCCCAACCGCAACCCGCAGTACAGCTTGTGTTTCTTCTCAGGTTGGATGCAGTCTTGATTGTACTTTTTGTGCAACAGCTTCCATGAAAAGAATGCGAAACCTCAATCCAGATGAAATTTACGATCAAGTAGTCACGATCAATCAGCAAAGCTTAAACTACTATCAGCGTCCTTTGTCCAATATCGTATTTATGGGTATGGGTGAACCCTTGATGAATTACAAAAACGTTTTGGCATCAATTGAAAAAATAACCGATCCAGAAGGGTTAGGGATGTCACCAAAAAGAATAACCGTTTCAACCTCAGGAATTCCAAAGATGATCAGAAAAATGGCTGATGACGGAGTAAAATTTGCTTTGGCAGTTTCTCTTCACAGTGCTCGCCAAGAAATTCGCGAACAAATTATGCCTTTTGCAACCAAATTTCCCTTGGATGAATTACTCGATGCATTAAAACATTGGTATGACTGTACCAAAAAGCGAATCACATTTGAATACGTTGTTTGGGAAGGTGTAAACGATACAAGAGAGGACATTCAAGCTTTGGTTAAGTATTGTTTACAGGTTCCTTCTAAGGTGAATTTGATACAGTACAACCCCATAGATGGAAACTCGATGAAACAAGCCCAAACAAAAACTGTAGATGCATACATTAAAACACTGACGGATTCTAGAATCCAAGTAACTTACCGCCGATCCAGAGGAGAAGACATTGATGCGGCTTGTGGTCAGTTGGCAAATAAATAATCCCCAAATCCAAAACTCAATTAATGAAGTAAGTCATTCTAGAATTGATATCTTTACCAGCCTATGAAAGTTGTTGAGCAAATCAAGAAACCGATTTACAATGAGATGGAACTTTTTGAAGAAAAGTTCACCGAGTCCATGTCGTCCCAAGTTGCCTTACTCAACAGGATTACTCATTTTATCGTTAATCGAAAGGGAAAACAAATGCGGCCGATGTTTGTTTTTTTGGTAGCCAAGCTTTTAGGGAAAGGAAACGTTAATGAGCGGACTTACAGAGGTGCATCTGTGATTGAATTGATTCACACTGCCACACTGGTTCATGACGATGTTGTTGATGACAGTAACAAGAGAAGAGGTTTTTTTTCTATTAATGCACTATGGAAAAATAAAATTGCTGTTTTAGTAGGAGACTATTTACTTTCAAAAGGCTTATTGCTTTCTATTGAAAACGAAGATTTTGATTTGTTAAAAATAATTTCGATTGCTGTTAGGGAAATGAGCCAAGGAGAATTACTTCAGATTGAGAAGGCGCGAGATTTGAATATTACAGAGGAAATTTATTATGAAATCATTCGTCAGAAAACGGCAACTCTTTTAGCGGCTTGCTGTGCTCTGGGGGCGCAATCTGTTGATGCGTCTGAAGAAGAAGTCAAAAAAATGCATCGGTTCGGAGAACTTTTAGGAATGGCATTTCAAATAAAAGATGATTTATTTGACTATGGGGAGTACAAAATTGGAAAACCTATTGGAATTGATATTAAAGAAAAAAAAATGACCCTCCCTCTTATTTTTACCCTCAATACGGTTGATCCTAAAGAGAAAAGAGAGATTATCAATACAGTTAAAAATCACAATAAAGACAAAGCCAAAGTAAGGGCTTTGATTACTCTGGTCAAAGAAAAAGGAGGGCTTGATTTTGCAATAAAAAAAATGAAAGAATATAAAAAAGAAGCAATGAAGCTTCTGGTTGAATTTCCAAAAAACGAATACCGAGATGCCCTAGAACTGATGTTGAATTACGTTACGGAGCGGAAGATTTAAATCCTTCGATTTTGAATCAATTTTCTTCAAGAATGCATAAATTTATACAAAACACTTTTTTTTGATTTCAAGAAGCACCATAGATCAAGTGTATGAAACTGCTCGTGTTGAGGAGGTAATCGGTGATTTTGTAGTTTTAAAAAAATCAGGATCTAATTTTAAAGGTCTGAGTCCCTTTTCACAGGAACGAACCCCTAGTTTTATGGTGTCTCCTGTCAAACAAATTTGGAAAGATTTTAGTAGTGGCAAAGGGGGTAACGTAGTTGCATTTCTAATGGAACACGAGCATTTTTCTTATCCGGAGGCAATTCGTTTTTTGGCTAAACGATACAACATAGAAATAGAAGAAACGGAACAAACTCAAGAGGAAAAAGAAAAAGCGAATGCTAAGGAAAGTCTTTATTTAGTAAGTCAGTTTGCTCAAGAGTCTTTTGAAAAAGACCTGTGGGAGTTTTCTGAAGGTATGGCCATAGGGCTTTCCTATTTTAGAGAGCGAGGATTTACAGATGAGACCATTCGTTTTTTTGGATTAGGATATGCTGCAGAAAAAAGAGATCATTTTTATCAAAAGGCAACCCAGGCAGGATATTCTGAAGAATTTTTGGTGGGTACGGGATTGGTAATAAAAAATGAAAGAGGTGCAGTAGATCGCTTTAGAGGGCGCGTTATTTTTCCCATACGTAGCATGGCGGGCAGAGTTCAGGGCTTTGGGGGACGAATACTTTCAGCTACAGCAAAAACTGCAAAATACCTCAATTCTCCTGAGAGTGAGATCTATCATAAAAGTCAGGTTTTGTATGGTATCTATGAATCAAAGAAAGCCATTGCAAGAGAAGACGTCTGTTACTTAGTTGAAGGCTACACGGATGTGATTCAACTTTTTCAAAAAGGGATTGAAAATGTGGTTTCTTCTTCAGGAACGGCACTGACTTCTGAACAAATTAGACTAATTCGTAGGCTCACATCAAATGTTGTTGTGTTGTTTGATGGAGATGCGGCAGGACTTAGGGCTGCAATTAGAGGGATTGACCTAATTTTAGAGCAGGGAATGAATGTCAAAATCTGTAGTTTTCAAGAGGGAGAAGATCCAGACAGTTTTGCAAAGTCCCACACAGAACAAGAGATCAACTCTTATTTAAAAAGTGAGGCTAAAGATTTTATTGAGTTTAAAACAGACCTTCTGCTGAAGGAAGCCAATCATGATCCTGTAAAGAAAGCGGCTACGGTAAGAGAGATTGTTCAGAGTATTTCTAAAATTCCAGATCCTATTCAGCAAGAGATTTACATCAAACAGTGTGCAACCTCTATGGAGGTTTCAGAAGCAGTTCTTTTTAATGCCCTTGCCCAAGAGCAAAATAAAAAACAAAAACCTGTTCGTAAAATAGCCAATGTAAGCTCGGAAAAGGGAGAACTCATTCATAAAGCTCCTGAACAACAAGTTAGTTCAAATCCGTTGTTGTATTTGGAAAAACAAATTGTGAGTATTCTTATTCAATATGGGAACCACGAAGCTTCTTTTGAAGAAATTATTGTGAGTTCTGATGCGGATGGAAATCTGATAGAAGAGTCGAAAACTATTCATAGTAAAGTGTATGAAAAAGTTTTTTTAGATCTACAGCAAGATGAGGTGGAGTTTATTCAGCCTGAATTTCGCTTGCTTTATGATCAGCTTATTCATTCCTATCAGATGGAAGGGGATCTAAAGCTCGATAAAATTATTCAGCAAGACGATTCTAGTTTGGGTAAAATCATATCAGATATTTTGTTAGTTGAGGAGATTCATCAACTTCATGATTGGGAAAAGAAAAATATTTTTGTCAAGCAACGTGAAAGTGTGGTAGGGCAATTGGTAAGTGAAACTATTTTAACTTTTAGGAGGTATCTAATTGATGAAAAAATTCAGAGTTTATTGCAAGAATCCAAAAACTCAGAGGCTACTGAAAATTCTTCAGAATTTTTAGAAGATGTGATGCAATATCAAGGGTTAAAAAAATTACTTTCAAAAAAATTAAATCGGGTCCTTTAGATCAAATCAAAATTTCGAGCTTGCTGAAATAAATCGACTGGATTTTTTACTTCCAATTTTTTCATGAGTCTAGTTTTGTAGGTGTTGACCGTTTTTTGATTGATTTCTAAATTTGAAGCGATTTCAATATTTCTTTTTCCCTCGACAAGTAATTTGAGAACTTCAATTTCTCTTGGCGAGAGGGTTTCATAAGCATTTCTTGGTCTTGAAAGGTCTATGTTATTGTTGATTTCATGAGCAAAATTGGTTGTGATATGATAACCGCTATGAACAACTTTTTCAATGGCTTCCATCAAAACTTTTCTGTTAGCTTCTTTTGAAAGGTATCCTGAAGCTCCTGCTTTGAGTAAGGAAATGCCATAGATTGATTGTGGCAAAGAGGTGTAAATTATGATGGAAATATTGGGATACGCCTTTTTTATTTTTTTGATAACTTGAATGGCGTTGTCACCAGCTAATTCCATTTCTAGAATAAGGGCATCTATGCTGTGCTCTTCTAGGTAGGGATACAGTTCACATGTCTTAGAAAATGTTCCAACGACTGTAATGTGCTCTGTTTTTCTGAAGAAGCTTTTGAAACCTTTGTGTACAACAGGATGCGGATCTAAAAGTGCAATTTTTATCATAAGATGTAAGATTTGGATAACATCTTTTACAAGATAGTTAATTTCAAATAAAATCGAATGGAATTTTACAAACAGGTATGGGTTGCATCTTGTGTTGGTTGTTATTGAAATGACTTATGAAAATTTCGTAAACTTCTTTTTGACGTTCGTTAAATTCATTTTGAGGGATTTTTTTTTCGTGTGCTTCCATAGCCCATTCCAATTCTGGATATGAGGCACCGAGCTGATCTTCATCCGTTCTATGATCACCCCAAAGTCCGTCTGTAGGGGGAGCATTCTGAATATCAGAGTTAATGTTTAAGTGAGCGGCAAGTCCAAAAACTTGTGTTTTGGTAAGATCAGCGATAGGACTTAAGTCCACACCACCATCTCCATACTTTGTGTAAAATCCTACCCCAAAATCTTCAACTTTATTACCCGTGCCACAAACCAAGTAGCGGTTTAATGCGGCAAAATAGTACAAACTAGTCATACGGAGTCTTGCACGAGTGTTGGCAAGGCTCAGTTCATGAGCTTCTTTATTTTCAGACTGTGGTAAAATACCGCAAAAAGAATCGAAAACGGAGTCAAGCGTAAGTTTTAAGGAGCTAACATTCGGATAATTTTGTTTTAACCATTCAATATGCTGAGCAGATCTTGAAAGCTGATCATCTCCCTGTTTAATAGGCATTTCTATGCACAGTACTGGCTTTGCTGTGATGGCACAAAGGGTTGAAGTCAGAGCTGAGTCAATACCTCCTGAGATGCCAACAACAAAACCCTCCATTTTTGCATCTTCAAGGTAATTGGCAAGCCATTGCGTTATGTGATTGACTACTTTTTCAGGTGATTTCATTCTCAAGTCGTTTTAAGCTAGTAAATTTGTTCAAAATTAAAGTATTTGAAAGGAAAGTGGAAGACCAAATGAAAAGACTCCAATTATTTTTTAATTATCTGCAACAAAATTTGATTTTTATTGTCATTTTTTTCTTTTTTTTCGCTTGTAAGCAGGGTATGCAAAATGAAATGGAAATTGAATCGATGCCGATTGAAATTGAGTTTGACCGTTTTGACCTGAAATTCTACAATCAAGAAGCCGAGGTAATTCCGGAGCTAAAACAAAACTACCCCTATCTTTTTCCAAAGCAATTCTCAGATAGCGTTTGGATTGCAAGACAGAAAGACAGTCTTCAGTTGATCTTGCAAGAAGCTGTTTCAGAGGTATTTGACGATACAACTCCCCTAGAACGAGAAATCAGTCATCTTTTCAAACATATAAAGTATCATTTTCCCAAAGTTGAAGTTCCACATGTTGTCACTTTGACTAATAATGTAGATTATCAAATTAAAATTGTTTATTCCGATAGTCTGCTTTTGATTTCTTTGGATACTTTTTTGGGCGCTGATCACCCCTTGTATGAAGGTATCCCAAATTATATTCGAAAAGAATTGGATCAAAAATTCATTCTAAGCCAAATTGCAGAAAAGTTTGCAGCATTCGTCATACCTCCTGCTGAAGACAGAACTTTCCTCGCTCAAATGCTTTACGAAGGAAAGAAAATGTATTTACGTGACCTGTTGCTGCCCCATCAATCAGATGCCATTAAAATTGCTTACACTCAAGCCGAATTGAACTGGGTAGAAGAGAATGAATTGTATGTTTGGCAATATTTCATTGAAAGGCAAGTGTTGTACAAAACAGAATTCGAATGGGTTCAACGTTTTTTAGAACCAGCACCTTTCTCCAAGTTTTATTTACAGTTGGACAATGAGTCTCCAGGAAGAATAGGGAGGTGGATTGGATGGCAAATTGTTCGAAGTTATATGGAGCAAAATCCTGAAACTTCTCTTGAGGAGCTTTTTAAAATGCCAGCTCAAAGATTATTTAATTTATCAAAATACAAACCGAAACGCTAATGGCAATTGAAAAAAAAACGCAGATTACAATAGATGTAAATCTTGATGAAAATAACATTCCTGAAAAAATGCAATGGACAGCTCCGGATGGAGGGATTTCAAAAATGGATACTAAAGCCATGCTTTTATCATTCTGGGATGCTGAACAACAAGAGACTTTGAAAATGGACTTGTGGGTAAAAGATATGCCCATGGATCAAATGCAACTTTTTTTTCATCAGACTTTGATGTCTCTAAGCGATACTTATTTCAGAGCTACGCAAGATGAAAAAATGACTGCAACAATGCGGGATTTTTGTGATTATTTTGCGGAAAAATTAGAGCTCAAAAAAAACTAGTTTTCCATTTTTAAACTCGCATTTAAAGAGTCGATATATTTTAATACCTCTTCCACTCCAGACCGATGAAGGGATGAGGTGACAAATTGAGGGGGCAATTCCTCCCAGGTATCCAATAATTCCTTTGAATAATCGGCTATGTTTTTTTCTATCGCCTTGGGTTTAAGCTTATCGGCTTTTGTGAAAATAATTGAAAAAGGAATGAAATTTTCACCCAACCATTGCATAAAGTTAAGATCAATGGGTTGAGGTTCGTGACGGATATCGACTAATAAAAAGGCGGTCACGAGCTGAGTTCTTTCTTTGAAATAGTTGGTAATAAATTTTTGAAAAACTTTTTTTTGTGTCTTGGATACTCGTGCATAACCAAAGCCTGGCAAGTCAACCAAATGCCAGTTTTCATTAATTAAAAAATGATTGATCAATTGAGTTTTTCCAGGTCGAGATGAGGTTTTCGCAAGTTTTTTTTTATTGCACAAAGCGTTGATAAGAGAAGATTTTCCCACATTTGAACGCCCGATAAAGGCGTATTCGGGGAGTTTACTTTTTGGACATTTGGCAACCTCAGTATTACTAATTACAAAACGAGCGGATTTAACATGCATAGTAGTTTAAAACTTTCTCAGATCAAACCACGTTTCTAAAATTTGATTGAATTGATCGGGGTGTTCCATCATGGGTGCGTGCCCACAACTCTTTATCCAATACAAGTTTGAATCGGGTAAAAGGTGGTTAAATTCTTCTGCTACATTGGGCGGAGTAACGGAATCGTCAGCACCCCAAATGATTGCTGTTGGTGTTTCCATTTTGGGCAGTTCTTTTGCCATATTGTGTCGAATCGCACTCTTTGCAAGAGCAAGGGTTCGGACTAGTTTGTTACGATCATTTACTGACTCAAATACCTCATCTACAATTTCTTTAGTGGCAATTTTTGGATCGTAAAATACATCTTGACTTTTCTTTTTGATGTATTCGTAATCACCACGTTTGGGATAGCCATCACCCATATTGTTTTCGTAAAGTCCAGAGCTTCCCGTAAGGATAAGTCCTTTTACAAATTCAGCGTGGTTTTTGGTGTAAAGTAAGCCTACGTGCCCACCTAATGAATTCCCCAAAAGGATTACGTCTTTCAGTTCCTTGTGAAGGATGAATTTATGAAGGAATTCAGACAAAGATTTCACGGAAGTGTTAAGTACCGGAAGGCTGTACACAGGTAACTCAGGAATAATGACTTGATATCCCTTTGGAGGAAAGTAGTCCAATACTCCCTCAAAATTACTCAACCCTCCCATTAGACCGTGTAAAATTATGATGGGTTGTCCCTTACCAGCCTCAACATATCGAAACTCTGCTTCTTGAACAATTTGATTCATCATACGTACCTAAAGTTAGTGTTCAAAGATAGGCATTTCACAATTAGCGGAGTGGTTTTATTTATTCGCTAAAATTCACCCAAAAAAATACCAGTGGGAAAACTTATTAACAATGTGGTAAATTGTGGTAAAAAGTGGTAAATATCGTGTATATTTGATAGCAAATCTCAATAAATCAGTGCAACACTTAGTCGGTACATACGAATGCAAAGCAGATACAAAAGGACGTATCATGATGCCAATCGCGATTAAAAAGCAATTGGCGGCTGCCATGGCTGAGGGTTTTGTGCTAAAACGTGCAGTATTCAATACCTGTTTGGAACTTTACCCTCTCAAGGAGTGGGAGCAGTTAATGGAAAAAGTAAATGGCTTAAATCGCTTCAATAAAAAGAACAATGATTTTATCCGCCGTTTTACTGCTGGCGTTAAAACGGTTGAGATGGACGCATCTGGACGTCTTTTGATTCCAAAAGACCTAGTGAACTATGCCCATATCAGTAAAGAAGTTGTGGTTTCTTCCACGGTAAATATTCTTGAAATCTGGGATAAGTCGCTTTACGAATTAGCGATTGATGAAGCAGCTCTAGATTTTGGAGCCTTGGCTGAAGAAGTTATGGGAGATAAAAATGATGACTCAATATCATAATCCGGTTTTGCTCCAGTCGAGTCTAGAGGGACTAAAGGTTAGACCCCAAGGAACTTATGTGGATGTAACTTTTGGTGGGGGCGGACATTCTAGGGCAATTTTAGATCAACTTGATGCCAACGGACGCTTATTTGGTTTTGATCAAGATGCTGACGCAGCTTTAAATACAATTGAAGATTCGCGTTTTGAATTTATTCCAGCAAATTTTGGACACCTTACTCAATATTTGAAATTTCATAAAATAGAGGAGGTAGATGGAATCCTGGCTGATTTTGGAGTTTCCTCACACCAATTTGATACTGGATCCAGAGGTTTTTCGATTCGAATGGAAGGGCGTCTCGACATGAGAATGAATCAAGCACAAACCTTAGATGCGTATGCAGTTGTTAATGGATACGAGGAGGATGCTTTGGCAAAGGTGCTTTTTGATTATGGCGAATTACGAAATGCCAAGATTTTAGCAAGAACAATAGTAAATGCTCGATCTGAAAATAAATTGGTTACAACTCAAGATCTTATTACGGTAGTTCAATCGTTGGTGCCTCAGCGAATTGAAAATAAAATTTTAGCCCAGCTTTTTCAAGCAATTCGCATTGAAGTGAATAATGAATTGGAAGTGCTTCAGTCGTTTTTAAATCAAGCAGTATCCGTTCTTAAGCCGGGTGGACGGCTGGTTTGTATTTCCTACCATTCTCTTGAGGATCGATTGGTAAAGCGGTTTTTCCAGTCGGGAAATTTTGAAGGGAAAATTCAAAAAGATTTTTATGGAAACCCATTAGTTCAACTTCAAAAGGTGGGAAAACTTATTGTGCCTTCAGAGGAAGAGGTGAAAAGTAACGGACGTGCAAGAAGCGCAAAATTAAGAGTGGCAGAAAAAAAATGAAAAAGCTGTTATCCATATTGAATATTGAGTTTTTAATTCGAAATGATGCTTTAAAGAATTGGAGAATGATTTTGTTTTTATCCGCTTTAGCAATGATCATGATTGCAAGCGGACATAGTGCAGACCGTAAGATTTTTAAAATCGCAGCCTTAAATACCGAAATAAAAGCGCTTAAAAGCGACTTCATCGAGTCTAAAAAACAACTTTTGATTTTAAAAAAGGAAACCAATATCACTCGAATTTTATCAGAAAAGGGAGTAGGACCTGCGAAAACACCTCCCATTCAAATTGTTTTAGTCAATGAATAATTCCAATCAACATACCAATTTTCATAAATCAAGATTCTTTCTTTTAGTCAGTGTTTTGGTAGTATTTGGTTTTATTTTGATTGGGAAGTTGATTCATCTACAGTTTTATTCGAATACAGAAGGTCTTGGTATGGCTCCTGATGCTTTGGTGAAAAATGTAGTCTTAGAGCCAAGTAGAGGAGATATCTATGCTGCCGACGGTAATATTTTGGCTACTTCAGTGGCACGTTATTCATTGCATTGGGATGCAGTAACCCCCTCAGCTAAACTTTTTGATAAATACAAAAAAATTCTTGCCGATTCAATTGCTGCCGTTTCTAGTGTGGATGCATTAGTTGTTTTAAAACAGTTGGAAAACGCACGAAAGAAAAAAAATAGATATTGGCTTGTAGCCAATGACATGTCTTACTCAACTTACATGCGCTACAAGAGCTTCCCTATTTTCAACAAGAGTGCCTACAAAGGAGGTTTGATAGCAGAGCAAGAAATAAAAAGGGAGCATCCTTTGGGTAAAATAGCAGAGCGGACTATTGGTTATGAAAAATTAGACAAAGACGGTGCGTATTTCCGAGTGGGATTAGAAGGTGCATTTTCCCAGTATTTAAGAGGAGACTCAGGTTTGCGACTCAAACAAAAGATTGCTAACGGTCAGTGGAAACCGATTAGTGATTCTAATGAAAAAGAACCTACTCAAGGCTATGATTTAAGAACCACTTTGGATGTCAACATACAAGACATCGCCCATAACGCTCTTTTGGGGCAGCTAGAGGCTTTCGAGGCAGATCATGGTACAGTGGTTGTTATGGAGGTGGCTACAGGAGCGGTAAAGGCAATAGCGAATCTTGGAAGAACAGAAAAAGGCAAGTATTTTGAAAAACTAAATTATGCTGTAGGTGAGGCGCATGAACCAGGTTCAACATTCAAATTAATGGGAATGATAGCAGCCCTTGAGGACAAAGTGATCGATGAAAATTCTTTAATCGAAACCGGTAATGGAGAACTCACTTTTTATGGAAAATACAAGGTAAAAGACTCGAAAAAAGGAGGATATGGAACCCTAACTGCTGCTAAAGCATTTGAGGTTTCATCTAATGTAGGTCTAGTTAAAATTGTTTATGACAATTACAATGAAAATCCCAAACAATTTATTGATCGCTTGTACAATATGGGGCTCAACAAAACTTTAGGATTGCCTATCAGAGGAGAGGGAGTTCCAAAGATTCCCTATCCAACCGATACAGATTGGGACGGTTTGGATTTGCCTTGGATGGCATATGGTTATGGAGTGAGTTTAACACCACTTCAAACGTTGACTTTTTACAATGCAATAGCGAATCAGGGTGAGATGGTTCAACCCCAATTTTTAACCGAGATTGGAAATTTGGGTGATGCGCCGCATAAGGTGTTTACCAAACAGGTTTTAAATCCTTCAATTTGCTCTGAAGAAACCTTGGCAAAAGTTCAGAAAATGATGTTTAATGTGGTCGATAAAAAATGGGGTACGGGGCATCGTATTAAAGATTCCCTGCTAACAATGGCAGGAAAAACAGGCACCTGTCAAGTTGATTACACCACAGATAATGTTCAATACATTTCAAGTTTCGTAGGTTATTTTCCAGCAGATCAGCCTAAATATTCTTGTATTGTAGTTGTTCATCGACCGGATAAAACTAAGGGCTATTACGGTGCCACTGTAGCAGCACCTGTTTTTAAAACGATAGCAAAAAAAATATTTAATGACATTCCCAGGCAGCTTCCTTTAAATGTATCTAGGTTAAACGGACTTGTAGAAGAGGTTCGGCTAAACGAAGAGTTGCAAGTCCCAAACTTAGCTGGGCTGTCTGAACAAGAAGCAATAAAAACATTAGAAGCACTCGGTTTAGAAGTCGAATTGAAAGGACAAGGAAATGTAAAAGGACAAAGCCCACAACCAGGGACTAAGGTCAAATACCAACAAAAAGTAATACTCGAATTATCGTGAAAAAATTGCAAGACATATTGTATGGAGTTTCGATCGAGAGTATTGTAGGGAGTACGGCTTTAATGGTTGATTCGATCGAATTTGACAGTCGTAAAATAAATCAGGGAGCTCTTTTTGTTGCTCAAAAAGGGGTTGCATCTGACGGGCATGATTTTATTGCTAATGCAATATTAAATGGAGCTGTGGTTGTGGTCTGTGAGCGTTTACCTAAAACTTGTCAAACGGGTATTGTGTATGTAGTAGTTCCGAATGCTTCCGAAGCTCTTGGATTAATAGTAGCGAATTTTTACAATCACCCTTCTCACAAATTGACATTAATAGGTGTAACGGGAACCAATGGAAAAACAACCATAGCGTCATTACTCTTTGATCTTTTTTCTGGATTGGGTTATTCGTGTGGTTTGATTTCTACAGTTAAAATTAAATATCACAAAAAACAGTGGGACAGTTCACATACGACTCCAGATGTCTTGTCTCTAAATCAGTATTTATCAGATATGGTGGCTACTGGAATCACTCATTGTTTTATGGAAGTATCCTCACACGGGATCGCTCAAAAAAGAATTACAGGATTACATTTTACAGGAGGAGTATTTACAAATTTAACACACGATCATTTAGATTATCACGGTGATTTTAAATCCTACAGAGATACTAAAAAATTATTTTTTGACCAGCTGCCTAAAACGGCTTTTGCTCTTACCAATATTGATGATAAAAATGGTGCTTTTATGCTTCAAAATACAAAGGCAAAAAAGTACTCCTATGCCTTAAAGCAACATGCAGATTTTAAGGCTCAAATTTTGGAATGTGAATTTTCTGGGATGCTTTTAAAAATTCAGGATCAAGAAGTTTGGACCAGTTTGGTTGGAGAATTTAATGTCCAAAACATACTTTCAGTTTATGCTGTTGCTGAACTTTTGGGGGAAACTCCTTTGAATATTCTCAAACAAGTCAGTTTACTCAAATCAATTCGAGGTCGATTTGAAACCTTTCAAACCAATGACAAGGTTACTGTTGTTATTGATTATGCTCATACACCAGATGCCTTAGAAAATGTCTTACAAACGATTAATAAAATAAGAACGAAAAACGAAATTTTAATCACAATAGTAGGATGTGGCGGAAATCGAGATCAGGAAAAGCGACCTATGATTGGAAATAAAGCCGCCTCTTTAAGTGACAAAGTAATTTTCACTTCTGACAATCCAAGAAATGAAGAACCCGCCTCAATCATTTCTCAAATTATGGAAGGAGTGGCTCCAGAAGATTTTAAAAAAGTGATGAAAGTTACCCATAGAGAAGAAGCTATTGCGGTTGCTGGAAACTTAGTAAATCAAGGAGATATTGTCCTCATAGCAGGCAAAGGACATGAAACCTATCAAGAAATTGAAGGGAAAAAGTTTCCATTTAACGATATGGAAATAGCCCAAAAAATATTTTTAAACACGAACAACTAATGCTCTATTATTTATTTGAATTTCTTGAATTACATTATGAGCTTCCTGGAGCCAGCGTTTTTCAATACCTCTCTTTTAGGGCAGCAGTTGCGGTGATTTTTTCGCTTGGATTTTCAATGATTACAGGAAGGCGGATTATTGCTTTTTTAAAAAATAAACAAATAGGTGAGTCGGTTCGTGACTTGGGGTTAACTGGACAAAAAGAAAAAGAAGGAACTCCGACCATGGGGGGAATCATCATCATTTTGAGTACACTTTTGCCAGTAGTTCTCTTAGCGCGACTTGACAATGTTTACATTCTTTTACTAATCATCAGCATGATTTGGATGGGTTTGATTGGTTGGTTAGATGATTACATTAAAATCTTTAAGAAAAATAAAGAGGGACTTCGAGGAAAATTTAAAATATTAGGACAAGTCATTTTAGGAGTTCTTGTAGGAGCAACACTCTTCTTTCACCCGGATGTTACGGTTCGTACCGAGGTTCAGCCCATTTCTCAATTTGTAGAAACGGTAGATACAACTGTTTCAAAATCAGAAAATGTAAAAGCAACATTGACCACTATTCCTTTAATAAAGAATAATGAATTTGACTACCACTGGCTCATCGGTTGGATGGGGATACCTAATGGGAGATTTACTTGGATTATTTTTATTCCAATCGTTATTTTTATCATTACCGCGGTTTCTAACGGAGCCAATTTAACGGATGGAATAGATGGCCTGGCGGCAGGAACCTCTGCGATAATTGTTTTTGCGTTGGGTGTTTTTTCTTGGGTTTCTGGAAATGTAAACTTTGCGTCGTATTTGAATATTATGTACATCCCAAATGTGGGAGAACTCGCTGTTTTCATCGCTGCTTTTTTAGGATCACTCATTGGCTTCTTATGGTACAATACTTTTCCTGCAACCGTTTTTATGGGAGATACAGGAAGTTTATCCATAGGAGCGGTAATATCAGTGATTGCTGTAATTGTGCGTAAAGAATTATTGATTCCACTCTTGTGTGGTGTCTTTTTTATTGAAACACTTTCGGTTATTTTACAAGTGAGTTATTTCAAGTACACACGTTCAAAAAGCGGAGTAGGGCAACGTATTTTTAAAATGGCTCCATTGCATCATCACTTTCAAAAATCAGGATTCCATGAAAGCAAGATAGTTGCTCGTTTTTGGATAGTAGGAATCATTCTCGCCGTACTGAGTATCGTAACCCTAAAATTGAGATGATGAAAGAGAAGCTGGTTGTTTTAGGAGCAGGTGAGAGCGGAATTGGTGCTGCAATTCTAGGAAAGCAAAAAGGATATGATGTGTTTTTGTCAGATCTAAATTCAATTTCACCTTCATTGCAGAATCTTTTAAGGGATAAAGGCATAGCGTGGGAGTCAGGACAACATTCCTTGGAGTCTATGACAGGGGCCACCATAGCGATTAAAAGCCCTGGAATTCCAGGAGATATTCCACTACTTAACGGGCTGAGAGAAAATGGAACGCGCATTCTATCTGAAATTGAATTTGCGGCACAGTCAACTTCTGCAACACTGATAGGAATTACAGGTACCAACGGGAAAACAACCACCACAATGATGACCTATGAAATCTTGAAAAACGCAGGGCTTCACGTAGGAATGGCAGGGAATGTAGGAGTGAGTTTTGCAAAACAAGTAGCTGAAGAAAATTTTGACTATTACGTTTTGGAAATTAGCAGTTTTCAGTTGGACGATATTGATCAATTTGCACCCCATATCTCTGTCATAACGAATATTACACCGGATCATTTAGATCGTTACAACTACAGCTTTGAAGCCTACATCCAGGCAAAATTAAAAATCACAAAGAATCAAACCTCAAGTAATTTTTTCCTTTTTAATGCAGATGATGAAGTCCTTGTTAAAGCATTGAAAAAACATACGATAAAAGCGCAACAACTTTCTTTTGGGACTACTGAATGTGACAAATTAGGCTCCTATTTAGAAGACGATAAACTCATAATAAAAAATCAAAATCAGACTACTATGATAAATTCTTTAGAATTTCCCTTTTCAGGAAGGCACAATTTGCTTAACGCAATGGCGGCTGCAACAATTGGGGATTTATTGTCAATAAAAAAAGATTCCATCCGAGAAAGTTTAACACATTTTAAAGGAGCGCCTCACCGAATGGAGAATGTTTTGACTATTCAAAAGGTAAAGTATGTAAATGACTCTAAAGCCACCAATATCAATGCAACTTATTTTGCTGTAGAAAGTGTGGATACTCCTTTGATCTGGATTGTTGGTGGAGTAGACAAAGGAAATGACTACGAAGTTCTTTTGCCCTTAATTAGAAGGAAGGCTAAGGCAATTATTTGTTTAGGAGTGGACAATTCCAAATTGAGAGCGGCTTTTGAAGGGACTAGTGATGTTTTTATTGAGACTGAATCCATGACAGAAGCTGTAAAAATTGCTCACAAATTAGCTGAACCGAAAGATACCGTTCTTCTTTCTCCAGCTTGTGCCAGTTTTGATTTGTTTAAAAATTATGAAGATCGGGGCGATCAGTTTAAAAACGCAGTTAGAAATCTTTAGGATATGTTTCAGTTACTAAAAGGAGATAAAGTTTTGTGGGGTATTTTGGCCCTTTTGGCTATTTTTTCTTTTTTGCCTGTTTTTAGTGCGAGTTCCAATCTAGTTTATGTGGTAGGAAGGGGAACTCCATGGGGATATTTGGTAAAGCACTTTGTCATTTTAGTAATCGGTTTTGTATTGATGTATTCCGTTCATAAAATTCCCTTTCATTATTTTAAAGGTATCTCAATTTTAATGTTACCCGTTGTACTTGTCTTGTTGGTCTACACCGCAAGTCAAGGAACTGTGATAGAGGGTGCAAATGCTAGTCGATGGGTAAAGATACCTTTTATTGGATTGAGTTTTCAGACTTCCACTTTGGCAACAGTGGTTTTAATGGTTTTTGTAGCAAATTACCTGTCAAAGCCGGATTTGAAATCGATTAAATTTTCTAAATCATTAGTTCAATTGTGGCTTCCCGTATTGAGTGTAGTATTGTTAATTTTTCCATCCAATTTATCTACTGCAGCACTCTTGTTTACCATGGTGATGATTTTGGCCTTTGTGGCCCATTATCCGATGCGCTATTTGTTGACGATCTGCGGTTTGGGGCTTGTATTTGTACTATTGTTTTTTCTTTTGGTAAAGGCTTTTCCAGGAGCGTTTCCGAATCGAGTGGATACCTGGGTAAGTAGAATTGAAAATTTTAGTAGTGGTCAAAGTGATGATGGAAATTATCAGGTTGCGCGAGCAAAAACTGCTATTGTAAGCGGTAAAATTTTTGGTTTAGGGGCAGGGAAAAGCCGAATGAAAAACTTTCTACCGCAAAGTTCTTCAGACTTTATTTATGCAATAATTGTGGAAGAATTTGGTCTTCTAGGAGGAATCGGATTGATATTACTCTACTTGTTACTATTATTCAGAATAGTTGTAATTACGCATAATTCGAATAATTTATTTGGAAAATTAACCGTTGTGGGTCTGGGAATTCCGATCATATTTCAGGCTTTTATTAACATAGGTGTAGCCCTTCAGGTACTTCCCGTTACAGGGCAAAACCTTCCCATGATCAGCAGCGGAGGCACCTCTGCTTGGATGACTTGTATCGCGATGGGAATTATCCTAAGTGTGAGTGTAAAAAAATCTTCGGATACCGATCAGGACGAAAAATTAAATACCAACCCAATAAGCATATTAAGTGAAACCCATTAGACTCATACTTTCCGGTGGTGGTACAGGAGGTCATATTTTTCCTGCACTAGCGATTGCCTCACAAATTCAGAAAGAAGTCAAGGATGCTGCAATTCTTTTTGTAGGGGCCAAGGGAAAAATGGAAATGGAAAAAGTTCCTAAAGCAGGTTTTCAGATTAAGGGATTATGGATAAGTGGGTTCCAACGATCCCTTTCAATCCAAAATTTAATTTTCCCTTTAAAATTAATTATCAGTTTGATTCAGGGATACTTTATCATCAAAAAATTCAAACCCAACTTGGTGGTGGGTACAGGCGGTTTTGCAAGTGGTCCAATTTTACAAATGGCTCAATGGTTAAAGATACCTACTGTCATCCAAGAGCAAAATTCATATCCTGGAATTACGAACAAATTACTCAGCAAAAAAGTCGATACTATTTGTGTTGCTTTCGATGGGATGGAGCAGTATTTTCCTCCCCAAAAAATAAAACTAACGGGTAATCCAATACGTTCAAAAGTTGGTACTGTGAGTGCTCCTGAAAGCTCCAAACAATTTTTTGGTCTTGATCCTAATAAGCCCACTTTGGCTATCATTGGAGGTAGTCTAGGGGCGCGTAGTGTAAATGCATTGATATCTGACCATCTTGATTTTATTCAAGGTTTTGGTTTGCAAATAGTATGGCAGTGCGGCGCGTTGTATTACGATCAATTTAAAGACCTAAAGAAAGAAGGTGTGGTGATTCAACCATTTATTTATGAAATGCAGCAATTTTATTCAGCTGCAGATTTTATTATTTCTAGGGCAGGGGCAGGGAGCCTCTCTGAATTGTGTAGTGTAGGAAAGCCGCTTTTACTCATTCCTTCTCCGAACGTAACAGCCAATCACCAATACCACAATGCTATGGCATTAGAGAAAAAAGGAGCTGCATTTGTACTTGAAGAAAAAGAGCTAAAGACCGATTTTAAACCTAGGTTTAAAAAGTTAGTGACAGATACTGAGATTCAAAAAAGTATGGAAAAAGCACTTAAAGCACTTGCTAAACCAGAAGCGGCGCAATTAATCGTAAACGAAATGATAAAACTTTTATGAGGCATCAGCCACAAACATATTATTTCATAGGAATCGGTGGGGTTGGAATGTCCGCTTTAGCACGCTTGTGCTTACTCCAAGGAAAAACGGTTTTAGGTTACGACCGTGTTCAATCCCGAATCACTGATGAATTGGAAGAAGAGGGAATTCCCATCCTCTTTAATGATTCTGTTGAGGCACTTTTCGATTCGGTTTTTCAAAATGAAACTCAAATCATTTTCACGGCTGCTATTCCAGACTCTCACCCTCAACTTTCTTACTTTATTGAAAATGGTTTTAATGTAAAAAAGAGAGCTCTTTTTATGGCAGAATTGTGTGCTAACAAGCCTACCCTTGCTGTAGCTGGAACGCATGGTAAAACTACAACTACTGCATTTTTGACTCATATTTTTTCAAAAACGGGTCAATCATTTACCTCAATAATGGGAGGTTTTTTTCAGAATGATTCATCAAACTTAATTAGTACAGGAGATGATTTTATGTTGGTTGAAGCTGATGAATACGATCGCTCCTTTTTACATCTACACCCCACGATAAGTGGCATTACTTCCATAGATTCTGATCATTTGGACGTTTATGAGACACGAGAGGCTTTCGAGAACGCATTCGCTCAGTTCTCATCACAAGTCAGTCAGCAGCGAATAGTAGCTCATGGGGTGCCTTTGGAAGGACTCACCTATGGAATCGATGTACCCGCTGACTATCGTATTCATAATGTTAAGACTCTTGTGAATGGATATGAATTTGATCTAACGACACCATCGGAGGAATTTTCAAAGATTCGTTTAAATCAATTGGGCGAACATAATCTATCGAATATGCTCTGTGCTTTAGCGATGGCGGATCAAGTAAATGTCTCGATGAAAGCCGCACTTGATTCAATGGTTTCTTTTCCTGGAGTTCACAGAAGAATGCATCTTTTTCAATGGGATAATAAATGGCTGATTGATGACTATGCACATCATCCAACAGAAATAAGAAGCGTTTTGAAAACCTTGAAAACTTTTTATCCCAATGAACAAAAATGTGTGATTTTTCAGCCTCATTTGTTTTCAAGAACACAAGATTTCTATCAAGAATTTTTAAAAGTATTAACTGGATTTGACGAGGTGATTCTTTTGGATATTTACCCTGCTCGAGAAAAACCTATTGCTGGTGTAACTTCGAGTAAGATGGTAGATGACTTAATGCATTCAAACAAAAAATTGATAAAAAAGGATGAAATTTCTGAGGCAATAATGGGAAGTCAAGCTACCGTTTTTGCTCTTTTAGGAGCGGGTGATATTGGTGAGGAAATCCAACAATTAAAATTAAAATCTAAACTCAATGAAAAGGCATAGTGGAGTTATTTTTTTGATGGTAATGTTTCTTTTGGTGGGATCAAGTTATTGGTTTTCACAGCTTAAAAATAGAGCAAGAACTTTAGACAAATTCAGTGTAGAATTTACCCATCCAGCTCTTCTTTTAGACACTCTTTTGGTTAATAAATTGTTAACACAAAACTTTAAGATACAGTCAAATGAGGATAAAGAAAGTTTAGATTTGAATATGCTCGAAACCCAGTTGAAACGTACTCAAGAGGTTCAAAATGTGGAAATTTACCAACTTCCTCAGGGTGGATTATCTGTAGCGGTTACTGAGCGTAAACCTCTTTTTGAATTGGAGTCACATACTCGTTTTTTAGGCGATGTAGAGGGAGTTTTGTTTAAGTATCAACCCATTGGTTTAAGATTACCTATTCTTAAAATGGATAGTATTAACGCTACAATTTCTTCTTCAGCCGATCTTATTTCAAAACTTAAGCAAGATCCCCTGTTGGATTTTGAATTAGAAACAATTTCTTTAGATGAAATTGGATACACATTAGAGTTGAGATCATTCCCTTTTCAGGTAATTCTAGGGGATTCAACCCAGCTCAAACACAAACTCGAAAAACTAAGAATTTTTTGTGCTTTTCAAATTAGTCAAGACAGTTTGAAAGGCTATGATAGAATTAATTTAAGCTACGACAATCAGGTGGTAGCTACAACACTTTAAATTATGGAAAACACAAATATTTCAGTAGGACTTGACATCGGAACCACAAAAATTGTGGCTTTGGTTGGTAAAAAGAATGAATTCAATAAAGTAGAAATTTTGGGTGTAGGAAAATCTAAAAGTCTTGGGGTTCATCGTGGTGTGGTAAACAATATTACCCAAACCATTCAATCGATTCAGCAGGCAGTGGACGATGCCAAGCTGAATTCGGGTCATGACATATCAGATGTTGTGGTTGGTATTGCAGGGCAACACATTCGTAGTATTCAGCATAGTGACTACATCACTAGAGAACATCCTGAAGAAGTAATTGATGAGGATGATATTCAAGAACTCATTCAACAAGTCTACAAATTGGTCATGCTACCAGGGGAGGAAATTATTCATGTACTCCCTCAAGAGTACAAAGTCGATGGTCAGGCAGAAATTAAAGAGCCAGTGGGGATGCACGGAGGACGTTTAGAAGCTAATTTTCATGTAGTTGTTGGTCAGGTTTCATCGATTAAAAACATAGGGCGTTGTATTAAAAGTGCTGGATTGAATATGGCAAACATTACTTTAGAGCCACTCGCTTCTTCTGAGGCGGTATTGAGTTATGAGGAAAAAGAAGCGGGTGTGGCACTGATTGATATCGGTGGTGGAACCACCGATTTGGCCATTTTTAAAGATGGAATCATTCGGCATACAGCAGTCATTCCATTTGGAGGAAATGTTGTTACAGAAGACATTAAAGAAGGGTGCTCTATTATTGAAAAACAGGCGGAGCTTTTGAAAATCAAATTTGGATCAGCATGGCCGGGAGAAAATAAAGAAACTGAAATAGTTTCCATACCTGGTCTAAGAGGAAGAGATCCTAAAGAAATTTCTTTGAAAACGCTATCCAAAATCATTAATGCGCGGATTGTAGAAATCATTGAGCAAGTATTTTTAGAAATCAAAAACTACGGACACAATGAACAAAAGAAAAAATTAATAGCTGGAATTGTTCTCACTGGAGGTGGGAGTCAGCTAAAACACTTAAAGCAATTGGTGGAGTACATTACGGGTATGGATACACGAGTGGGTTTCCCTAGCGAACATCTTGCAGGGGATACTCAGGAGGCGGTTTCTAGCCCTTTATTTGCTACCTCAGTAGGATTGTTAATGAGTGCCTTGGAAGACACTAAACTGGAGGAAGAGGAAGAAGCTTCAGTGGCTAGTGATGATGAAAATCCAGTCGATGAGTCAGAGTCGGTCAAAGAGGTTGCTATTAAGCGAAAATCAATTTTGGATCGCTTTGGTGAAAAATTAAAAGAATTTTTAGATAATGCATAATTAGTATTCAATATGGATCAAGAAGAAAATAAAGGAATCAATTTTGATTTACCGAAAAATCGAAGTAACGTTATCAAGGTCATGGGTGTTGGTGGCGGAGGAAGTAATGCGATTAACTACATGTTCCAACAAGGAATCAAAGGAGTTGATTTTATCATAAGCAACACTGATGCACAAGCATTGTCAGAGAGTGGTGTACCCACTAAAATTCAACTTGGAGCTACTTTAACAGAAGGTCTGGGAGCAGGAGCAAATCCTGAAGTAGGAGCCAAAGCGGCACAAGAGAGTCATGAAGAAATCCACAGCATTTTATCTACTCAAACTAAGATGATTTTCATTACCGCTGGAATGGGAGGAGGAACTGGTACAGGAGCAGCTCCCATCATTGCTCAAATGGCAAAATCTATGGACATTCTCACTGTGGGTATTGTGACTATGCCGTTTCAGTTCGAGGGAAAACTCCGATTGGAACAGGCTCAAAAAGGTCTTGAAAAAATCAAAGGGGCGGTGGATGCACTGATTGTTATTAATAATAATAAACTCAGAGAAGTGTATGGTAACCTTGGCTTTAAGGCAGGCTTTGCAAAAGCAGATGAGGTTTTAGCTACTGCGGCTCGAGGGATAGCAGAGGTGATCACACATCATTACACACAGAATATTGATTTAAAAGATGCCAAAACAGTATTGACTAATTCCGGTACTGCAATTATGGGATCAGGAACGGCGTCTGGAAGTAATCGAGCACAAGAAGCAATTGTAAAAGCCTTGGATTCTCCACTTCTTAATGACAACAAAATTACGGGTTGTAAAAATGTCCTTCTTCTGATTGTATCGGGCTCTGATGAGATTACCATTGATGAAATTGGTGAGATCAATGATTACATTCAGACTGAAGCAGGAAATCATACCAATATTATCATGGGTGTTGGTGAGGATGAAAGTTTAGGAAATGAGGTTTCAGTGACTGTCATAGCCACCGGTTTTGGTCAAGAGCAGCAAAATGAGATTTCCAATACGGAGGCTAAAAAAATCATTCACTCTTTAGAGGATGAGCAAAAAGTAGTTCATGACTTGAGCGATGAACCTAAACAAGAGGATCAAATCGAATTTAAAGAATCATCTCTAGAAATTGATCGGACAAGGTTTGATTATGCAACTCCTGAGAATACGGATCCACTCATAGAAATGAATGAGTTGCTAAGTAATATTGATGTTGATTTTGAAGTAGTTACGCATCCAGAAATAAGTTCTGATGATGTTCCTGAACCCATCCAGTTAAAATCGAATTCAGAGGAATTGAAACCTGAAAAAAGCTTGGATGTTCCTGAGTTGGTAAAAGCAGATGAATTTGAACCAATTCATACCGAAGAATCATTGGAGGCTAAATTCGAAGAAGAGACTCCTGAAATAGAACCCATTGAAAGTTCTACACCCAAAGAAGATGAGTTTGTTTCTCCTCCGGATTTTGAATTAACATCCTCCTTTTTTAATTCCGAACAAGAGCTTGAACATCTTCCTGAAACAGATACAGAAGCAGAATTAGAAAGGAATACTAAATTAGAGGAGGAAGCTGAATTGCCTTATTTAAGAGAAGAGATTCCTTCATTAGCTTCAGAAGAAGAGGAATCTGAATTTATTTTTAATGAAGTTGAGGTTAAAGACCCCTTTCAAATGGAAGTTGTAGAACCTGAGGTAGTGTCTTCTGAAAGTCAAATTCAAATGGAATTTGAAATGCCCCTTACTGAAAAGCAACAACCGGAGATTAATACTTCATTAGAAGATGAAATGGACCGCTCTTCATTTCAGGAAAAAACGATTAAAGAATTTGATGAAGCAGCACTGGAGATTAAATTCGAAGTTAGAGATGTGGAAAATCAAGTGGCGCCTACAGAGCCAGTAGAAGAGGAGTCGCTCAGTGAAGAAGTAACAGAAAGCGCAAGTGAGCAACAACAATTAGAAGATCCTTTTGAGCGTTCTATTGATCAAACTTTGGCTGCGCAAAATGAAAAGCGCAAGGAGCATTTAAAAGCGTTTAATCATAAGTTCATGCATCAAATGCAGCGTGTGGATGATTTGGAAAAACAACCCGCTTACAAGCGACAGGGACTTGATTTAGATACGGATCTTCCTCAAGCTCCATCAAGAACGACTTTAGATACAGACAACAATGATGATTTGCAGATGCGATCAAACAATTCTTTTTTACACGATAACGTAGATTAAAAAAACGATACAAATATGGGGGTATTAAGTAACCTTTCAGAAGAAATAAAAAATGCCATGCGTGCAAAGGATGGTTTAAAACTTGAATCTTTAAGAGCAATTAAATCGGCAGTTTTGCTAGCCGAGACCTCCAGTGGGAGTTCTGGGCCTTTGAGTGACGAACAGGCAATTAAATTACTTCAACGGTTGGTGAAGCAACGTAAAGATAGTGCTTCAATTTTTAGAGATCAAAACCGACCGGATCTTGCAGAGCCTGAAGAGGCTCAAGCCAAGGTCATTGCTACATTTTTACCGCAACAGCTTTCTGATGAGGAAATTGAAAATGCTGTAATAAAAATTATTCAGACTACGGGTGCCGAAGGAATGAAAGATATGGGTAAAGTAATGGGGATGGCTTCTAAGCAATTGGCAGGGAAAGCTGATGGTAAAAGAATTTCAGATGTAGTGAAGAATAAACTAGGAGCTTAGAGCCATAGCTCTGAATCTCGGTGCACCTCACATGCTCTGCATATTTTTATTTGATCTTTATTCTGATTTGAAGTAATGCGAAACTCTTCGATTGATTTTTCTTTCCTACACAAGTCGCACCTTTTCTTTTCCATAACTGCAATATAGAAAATATTAAAAATTTAATTTTACTCAAGTTGTAGGAATAAAAAACCCCCAATAAGGGGGTTTTTTGTTGTGATTTTAAAAACTAATCTAAGTAATCAACCAGTCTAAAGATATCCGAAGATTTTAAAGTCCGGATTTGATCCATTTTTTTGTTTGCATTTAAAACCTCTTTACTGATTGCAGAAGTGTTGGAACGGCGTTCGTAAACTTCTTCTAAATCATCATAAAAGTCTACGGTCATGTAATTCACTTCACGATCTGCACCAAAATGATTGAGAACTTTAGTTAGTCCCCAGGCTTTCATGCCATTACTTTTATTAATCGGCATGAATGTTTTAAGTTCCATATTTTCATATTCGTAAGCTTTGTACCAATTGACATTCATGTAATTGATAACAGCAATATTGGCAGGTTTACCCTCAGCAGCTGAGTTATTAAACCCTCCCTTGTAGGCGGTGTCAACTGAAAACACTTTTTTGAAACGGCTGAGATGTTTATCGCTTATTTGTTTCCAAGTTACTTCATCCATGCCATCTGGCATTCCACGTACCGGCTTGTTATTTTCTCTATTTTCTTTGGTGGTCATTTTAATGTAGAGATACGTTTTTTCTAAAGCATCTGAATAAGGGTTTATTAACTCCCACATTTCCCAGTTGGTTAGATTCCCTGCATCTTTCTGTTGCTGCCAGACCTCTTTAAAATATTTTTCATTTTCTAGATGATCCTTTATGTCTTCATTACTTATGGTGCCATACCACAGATTAACTCTCATGTCGCTTTGAGCTGAGAGTGAAAATAAAACAGATAGAAATAGTAGTGTAAATAGTTTTTTCATTGAATATAGTTTAAGATTACTAAATGAATTTACAATAAAAATTGAAAATCAATGACAAGCTAAGCATCTAAATGAAAATTTTGTGGTGCTATGATTAATACCAAAATGCCTATTTGCTTTTAAATGACGGAGGTTCGCAAAATATCTGATTTTATTATGATCCGATTAAAATTTTTACAATCAGAATTGTTGATACGCTGGCTTTGTTGATTTTTCTAAAGCTTACAGACTACAAAAAAACTTTTGATCAAATTTGCGCTTCATCCCAATTTTGATATCCCAGATTCTAATAATTAAGGGTAAAGAAGTTTGAGATATTAATTTGAGTTTTCAATTGAAATATACGTAATTTTACAACTTTAATTGGCCCAGTAGTTCAACTGGATAGAATATCAGATTTCGGCTCTGAGGGTTGGGGGTTCGAATCCTCCCTGGGTCACAAAGAATAAAGCTAACTAGTTGATTTTTAGTTAGCTTTTTTTGGTACATCAAGTTCAATGAAAACTTTATTTTCAAGTAGGAATCACGTTTTAGAAACTACTAAAGCTGTAAATGTTTTAGTTCGATAATTAGATTATTTTTCTCAGTTAATATCTATTATTGATAAGATTTTAGATATTTAGATTGTTATTTGAAAAACACCATGTCAATTCTCATTAAAACACTGAAAACTTTTCTCCTAAATCAATATGGTCTTAGTGGAGAGGTTACTCCTCTGGCGGGTGAGCTGGATTTAAATTTTAAAGTTGTTTCTTCTCAAGGCGAGGAGTTTGTTCTTAAATTATTCGCACCTGAACGGGATCAACAATTTTTAGATTTTCAAGAAAAAATCCTACTTCACCTTCAAGACAGGGTGTTAGATATTGAAGTTCCTAAAATTATTAAATCCAAGTCAGGAAGTTCAACTACTTATTTAGAAGACGATAACGCTAAGAAAAGGAATGTACTACTTCTAAGTTGGATCTCGGGTCGTATTTGGAATCAGGTCAATCCAAAAACAGAAAATATGCGATATCAATTGGGATCAGTTTGTGGGAAGTTTTCAAATGCACTTGTCGATTTTGATCATGATTTTGCCCATCGTTCTTTTGAATGGGATGTTGCCAATGGGCTTTGGACAAAAAACTACTTAGATCTTTTTGATGCAGAAGATCAAAACCTACTGACGAAGTTGTTGGATCAGTTTGAGTCTGTGCAGAGCCAGTATCAAAAGCTTCAAAAAAGTATTGTTCATAATGATGCAAACGATTTTAACTGTATCGTTTCTGAGGATAGGTTCGATCCTAGTCTAGTTGCATTAATTGATTTTGGAGATGCAGTTCATACTCAAATCATCAACGATGTAGCCATTAGTTGTTCTTATGCAATCATGGGTTTTGAAGATCCCTTACAAGCGGCTGGTGCAATAGTTAAAGGGTATCACGATGCTTTACCCATTGAAGAAGAGGCTTTAAACCTGCTTTACCTATGCATTGCGATTCGTCTTATCATTTCCGTTACAAAATCAAGGATAAATAAAATTCAGGAACCCGATAATACTTACCTTCAAATAAGCGATAAAGCCGCATGGGATCTTTTGAGAAAGTGGAATAATATTGATCCTGAATTTGCAAAGTATACTTTTAGAGGGGTCTGTGGATTTGCCCCTCATCCAAAGGCGAAAAGTTTTACCAAATGGGTTTCAAAGCAGTCATTTTCTTTGAAATCACTTTTCCCCTCATTGGATAAGCAAAAGATATTTCCCCTAGATTTAAGTATTTCTAGCGATTGGTTGGGACAACCTTCTGAGTTTAATAATTTGAACTGGTTTGATTTTCAGCTTGGTGAAATTCAAAAAGAGCATCCGGGAAAAATTATTGCAGGAGGCTATTTAGAATCCAGACCCCTTTACACAGATTCTGCTTATGAAAAAATGGGAAACGAGGGTCTAGAGCATCGATGTGTTCATTTAGGTATTGACTTTTGGGTTCCAAAAAACACTCCTATCAATTCGATTTTCGATGCCGAAGTAGTTTATGCTGTTAATGATGTAGGAAATAAAAAGTATGGAGGTTTATTAATTTTAAAGCATTTAGAAGACGGAATCGAATTTTTTACATTGTATGGACATTTATCAGCTTCTATTTCAAATCGCTTTAAAGCTGGAGACAAAGTAAAAAAAGGAGATGAAATAGGGTTTATTGGCACTTCAACTGAAAATGGTAATTGGGCACCTCATCTCCATTTTCAAATAATGCTAAGTCTGATGAATTATAAAAATGACTTTCCAGGAGTTGCTTATTTTAATGAAATAAAATATTGGAGTTCCATTTGCCCTGATCCAAATTTATTATTCGCTTTCAAAGAATTGCAACCGTTCAAAAAGAAATCAGCAGCAGAAATTCTGGAATCTAGACAAAAGTATCTGGGAAAAAGTATGAGTTTGCAATACAAAGAACCTCTTCATATTGTTAGGGGTTCAGGAGCTTATTTGATTGATCAGAAGGGTAAAAGGTATTTGGATACGGTAAATAACGTTGCCCATGTTGGACACGAGCACCCTCGGGTAGTTCGTGCTGGACAAAAACAAATGGCACTTTTAAATACGAACTCAAGATATTTGCATGAAAATATCACCAAGCTTACACAAAACTTAAAAAGAACACTTCCTCCTGAGTTAAAAGTTTTTCATTTTGTAAATTCTGGAAGTGAAGCTAATGAATTGGCATTAAGAATGGTAAAGGCTGTAACAGGGTCTAATGAAATGTTGGTTTCTGAAGTGGGCTACCATGGTAATACGAATGGATGTGTTGGTATCAGTTCCTATAAGTTTGACGGAAAAGGGGGTGTAGGCGCACCAGCTTCAACTCATGTTTTTCCAATGCCAAATCCTTTCAGGGGAAAGTATAGGGGATCACAGACTGCCGAGGCGTACAGCAAAGAAGTACAAATCTTAATCGATAAACTGACGATAGAAGGGAAGCAATTGGGAGGGTTTATTATTGAACCTATTTTAAGTTGTGGAGGTCAAGTAGAATTGCCCAATGATTTTTTAAAAATAGTATATCCGATTGTTCGTAAATCTGGAGGGCTTTGTATTTCAGATGAGGTGCAGACGGGGTGTGGACGGATGGGAAAAACATTTTGGGGATTTCAACTGCATGGTGTTACCCCAGATATCATAACTTTAGGTAAACCTTTAGGAAATGGGCATCCAGTAGCAGCAGTAGTCTGTACCGAAGAAGTCGCTGATAAATTTGCTAATGGGATGGAGTTTTTTAACACCTTTGGAGGAAATCCAGTTTCTTGTGCTATTGCAAATGAGGTTCTAGAGGTTGTTCAGGATCAAAAGCTTCAGTCCAATGCATTTGAGGTTGGTAATTATTTAAAATCCAGGTTAAAGGAACTTGCTCTAGAACATCCCATTCTTGGATCCATTAGAGGTCAGGGGCTCTTTCTTGGAATTGAGTTGATTACTCCCGAGGGCTTTCCTTTACCAGTACAGGCTGATTATTTGGTTAATCGGATGAAAAATAGTGGAATATTGATGAGCACAGATGGTCCTGATCATAATGTCATAAAAATTAAACCACCCCTTATTTTTTCAATAAAAAACGCTCAACACCTCATTAAAACTTTGTCCAAAATTATGAAAGAAGATGCCATGCAGCCCGAATTCAATTAATTTTTCATTTCATAATTTTTTTGTACTTTACACGGTACTATTATTAAATATTATAAAAATGGATGATATTGTAATTGTAATTATTGGAGCAGTTACTTTAGTTGGTGGAGTTATATTGTATGCTGTAATATCAACTGCCACGGGCATGGAAGAAGACGAAAACAAGAACTATATTCCAGATTGGATCGAAAGAAAATTTCCTAAAATCTTTAAATCCAGTAAGGATTTAGATTAATTTTTTTCAAACCAAATAATTTCGTAGCGCAATAAACCTCTCATTTGTGGGTTATATTGATAGAGGCTATGTCCTGATCTATTATGAAAAACTTTACGCTACTTTTTTTATTTCTCTCTGTATTGTATTTCTCAAATGCAAGAGGTCAAAGCGAAACCAAACCTTGGTCTTTTTCCGTTAATGCCAATCTAATAAACCTTACTGGTGACGAAACTGAAAAGAGTTTCAATTTGGGAGGTCCTGCTTTTGCTTTTAGCCGTTACATTAGTAATGGTTTTTCTTTAGGATCACAGCTTGCATTTGGTAAAGCTGATAATTTTAATGTTAGCTACAACTATTTAGCGTTTGATGGGTTTGTCAAGTTTAACTTAACTGATGGAAATTTTATTCCTTACTTAATTGGAGGCTATGGACTTTCCTTGTTTTCAGATGATTTGGATAGGGTTAGTACTTTCCCCTCGCCACAAACAGGAAGAACATTATTTGGTGGGATAGGTTTTAATTTTTACTTTAATGAAGCCCTTTCTTTAAATATCCAGTCATCTTACAGAGCAATAAATGAAACCGATGTGTTTAGCCATTTACAAAGTTTTGTAGGACTCAGTTATGGTTTTGGATCCACTGATGCAGATGGTGACGGAGTTCCTGATAAAAAAGATAAATGTCCAAATGTTCCAGGTTTATCAGAATATGAAGGCTGTCCAGATACGGATGGTGATACCATAATTGATAAAGACGACCGTTGCCCTGAAATAGCTGGTGTTCCTGAATTAAATGGATGTGTAGATACTGACGGAGACGGTATTGCTGATCCAGATGATGTTTGTCCAGAAAAAGTAGGAATTGAAGAAATGAACGGTTGTCCAGATACAGATGGAGACGGTACTTCAGATTTAGAAGATGCTTGTTTAGATACTGTGGGTCCAATCGAAAATAAGGGTTGCCCATGGCCTGATCAAGACGGAGATGGTATTCCAGATAAAGACGATTTGTGCTTGGATGAAAAAGGAACTGCTGCAAATAATGGCTGTCCTGAGTTGTCCCCTGAAATTGTTGAAACATTAAATGAATATGGGTCGCGAATTTACTTTCCTGCAAATAGTTCTCAATTATTTGGAAAAAAAACCAAAGATGTTTTAGAACAAATCAAAAGTGTATTACTTGAGAACCCAAAAGGAAATATTCTCATACAAGGGTATACTTCCTCAGACGGCGGTGAAGATTATAATATTGATCTTTCAAGGAGAAGAGCTGAAGCTGTGCTAGAATATTTGGTAGACCTTGGTGTTCCTCCAATTCGTTTGGAAGTAGAGGGTTATGGAGAGTTAGATCCTCTTGAGGATAATTCAAATCCTAAAGGAAGAGCAATGAATAGAAGAGTTCAGTTCAAAGCCAAACGAAATTAACCCAAGCTTTTTAGAGTACTTATTTTTTCGGTAGGATTCTCTGATTTAAAAACATGACTCCCAGCAACCAATATGTCCGCACCACACGAAATAAGTTTTGCAGCGTTTTGGTCCGTTACTCCTCCATCAATTTCAATTAAGCAAGTGCTTTTTGAATTTTCAATAAGCCTTTTGAGTTCTTTTGTTTTGCTGTAAGTATTTTCAATAAAAGACTGACCACCAAAACCTGGATTGACGCTCATTAAACATACCAAATCAATATCTAAAATAATATCTTTTAAATGCGATACAGGTGTGTGAGGATTTAGTGCAACACCTGCTTTCATACCCAACGACTTAATCTGTTGAATACTTCTGTGAAGATGATCACAAGCTTCGTAGTGTACTGTCAATACTTCAGCTCCCAGTTGATGAAATTTTTCAATGTAGCGGTCAGGGTCAACAATCATAAGATGAACATCCAATGGTTTTTTTGCATGTGTTTGAATGGCTTCTAAAACGGGCATACCAAAAGAGATATTGGGAACAAAAACTCCATCCATGATGTCAATATGGAACCAATCAGCTTTGCTATTGTTTATCATTTTACAGTCTCGCTCTAGGTTACCAAAGTCTGAAGCTAAAACGGAAGGTGCGATAAGTACTGGCATGAAATTCTTTATTTAAAGATACAAAAAAAGGCAACTTTGAAAAGCTGCCTCCTTTTTTTTAACCCAAATAGGTTTTAAGAATTTTACTTCTAGAAGTATGTTTTAGTCTTCTTATTGCTTTTTCTTTAATTTGGCGAACACGTTCACGCGTCAAGTCAAATGTTTCACCAATCTCTTCAAGAGTCATTGCATGTTGATTGCCTAAACCGAAATAGAGACGAACCACGTCGGCCTCTCTAGGTGTAAGTGTTTCAAGTGCTCTTTCGATTTCAGTTCGAAGTGATTCATGCAATAAAGTTCTGTCTGGATTTGGTGATTCACCACTGTTTAAAACATCGTAGAGGTTTGAATCTTCTCCTTCAACTAAGGGTGCATCCATAGATACGTGTCGTCCTGAGTTTTTGAGTGATTCTTTCACATCGTTGATGGTCATGTCCAACTCCTTTGCGATTTCCTCTGCAGAGGGTGCGCGCTCGTGAGCTTGTTCAAGAAAAGCGTAGGTTTTATTGATCTTATTGATTGATCCAATCTTATTCAACGGAAGTCTTACAATCCTAGATTGTTCTGCCAGTGCTTGCAAAATAGATTGACGAATCCACCAAACAGCATACGAAATAAACTTAAATCCACGAGTTTCATCAAAACGTTGAGCTGCTTTAATTAAGCCTAAATTTCCTTCGTTTATTAGGTCAGGCAGCGTTAACCCTTGATTTTGATACTGCTTTGCTACGGAAACAACAAAACGCAAATTGGCTTTTGTCAATTTCTCTAAGGCAATTTGGTCACCTGCTTTAATTCGTTGAGCTAATTCAACTTCTTCTTCGGCTGTGATCAAATCTACCTTTCCAATTTCTTGAAGATATTTGTCAAGTGAAGCGGTTTCGCGATTGGTTACCTGCTTGGTAATTTTAAGCTGTCTCATGCATTAAATCATATAGGTTTATAATAGTATTACGTAATAATTTTGAAATTGTTACAAAATCGATCTAAAAAAAACTATTTTTTTTCTGGACGTGGTAATAATGCCTTACGAGAAACTTTTTCTTTTCGTGTTCTGGAGTCCACACCAAAATATTTCACCTGAAGAATATCGCCCATATTCACTACATCAGAAACGTTTTCTGTTCGTTCCCATGCCAGTTCACTCACATGGAGTAATACTTCATTTCCAGGAGCTTCAGTGTATTCTACTACAGCACCAAAATCAAGCATTTTAATGACTTTGACTTCGTAAGTGTTTCCTACTTTTGGTTTAAAGGTTATGGAGTCAATTTTAGCTTCTACCATTGCAATACCTTCTGGTGAAGTTCCTAAAATTTCTACAATTCCTTCTTCGGTTACAGGATCTTCGTTAATTACGATTGTACATCCTGATTCCTTTTGGAGTTCTTGAATAACTTTTCCTCCAGGTCCAATCAATGCTCCAATGAAATCGTTTGCAATACGTCTGTTGATCATTTTTGGAGCATGCGCTTTTACATCCTCGTTAGGAGTTGCTATTGTATCGGTAAGATGCTTTAAAATATGAAGTCTTCCGTCTCTTGCCTGATTAAGCGCTTGGGTCATGATGTCGAATCGCAGCCCTTTAATTTTGATGTCCATTTGACATGCTGTTATTCCATCGGCTGTTCCGGTTACTTTAAAGTCCATATCTCCGAGGTGGTCTTCATCTCCTAGAATGTCTGAAAGTACCGCAAAACGCTCTCCTTCTGTAATTAGTCCCATTGCAATACCAGAAACGGGTTTTGTGATTTGTACCCCAGCATCCATTAATGCCATGGTTCCTGCACATACGGTTGCCATTGAAGAGGAACCGTTAGATTCTAAAACTTCAGAAACAACACGAACTGTGTATGGGCAATTGTCTGGCAATACTTTTTTCAAGGCTCTTTGAGCGAGATTACCATGTCCAACTTCACGTCTTGAAGTTCCTCTTAAAGGTCTAGCTTCTCCTGTTGAAAAGGGAGGGAAGTTGTAATGAAGGTAAAAATTTTCTTCGCCTTGATCTGTTGGTAAATCAATGACATTAGCTTCTCTAGAAGTTCCTAATGTAGTAGTAGCAAGAGCTTGAGTTTCCCCACGGGTAAACAAGGCAGATCCATGAGTAGAAGGGAGATAATCCACTTCACACCAAATGGGTCTGATATCAGTAGTTTTTCTCCCATCTAGCCTGATTCCTTCTGAAAGAACTAAATCACGAACGGCTTTTTTCTGAGCTCCACTTAAATAACGACCAATAAGATCTGATTTTTCATTAATTTCTTCTTCGGTTAGGCTAGCAAGATAATTTTCTTTGATTTCGGAAAATTTTTCTGAACGTTCAGCTTTTGAAAGACCTTGTTTGGCTATTTCATAATAAGCGTCATACGTTTTTTCATGTATGGTTTTTTCTAAAGCTTCATCCTGGTCCTCTTCTTCATAGGTCCGTGTTTCTTTCTTGCCAAAAGCTTCCGCAAGCGCTATCTGAGCTTTAATTTGGTCTTTAATAGCCTCATGACCAAAAGAGATTGCATCTAGCATTTCTTCTTCAGAAATTTCGTCAAATTCTCCTTCAACCATAGCCACTGAATCTTGACTGGCTCCAATCATGATGTCAATGTCTGATTCAGCGAGTTGTTCTTTACTCGGATTGATTACAAACATACCATCAACGCGAGCTACTCGAACTTCTGAGATAGGATACTCAAAGGGAATGTCTGAAAGTTGGATGGCTGTAGATGCAGCAAGTCCAGCCAGTGCATCGGGCATAACTGTATCATCATGCGACATCAATTGGATCATGACCTGTGTTTCGGCGTGATAGTCTTTTGGAAATAATGGGCGTAGTACACGGTCCACTAAACGCATGGTTAAAACTTCCTGGTCACTGGGACGTGCTTCGCGTTTGAAGAATCCTCCTGGGAATCTTCCTGCTGCTGCAAATTTTTCTCTGTAATCAACAGTTAGTGGTAAAAAGTCAACAGGACTCGCTTTTCTTGCCGAGACTGCGGTTGCTAGGAGCATACAGTCTCCCATTTTAACCACTACAGAACCGTCAGCTTGTTTTGCTAATTTTCCGGTTTCTAATGTGATTGTTCTTCCGTCTTCAAGACGAATTTCTTGTGTAAATGTTTTTGGAATCATTTTTCATTATTAGGTTAAAACAAATGTTGTGTGTTGTGGCAACCAATGAAAAACTAAGATTCAGTAGGGTGAGGGAAATTTCTTATTTACGTAAGCCCAATTCTTTGACGATTGCACGATAACGCGTAATGTCTTTGGACTTTAAGTAGTCAAGTAAACTTCTTCTTTTACCCACCAAACGCACTAAAGAGCGCTCTGTATTAAAATCTTTACGATTGCTTTTTAAATGGTTTGAGAGGTGTTCGATACGGTGAGTGAAAAGTGCGATTTGTCCTTCTGTAGAACCTGTGTCCTTTTCAGACTTGCCGTGTTTCTTAAAAATAGTTTCTTTTGCTTCTTTTGAATTGTACATGCCAATATTAATTTTAATAATTTTTATGTAATTTTTTTATCGAGCTGCAAATATACAACTAAACAAGGACAAAACAATGTTTACAAGTTGAATTAAAATAAAGCTAGATCCAACAAATAAGTGCAACATGTAGGATTAAAAATTGAAAAAAAATATTTCATACGGCGTTTTGTAAGCTAGTAGCTTCCCTGGTCTGTTGTTTATTTACTGGCAATCATGTTAATCGTTTGGTTACTTATCCGGTTAAAATCTGTTTTCTTAGGCAGGTACTGTCTAACGAGTTTTTTGGCGTATTCACTACGCACCCTCTCCAAATAACAATAGGGGTTAGTAAAGAAAAATTGAGTTTGAATTTTTGGTTTATTTTCTTGTGGATAGCAAACTCAGTTCCGTTATCAGAGGTTATGTAATGTACCTGTTTTTTCTAGGGCAGTAGCATTTGGATTAATTCTTGAGTTAGGTTTTGAGCTTGCTTTCCTTTATCAAGTGTACGTATCATAAAAAACCTTGTGGTGCGACCGATAGAGAGTATGGCTTCATAATCTTTTGTTGTGCATAGTATCTTATACTAATCGTCTTACTTTTTCTTTATATTCCAAATATTCATTCCCGTGTTGTTCAATTAAAAAATCTTCTTCAAGTCTGATTTGAATCTGAATTAAAACATACCCTAAAATCATAAATAATAAAGTCCAAGTATTTGGTGTCAGGAAAAACAATCCTACCAAACTTACTATCATCCCTAAGAAAATGGGATTTCTTGAAATTCCAAACAATCCGGTAGTTATGAGTTTAGTTTTAGTTTCGGTATCAATCCCAATTCTCCACGATTCCTTCATATGGTTTTGAGCAATTATTGTCCAAATCAAACCAACTATCATAATTCCTATTTCAACATATTTTAAATTTTGATTTTCAAGTATTTTGATTGGCAATAAATAGCTGTTACTGTCAGGAAGGAAAGAATAGAATATTGTATAGCACAATAATCCAAACATTGTTAATTTGAAATATAACCCGATTAAACCATATGCACTATCGTCTTTTGGAAGAACTAAAGGATTTTTGCCAATTCTTTTAGCAACAAATAGACTTTTTAATACAAATGCAATTCCGAAGAAAAGCACAAAGTATATCGGTAATCCAATTCTTATTATTTGCTCCATATATTTTCGTTCATATTATGCACAACGGTTAGTATATGAAGCGTAGCGACCGAATGGGAGCTATGATTTCATATACATTGTTACTTACAGGCATTCTAATCTTTGTCCTTTTTTATCAATTCCAACATCATTTTTAGTTTCTGAAGTACTTCATCAAATGGCAATACAATCACATCTTTGTTGCTCCACCTAAAATGTTCAAATGAAGCCTTTTTAGATTTATTTTCTAATGAGGAACTTATGCCACATATTAATAGACAAACAGAGTTGAAACTCTCGGCCTTCGTTCCAAGAATTTTAGATTGTTTCAACAGGGTGTCTTTCTGATCCAAAACCTGTACAATACCACCTGTCAAATCTCTATGCAGTGAATATATATGAGGTTTCCTATATGGAGTGTTATTTACTATACCTGATAAATGTGTTTTGATTTCAATAAAAGCTACATTATTGGTGATATTACTTTTATACAAAAAGTCAATTATACGGTCTTTGTCATCATCAATTGTATGGCCACCAACGTTTAACTTATCTCTTAGAATAACTGCTGGGAATGAAAATATTTGTGAGAAAATCCAAGCGTGTGTTTTAAAGAATTGGTGCCATCTTTCTTCTAAGTCTGATAGCTTTGTTTTAATTGCCAATAAACTTTCAAATTCTTCTATTACATCTTCAATGTAGACTATGTTAATTTCTTTTCTGGTTTTTAGTAGAGTGTCTTTGGTTATTCCAGACTTGAAAAATAAGTTCTGTACTTCTTTTTTGTCATCATCACTTAATTCAATACTATTCTTAGATTTAAGAAATTTTGACAATGAATCTTTGGTGTACTTAGTTGATTTTGGATTCTTGAAGTTTTTCGGTAAAATCTTCGAAAGGATTGATTGGTATGTAAATTCGGTCTCCTTGTTACTTTTGTCCTTATACCAGTTAGTGTCGTTCTCTAATTTGTTGAAATCTTTAATTGTTAGAAATAATTTACTACTTTTTAACTCAGTATTACCAGTAGATTTAAAAACAACTTCTTTAACTATTGGAAGTTCGTTTTGTAAGTAGTAAAATAGCCCACTAACACCTTTTGACTTTGTAAATCCATATCCAAAATTTTCATTTACCGAAATCCCAGTTTTAGGTCTCTTCGCATCGGGAAACGAAATGCATTTTATTTGGTCGTACTTGGAGACTATTTTACCTTCTCCAGTTTTCCTAAACGGATAAAGTTTTGTTTCCTTCCTTTTGGTATAAAACTCTTTGGCAAGAAAACCTGAATCGACATCGTCAACAAATACATTGTATCTGTTAATGGTCTTAGTACTTTTCTTACTCTTTTTTAGTTTTATTCCTTGCATTGGTTATTTAGCTGTTTTTGCTTGTAAGTAACTAGTAGCTAAACGCAAATAGCGTTTATTTCTTTTATATATTATTTTGTTTTTCTGTTTTCAATTATCTTATTATCAGCGCATTGCATCTCTACAAGTTGGTCTAAAGGGTTCATGCTATTTGCAAGAGATTTTTTACTTATATGGGGATAAATCTCTGTTGTTTTTAAACGATTATGCCCAAGCAGGGTTTGTCTGTGCCTTGATGTATTTGGGTTTACCCTCTTGTAACTACCAGTAGATTTAACCTTCCCTTTTTGAGATTTCACCAACGCAATCAGTTCTTTATCAAAAGCAAATTCAGCTTTGACAATTGCGTGTTGTCTATGAAAATCGGGTGTTAGCCGTAGGTTTTTCATGATTTAGAGAACAGATTTGGGTACTGTGTTGTACTAAATTAATAAAAAAAAGGACTCGATTGGAATTTTAAAACTCGTTAGATTCAACTTACAAGTACAATGGCTTACTTTCTAAGGGGTTGATTTAAAATCAAGTCGATGTACAAGTTAATTTTATTTTTCAAATCATTACGATGTGAAATGAAATCAAGAAAACCTTTTTCTAGAAGAAACTCACTTTTTTGAAAACCCTCTGGAAGGTCTTTCCCTGTGGTATCCTTTACTACTCGAGGTCCTGCAAAGGCAATAAGTGCCTTAGGTTCTGCAATATTGATATCACCCAACATGGCGTAAGATGCCGTGGTTCCTCCTGTAGTGGGGTCGGTACAAAGTGAAATGTAGGGAAGTTTTGCTTCGGCCAATTGCGCCAGTTTTGCTGATGTTTTTGCCATTTGCATCAATGAAGTGGCCGATTCCATCATTCGTGCCCCCCCTGATTTCGATATGATGACCAACGGAAGTTTGTGTTTGATCGCATAGTCTGTAGCACGTGCTATTTTTTCACCAACAACAGATCCCATTGATCCTCCAATAAATTTAAAGTCCATACAAGCCACAACCAAATCATTTCCTTTGGAGGGCCCAACGGCAATACGAATTGCATCATACAAACCTGTTTTTGTGTGGGCACTCTTAAGACGATCTATGTATTTTTTTGAATCTTCAAACTTTAAAAAGTCTTTTGATTTTAATTTACTGTCAAGTTCTTTAAACTGGTTGTTGTCAAAGAGAATCTCAAAATATTCCTTACTGCCAATATGAACGTGGTAATCATCTTCAGGACTGACATAGTTGTTCTCCGCCAATTCTTGAGATTCAATAACCTTGCCTGTTGGAGTTCGATACCAAAGACCCTTGGGGATGTCTTTTTTTTCTTCAGTTTTAGTCTGAATACCTTTCTCACTTCGCTTAAACCAGCTCATTTACTGTATGTTTTAAGTCAAATATAAAAATTAATCTCCCGTTACAAAGTATTGACATTGTTTAAGTCTTCAAAAGCTTTCTTTAATCGTGATTTGAAAGTCTCTTCTCCCATACGGAGCCATTTTCTGGGATCGTAATGTTTTTTATTGGGTTGGTCTGATCCTTCAGGATTACCAATCTGATTTTTTAAATAATCAATCTTATCGTTCATGTAATCTCTAATTCCCTCAGTAAAAGCAAATTGAAGGTCAGTATCGATATTCATTTTAATAACACCATATCCAATCGATTCTTCAATTTCAGCTTGAGTAGAACCTGATCCACCGTGAAATACAAAGTCAATAGTATTTTCTTCAAGATTGTGCTTTTCAGAAATAAAGGTTTGAGAATTTCTTAAGATTTTAGGAGTTAATTTAACATTTCCCGGTTTGTAAACACCGTGAACGTTTCCAAAGGCAGCAGCAACGGTAAATTGAGAACTTACTTTGCTGAGTTCTTCATAGGCATAGGCTACTTCCTCGGGTTGGGTGTAAAGTTTAGATACATCTACATCGCTGTTATCTACCCCATCTTCTTCACCTCCAGTGATACCTAACTCAATTTCTAAAGTCATATCCATTTTTGACATGCGTTCAAGGTAGGTTTTACAAATTTCAATATTTTCTTCAATGGGCTCTTCAGAGAGGTCTATCATGTGAGAACTGAATAAAGATTTGCCATGCGCTGCATAAAACTCTTCGCTTGCATCTAAAAGTCCATCAATCCAAGGGAGTAAATTTTTGGCACAGTGGTCTGTGTGAAGAATGACGGTTGCTCCGTATGCCTTAGCAAGTTCGTGGACATGTTTCGCTCCGGCAATGGCTCCTGCAATGGCTGCCTGCTGATTTTCATTAGACAAGCCCTTACCTGCGTTGAATTGTGCTCCGCCATTTGAAAATTGAATGATGACAGGGCTGTTTAAGGAAGCCGCTGTTTCAAGCACTGCATTGATTGTGTTACTTCCAATTACATTAACGGCTGGAAGTGCAAAGGCCTTTGATTTGGCAAGTTTAAATACTTCTTGAACTTGTTTTCCAGTGATGACACCGGAAGGGATAGAATGATTCATTTAGTTTGGTTTGGGGCAAAAATATTAAACTTATTTGATTTAAAAAGGATAATTAATTCCGATGTTGAAAACAGCACTTTTTAAATTGTACTCACCCCACCATCTTTCCCCAACAGCTAAGGCTGGATTGTACGTTTTAAATCCTGTATCAAATCGAAAAACAAAAAAATCAAAGTCGTAGCGCAATCCAAATCCAGACCCAATTGCGAGCTCAGATAAATCCTTAAAACCTTCAAAGCGAAAAGCGGTGTCTTCAATGTCGTCAAAAACATTCCAAACATTTCCTGCATCAATAAAAATTCCGCCTTTTAAGGGGCCTGTCAAGGGAAAACGATACTCAAGGTTAAAAGCCAATTTGAAGTTTGCTTCATTAAATTCATTAATGTTGTTACTGCTTCCAGGGCCTAATTTGTATGCTTTCCATGCTCGATTGTCATTTGCCCCTCCTGAAAAATAGGAACGTGAAAAGGGCATATTGGTTGCATTTCCATAAGGAATGGCCAAGCCACCGAATGAATGGAAGGCAATTACTCGTTCTTTACCAAGGGGCCAGTGTTTTATGTAATCGGTTTCAATCTTTATGTATTGAGAAGGGCTGACTCCACCCAATAAGGTTTGTCCTTGACTGTTTTCTGGGGCATTTAATGTTCTGAGAATTCCATTGAGAAGATTTCCTACCCAATCTATTTTCCATCGTAGTTGGTAGAAGTTTTCATCAAAAATACTTTCCTGACTATTGAAATTCATACTTAATGATGATCCCAAGATGAGATTGTTTGCAGTGAGTCGGTCTTGTCTCTCTTTTACTGTATTTACGGTTTTGTAATTTGAATTCTCTTGATTTAAAATAGTTTCTCCGTTCAAAACAGCATTAATAAAACCCTCGGTTCCGTCGGGTATGGAAAGATCTCCTTGAGCATTTTCAAATTCGGTTTGTGTATTGAAAATATCCGCAACGGCATTTAGTCGGTCGTAGGAATTTCGATAAACATTGAAATAATTTGAAAGATTTCTATTGTTAACAAATTCGAGATCAATCCATTTGATTTGAATTTTTTTATTTTTTTTGGGTTGCCAATCGAATTGATAAGTGGATTTGAAAAACTGCTTATCTAAACCGATATTCTGCTGAATACTAGTTCCTAAGATCATTTGTGTAACAGGATTCATCTGGGAGTTTATCTGAACTTTACTTAAAAAGGGAAAAACTAATCTTGGAAAACTTAGTTTGAGATCGGCTCCCAATTCAAAAAGATTGAAAAATTGATCGTCAGATTGAGCAATATCCCTAGAGGCTCCAAGGGTATTTTTGATGTTGAGCTCAAGAGATTCAGCACCTTTAAAAACATTTCTTATGCCGAGCCCTCCACCCAGTCCAATCCCAAAATCTTGGATGTTGGAGTGCGAAAAATCAAGATCAAAGCCCAAAGAAAAGCGTTCCCTTGGGGTCAAAAAAATGGAAGCTTTAAGCTGGTTTTCTTCTTGGGGGAGTAAACTGTAGTTGATACTGGGGTATTTAAAGTTTTTGATGTTTGTGAAATACCTGTAAGTTAGGGTTCTGTCCAGATCACTGTAGGGCTTGTTTTTTTGAATTGCAATACCTGATGTAATGGCGTTGGGACGATATTTCAGTTTCCCTTTGCTGATCAGCGTAATGTCTTTGTATTGGATTGAATCTGTGAACTGATCTGTTTTTTCTGCATTTGGATTGTCAACAAAAACCTCAATTTCTTTGATGGTAAACCTTTCATAAGGGAGCTTAATTGAAACATCGTTGATTCTTTGTTGTGGATCTTCGATTTCAATAGTTATTGGAATTTTTAAATCTACACCAGTACTGTCAATGGCTGCCGTAAATTGGATGCTATTTTGTTGGAAGTTGTAAATACCATTATTTCTAAAAAGGGTAAACAGCCGTTCTCTTTCTTTTTCAAATTTATTTATTTCAAATGCATCTCCTTGTTTGATCTCGGCATTAGCCACATGGGTCTTGTAGATTTCAGCTACTTCAGGAGAATCGATTGCTGTTTTTATTGAATCAATTTCATAGAGTTTATCAGGATAAATTTTGTATTTGAGAACAACTTGTTTTGGTTTAAAATGAACCGTGTCGTGTTCGACCATTACATTGTAGTATCCTAGATTCTTGTAATATTGTTGAATTCGTTTTTTGGAATTATTGATCGCAATGGTGTCGAGTATTGAAGGAGGTTCTCCGTTATTTTTGAGCCAATCGTTAAATTTGATAGCATAGTTTTCCATCGCCAAAACTTGTTTTGGGGAAAGCCATTTTTCTAATCGATTTTTCCGTTTTTCTTTTTTGTTAAGCCAAGTTTCAAATTGCTTTTTTGGCTCGGGGTGTGCGCTTTCGAAAAGAATTTTTTTAACAGGAATCCCCAGTATTTTTTTATTCTCAGTTGTATTGATGATGAAGTTTACAGGATCGTTTTTTAATAATTGTGTTTCTTGGTAAACCTCATTTTTAGCGATGAGTACTTCTTGGGTTCGATATGCCCTTGTCCCAGAACATCCTACAAGAGTTAATGCAGTAAGCGATAGAATGATTAATTTTGCTTGTGGACGAAACACACTATGGAATTTAACTCCAAAAATAAGTCATTTTTATGCTCTCCAAGAATCAACGCAAGCAAATCCTTCAATTAAGTAAAAAAAAGCATCGTAAAACCGATGGACTTTTTGTAGCCGAGGGTGAGAAAGTAGTTTTGGAATTGATTGCTTCGGGTTGGACTTTTGAATTTCTGTTTTCTATGGATCAGGCTTTTCATCCTGATGCACAACTCCTAAAATGGGAGGAAATGAAACAGTTAACCCAGTTTAAAACACCAAGTCCCGTTTTGGGTGTTTTTAAGATGCCTAAAAGGTCAGAGATTCTTAACGAACCAATCACCGTAGCGGTTGACGGGGTGAGTGATCCAGGAAATCTTGGAACAATTATTCGATTGTGTGACTGGTTTGGCTTTTCCGAATTGATTTGCAGTGAAACAACAGTTGATTGTTTTAATCCAAAAGTAATTCAGGCTTCAATGGGATCCATAGTTAGGGTTCAGTGTCATTATGTAACGGAATTGGCAGACTCTTTAAAATCTTTAGATAAACCAATTTATGGTGCCACAGCACGAGGGGATTCAATTTATGAGGCAAAACCTTCAGGTCAAGCAAGTTATGTTTTCGGAAGTGAATCCCATGGAATCTCAACAAAGGTTACCCGTGTGTTGGATGGTGAATTGTCTATCCCACATTTTAGGGAGGCAAACCAAAGGGCAGAGAGCTTGAATGTAGCTACTGCAACTGCTATTGTTTTAAGTGAGTTAATGCGGCCTCCTACTCAAAAGTAATGATTAAGGCAACCCCTCTGGAGAACATATTATTGATTTTTCCTGTCCAAGCGCTCTCAGGATCATTGTCGGGAATCATTTCATTTTGCATAGAAAAAATACCTCTAAGGGAAGGTGAAAATTTGAAATAGTAAAGATAAAAGTCAAAACCCAAACCCAATTCATAATTGATGTTTTGCGAGGTAGTTCGGAAGACATTGCTGGCATTGTCATCAGAGTTTTTTTCGTTACTGGACAGGTTGAAATCTGTGGAAAAGCCTCCTACAATAAAGGGTCTAAAGTTATTGATCCGTTTGGCACTTATTTTTATTAGAAGCGGTAAATGGATGTAAGTAGATTTGATTTCTCTCAACCGATCAGACTCTCTGGTAAAATCAGAATATTCTGGAAAAACTAACTCCCGTCTGTTGTAAAAAAGGCCAGGTTCAAAACGTAAGTTTAGGTATTCATTAATACGCAAATCTCCAATCAATCCCACACTGAATCCCTTTTTTTGCTCAACAGCGACATCTTTGTATTTGAGTTTTTCGTAATAGGTGTCAATATATTCAAACTTGAAGTCGTATTGATTCACTCCTAAAAAATAGCCGTAGTGCAGCTGTTTTTTATCAAAAGAGGGAAGGTTTATTAAACGTTCTTTGACAACGGGATACTGGCAATAAAGACTATTTGCAAAAAAGCAGCTAAGCAGGATAAGTTTTATGCTAAGTAAGATGTCTAGGTTTTTTACCAAAATAAATAGAAGAAACCCCTAAGGTTTGTGGGAAATCTTCTACTTGTATAAACCCATTTTTACGTAAAATATTGTTAAAAGCTTCACCACAAGGGAAAATTGCTGCTGAATCTGATAAATATTGATAAGCAGAGCGATCTTTAGAAAACATTTTTCCAACCAGGGGCATGATTTTTTGGGTGTAAAAAGAATAAAACCCTTTCAGGATCGGGTTTTTTGGAACGGCCGTTTCTAAAACAACAATAGTACCGTTGGGTTTTAGCACACGAAAAATTTCTTTTAAGCCCAAGTCTAAGTTTTCAAAGTTTCTAACACCAAATGCAATGGTAACGGCATCAAAAGTATGCTTGTCAAAATGGAGCGCTTCAGAATCTCCTAATTGCATATCAATACGATTGTCCAATTGCTTTTTTTTCACCTTTTGTTTTCCAATTTCTAGCATTCCTGGTGATATGTCAAGACCAATAATTTTTTTTGCATCCAATTGGGCAAGTTCAATGACCAAATCTCCTGTTCCTGTGGCAATATCGAGTAAACTTTTTGGATGTTCTTTTCTCAGTAAATTTACAACTCGTTTGCGCCACAGAACATCAATCCCAAGGGTAATGATCCGATTGAGAATATCATAACTCGCAGAAATCCCATCAAACATGTGAGTGACCTGTTTCTTTTTTGTTTCAGGATGATTTTGATTGGGTTTAATGGATTGTTTCATAGCGAGGCAAAGATACGTATTTGACCCTCATGTTTGAGTGAATTTTATACTTCCCTATTGAATATTTGTATATTTGAACTGTATTTCGATACAATCATATGAAAATTATCATCGCAGGGGGAGGAGAAGTAGGTTTCCATTTGGCAAAACTTCTCTCTTTTGAATCTCTCGATATCACTTTAATAGATACTGAAAAAGAGCGTTTAAATTATGCCGAATCCCATTTGGATATCAAAGCAATTAAGGGTGACGCACTTTCTTTGTCGCTCATGCAAGAGGCACAGGTAGGGTCTTCTGACCTTTTTATTGCAGTAACTTCCGAAGAGGCTACTAACATTACCATTTGTGCGCTAGCAAAACAGTTAGGATGCAAACGAACCATTGCAAGGATTTCTAATTTTGAATTTATTAAGGCTAAAGAATCAATCAGTTTTCAAGAAATTGGAGTTGATGAATTGATTTCACCTGAGGAACTTGCAGCCAATGAAATTCAACAACTGCTGGATCAATCAGCATTTTCAAATAGTTATGAATTTGAGGAGGGTGCACTTACACTTATTGGTACACGATTGGACGAGGATGTTCCTTTTGTAGGTAAAAGCGTTAAAGATGCTGCTTCGATTTTCCCTGACGTTCATTTTATGCCTATCGCCATTCAGCGAAAAGGAACACAAACCACAATGATTCCAAGAGGAGATACTTGTTTTGAAACAGGAGATACTGTTTTTTTTATTACTCTTAAAGAGGGTGTTGAGGAGCTTTACAAGCTTACAGGAAAGAAAAAAACATCCATTAAGAATATCATGATTTTAGGTGGGGGTAAAATTGGATACAATACAGCACGCGAGCTATGTGATAAAAAGTTTAAAGTCACCATCCTTGAAAAGAATAAGAAAAAAGCATTTGAAATAGCTGATTTACTTCCCAATGCATTAGTTATTCACGGCGATGGCAGAAATTCAGATCTTCTGGATGAGGAAGAACTCTCAAGTATGGATGCTTTTATTTCAGTTACTGAAAATTCTGAAACCAATATCATGTCTTGCTTGATGGCTAAAACTAAGAATGTGAAAAAGACAATCGCCTTAGTTGAAAACATGGATTATTTTCAGTTATCCCATTCCATTGGCATAGATACATTAATCAATAAAAAATTACTTACTGCAAATACTATTTTTAGATACATTCGAAAGGGAGATGTGGTAGACATGACAACCCTCAATAATTTGAATGCCGAAATTTTAGAATTTGTAGTCAATGCAAACTCAAAGGTTGCAAATTACAGAATCAAAGACATAGATTTTCCTAGAACTGCAATTATTGGAGGTGTCATCAAAAAAGACATTGGAATAATAGCTCTTGGTGACTACACTATTGAGCCTGGTGATCGGATTGTAGTTTGCTGTTTGCCCCGGTCCATTAAAAGAATAGAGCAGTTATTTTTATAAAAGGCAAATGCTAAATCTCAATTACAGAATTGTTGTATTTCTGATGGGTATTTTACTTCTCTTTAACGGAGGTCTGATGCTACTTTCATCTTTGGTCAGTTACAGTTACCAAGACGGTGTCACATTTGAAATTACTCTTGCTGCATTCTTGGTATTGTCATCAGGGGCCTTGCTCATGTTGTTTGGTCGGCAACACCAAAAGCAAATCCAGAAAAGAGAAGGGTATCTTATTGTGAGTCTGGGATGGATATTAATGGCATTTTCAGGGACTTTACCGTATTTACTTACAGGTACGTTTACAAACTTTGCTTCGAGTTTTTTTGAAACCATGTCTGGATATACCACCACTGGTGCATCTGTACTAAATGATATTGAAATTCTTCCCCATGGAATTTTGTTTTGGCGCAGTACTACGCATTGGATAGGAGGGATGGGGATTATTGTTTTGGCGATTGCCATACTTCCTTTTTTAGGGATTGGAGGGATTCAACTTTTTACAGCAGAAGCACCGGGTCCTGGAGGGGATAAGTTACATCCAAGAATCACGGATACCGCAAAAAGATTATGGTTGATTTATGTCTTATTTACTTTCTTGGAAACACTTTTCCTATGGCTCGCAGGAATGTCATTTTTTGATGCGGTAAATCATTCCATGAGCACGGTTTCTACGGGGGGCTTTTCTACCAAAAATGCCAGTATTGCTTTTTGGAATGACCAACCCTTAATTCAATACATTATTGTATTCTTTATGTTTTTGGCTGGTACCAACTTCGTACTGAGCTATTTTATTTTTACTCGAAAATTTAAAAAAGTAATCGCTGATGAGGAGTTTAAAGTTTATCTAAGTTTTATTTTAATTTTTACGCTACTTACCTCAGTAGTTATCTTAAATTCCGGTCATAACTTACTTTCCCAACAAAACTTTTCTTGGCAAGGGTTAGAATTTAGCATACGATCAGCATTGTTTCAAGTCGTAGCAGTAATTACAACTACTGGTTTTGTTTCAGCTGATTTCACACAATGGACTCCCTTTTTGACTGTTGTTTTCTTTGGACTTATGTTTCTTGGTGGGTCATCTGGCTCTACCTCAGGAGGGGTAAAGGTGGTTCGACATATGTTGATGATAAAAAGTGGTTTTTTGGAATTTAAAAGGGCTTTACATCCCAATGCAATTATTCAAGCACGTTACAACAAAAAAACGGTCAGTGATGGAATTGCCTACAATATTCTTGGGTTCTTTATACTTTACATGCTGAGTTTTATAATTGGTGCTGTCGGTTTTGGGAGTTTAGGTTTGGATTTTGAATCTGCTATTGGATTATCGGCATCAACTCTCGGAAACGTAGGACCTGCACTTGGTGATTTTGGCCCCAGTAGCACTTATGCAGCGCTTGCTGAGCCCGGCAAATGGTGGGCAAGCTTCCTAATGCTTCTAGGGCGTCTGGAGCTCTTTACGGTACTTATTCTCTTTTCTCCATTTTTCTGGAAAAAGACTTAGTAGTTGTATTTATCTTTCCAACGTATTTTTAGAAAGTCACGAATGCTTTTTTCTTTTGTATTTTCCCCTGGGTCGTAAAACTTTGTACCACTGATTTCTTCGGGTAAGAATTCTTGTTCAGCAAATTGATTTTTATGGTCATGCGCGTATTGATAGCCTTTTCCGTAACCTAAATCTTTCATCAATTTGGTAGGAGCATTTCGCAAGTGTAAGGGCACTTGAAGATTCCCTGTTTGTTTTACTTTCTCAAGTGCTTGATCAATGGCTTTGTAGGCTTTGTTACTCTTCGGCGAACTCGCTAAATAGAGTGCACATTCTGATAATAAAATTCTTCCTTCTGGATATCCTACTGCGGTTACTGCTTGAAAGGTACTATTAGCAAGTACTAATGCCGTTGGGTTGGCAATGCCAATATCTTCAGCTGCTAGTATGAGCATTCTTCGTGCGATAAAAGCGATATCTTCACCAGCTTCTATCATTCTTGCTAACCAATAGACTGCTGCATTGGGATCACTTCCTCTTATGGATTTAATAAATGCTGAAACGATATCGTAATGAAAATCACCATTTTTATCAAAAAGAACGGTGTTGGTTTGAACGGTTTCAAATACTAGTGCATTGGTGAGATCAATGTTTTTTGTTTTTTGTGCTTGTACAACAAGTTCAAACAATGAAAGTAGTTTCCTTGCGTCACCACCGGCAAGTTCAATTAAGGCATCAGACTCTACAATTTGAATATGCTTATTTTTTAATTGAATGTCTTTTTTTAATGCGGTTGCAAGGATCTTCTCTAAATCCTTTTTATCAAGTGCATTAAGGATGTAGACTTGGCATCGAGATAACAAGGCATTGATGACTTCAAAACTTGGATTTTCAGTGGTTGCCCCAATCAAGGTAACAATTCCTTTTTCCACGGCGTTGAGCAAGGAGTCTTGTTGAGACTTACTAAATCGGTGTATTTCATCAATAAATAAAATAGGATTTTTTCCTGTAAATAATCCTCCCGAGTGTTCTGCTTTGTGAATGATTTCTCTAACTTCTTTCACTCCCGCATTGATGGCTGAAAGTTGATAAAAAGGACGTTCTTTTTCAAGGGCAAGAAGCTGGGCTAGTGTTGTTTTGCCTGTCCCAGGGGGTCCCCAAAAAATTAAAGAAGGAAACACACCGTTTGCAATCATTTGGGTTAAACTCCCTTTTGGTCCCACTAAATGTTGCTGACCAAAATAGTCTTTTAGTGATTTGGGTCGCATGCGTTCTGCCAGAGGAGTATTCATGGATTAAAGATAGCAGTTTCTTTAATTACAATCGCTGACGAATTGCTTCATAGAAAACAATACCACAGGCCACCGAAACATTAAGAGAGTCCATTTCGTTGTGTAAGGGTAGTTTCGCTTTGGCATCAACCAATTTTAATATTCCAGACGATATTCCAATATCTTCCGATCCAAAAATAAGAGCAACGGGACCTTTGAGATCAGTTTGGTACAAGGTATCTGATGCTTTTTCTGTTATGGCGACGGAGGGGACTTGCTGTGCCTTGAGGTAATAAATAACATCCTTTAAATGATTTACTTTTGAGATTGGAACTTTAAAAGCACCTCCAGCGGAGGTTTTAATTGTATCTCCGTTCAAAGGTGCACTCCCTCCCGAGGGAATAAAAACTGCATCTACACCTGATGCTGCAGCTGAGCGAAGAATAGCTCCGAAATTCCGAACATCCGTAATTCCATCTAAAAGTAAGAAAATAGGATTCTTTTTGGTTTGAATGACTTCCTCAATTAAAGGTTCCATCTCGAATGTTTTTAAAGCCCCTATTCGAGCAACCGCACCTTGATGATTTTTTTCAGAAAAGCGACTTAGACGTTCCACAGGAACGAAACTAAAGGCAATATTCTTTTCTCTTAATTTATGTAAAAGTTGTTCAAAAAGTTTGCTCTGAGTTCCTTTGAGTAACCATACTTTATCAATTGGTTTTTCTGAGTGTATTGCCTCTAAAATAGCTCTTATTCCAAATATTGTGAAAGTTTCCATGGCTCAAAATTAATTCAATTTATGAAGGCACTCGGTTAAAATGAATAAAACTTTTTTTAATTAAGATCAAAAAAAAAGGGGAACCCACGGGTTCCCCTTTTTTCTTTGTTAGTGTAAAATAATTATTCACAAATACTTAGAAATTTAACCCCTGGGGAGACACTACTTTCAATAAAAGCAGTTTGTTCTCCAGTTCCATCTAATTTGGTGTACTTGATTGAATAGCTACATTCAGATGGATAATCTCCACTATTCCACTCAAAGGACATAACTTTTGCACCTTCAGGTATTGTAAGTTTAGCGGTTCCTCCGGAATCGTTTCCAGAAAATGGTTCTAAGAGCTCATTTCGACCTGCATCTGATGCATAAGGACTAGGAATGCCATAGTATGTTGTAGTGCCATCTACAGTAACCTTTACATGACTTCCTTGCCAACCATCTCCATAGGAATCAGCCATGGTAAAAGTGTAGATCCCTGGAACTGCTTCTAAAGGAATACACTTGATTATCATGTTGTAACCATAGGGAGATTTGAAGTAGGAACCCGTCATGGATCCAGTAACATCACCTGTACTAAAGCTTCTTCCGTCTGTAAGATTAAGTTGCAAGCGAATGTTGATTGCATCTCCACCAGTGTATTGGCTACTTGATAGTCCTAAAGCAGCTACTGCTTGTGCTAAAGTAACCTGGATGTCAGTCCTTGGAAGACCCGTAGGTCCCGTAGTAAACTCATTAGGCTGGATTGTTCTGATGTTTGCTTCAGAACCAGAGTTTAATGACACATAAATTTCAACGTTTTGCATTAAAGCTCCATCTTCAGTATCATGCTCTTCTATTGTTGCTTTAAAAATAGAACTATCGGGCGCATAAAAATTGAATTCACCTTCTGAAGTGATTGTTCGAAGGACTGCTCCATTGGTGAAATTTTCTAATACATAATCAATCGTATTGTCAGATTCAGTACAGGAAATGATAACCAATAAAAAACTTAATAGATATATATTTTTTTTCATTTTTCTATTATTTAAGGTTGCTAGGGCCATTAGAATTCCAGAACACACGCTCATTTTTATTTGCCCTTTGGGAAGCATTTTTGTTGGTGTTCACGTAATTCGCAGGATAATATTGAATCAAAGGAAATTGTCCTGGATCCGGTTCAATGTTGGGTTGAACATCTCTAGGGAATCCATTTCTTCTGTAAGAGTTATATGCATCAATTCCATTTCCAGCCATGGAAATAAAGAATTCAGTTGCCCACATATCTAACTTTTCGGATACAGATGAGGCAGCACTCCAGTCAGAAGTAAAAGCTGCTACGTAAGCATCAACATCTTCCTGTGCCATTTCTGGACCTCCTAAGTCATCAGCTTTATTCAAAGCTTGTTCCAAAGCGGTAAGCGTTTCTGAAGTAGGGTCACCTCCAGTAGAGACTGCCACTTCAGCATTCATAAAATGCATCCAAGAAGAGAGCATGACAGGAGTAATCCCAGCACCTGCTAAACCATCACCAGCAATTTGTCCACTAAAGGATCTATCGTCAAAAGTTCCTCCTGCTGGATAGACTCCTCGTAGTGTTTTTAGGAAACCGTCTGGTGGGATTCCATTATCGTTTCCATGATCTCTTCCCCAGTATCCTCCTGCGGGTTTGCTAGCAGAATTAGTAGGGGCACAAAAGGGTGTGTCATCACCTCGAAGCTGTGGAGGGACATAATATCCAGGCAATCCGCATTCTAATACCTCTTCATTTGCAGCGCTATCAAAACCTGGTGTTTCTGAAACTTGTCTGTAGAAGTAATAATTGATCCTTGGATCTGTATTTCCTCCATGGCCATTAAGCATCTTAAACATCATCCAGTTAGACATGTACTCGTTTCCACCTGTAGAGGTGTAACTAGATCTGTAATAGGGATGTCGTGTATCAGGAGTAGCAGCACTTGTTCCCCAACTGAATTGGAAATCATCTTCAGGTTCTGATATGTAGTTGGATATTGCATTGTATGCAGAAAAGTCTCCCTGATTTAACAAAGCTTTTTTCTTGATACTGTTGGCAGCTTTAATCCACTTAGAAGCATCACCTCCGTAGAAGTAATCATTTGATGGTACTGGTCCTTCAGCAATAAAATCAGCTATTGAACTATCCAATAGGGCAATTGCGGCACTGTAGACACTAGCGCCACTATCGGCTTCAGGATTTAAAATTCCTTCTCCACCTTGTAAAGCTTCTGTGTAGGGAATATCTCCAAAGTAGTCAACCAAAGTCATTAGTATGTAAGCTTCAAAAACTTTTCCCATACCTCTGTGGTAATTTAATCCTGCTTCCTCGGCAAGAAGGTTCATCAAACGAATATCTTCCAACATACCTCTGTAAGCAGAAGACCAAATTCCGTTCCAACTATCAGGAGAGTAAATATTGTTGTATGTTCTACCTGACATGTAGTTAATTCTTGTGAGCTCAGCTCCACGATCGCCCATGCTATTTACCCAAAAGGCAAAGTCAATCTGGATCGAATTCAAAAAGAACGTAGGATCCGCTTGGCTTGGACTCAATGCATTAGGATTATCTGTAAGGTCTAATTCTGTAGTTTCACAAGAAACTAACACTAGAAGAGTACTCATGCAAAGTCCTAAAATGTAATTAGTATATTTCATGTTTTCTTAAATTATTTTTTTAAAATGTAAGTTTAATACTTCCACCGTATCTCTTTGAACTAGGACCGTTTAGGAAGTCAAATCCTCTACCGTTTCCAACTCCAACTCCAGCAACATTAGGATCAAAATTTGTTCCTTCTGGTGTATTCCACGCATTGTATGCTAGGTTGAATCCAGAGGCAGTAATGGATATGCTTCCAAATGGTGTAGCTTCAATTAGGCTCTTTGGCAAGCTGTAGGAAAGGGAAATTTCCCCGAGCCTCCAGTGGCTTGCGTCGTAAACCAACATTTCATCAGATCCGTACAATACATTACTGAAGTAAAAAGTTGAATTATTAATTTGTTTATTATTAGTTTGACCGTTTGAATTTACCCCAGGGAGAATAAAACTTAACTCTCTGTCAAGAGTATCGGTTGTAAGGCCCCTACCTAATAAAGTTGCCACAGTGTAGGTGTAGATGTCACCTCCTGATTGATAATTAAATAAGAAATTAAAACTCAAGTTTCTAAATGAAATAGTATTGCTAATGTTTGCAATCCAATCTGGATTTGCATCCCCAATAATTGAAAGATCGAATGTTTCATCATAACTACCTTGGTTGTTTACCACAGGCTCTCCACCGCCAACCCATCTTGAGTTTTCAATGGTACCGCCGTAGCGCGTATTAGAACTTCCTACAATAGATCCTAGAGATTCTCCAACAATTGCTGCATTACCTAAAGTTGATCCGTATCCTGCATAAACAATTCTATCGGTATCCTGACCTAGGTCAATAACAATTGCATCGTTGGTAGACCAGTTAAGTGAAGTTGTCCAGTTAAGTCCATCCATACTTTGGAACCAGTCCATAGAAAGATCTAATTCCACACCCTTGTTTTCAATTAAACCGATATTGGTTTTTGTTGAAGTGTAACCCGTTGATGGATCCAACGGTCTGTCAATAATCAAGTCATTCGTTTTCTTGTTGTAAACAGAAAGGTCTAGACTCAATCTATTGTTGATAAAACGTCCTTCTAGACCAATTTCAATTTCATCAATTCGTTCTGGCTTCAAATTTGGATTCCCTAAAATAGAACCAGAAGTGTTAGAGATCACATAGTTTCCGTTCTTGATAAAAGATTGGGTATCCAAATTTAGTGTTGCAGCAATTGGATATCTCAAGGGGAAGTTTGCTGAAGTACCATACCCTGCTCTTACTTTTAACAAGCTGATTAAATCACTCTTAATACTAGGAAAAGCCTGTGTTGGAATGAAAGCCGCACTCACAGAGGGATAAATAATCGATCTGTTTTCTTTTGATAAATTTGAAACCCAGTCTTTTCTTGCAGCCAAGGTTAAATAAATCACTCGATCGTAATCCAGTTCAGTTTGTGCAAAAGCACCTACAATATTTCTTCTTTCGAAATATTGAATTTCATCTTGTTGTTCAAAATTGAAGTGTCTCAGTACGTTAAATACTTGTTGACCCGTACTTCTTGTACCGTTCTGATCATAGGTATCACTTCTCGAATCGACACCTAGGTTGAATGTAACTCCAAAATCATCTATGTCATAATCACCGCTAACATTAAGATTGTGATTGTAAATGGATTTTGTATTATTCCAAGTTTCATAGATACCATTTCTGTTAACTAAAGATCCTGTTTTTCCTCCCTTGTTTGAGTAGTTAATGTTATTTTCTGAATAGACGTCAACTCCATAACGGTAGGACAGGTTGAGATTATCATTGATCCCATAAGAAATATTTGCTCCTCCAAATACACGATTTGTATTTTGAATATTTGAAGTGTTATTAACAGTCCAAAGAGGGTGTTGAATGGAGTTGTTTTGTCTGTAATAAATCGATTCTCCGGTAACAGGATTTTGATAGGGTAGCCCCATTAAATCAACACTACGAGGAGTGTAGAATACATTAGCAAACACTGAAGAACCTTCTCCGCCTACATTACTACCTCGTCCTGCAGCAACAGGAGGCGATTGGAATTTAGTTTGAGTAAAGTTTAAAGTACCTCCAACCACAAAATTATTAGACAGCTGAGCGTTTCCACCAAAACTTAAAGTGTTTCTATTTACAGAGTTTCCAGGAGTAAATCCAACATCCTCGAGATTTCCGTAGTTAATATTGTAGTTTACAGTTCCGTCAGAGGTTGATCCTCTAACATTTACGTTATTACTAAAAACGTGTCCTGTTCTGAAAAAGTTTCCAACGCTATCATAAGCTTTCCATTCATAGAGTGCATCTGGCTCTATGTTAAGAGCTTCCAATACTTGAGGTATTCCAGTTGCTGAACTTGCTGTTGTGAATGGATGTCTTAGAAAGCCAGGCTGTCCTGATACACTCCCGTTGATGGAAGATTGTCCAGCCCATCCTGCAGGTCCACCCTCGTCAAAACTAGGCCCCCAATTGGAGAAGAACCAACCGAAAGATTGATCAAAACCATTTCCATACTGATTTTGATAATCTGGCATGGAAGCAAAATCTACATTGAAATAGGAAGAGTTGATGGTGATTTCATTTTTACTTTTCTCACCACTAGCAGAACTTCCAGATTTGGTAGTAATCAAAATTACACCGTTACGTCCTTGTGTACCGTAGAGTGTTGCTGCAGCCAATCCTTTTAATACACTTACAGATTCAATGTTATTGGGATCAATGTCTAAGAATCTAGAAGATCCGTTGTTTCCGTCAATAACACTACCTTGACTGTTCGTTTCACTACTAAATGGAATACCATCGACAATGAATAAGGGCTGGTTGCCTTGTGAAAAGGAGTTAAACCCTCGAATAATGATATTTGTTCCAGATCCTGACAAACCACTTTGATTCGTGATTTGAACCCCAGAAGCTTTACCTGTCAATACACGACCGATATCTCCCTCAGCACGTTGTTCAATGGATTCATTAGAGACCTCTGAGACTGCATAACCTAAAGCTTGCTTTTCTCTTTTAATCCCAAGTGAAGTAACAATTACTTCCTCTAATTGATTTCCTTGTTCTAAGGAAAAATTAATTTGATCTAGCCCAGTAACTGCAGCAGTACTTGTTTCATACCCTACAAAGCTTGCAGAGATTGATGCATTTTCCTGTACAGTAATGGTAAAGTTACCGTCAAAATCCGTAGTTGTTCCGTTGCTTGTTCCAGTTTCTAATATTGTGGCACCTGGCAAGGGAACACCTAAATCATCGGTAACATTTCCTGTAATGGTAGTCTGCGCGTACGAAAAGAATGTACAAAGCATAACTACCAGTAAATAGCATAAATGTTTCATAAAAAAATTTGTTTTAGCTAATTTATAAAAATAGTTAATAAATGTTTAATTAATTATTATAAAAATTAAACATACTCTTTTCTTTACTGTTAATTGTAGTGAATTTTAAGTAAAAAAAAACCACCTCAATTGAGGTGGTTTTTAAATTTGTAAGAAATACTGTTCTAGTTATCCCAACTATTTTTTGGGCTAAAAAGAGTTCCTCCAGCAGGAGTATTTGAATTGAAAAGTATTTCAAATTCAGAATAGTTCCAGCGAACAGGAATTTGTGATCCTGAAGTAGGAGTGAGGACAGGAAAATCATTTCTTCTTAAGTCATTAAATACTTCGGGCTGAACAAACAAACCGATATATTTTTGAGTTAAGATATGATCTTCTAAATCCAAACTTGCACCACCTGGATTAACCTCAGCTTGAGCTACATACGTATCATAAGCAGCATCCGCAAGTCCTGTTTCAGCAAATGATGCTTTGATACCGTTTAGGTAAGCCGTTTCCATTTCTGAAGCACTTCCGTTCGTTCTGCTTAAACATTCTGCGATGATAAACTGGATTTCTCTGTAAGAAATATAAGCTTGATCGTAATCTGCCTTCAAGTAATCATGACTTGTGATAAAAGTTTGATCCCAAACACCTAGGCGGTCAGTATCATTTAAAGCAGTCATCATTTCTCTTAAGTAAGGATGAAATTCGAGATCACCCGTTCTACCGTCATTAAATCTCCACCATCCCGCTTGTTGGGTAGAAGAGAATTTATAAGACATATTATCAGCTCTTGAAGTAAAAGAAGACTTAGCAGCTGAAAGTGCTGCTGCATAATCACCAAGGTGAAGATGCCCTCTTGCTTTAATAGCATTCGCAGCTTTAATCCACTTACTTGTGTCTCCACCAAAGATTACATCATCACTACCTACTGCAAATCCACCGTTACCACCACTCAATAAAGAAACTCCAGAATTTAATAAACTGAAAACTTCAGTGTAGATGGCTTGTTGTGAGTCAAACGCTGGATTGATTTTCTCAATTCCAAGTACAGCCTCAGTGTAGGGAATATCACCCCACCAGTCCGTCATATCCATTAAAGCAGCTGCTTTAAGGATTTGACCGATTCCGGCATAATGGTTGTATCCATCTTCTGAAGCATCGCTGATCATTTTATTTACTTCGATCAAGATTTCTCCATAATAGATATCCCATACAGTAATAAAACGTGTGGGTGTTAATCCTGAATAATCGTTGAAAGAAGACCATTGTCTGGCAACTCCTTCAACTTGTTGAGATAACATAGAGTTTACACGTGAAGTTTGACCTCCGTAAACATCCATGTGTCTTACCTGAATACTAGGTAACACGGCATTTAGTGTAACTGAACTTGGATTATTAGGATCCAGGTTTATGTCGTCAGCAATAAAGCTTTCGCAAGCTGTGAAAAGCAAGACACAAAAAACAGTTTTTAAAATATTTTCTAATCTTTTCATGGTTTATAAATTTAAATTTAATTTAAACATTACAGATCTAGTAGAGGGCATGTTGAAGTAATCAACACCTTGTCCGTTACCAACACCAGTTAATGATGTTTCAGGATCTACTCCATTGTATTCTGTAGAATACCATAGGTTTCTTCCTACAACGCTTAAATTTCCGCTATCAATAAAATCGATACCTAAGTCAGCCATTGGGATGTCCCAACCTAAACTTACTTCACGAAGTCTTAACCAGCCACCGTCTTCGACAAATTGCTCCCAGACAGAACCGAATCCACCAACAGAAGATTGGTAGTAATACTGATCTCTTACAATTGGAATATCATTTGGTGTACCGTCTGCCTTCACACCTACGATGGGTGTAGGAGATTCTACTCTAGTTTCAGCAGATAATTGATCTCTTCCAAAGAATGAAAGTGCCCAAGCCACACCGTTAAGCATGTCTCCACCTTGTCTCCAGTCAAGTAAGAACCCAATGTTGAAAGATTTGATTCTCAATTTATTATTCCATCCAACAATAAAGTCTGGATTTGGATTTCCGATAGCTCTTTGAACAGGGTCAACAGCTTGATAACCGTATTCGTTAGAAGTTGGGTCACTGTTTACAACAACTTCTCCTTCTGGAATATTAAGACCATCATCATTTGCTCCTCCAGAACCCGTTCTTAAATAAGTTCCTCCTACTACAGCACCGTATTGGTTACCTGCAATTAAGTAAGAACCTGCACTATTAAATCCTGCAAGGAATAATTTATCTAATCCAGGAGCTAGCTGTTCAACGATATTTTCATTAGTCGTGTAGTTAACTTGAGAATCCCAAGAAAAGTCTTCAGACTCAACGATACCTAAGTTTAATGTAGCCTCGATTCCTTTACCTGTCATTTTTCCAGAGTTCAACCAAACGTTTTGGTATCCAGTAGACGTAGGTAATGATGCATTAAGAATTGCATCGGTCATTTTTCTGTTGTAATAAGCAACATCTAAACCAACTCTATTTTTGAAGAATCGTAAGTCAACACCGAATTCAACTTCTTCGGTTAACTCAGATTTCAAGTCGCTATTACCTAGAACACTGTCAATCTCAAACCCTGTGATCCCTTGTATTGGCCAACTGAGTGAGTCGCCCCATCCGTCTCCTACAGTAGTAATACCATAACCTGATGTTGTTAAGTAAGAGAAAGGTGGTGGTCCACCCACTTGTGCCCATGAAGCTCTAACCTTTGCGAAAGAAAGTACATCACTTTGAGGAAGTAATTCACTAACTAAAACGGACAAAGAAGCAGCTGGATATACGAAAGAGTAATCGGATCCTTTAAACTCTGTACCAGGTACTCCAAGACGTGAATCGTAATCCTGTCTTGCAGCAAGTGTTAAATAGAATGTGCTATCCCAATCAGCCTCTACTTGTGCAACAAGTCCCATTTGAGTATTCCTTAATAAAGATTCAGAACCTGTGATGTTAGATGCGTTTGCAAGATTAATAAATCCTTGGAAAGCAAAGTTAGATCCATCTGTAAAAAGACCTGTTCTTTGGAATGAGAATGCGTTGGCACTTACTAAATAATTAAGATTTAATTTATCAGTAATTGCATCACCTCCAGAAATATTAAGGATTGCGTCAGATTGGTAAGTTGTGTACTGTGATAATGAAGATAAACCTTGAGAGCTCGTTCTAGAACCTTTTTCAAAGTTTTGCTTACGGATATCACTTGTAAAGTCAGCACCAACGTTTAAAACAGCATTAAGCCATTTATTTACATTGTACTCAACTGCAAAACTACCGTAAACACGATTAACCGTTTCTTCTCTAAGTGCGTTGTTTATGATCCAATAAGGGTTGTCATATCCACCTCCACCTCGGTAGTTTCTTTGTTTTCCATTAGGGAAGATGTATGCAGAAGGACTATCAACAGCATCAGGTGCGCTTAATCCATTTGCGTTATCAAAAGATATTGGTGTTCTGTAAAGACCTAATAATAATCCAGAGGTGTTAGAACCTTGCTGAATTCTGTCATAGTCTGAGCGAATAAAATTAAAGGTAGTAGTAAATTTCAATTTATCATTTGCCTGTAATGTACCCGCTAAACTAAATGTCTTTCTTCCATATTCTTCGTTAGGTACGATACCTTCGTTAGTTAAATATGAAGTTGAAAATTTGTAAGTAGCTTTTTCACTACCACCAGAAATACTAAGGTTGTTTAAAGATTGCATAGCATCTCTAAAAAATCCTCTGTAATTATCTTGGTAGTTATTTGCAGCTACTCCGTTTCCTGTTCCTTTAGGAACTAAGAATCCGTTTTTATCCCAAAGGTAGTTCCCTTCAGAATCAAAGTCGCTAGCAGATGGAGCATCTGGATGGTTTGGGTCAGTAGCATATTCCAAGTCAGTAATTCTTGGTCCATATGAACTAGATTCCCCAGTACCCGGTGATCTCCAGTAAGGTGTACGATTGCTTCTACTTCTGTTTCTACCTTGAGCAAATTCAGTTTGCATATTGAAAGTTGTTGAAAGCCAATCTACACCTGTAGAATGAGTGTAGGAAACTTTCATTTCACCTTCTGCACCTTTCTTGGTTGTAATTACAACTACACCTGCAGCACCAGCTGTACCGTAAAGAGCAGTTGCAGCAGATCCTTTAAGAATGTTGATACTTTCAATATCATCATTATTTAAATCCATCAAACGGTTAGAAGTTGCTGTACCAGCAGTACTAGAACCAGAATTAAGTGTTTCGTTGTTTGTTCTTACACCATCAATTACGATAAGCGGTTGGTTATTACCAATCATTGAGGTCACACCTCGAATAAGGATTCTTGATCCACCACCAGCAGAACCTGCAGATCTGGTAATTTGTACACCTGCAGCCTTACCAACTAATGCATCTAGTGCACTATTGGATCCAGAATTAACGATGTCATCACTACCTACTGTTTGAATAGAATAACCAAGAGCTTTTGACTCTCGCTTGATTCCAAGAGAAGTTACAACCACTTCTTCTAATTGATTACCTTGTTGTAAGGAAAAGTTGATTTGGTCTTGTCCACTAACAACAGCTGTAGATGTTTCATAACCTACAAAGCCTGCAGATATTGAAGAACCATCCTGTACAGTAATGGAATAGTTACCGTCAAAATCAGTAGTTGTACCATTGTTGGTACCTACCTCTAGGATCGTTGCACCCGGAAGTGGAACACCTAGATCATCAGTAACGTTACCTGTAATAGTGCTCTGAGCAAATGCAACTTGAATGCACATGATCAAAGCCATAAAATAGATTGAATGTTTCATTATAAATTTTTTTAAGTGCCTCAAAAGTAGTGATTATAGTTAATAAATGTTAAAAAAATCTAAAAATTAGCAAAAAAAAACGCTGTAGTTAATGGATACGATCTGTTTACGGACTACAAATTGAGATCAAAAAAGAAATTCATATCCTCAAAGGATTCCTAGTTTTTCTCAATAAAATTGAGGAGTTGAAGCACATCTTCTTTGCTTTTAAGCTTTGTTTTGGAAGCAGAAATGTAGTTTTTAACATCTTCATCGTAGGCTTTTAGTGAGTTACTAACTTTCTTTTTATTCAGCTTAACTTCTTTTAAAGAGCCATTTTCAATAGAAAAATAAAACTTTTTTTTGTCTACAAAACGTGCAGGAAACGATCTTTCAAGCGATGTTCTCGCTTGCGTTGCTCCCATGTAAACTTTTTCATTTCTCTCGTAAAATGATAGTTTTTCACCTTTGAAAAGTTCCAAAACATAACCTACGGCTGGGGTTTCATTTTCATCGACATAACCTAGATAACGATAAGCGTTTTCGCCAATAATACAAGCAACTTTATTATTTTTAATTAGTATGGTTTCGGAATTCTTTAATTGGGGATTACTTACCATCTCCATTTCATCGCTGTATGCATTGTAGCGCAAGTAAATCTGATCCTTGAGTATTTTTCCAAAATATTCAACCTCAGCCAATTTAAAAGATTCATCAAAGTAAGGACTTCCTTTGATTTGATCTACGGAAGTTTTTTGATCCTCAACTCGGTTTTTTATGTTTTCAAAAAGATCTGAAAGCCGACTGTCAGAACGCACTCCGTTTGTACCTATCGGAGGACCTTTTTGAGCAAAAGAGGTAAAGTAAAAGGCATGTAGAGTAAGCAAAAGTAAGTACTTTTTCATCCAATTTTTTTGCTAAATGTATTAATTTTTATGTAAAAAAATTCGATGAAATTTTTATCAAGTTAATTCATCCATAAACCGGACCAATTTTTTGAGGTAGTCGATATTTTTAAAGTCTCCCTTTTTGTTTTTCAAGAATGTCTCAAGATGCTCAATATCAGATTCAAAGTAGTTTTTGATATTTTTTTTATTGAGTTTAATAGAATTTAAAACTCCCTGATTTTTTTGAAAATACCACTCGGATTCGTCCACAAAACGAGCAGGGAAGGAGCGTTCAAGTGAAGTTCGTGCCTTTTTGCCCTCACGGAAAACCTTTCGTTCTCTGAGGTAAAGACTGTATTTTTGACCGATGTAAATTTCTTTTACATACCCAGCTTTTGCTAACAATGTGTTCCCATTTGTCAAAGGGAGGTATCGATAAACGGCACCTTTAATATCACAGGAAACCTTACTGTTTTTAATCAATGCTTGGTCTGACTGAGTGGCATGGGGGCTGAGACTCATCTCCATCTCATCACTGATGGCATTGTAGCGAAGGTAAACCTTATCGTCTAAGATTTTGCCAAAATATGTGACAGTGGCCTCTTTAAATTCTGGATCAAAATAGGGGCTTCCATTCAAGTTTGTGGTTCCCATATTGGTAGAATTGGGCTCGATTCTGTTTGTTAAATCCGTGTAAGCATCGTTTAGTCTACTATCATTTCTTCTTAATTGAGCAGCCATAATAGTAGATAACATAATAAAGGATAAAACAAAGATTCTTTTCATGTGATGAGGTATTTATTAATTGAAATAACCGCCCTGTGGGGCGGCTATTTCAATGGATAATCAATTTTTTATTACTGACAGATACTTAGCGTCTTTTCTCCGTTTGCTGGGTTGCTTTCACTTATGGCTGTTTGTTCATTGTCACCATTTAAGTCAGTGTAAATTAGACTAAATGAGCATTCCGATGGATAATCACCTCTGACAAATTCAAAAGACATTTTTTTAGCACCTTCAGGAATGGTTAAAGTAGCCTCTCCACTAGAATTGTTTCCTGAGTACGGTTCTAAAATTGCATTGCGGTCAACATCAGAGTCGTAAGGACTTGGAATTCCATAATAGGTCACCACACCATCTACAGTTGCCCTCACATGGCTTCCTTGCCATCCATCTCCATAAGAGTCTGCCAAAGAGAAAGTATAAATTCCTGGAATGGCATCAAGTGGGATGCATTTTATGATCTGACTGTATTCGTATGGTGAGCTAAAATAGGATCCGGTCAAAGATCCCGTAACATCGCCAGAACTAAACGATCTGCCATCGGTAAGGTTTAACTTAAAACGAATGGTGATCTGATCTCCACCGCTGTATTTTGATAAACCTAGAGCATTTACGGCATCACTCAGACTCAGCTGAAAATCTGATCTTGGAAGTCCAGTAGGACCCACAGTGAATTCATTGGGTAAGTAGGTTTTGTAAAGTGTCTCACCCCCTCCATTATGGGAAAGGTAAACTTCCACATTTTGCATTAAATCACCATTTTCGATATCATGCTCTTCAAAAGTTAGCTTGAAAATCGATGCATCTGGAGCATAAAAATTGTAGTCCCCTTCAGAAGAAATGGTTCTGATTACTGCTCCTTGCTGAACATTGTCCAAGATATCATTGATAACATTGTCCGGTTCTTGGCAACCAAACAAGACTCCTATGAGTACGATATAAATAAATTTATTTTTCATTTTCTTTTATTTAAGATTAGTTGGACCTCCGGTGTTCCAAAAAACTCTAGCAGTCAAATCATTTTTTTGGGTAGCATTGGAATTGGTGGAGGTATAATTAGACGGATAAAACATTATCATTGGAAAATTTCCAGGATCAGGTTCAACATTAGGCTGGATGTCCCTTGGGTATCCATTTCTTCTGTAGGAGTTGTAGGCATCAATTCCATTACCCGTCAAGGCAATAAAAAATTGAGTGGCCCATAAGTCAAGCTTTTCTTCTTGTGAGGCAGTTGCGTCCCATGCGGTTGAAAAGGCATTAGTGAAAGTAGTTATTACAGCTTCATCCAATTCGTTATCTCCCAAATCATCAGTCTTGTTTAGCGATTGGGTTAATCCAGTTAAGGTTTCGGATTTAGGATCTCCACCGGTATTTGCAGCAACTTCTGCATTCATAAAATGCATCCATGATGAAAGCATGATTGGAGTAATACCTCGACCACCTTTACCTGCACCATTAACTTGACCTTCAAAACTCTCGTCATCATAAACACCTCCAGCAGGATATTCTCCTCGTAGGGTTCTTAAAAATCCATCTGGGGGGATTCCGTTATCATTTCCGTGATCTCTTCCCCAATAACCCCCTGCTGCGACACTTGCACTATTAGTTGGAGCACAAAAAGGAGTGTTGTCATTTCGAAGCTGTGGCGGCACATAATACCCAGGTAATCCACATTCAAGAACTTCTTCATTGGCATCCGAATCAAATCCCGGGGTTGCTGACACCTGTCTGTAAAAGTAATAGGCCATTCTAGGGTCTTTAATGCCTCCATAGCCGTTGAGCATTTTAAACATCAACCAGTTAGACATGTACTCACCGCCTCCAGTAGAAGTGTAATTAGTTCTGTAAAGGGGGTGACGAGTATCTGGGGTTGCAGCACTCGTTCCCCATCTGAATTCAAAATCGTCTGCAGGTTCTGAAATGTAATCTGTAATGGCATTGTACCCTGAATAATCACCCAGATTTAATAGGGCTTTCTTTTTGATACTGTTTGCTGCTTTAATCCACTTTGTAGCATCCCCTCCGAAGTAGAAATCATCGTGTGTAGTCCCTTCAATATTGAAGTCCGTTATGGCACTGTTGAGCAAATCAATAGCTGCTTGGTAAACAGAGGCACCAGAATCTGCAATTGGATTTAGATTTCCTTCACCTCCTTGTAAGGCTTCCGAATAAGGAACATCTCCAAAGAAATCTACAAGAGTCAGCATCATATAAGCCTGAAAAACTTTACCCATTGCTTTGTGGTAATTTAAACCGGCTTCGTCTGCCAATAGGTTCATGAGTCGAATATCTTCCATTATGGTCTTATATGCGTCCCGCCATTCACGATCCCAATCAGCAGGATCATACACATTTTTATAGGTTCTACCATTCATATAGTTAATCCGAGCTAATTCCCCTGCGGGATCACCCATGCGGTGAACCCAGTAGGCAAAATCCACTTGTATGGCATTTAAGAAAAACGTAGCATCAGCTTGTGAAGGGTTTAATGCATTGGGGTTTTCGGTAAGATCCAATTCTAATGTTTCACATGCCCCTAAAATCAAGAAGAGGCTGAAGTAAAAGCTAAAAATTTTAAGTATAGGTTTCATAGTACTATTTTTATAAGATTAAAAGGTCAATTTTAGACTGGCTCCATACCGTTTTGAACTCGGTCCGTTCATGTAGTCAAAACCGCGTCCGTTTCCAACCCCAGTTCCAGCGACATTAGGATCAAAGTTGACCCCGTCAGGAGTATTGTAAGCATCGTACCACAGATTAAATCCGGATAGACTGAAAGAAACATTTCCAAAAGGAGTTTGTTCCAATAAACTCTGAGGCAGGCTATAACTTAAGGAAATCTCACCCAAGCGCCAGAAGCTACCATCGTAAACGAGATTTTCATCCGGACCATAAAGAACATTACTAAAATAGTAAGTTGAGTTGTTGATCTGCTTGGTATTGGGTGTTCCGTCAGATTGTACTCCCGGGAGTACAAAACTCAATTCTCTGTCTAAAGTATCGGTAGTTAAACCCCGACCCAACATGGTTGCTACTGTGTAAGACAAAATGTCTCCACCATGTACATGATTGATCAAGAAACTAAAGCTGAGGTTTTTGTAAGAAATTCGGTTGCTGATATTGAGCATCCAGTCTGGATTAGCATCCCCAATAATGGAGGGATCATTCGTTTCATCAAAACTTCCTTGGTTGTTGATCACGTAGTTACCAGGTAACCAGCGAAAATCTTGGATTTCACTATCTCGTGTGATGGAAGATCCCATAATGGTTCCTAGGGATTCTCCGACAATAGCGGCATTCCCTAAGTTTGAAAATCCAGAGTAGATAATTCGGTCGGTATCTTGTCCAAGATCAATTACAATGGCATCATTAGTAGACCAGTTAAGGTCTGTATTCCATTTAAACCCATCCGTTTGATCTAACCAATTGAATCCTAAATCCAATTCAATTCCTTTGTTTTCTATTTTCCCAATATTGGTTTGCGTAGTAGTGTATCCTGTTGAAGGATCTAAAGGACGATCAATAATTAAATCTTTGGTGATTTTATTGTAAATAGACAAGTCCATGCTGATTCTATTGTCCCAAAAACGACCTTCCAATCCGAATTCAAGCTCATCAATACGCTCGGGTCTTAGATTAGGATTTCCCAAACGGGTTCCCGATGTATTGCTGATGATAAATCCACCATCCTGCGCGAATGATTGAGTATCAAGTATTAAGGTAGATGCAATAGGATAGCGATCTGGGAAGTTAGCGGAAGTACCGTAACCTGCTCGAACCTTTAAAAAGTTGAGCCAGTCACTTTTAATATCCTGAAATGCAGTAGTGGGTAAAAAAGAAACACTTGCCGAAGGGTAAACAATAGATCGGTTAGCTTCAGCTAGATTGGATACCCAATCTTTTCGTGCGGCAAGTGTTAAATAAATGTACCGCTGATAATCAATATCCGCCTGCCCGTAAACACCAATAATATTACGTTTGGTGTAATCTTGAATTTCATCTTGTTGCGCAAAGTTGAAATGACGCAATACGTTAAAGACTTGTTGTCCTGTGCTTCGTGTACCGTTTCGGTCGTAAACGTCACTTCTTGAGGTGGCTCCTACGTTAAAAGTGACTCCAAAATCATCAATTGAGTAATCTCCACTTAAAGTAAAGTTGTGGTCGTAAATGGATTTGGTATTGTTCCATGTTTCGTAGATTCCATTTCTATTGACCAAAGTTCCTGTCTGGCCTCCTTTGTTTGAATAGTTAGTATTATTTTCTGAATAAACATCTACCCCATAACGATAAGAAATGTTGAGTTCGTCATTTAAGGCATAGGATAACGAAGCTCCTCCAAAAATCCGATTGGTCAATTGTCTATTTCCAGTATTATTTACCGTCCAGAGGGGGTGCTGAATACTATTGTTTTGACGATAATAAATGGATTCGCCAGTTACGGGATTTTGATAAGGTAAGCCGTACATATCAACACTTCTAGGAGTGTAAAATACGTTGGCAAAAACAGAAGCACTTTCACCGCTTACGTTACTTCCATAACTACCTGCCACAGGAGGTGATTTAAAGTTGGTTTGTGCAAAGTTTAATGTACCGTTTATCGACAAGTTATTTGTTAATAAAGCACTTCCTCCAAAACTTAAGGTATTTCTTCGTAGCGTATTGGCTCGAGTAAATCCTTCATCTTCTAAATTACCGTAGTTGATGTTGTAAGAAAGACTACCGTCTTGATTTGCCCCTCGAATGTTAATGTTGTTACTAAAGGCGTGTCCTGTTCTAAAAAACTGTCCCACACTATCGTAAGATTTCCATTCGTACAATTCATCCGGTGCAATTCCTAGCGCATCTATTACGGCTGGGATTCCCGTAGCAGCACTTGCAGTAGTGTAAGGGTGTCTTAAAAATCCTGGTGTACCGGAAAGTGTTCCGTTTATTGAGGATTGTCCTGCCCATCCTGCCGGTCCTCCTTCGTCAAAGCTTGGACCCCAATTGGAAAAGAACCATCCAAAAGATTGGTCAAATCCATTTCCATATTGATTTTGATAATCGGGTTTTGAAGCCAACTCTACATTAAAGTAAGAACTGTTAATTGTTACTTCATTTTTTGTAGGACCTGCAGCTCCTGCGGCTCCTGATTTGGTAGTGATCAAAATAACCCCATTTCGTCCCTGTGTACCGTAAAGCGTGGCTGCGGCCAAACCTTTTAAGACATTAACAGATTCAATGTTGTTGGGGTCAATATCAAGGAATCGTGAAGAACCGTTGTTACTATTCACAAAATCATTTCGGTCTCCTTGTCTTCCAACAGCATTCGTTTCACTGCTAAAAGGAATACCATCAACAATAAAAAGAGGCTGATTTCCCTGACTGAAGGTATTGAACCCTCGGATTACAATACTTGTACCCGAGCCTGAAATCCCACTTTGGTTGGTGATTTGGACTCCAGAGGCCTTACCTGCCAATACACGTCCTACATCTCCTTCAGCACGTTGTTCCAGTGCATCAGAATCAACTTCAGAAACGGCATACCCTAAGGCTTGTTTCTCTCTTTTAATCCCTAAAGAAGTTACAACGACTTCTTCCAACTGATTCCCAGGCTGAAGACTTACATCGTAATTATCTGCAACTCCAACGGTAATCTTTTGATCGGTGTAGCCAACATAACTGATGATCAGTACTTCGTTTTCAGCAGCATCAATGGCGTAATTTCCGTCAAAATCAGTAGAGACTCCTCGTGTAGTATTTTCAACAACAATGGTAGCTCCGGGTAGCGGAAGTCCACTTTCATCGGTAACGATTCCTGTAATTGTTTTTTCTTGTGCAAACGAGAGTTGCACGATCAAAATCCCCAATAGGGTCAAAAACAAATTCTGTTTTTTCATAGATAGGTAGATTTGGTTAAACTTGAGGGTGAAAGTCTTAAAATTCTGTTAATAGATTTTAAGCATCCTTTTATTTTTTTAAAGTATTTAAGGTTTTTGACTTATGAATTAGTAAAAAACAGTAAGATTTATTTACTAAATAAATTTTAGTAAAATCGAGTGCTAAAATTTTGGTGAGATGAGAAATCTAAATGTTCTTTTTCTCTAAAAACCCTAAGCCCTAAGTTTTTTTTAAAGAATTGTTAAAATTTTACATTTGAAGGGTTTGAATCCACAAAAAAATATTCTACATTTGCACGCCCATAAAAATGGGGAATTAGATATATTTTATGCCAACTATTGCACAATTAGTACGAAAAGGAAGAGTTACGATTACCAAGAAGAGTAAATCGGCTGCTTTGGATTCGTGTCCACAACGACGTGGAGTTTGTACTCGTGTTTACACGACAACTCCCAAAAAACCGAACTCAGCGATGCGTAAAGTAGCGCGTGTTCGATTGACTAACGGAAAGGAAGTCAATGCGTACATACCCGGAGAAGGACACAACCTCCAAGAGCACTCGATAGTATTGGTACGTGGCGGAAGAGTTAAAGATTTGCCGGGGGTCCGTTACCACATTGTTCGTGGTGCGCTGGATACTGCCGGAGTGGAAGGACGTTTACAAAGACGCTCAAAATACGGTGCCAAAAGACCCAAAAAATAAAGGTAATTTCTTTTACAACTGAAACATGAGAAAAAAACAAGCAAAAAAACGTCCCCTTTTACCCGATCCTAAGTTTAATGACCAGTTAGTAACACGCTTTGTCAATAACTTAATGTGGGACGGAAAAAAATCCATCGCTTTTAAAATATTCTATGATGCCATAGATATTATTGAAGAGCGCAAGCAAGACGACGAAAAAACATCATTAGAGATCTGGAAAGAAGCCCTTTCCAATGTCATGCCCCACGTTGAGGTTCGAAGCCGAAGAGTAGGTGGTGCTACATTTCAAATACCAATGCAAATTCGTCCTGATAGAAAAGTATCATTGGCCATGAAGTGGCTCATCAGCTTTTCTAGAAAACGTAATGAAAAATCAATGGCCCTTCGTTTGGCTAATGAGGTTTTAGCTGCTGCTAAAGAAGAAGGTGCTGCCGTGAAAAAACGTCAAGATACCCACAAAATGGCGGAAGCAAATAAAGCCTTTTCACATTTTAGATTTTAAAAACCAAAACCGCACATTGAAAATCAGCCATGGCTAGAGATTTAAAATACACAAGAAACATAGGTATCGCAGCGCATATCGATGCTGGAAAAACAACGACTACTGAACGCGTCCTATTTTACACAGGAGTAAGTCACAAAATTGGAGAAGTTCACGATGGTGCTGCCACAATGGACTGGATGGAGCAAGAGCAAGAAAGAGGAATTACGATTACTTCAGCGGCTACCACTTGTACCTGGAATTTTCCACAAAATCAAGGAAAAACCACTGCTGATTCGAAACCCTATCACTTCAACATTATTGATACTCCCGGTCACGTGGATTTCACAGTAGAAGTAAACCGATCCCTTCGTGTATTAGATGGATTGGTTTTTTTATTTTCAGCGGTTGATGGTGTAGAGCCACAATCAGAAACCAACTGGAGACTTGCAGACAATTACAAAGTACCGCGTATTGGATTTGTAAATAAAATGGATCGTCAAGGGGCAAACTTTTTAAATGTAAGCACTCAGGTTCGAGAAATGCTTAAGTCAAACGCTGTTCCTATTGTACTTAATATTGGTGATGAAGAAGATTTCAGAGGAATCGTTGATCTGGTAACCAACAAAGCTATTGTATGGCACGATGAGAATTACGGTTCTACTTTTGATGAAGTGCCAATTCCTGAGGACATGCAAGCGGATGTTGAAAAATACCGTGCAGAACTCATAGAAGCTGTTGCTGAATACGATGAAGACCTTTTAGAAAAATTCTTTGAAGATCCCGATTCGATTAGCCCAGATGAAATTCACGAAGCACTACGTGCGGCTACCCAAGACATGAGCATCATTCCGATGATTTGTGGTTCTTCTTTTAAAAACAAAGGAGTTCAGTTCTTGTTAGATGCTGTATGTCGCTATTTGCCTTCACCTGAAGATAAAGAAGCTATCGTAGGAACACATCCTGATAGCGGAGACGAAATTTCACGTCAACCTTCAGTAACAGAGCCCTTTTCAGCATTGGCATTTAAAATTGCAACCGATCCCTTTGTAGGTCGTTTGGCATTTTTCCGTGCGTATTCTGGGAGATTAGACGCAGGTTCGTATGTGTTAAACAATCGCTCAGGAAATAAAGAACGTATTTCAAGAATCTATCAAATGCACTCCAACAAACAAAACTCAATTGATTTCATTGAGGCAGGAGATATTGGAGCAGCAGTAGGATTTAAAGATATTAAAACCGGTGATACACTTTCAGCAGAAAAGTCACCCATCATTCTTGAAAGTATGGAATTCCCTGATCCTGTTATCGGGATTGCCGTGGAACCAAAAACTAAAGCCGATGTGGATAAACTCGGAATGTCTTTGGCAAAACTTGCAGAGGAAGATCCAACATTCCAAGTGAAAACGGACGAGGCTTCAGGACAGACCATTATTTCAGGTATGGGAGAGCTTCACCTAGATATTATTGTTGACCGTTTGCGTCGTGAATTTAAGGTTGAAGTCAATCAAGGACAACCTCAAGTAGAATACAAAGAAGCCTTGACTGCAGCTGCGAAACACAGAGAAGTTTACAAAAAACAGACGGGTGGTCGTGGAAAGTTTGCAGACATCGTATTTGAAATCGAGCCTGCAGAAGAGGGTAAAACAGGTCTTGAATTTGTTAACGAGATCAAAGGAGGAAACATTCCTAAAGAATACATCCCTTCCGTTGAAAAAGGATTTAAAGAGTCAATGAAAAATGGTCCCCTAGCTGGATTTGAACTTGACGCGATGAAGATCACACTAAAGGATGGTTCATTCCACCCAGTAGATTCCGATTCATTGTCCTTTGAATTAGCAGCTAAGCTTGGATTTAAAGAATCTGCTAAAGCAGCAAAGGCTGTAATTATGGAACCCATAATGAAATTGGAGGTATTGACCCCTGAGGAAAACATGGGAGATATCGTTGGGGATTTGAATCGTCGACGAGGTCAAGTAAATTCTATGGACGACCGTGCCGGATCTAAAGTTGTAAAAGCGGAAGTTCCCCTTTCTGAAATGTTTGGTTACGTAACATCGTTAAGAACTTTATCTTCAGGAAGAGCAACATCTACAATGGAATTTTCACATTACGCAGAAACACCTTCTAACATATCTGAAAGTGTCATTGCAGAGGTTAACGGTAAAAAAGCATAAATACAATCGCATGAGCCAAAAAATTAGAATCAAATTAAAATCATACGATCACAACTTAGTTGATAAATCGGCAGATAAGATCGTCAAGACAGTTAAAACTACAGGTGCTGTAGTAACGGGACCCATTCCCTTACCTACTCACAAGAAAATTTTCACTGTGTTGCGTTCTCCCCACGTTAACAAGAAGTCTAGAGAACAATTCAAATTGTGTTCCTACAAACGTCTGTTGGACATCTACAGTTCTTCTTCAAAAACGATTGATGCGTTAATGAAGCTAGAATTACCTAGTGGAGTGGAAGTCGAGATCAAAGTGTAATAATAAATAATCAATTAATAATAAAAAACAATGTCTGGGTTAATAGGAAAAAAAATCGGTATGACCAGTCTCTTTGACGAAAACGGGAAGAATATTCCTTGTACAGTTCTAGAGATGGGGCCATGCGTGGTTACCCAAGTCAGAACCAAAGAGGTTGACGGGTATGAAGCACTTCAACTGGGTTTCGATGACAAGGCAGAAAAAGGAGTTACTAAGGCTGCTCAAGGGCACTTTAAAAAAGCCGGTACCGCTCCCAAAAGAAAGCTTGTCGAATTCCAGAATTTTGAAGAAGAATTAAATTTAGGAGATACCATTACGGTGACTCACTTTGAAGAAGGTGAATTTGTAGACGTATCTGGTACTTCCAAAGGAAAAGGTTTTCAAGGAGTAGTGAAACGACACGGTTTTGGCGGTGTAGGTCAAGCTACCCACGGACAGCATAACCGTTTAAGAGCACCAGGATCAATTGGTGCAGCATCTTATCCTGCAAGAGTATTCAAAGGAATGCGTATGGCAGGTCAGATGGGAAATGAAAAGGTTAAGGTTCAAAACCTCAGAGTTATTAAAGTTGTGCCTGAAAAAAACCTCCTTGTAGTTAAAGGATGTGTACCCGGTCACAAAAACGCATACGTAACAGTTCAGAAATAATGGAAGTAAACGTACTCAACATAGAAGGAAAAGAAACCGGAAGAAAGGTTAAACTAGATAAGTCGGTTTTTGGTATTGAGCCAAACGATCATGCGATTTATTTAGATGTAAAACAACATTTAGCGAACAAGCGTCAGGGAACACACAAATCCAAAGAACGAGCTGAAATCGTTGGAAGTACTCGAAAGATTAAAAAACAAAAGGGTACTGGAACAGCACGTGCAGGTAGTATTAAAAACCCATTGTTTAAAGGAGGAGGTCGTGTATTTGGACCTACCCCAAGAGATTACAGCCAAAAAGTAAATAAAAAGGTAAAACGTCTCGCTAGAAAATCGGCATTGAGCATCAAAGCAAAACAAAAATCAATAGTCGTTTTGGAAGATATTCAGTGGGATGCTCCCAAAACAAAAAATTACCTCCAAATGCTTGCAGCCCTTGGGCTTGCTGACAAAAAAAGCGTCTTGGTGTTGGCTGATTTGAATAAAAATGTATATTTGTCGTCTCGTAATTTAAAAAATTCTAAAGTTGTAATCAACTCAGAATTAAACACTTACAACATTTCAAACGCTAACAGTTTGGTTTTTTGTGAGGGTGCTATTGCAGGACTTGAATCAATTTTGAACAGATAATAATGAGTGTATTAATAAAACCTATCATCACAGAGAAAGCCACTTTAGGAAGTGAGCTTCACAATCGATATACTTTTTTGGTGCACCCAAAGGCTAACAAAGTTGAAATTAAGAAAGCAGTTGAAGCTGCATACGGTGTTAATGTAGAAAAAGTTCGTACACTTAACAGTGGACCCGTTCGTAAGATGCGTTACACCAAGACCGGTATTCAAAAAGGTAAAACCAATGCAACCAAAAAAGCCATAGTGCAAGTTGCTGAAGGTGATGCCATAGATTTTTACAGTAATTTATAATAGCGCCAGATGTCAGTAAGAAAATTAAAACCGATAACCCCAGCGCAACGATTTAGAGTAGTAAATGGATTCGACACCCTTACTACAGATAAACCAGAAAAGAGTTTGTTGGCTCCCAAGAAAAGAACAGGGGGGAGAAATAATAAAGGTAAAATGACTGCACGTCACATTGGTGGTGGTCATAAAAAACGTTACCGTATTATCGATTTCAAGCGAAATAAATTTGGAGTTGAAGCTGAGGTGAAAAGTATTGAGTACGATCCTAACCGATCAGCATTCATCGCATTAGTAGAATACACTGATGGGGAAAAGCGTTACATCATTGCCCAAAGTGGTTTGAAAGTGGGACAAAAAATTAGTTCTGGACAAGGTGTTGCTCCAGAAGTAGGAAATGCTCTTTTACTTTCAGAAATTCCCTTAGGTACTATTATTTCTTGTATTGAACTTGTTCCTGGAAGAGGTGCAGTGATTGCACGAAGTGCTGGTGCTTTTGCACAACTGATGGCAAGAGACGGTAGGTTCGCTACAGTCAAAATGCCTTCTGGTGAAACCCGACTTGTTTTAGTTACTTGTATGGCTTCCATTGGTGTTGTATCCAATTCAGACCATCAGTTACTAGTTTCTGGTAAAGCAGGACGTTCAAGATGGTTAGGAAGAAGACCAAGAACAAGACCGGTAGCCATGAACCCTGTGGATCACCCAATGGGTGGTGGTGAAGGACGTGCTTCTGGAGGTCATCCAAGATCACGAAATGGTATTCCTGCAAAAGGATTCCGTACCCGTTCCAAAACGAAATCTAGTAATAAGTTCATCATCGAACGTAGAAAAAAATAAAATAGCATGGCTCGTTCATTAAAAAAAGGACCCTTTGTGCATCACAGTCTTGAAAAGAAAGTGATGAAAAATTTAGAAGAAAATAAAAAATCAGTAATCAAAACCTGGTCTCGTGCCTCGTTGATCACTCCTGATTTTGTTGGTCAGACCATCGGTGTACACAACGGGAAAACTTTTGTTCCTGTTTACATTACAGAAAATATGGTAGGTCACAAGCTGGGTGAATTTTCTTTAACCCGAAACTTTCGCGGTCATGCGGGAGCTAAAAATAAAGGCAAAAAATAAAAGTACTCATGGGAAATCGTAAAAGAAAATCCGCACAAGCGCTTAAAGAAGCCAAAAAAACATTGGCTTTTGCCAAACTTAACAACTGCCCTACATCGCCGCGTAAAATGCGTTTGGTGGCAGATCAAGTTCGAGGTGAATCAATTGACAAAGCTTTAGCCATTCTGAAATTTAGCCCGAAAGAAGCCTCTCGACGTTTAGAGAAGTTAGTGCTATCAGCAATTGCAAATTGGCAATCTAAAAACGAATCTGAAGACATTGAAAAAGCAGCGCTATTTATTTCCGAAATCCGAGTGGACGGCGGAAGTATGCTAAAGAGATTACGCCCTGCTCCTCAAGGAAGAGCTCACAGAATTAGAAAACGCTCAAATCATGTAACAGTGGTTTTGGGTTCAAACACGATAGAAGCATAATATGGGACAAAAAACAAACCCTATTGGAAACCGTTTAGGTATTATCAGAGGATGGGACTCTAACTGGTACGGAGGAAGAGATTACGGTGATAAAATCGCTGAAGATGATAAAATTCGTAAATACATACATGCACGTTTGTCTAAAGCAAGTGTATCTAATGTAATTATTGAACGAACTCTTAAAATCATTACAATTACGATCACAACTGCTCGTCCAGGTATCATTATTGGTAAAGCCGGGCAAGAAGTAGATAAGCTTAAAGAAGAGCTTCGTAAAATCACAGGGAAAGAAATCCAGATCAATATCTTCGAAATTAAAAGACCTGAGCTGGATGCACAGTTAGTAGGAGCAAGTATTGCACGTCAGATTGAAAGTAGAATTTCTTACCGTCGTGCCATTAAAATGGCTATCGCTGCTGCAATTCGTATGAATGCCGAAGGAATTAAAGTTCAAATTTCTGGTCGATTGAACGGCGCAGAAATGGCACGATCAGAATCGTACAAAGAAGGACGAATTCCACTTTCAACATTTAGAGCAGATATTGATTATGCTTTGGTTGAGGCGCACACGACTTACGGAAGATTAGGAATTAAAGTTTGGATTATGAAAGGAGAAGTTTATGGCAAACGTGAACTTTCACCACTAGTAGGAATGTCTAAAAAATCGGGTCAAGGCGGAGGAAATTCTGGAAAAGGAAACAACCGTCAACGTCGTCGTAAATAATATTAATAGGAATAAGAAATCATGTTACAACCAAAAAAGACAAAATTCCGTAAAGCTCAAAAAGGGCGAATGAAGGGTCTCTCTCAGCGAGGGCATCAACTTTCAAATGGAATGTTTGGGATCAAAGCATTAGACTCAGTATTCATTACTTCAAGACAAATCGAAGCTGCACGTATTGCTGCTACTCGATATATGAAAAGAGAAGGTCAGTTGTGGATTAAAATATTTCCAGACAAGCCAATCACCAAAAAGCCCTTAGAAGTACGTATGGGTAAAGGAAAAGGTGCACCCGAATATTTTGTGGCTGTAACCAAAGCCGGAAGAATCATGTTTGAAGTTGCAGGTGTTCCTCACGATATTGCTAAAGAAGCACTTCGTCTAGCGGCCCAAAAACTTCCAGTTAAAACAAAATTTGTTGTCGCTCGTGATTACGAAGCATAAGTAATAACTATGAAACAAACAGAAATAAATAAGCTTTCTAAAGAAGATCTTCAAGACAAATTGGGCGAACTCCAAAAGCAACTTGAGGAGTTGAAAATGACGCATGCCATTTCTCCTTTGGAAAATCCGTTACAAATTCGATCTGCACGCCGGGTAATCGCAAGACTTAAAACAGCCCTAAGCAATCAAGAAGCATAAGCACATGGAAACAAGAAACTTAAGAAAAGAACGTGTAGGAGTAGTGACCAGTAACAAAATGGAAAAATCCATCGTTGTAGCTGAAGTCAAACGCGTAAAACACCCGATGTATGGAAAATTCGTTTTGAAAACCAAAAAATATGTGGCTCATGACGAAAAAAACGATTGCAATATTGGGGATACAGTAAAGATCATGGAAACACGACCAATGAGTAAGTCCAAGTGCTGGCGCATGGTTGAAATAATCGAAAGAGCGAAGTAAAATGGTACAACAAGAATCAAGACTAAAAGTAGCGGATAATACGGGCGCCAAAGAAGTGCTTACCATTCGCGTATTGGGAGGTACGAAAAGACGTTACGCTTCCATAGGTGATAAAATAGTTGTTACGGTAAAAGAAGCTTCGCCTGCTGGTACTGTCAAAAAAGGACAAGTGTCGACCGCTGTCGTGGTGAGAACACGTAAAGAAATCAGAAGACCTGATGGATCTTACATCCGATTTGATGAAAACGCTTGTGTTCTTCTCAACCCTACAGGAGAAATGCGTGGTACTCGTGTATTTGGACCCGTTGCAAGAGAGTTGCGAGACAAACAGTTTATGAAAATTGTTTCACTAGCACCTGAAGTGTTATAAAAATTTAGATATGGCCACAAAAATTAAAATAAAAAAAGGAGACAACGTTCGCGTCATTACTGGATCACATAAAGGTACAGAAGGTAATGTTTTGAGTGTTTCTCGTGAAACGAACAAAGCCATAGTGGAAGGCGTAAATTTGGTTAAAAAACACAACAAACCAAGCGCACAAAACCCACAAGGTGGAATTACAGAAAAAGAAGCACCCATTCATATTTCCAATTTATCACTCCTTACTTCTGATGGTAACACAACACGAGTAGGATATCGAATGGAGGATGAAAACAAAGTACGCTTCTCTAAAAAAACCGATGAAGTCATTTAATCATGAGTTACACACCAAGACTTAAAAAAGAATACAACGAACGTATCGTCAACAATTTGAAAGAAACGTTTAGTTATAAAAGTGTTATGCAAGTGCCTAGACTGGAGAAAATTGTTCTCAGTAGAGGTGTAGGTGCTGCCGTAGCAGATAAAAAATTAATTGACCACGCTGTGGATGAGTTAACCATGATCACAGGTCAGAAGGCTATTTCAACTCTATCCAAAAAGGATGTTGCAACCTTCAAACTCAGAAAAGGAATGCCCATTGGTGCTAAAGTTACCCTGCGTGCAGAACGTATGTACGAATTTTTAGATCGTTTGGTCACTACAGCGCTACCCCGTGTGCGTGATTTTCAGGGTGTAAAAGCTACCGGTTTTGATGGTAGAGGAAATTACACACTTGGAATTACGGAGCAAATTATTTTTCCAGAAATTGACATCGATAAAGTAAATCGAATCAATGGAATGGACATCACTTTTGTTACCACGGCTCATACCGATCAGGAAGCAAAATCATTATTAACCGAACTAGGAATCCCTTTTAAAAAGAACTAATATGGCTAAAGAATCTATGAAAGCACGTGAGGTTAAACGTGCCAAAACAGTTGCCAAATACGCTGAGAAAAGAAAAGCACTTAAGGAAGCTGGAGACTATGAAGCACTCCAAAAACTCCCTCGAAATGCATCTCCTATTCGTATGCACAATAGATGTAAATTAACAGGAAGACCCAAAGGATATATGCGTCAGTTTGGAATTTCTCGTGTAACATTCCGAGAAATGGCTAACAAAGGTCTTATTCCCGGTGTAACTAAAGCCAGCTGGTAACTTAAAGAAATAAAATTATGTTTACAGATCCAATTGCAGATTTTCTAACACGAATTCGAAACGCCAACCGCGCAGGTCACCGTGTTGTAGATATTCCAGCATCCAATACAAAAAGAGAAATCACTAAAATTCTTTTTGATCAAGGCTATATTCTCAGTTATAAATTTGAAGATACAGCAAACAATCAAGGCAACATTAAAATTGCCCTTAAGTACGACAAGCTAACGAAAGAGCCTGTTATTAAAAAAATACAAAGAATCAGTACTCCAGGTTTACGAAAGTATTCAGGTTCAGACAGTCTTCCTCGTATCCTCAATGGATTGGGAATATCCATTGTCTCTACTTCTCATGGAGTAATGACTGGAAAGCAGGCAGCCAAAGAAAATGTTGGCGGAGAATTAATTTGTTACGTATACTAACATAAACAGTATTAACAATGTCAAGAATAGGAAACAATCCAATCACCATCCCAGAAGGAGTCACTGTAGACATCCAACCCACACAAATTCACGTGAAAGGGAAATTAGGTGAATTGACTCAAGAATATAGTGAAGTTGAAATCAAGATCGATGACAACATTATCACAATTTTAAGACCTTCTGAAAAGAAATCAGTAAAATCCAAACACGGTTTGTACCGAGCCCTAATTGCAAATATGATTGAAGGGGTAAGTAATGGTTTTACTAAAGAACTCGAATTGGTTGGAGTAGGATACCGAGCCAGTAATCAAGGGCAAAAGTTAGACTTAGCTCTCGGTTTTTCACATAACATATTGCTTGATATCGCCCCAGAGATCAAAATCGAAACTGTATCAGAAAAGGGAAAAAACCCCATCGTAAAGCTCACGTCGCATGACAAGCAATTGGTTGGTTTTGTGGCAGCAAAAATCCGTTCATTCAGAAAACCAGAACCTTACAAAGGGAAGGGGATTAAGTTTGTAGGAGAACAAATTAGAAGAAAAGCAGGTAAATCAGCATAACAAATTATTATGGGTTTAACAAAATTAGATCGTAGAAACAGAATTCGTAAACGTATTCGTAAGATCGTCAGTGGAACATCAACCACACCTAGAATGTCGGTTTACAGAAGCAATAAAGAAATTTATGCGCAACTGATAGATGACCAAACAGGAAAAACAATCGTAGCAGCTTCATCGAGAGATAAAGAAATCGCAGAGGCTAAATTGACTACTAAAACTGAAATCGCCACCAGTGTTGGGAAGCGAATTGGTGAGTTAGCAACAACTGCGGGTGTTTCTGAAGTTAAATTTGACCGAGGAGGTTATTTGTACCATGGTCGCGTCAAAGCCCTTGCCGATGGTGCTCGTGAAGGGGGATTAAAATTTTAATAAGATATGTATCAAGATTATAAAAACGTAGAATTAGTAAAACCCGCAGGGCTAGATTTAAAAGATCGCCTGGTTGGAGTTCAACGGGTAACCAAGGTAACCAAAGGTGGACGTGCATTTGGATTTTCAGCCATCGTAGTTGTAGGTGACGAAAACGGTGTCGTAGGTCAAGGTTTAGGAAAATCTAAAGAAGTTTCTGAAGCAATTGCCAAGGCTGTTGAAGATGCTAAGAAAAACTTGATTCGTATTCCAATTGATAAAGGTACTTTACCACATGAGCAAAAAGGAAAGTACGGCGGTGCACGCGTGTTTTTAAAGCCTGCGTCTGAAGGTACTGGAGTTATTGCTGGAGGTGCTGTTCGTGCCGTTTTAGAAGCGGTAGGAGTTCACAACGTACTTTCAAAATCTCAAGGATCTTCTAACCCACACAATGTAGTGAAGGCAACTTTCGATGCGCTTTTGCAATTGCGTAACCCACAGCGTGTTGCTGAACAAAGAGGAATTTCATTAGATAAAGTCTTTAACGGATAAGCAATCGAACATGGCACAGATAAAAGTAAAACAAGTAAAAAGTAGCATCAAACGAATCAATAACCAAAAACAGGTTCTCGCTTCGTTAGGACTAAGAGGAATTGGGAAAGAAGTTACCCATGAAGCTACTCCAAGTATCTTGGGAATGATTGAAAAAGTAAAACATTTGGTTACCGTAACCGAGTTATAAAAAAGTCATTATGAGTTTAGAAAATTTAACACCTGCATCAGGATCTACTAAATCTGCTGGAAAGCGCCTTGGAAGAGGTCAGGCTTCCGGTAAAGGAGGAACTGCTGCAAGAGGTCACAAAGGAGCGAAATCACGTTCCGGGTATTCCAAAAAAATCGGATTTGAAGGAGGTCAAATGCCTTTGCAAAGACGTGTTCCAAAATTTGGTTTTAAAAACATTAACAGAAAAGAATACACAGCGATTAATCTGGATACTCTCCAAGAACTTTTAAATGACAAGAAAGTCAAGAAAGAACTGGATCTAGATAAAATTGTTGAGTTACGACTGGCTCACAAAAACGACCTTGTCAAGATTTTGGGTCGTGGCAAAATAGAAGGACCTATCAAAGTAACTGCTCATAAGTTTTCAGCTACAGCCAAAGCTGCTATTGAAGCTGCTGGTGGAGAAGCTGTAACCGTTTAATTAATTCCCCGATGAAAAAAGTATTAGAAACCCTTTATAACATTTACAGAATCGAAGAGCTTCGAGATCGTGTGATCTTGACCCTAGGGATGTTATTGGTATATCGACTTGGTGCTCAAGTTGTTTTACCTGGGATCGATCCCGTTCAGCTCGCTGCATTGAGTAGCCGAACTGATGGAGGAGGCCTTTTGGGAATTCTTAATGCTTTTACAGGTGGTGCCTTTGCAAATGCTTCGGTCTTCGCTTTGGGTATCATGCCCTACATCTCTGCATCTATTGTAGTTCAGTTGATGGGTATTGCGGTACCTTACCTTCAAAAACTGCAAAAAGAAGGCGAAAGTGGCCGAAAGAAAATTAATCAAATTACACGTTGGTTAACCATCCTTATTTGTGTGGTTCAAGCGCCTGCTTACTTGTATGGGCTTAGTGCTCTTGGTGTACCAGAAAGTGCTTTTGTACTTGGAAAAGGTCCGTTATTTATTATTTCATCGGTTATTATTCTTGTCACTGGAACCATTTTTGCTATGTGGTTGGGAGAAAAAATTACAGATAAAGGAATAGGTAATGGAATATCCTTACTCATTATGGTGGGAATCATTGCAAACCTACCCCTTTCATTCACTCAAGAATTTATTTCAAGAGTATCAGAAAACAACGGAGGGCTTATGCTCATCCTGATTGAATTAGTCTTGTGGATTGTCATCATACTGCTTTCGATCTTGTTAACATTAGCAGTACGAAGAATTCCTGTTCAATACGCAAGAAGGCAAGCAGGGGGAGCAACTTCTGATCGTACAGTTTACGGTTCACGTCAATACATTCCTTTGAAGTTAAATGCTTCTGGTGTTATGCCCATTATTTTTGCGCAAGCCATTATGTTTGCTCCAGCATACATCGGAGGAGCTTTAGGTGATTCTGACGTTGGACAGTGGATGCAGACAAACTTTTCTGACATTTTTGGCCTTTGGTACAATGTTTTATTTGCTGTGTTGATTATTGTCTTTACCTATTTCTACACCGCAATTACAGTTCCAACAAATAAAATGTCCGACGACCTTAAAAGAAGTGGTGGATTCGTTCCTGGGATACGCCCTGGAAATGAAACCTCAGAATATCTTGATACAGTAATGTCCCATATTACCTTCCCGGGTTCTTTGTTCCTAGCTGGAATTGCAATTTTCCCTGCAATTGTAGTAAAGCTCATTGGAATCCAACAGGGTTGGGCTTTGTTTTACGGAGGGACCTCACTCCTTATTATGGTAGGTGTGGCTATTGATACAATTCAACAAGTGAATTCGTATTTATTGAACAGACATTACGATGGACTGATGAAAACAGGTAAAACAAGAAGAGGAACAAATTAGTAATATGGCAAAACAAGCAGCAATAGAACAAGAAGGTACCATCATAGAAGCATTGTCTAATGCAATGTTTCGTGTAGAGCTTGAGAATGGGCATGTTGTTACTGCACACATTTCGGGAAAAATGCGTTTGCATTACATCAAATTGTTGCCAGGAGATAAAGTCAAACTAGAAATGAGTCCCTACGACTTGACAAAAGCAAGGATCACATTTAGGTTTTAAAGAATAATTCATAGGTATGAAAGTAAGAGCATCATTAAAAAAACGCAGTGCAGACTGCAAAATCGTAAGACGGAAAGGACGTCTGTACGTGATCAACAAAAAAAATCCTAGATTCAAACAAAGACAAGGTTAATTATGGCTAGAATATCAGGAGTAGACATTCCAAAACAAAAAAGAGGCGTTATCGCACTTACCTATATTTTCGGTATTGGTAGAAGTCGTGCACAGACTATTTTGGAAACAGCTAAAGTAGATGAAAATAAAAAGGTTTCTGATTGGACAGATGATGAAACAGGTCGTATTCGTGAGGCAGTAGGCTCTTTTAAAATAGAAGGGGAATTGCGTTCAGAGGTACAACTTAACATCAAACGTTTGATGGATATTGGATGCTACAGAGGAATCCGCCACAGAGCTGGATTGCCATTACGTGGTCAGCGAACTAAAAACAATTCTCGGACACGTAAAGGAAAACGTAAAACGGTAGCAAATAAAAAGAAAGCAACTAAATAATAGTTTGTAATTATGGCTAAAACAGCAGGTAAAAAAAGAAAAGTAATCGTTGAATCAATTGGGGAAGCACACGTTACCGCTTCCTTCAATAATATCATCATTTCACTGACCAATACTAAAGGAGAAGTAATTTCTTGGTCTTCAGCTGGAAAGATGGGTTTTAGAGGTTCAAAAAAGAATACACCTTACGCGGCACAAACGGCTGCTGAGGATTGCGCTAAAACAGCACAAGAAGCGGGATTACGCAAAGTAAAAGTGTATGTGAAAGGACCTGGGAACGGTCGTGAATCTGCAATTAGAACATTACACAACAACGGTATTGAAGTTATGGAAATTATTGATGTAACTCCATTACCACACAACGGTTGTAGACCCCCCAAACGAAGAAGAGTTTAATATTAATATCAAGAACAGTTCAATCGTTATCGAAGGAAGTGACCTTAATTCATAGCTCCCTGTTCAAAAAAAACCAATTATGGCAAGATATACTGGTCCAAAAACAAAAATAGCTCGAAAATTTGGCGAGCCCATCTTCGGAGAAGATAAATCCTTCGAAAAAAGAAACTACCCTCCAGGACAGCATGGAAATGCAAGACGTAGAGGAAAAAAATCGGAATATGCAATCCAGCTCATGGAAAAGCAGAAAGCAAAATTTACCTACGGTATTTTAGAGCGTCAATTCCGTAATATTTTTGAAAAAGCAAGTAGAAGTAAAGGGGTAACTGGTGAGGTTTTACTTCAGTTGTGTGAATCTAGACTCGATAACGTAGTGTATCGTTTTGGTCTTTCACCTTCTCGAAGTGGAGCACGTCAACTTGTATCGCACCGTCACATTACCGTTAACGGTTCTATTGTGAATATCCCTTCTTACCAAGTGAAGGTAGGCGATGTTGTAGGAGTTAGAGAAAAATCTAAATCCCTAAATATCATAGTCGAAGCAAACGGTAAAGATGCTGCTGCTTACGAATGGCTAAGCTGGAACAAAGATCAGCTACAAGGAACTTTTGTAAGTGTTCCTGAACGACTCCAAATCCCTGAGAACATCAAGGAACAATTAATCGTAGAATTATACTCTAAATAAGCAAACGGAAGCAAATTATGGCAATATTGAATTTTCAAAAACCGGATAAAGTTATCATGATCGATTCTTCTGAGTTCGAAGGCAAATTTGAATTTCGTCCTTTAGAACCTGGATACGGATTGACAGTAGGAAACGCACTGAGACGTGTTTTATTATCTTCTCTTGAAGGCTTTGCAATTACTTCTGTTAAGCTCGAAAATGTAGAACATGAATTTTCTACTATCTCTGGAGTCGTAGAAGATGTTACAGAAATCATTTTAAACTTGAAGCAAATTCGATTTAAACGTCAAATAGATGAAATCGAAGAAGAAAAAGTAACCCTTTCTATTGGAGGACAGGAGCAGCTTAAAGCAGCTGATTTCCAAAAATTCATTTCGGGTTTCCAAGTATTAAACCCTGATTTGGTCATCTGTAATCTTGGCAAAAATGTTCAGATGAACATGGAAATCACAATCGAAAAAGGTCGTGGGTATGTTCCTGCAGAGGAAAACAAAAAGACCAACGCTGAAGTAGGTGTGATCGCCATTGATTCTATTTTTACACCGATCAAGAATGTAAAATACAGCATCGAAAACTTTAGAGTAGAGCAAAAAACAGATTATGAAAAATTAATCTTTGAAGTTATTACAGATGGCTCTATTCACCCTAAAGATGCTCTAACTGAAGCTGCTAAAACATTAATTCACCACTTCTTGTTATTCTCAGATGAGCGTATCACCTTAGAAGCTGATGAGATTGCTCAAGCGGAAACATATGATGAAGAATCATTACATATGCGACAGTTATTGAAAACCAAACTTGTTGATATGGACCTTTCTGTTCGTGCATTAAACTGTTTGAAAGCTGCAGAGGTAGATACACTTGGAGATTTGGTTTCATACAACAAAAATGATTTGATGAAGTTCAGAAACTTCGGTAAAAAATCATTAACTGAGTTAGAAGAACTTGTTGTTCTCAAAGGCCTTTCGTTCGGAATGGACTTAGCGAAATACAAGTTAGATAAAGATTAATCCACATTTTTAATTAAGAAAAATGAGACACGGAAAAAAAGTAATGCACTTAGGTCGAAAGACCGCGCATAGAAAGTCAATGCTCGCCAATATGGCTTGTTCATTGATTGAACATAAGCGAATCAATACTACTGTAACAAAGGCGAAAGCATTAAAGCAGTTTATTGAGCCCATTATCACAAAATCAAAATCTGATACGACACATAACAGACGTTTGGCTTTTTCTTCACTGAGGGATAAAGTAGCAGTTTCAGAATTGTTTAGAGAAGTTGCCGCAAAAGTAGGGGACCGTCCAGGAGGGTACACACGAATCATCAAATTAGGAAACCGTTTAGGGGATAATGCCGATATGGCCTTGATCGAGTTGGTTGACTTTAACGATTTGTACAAAACGGAAGAAAAAACAAAGAAGAAGTCTAGAAGACGTGGTGGGAAATCTAAATCAACAGCTGAGGCGACAAATGCTCCTGCAGAAGCAGTAGTAGTTGAGGAAGAAAATGTAGCAGCTACTGAGGAAGAGAAAAAGGCGGATGAAGCTGCAGAAGCAAAAGCTCCTGAAAAGGATGCTAAAAAAGGTAAAGAAACGGATGAGAAGTAAATTGAGTTCACTTCTTCATTCCCAGTAATTTAAAAGGATAAACGTTTTAGTTTATCCTTTTTTTTGGTTTATTTTGTAAATAATTAATATGAAATATCAATTCAGAAAAAAAGCGTTCGTTCTCTTAGCAGACGGCACTAAATTTTACGGCAAGTCAATAGGTATTGAAGGTTCAGCTTTCGGTGAAATTTGTTTTAATACCGGGATGACAGGCTATCAGGAAATTTTTACAGACCCTTCTTATTTCGGTCAAATCATGGTTACTACCAATACCCATATCGGTAACTATGGATTTTTGGAAGAAGAATCACAATGGAATCAAATCTCAATTTCAGGTTTAATTTGTAAAGATTTTAGTTTTTCTTATTCAAGACCCGCAGCAGAAATGTCTTTGTTTGATTATCTAGAAAAACAAAAATTAGTTACTGTATCAGATGTAGATACTCGAGCTCTGGTAAATTACATTCGCGAAAATGGGGCAATGAATGCGGTCATTTCAACTGAAATTGAAAGAGAAGAGGAACTTATCAAAGAATTGCAAAATGCACCAAGTATGGAAGGCTTGGAGTTGGCATCTAAAGTTTCTACCAAAGAACCTTACACCTTTGGAAATGCGGATGCTAAATTCAAAATTGCAGCTCTTGATTTAGGTATTAAAAGAAATATTCTGAAACATATGGCTGCTCGTGATATGTATGTTAAAGTATTTCCGTACGATACTTCATTCGAAACTATGGCAGCATGGAACCCTGACGGCTATTTCATTTCAAATGGACCTGGTGACCCGCAACCTCTCAAAGACGTTCAGCAGGTAACAAAAGCAATACTTAAATCGGACAAACCATTATTTGGAATTTGTCTCGGTCACCAAATTATTGCTTTAGCTAACGGAATACCCACTTTTAAAATGTTCAATGGTCACAGGGGAATCAATCATCCGGTAAAGAATTTATTAACTGGAAAAGGAGAAATTACATCTCAGAATCATGGTTTTGCTGTTGAAATGGAAGCTGCACAAAATCATCCTGATATCGAAATTACTCACATCCATCTTAACGATCAGACCTTAGCTGGTATGCGAATGAAAACTAAAAAGTGTTTTTCAGTACAGTACCACCCTGAGGCTGGACCTGGAACCAATGACTCGGTATACCTCTTTGATCAATTCAAAGACATTATTACAAACCAATAATTTTTAACCAAACTAAACTTAATTTAAACGACATGAGTATCATAATAAACGTGCATGCAAGGCAGATTTTTGATTCTAGAGGAAATCCAACCGTAGAAGTAGATGTTATCACCGAAAACGGTATTTTAGGAAGGGCAGCCGTTCCATCGGGTGCTTCCACTGGAGAGCATGAGGCAGTTGAGCTAAGAGACGGAGGAACCGCCTACATGGGCAAAGCCGTTGGCAAAGCTGTGGATAACGTAAACAATATCATTGCACAAGAAATTATCGGTACCTCTGTTTTTGAACAAGAAAACATTGATCAATCCATGATTGATTTGGACGGAACACCAAATAAATCCAAACTAGGAGCAAACGCAATCTTAGGCGTGTCCTTAGCGACAGCTAAGGCCGCTGCCAATGAGTTGGGACTTCCTCTGTATCGATATGTTGGAGGAGTTAGTGCTAAAACGCTTCCCGTCCCAATGATGAATATCATCAATGGAGGATCACACTCTGATGCACCTATTGCTTTTCAAGAATTTATGGTAATGCCTGTAGGCGCTTCTTCTTTTACTCAAGCAATGCAAATGGGCTCTGAGATTTTTCACCACTTAAAAAAAGTATTACACGATAGAAACTTAAGTACTGCTGTAGGTGATGAAGGAGGTTTTGCTCCAACACTAGACGGGACAGAAGATGCATTGGATACTATTTTGAAAGCCATCCAAAATGCTGGCTACAAGCCCGAAGAAGAAGTAATGATTGCTTTAGATTGTGCTGCCGCAGAGTTTTACCAAAATGGAGTTTACGATTACACCCTTTTTGAAGGTGAAAAAGGAGTAAAGAGAAACTCAGAAGAGCAAGCGTCTTACTTGGCAGAATTGAGTGAAAAATATCCTATTGTCTCTATCGAAGATGGAATGGATGAAAACGATTGGGAAGGTTGGAAATTACTTACTGAAAAGGCGGGACATCGAGTGCAATTGGTTGGAGATGACCTTTTTGTAACTAATGTGGAACGCTTAAGTCAAGGAATTTCACAAGGAATTGCAAATTCCATTTTGATCAAGGTAAATCAAATTGGAACTTTGTCTGAAACTATTGCAGCCGTGGAAATGGCTCACCGAGCTGGTTACACTTCTGTGATGTCACACCGTTCTGGTGAAACAGAAGACAACACCATAGCTGATTTGGCAGTAGCTCTTAATACAGGTCAAATCAAAACAGGTTCTGCCTCTAGAAGTGATCGTATGGCCAAATACAATCAATTGTTAAGAATAGAAGAGGCATTAGATAATCAAGCGTACTTCCCAGGGGAAAAAGCTTTTAAGTATTAATTTCAACTCCTCTAACACCTAACGATTCCGATCAAATAGTAGCGTAAAAAAGTCAAAATAAATAACTAACTAATATGAGTGATTCAGTAAAACTTACCTATCAAAATAAAACCTTTGAATTCCCTATTGTTGAGGGTACTGAAAACGAAAAGGGGATTGATATCAAAAGCTTACGAGCTCAAACTGGTCTTATTACATTTGACCCAGGGTTTAAAAATACAGGTTCATGTAAAAGTGGAATTACTTTTTTAAACGGTGAAGAAGGGATTCTGCGCTACAGAGGATACTCTATTGAAGAACTGTGTGAAAAAACCAGCTTTATTGAAGTTGCATTTTTATTGATTTTTGGGGAATTACCTTCAAAGGATGAATTGGAGCTATTTAATGATGAAATTAGAAAAGATTCATTAGTAGATGAAGACCTTAAGTCAATTTTAAAAAGTTTTCCAAAGTCAGCGCATCCCATGGGCGTGCTTTCTTCTCTTACTTCAGGTTTGATTGCATTCAATCCAAACTCAGTGGATATTGAGTCTGAGGCTGATATGCGCCAAGCCATCATCATGCTTATGGCAAAGTTTCCCATACTAGCATCGTGGACTCATCGTAAGGGGAAGGGCTTGCCTTTGAATTATGCTAATACGGCTTTGTCTTATGTTGAAAATCTGGCTCATATGATGTTCAAATTACCTCACCAGGATTTCAAACCGAGCGATGTTTTGGTTAGTGCTTTGAATAAATTACTGATTCTTCATGCAGATCATGAGCAAAATTGTTCAACCTCGACAGTACGAATTGTAGGTTCTTCACATGCAGGACTTTTTGCTTCTGTTTCAGCAGGTATTTCAGCCCTTTGGGGACCATTGCACGGAGGAGCTAATCAAGCCGTGATAGAAATGCTAGAAGCGATTCAGGCAGATGGTGGAGACACCCAAAAATTCATGGCTAAGGCTAAAGATAAAAACGATCCTTTCCGTTTGATGGGATTCGGTCATCGTGTTTACAAAAATTTTGACCCTAGAGCTCGAATCATTAAAAAAGCAGCTGACGAGGTACTCGATGAGTTAGGTATTAATGATCCTATTTTACAAATTGCAAAAAATTTGGAACAGGAAGCACTCAAAGACCCTTATTTTATTGATCGAAAATTGTATCCAAACGTAGACTTTTATTCGGGGATCATCTATCGCGCTTTGGGAATCCCTACGGAAATGTTTACCGTTATGTTTGCTTTAGGAAGATTGCCAGGATGGATTGCACAGTGGTTGGAAATGAGAAAGAATAATGAACCCATTGGTCGTCCTCGTCAAATTTATACCGGAAAAAACGATAGAAAAGTATAAAATCTTTGGATCAAAGATCCTCAAATGAAGGAGGCGTGTTTAAAATTTTTTGATCTGCAACTTTTTTAAAGTAGTGGTGGATACTCTCTTTATCAGCGAGAACTTTTACGAAGTAATGATCCATGTAGATGGAGTATTCTTTCGCTTTTCCTTTGTAAATTTTCAGTTTATGAAATGGAATAACAAGTCCATAAGTTTCTAAAAGACTTCGAAAACGAACAATGATTCCCATAGGGCGTAATTCTATGTTGCATTGGTTGATATTTTGATCCAAGATCAATAAGTTATGTATGTCTATGGAACAACTGTTCATGAATAATTTTGGGGAACCAATCCCACCTAATTTCCATCTCTTTTGAAGGGAGAAAGGTTTTCCCACAGCCGTTTCAATTCGTCGTTTTAGCTCAGGATCATTGTAAGAAATATTGATCAACATGTATTGTAAAGATAAGGTATCTTGTCCAACAAAATTTTATTTGTTCCAGAAAAATCCATACCCAAAAGTGTGATTTACGATCTCTTTTAATGCCCCACTTTTAAGGGGTGGAATTAATTTACAATAATTATCTTTGCCCAAATTAATTTATGCAACTCCTCGCAGATCAGATTTCAGAAGTCTTAAAAAATCATTTAGATAAAACTTTTAACACAACTGTTTCTCAGTTCGATTTTCAAGCCACAAGAAAAGAGTTTGATGGAGATATCACCTTAGTGGTCTTTTCGTTGTTAAAGTTCATAAAAACGAATCCTGTTCAACTTTCAAATCAAATTGGAGACTATTTAAAAGATCATTTCGACTGGATTACGGATTTTAACGTAGTTAAGGGTTTCTTGAATCTTAGTATTGCAGATACCTACTTCATTAATGCCCTACAAAGTATTTCATCTACTGAGGATTATGGACATGTGAATCCAACAACAGAAGCTGTTTTTTTGATTGAATACTCTTCCCCTAATACCAATAAACCATTACACTTAGGGCACATCAGAAACAACCTTTTGGGATTTGCTGTCGCTCAGATTTTAGAAGCGAGTGGTAAGAAGGTTATTAAAACACAGATTATTAACGATCGTGGAATTCATATTTGTAAATCAATGGTTGCCTGGAAAAAATTTGGTGCAGGCGAAACTCCAAAATCAACAGGATTGAAAGGGGATAAATTGGTAGGCAACTATTACGTTCGTTTTGATCAAGAGTATAAAAAAGAGATCGAAACTTTGATAGCAAACGGTAGTACTGAAGAAGAAGCTAAAACACAGGCACCTCTCTTTTTGGAAGCTCAGCAAATGTTAAGAGCTTGGGAAGCAGGTAGTACTGAAGTGGTTGAACTTTGGAAGAAAATGAACAACTGGGTCTATGAAGGTTTTGAAACCACTTATGCTAATCTTGGCGTTTCATTTGATTCATATTACTACGAAAGTAAAACCTATCTTTTGGGTAAAGATTTGATAGATCAAGGGTTGGAACAATCAATTTTCTTTAAAAAAGAGGACAGATCGGTTTGGGTTGACTTGACCGAAGAAGGGTTGGATGAAAAACTATTGCTTCGTTCCGATGGAACAGCTGTTTACATGACACAAGACCTGGGTACAGCTTTGCAGCGATTCAAAGACAACCCCACTATGGAGGGTATGGTTTACACTGTCGGAAATGAACAAGACTATCATTTTAAAGTGTTGTTTTTAATTCTTAAAAAATTAGGATTTTCTTGGGCAGAATCACTTCATCACCTGAGCTACGGAATGGTTGATTTACCCGAAGGGAAAATGAAAAGTAGGGAAGGTACTGTAGTGGATGCAGATGATTTAATGCTGGAGATGACCAATACAGCTGCTGTACTATCAGAAGAATTAGGAAAATTAGAGGGAATGTCTTCTCAAGATAAAAAAGAGCTTTATCAAACTATTGGTTTGGGCGCTTTGAAGTATTTTATTCTTAAAGTAGATCCTAAAAAAAGCATTCTTTTTGATCCAAGAAAGTCAGTTGATTTTGCAGGAAATACAGGGCCTTTCATTCAGTACACTTACGCGAGAATTCAATCTATTCTGAGGAGCAGACCTTTAGATTCCTTAGTTTATTCTTTAACCGCCATAACCACAAAGGAAAAGGAAATCATTAAACAAATTTTGTTGTATCCTGAAACGATCCAGCAGGCTGCTAAACAATACAGCCCAGCACTTGTTGCGAATTATGTTTACGATCTCGTAAAACTTTTCAATTCTTTTTATCAAAATACTCCAATATTGGGGGGAGATGATAGCGAATTAGAATCTTTTCGCATCAGTCTTTGTAATGAGGTCGGAAAGATTATTGAGAGTGGTACTCAACTTTTGGGGATTACTGTTCCAGAAAGAATGTAAAAAAAAATCGCTCCGAAGAGCGATTTTTTCTTTTCATAACAATTTTCCCTTAATAGGAATTATTTAGATTGGACTGCTAAGTTGTAAACAACTAAACCGAAACCAATCTTATTGATAGCATCACCAATGTTGTAAACAACATCCATTGGAAGACCACCAAAGATTCCGCTGTACCATCCTTCAGTACCGGCCATGTATCCAACAGGATATATTGCCCATCCTACAAGAACGAACCAGCAAAGTGTTTTGTGTGCAGATTGCACAGCTCCACCTGCAGATGCAGCTAATTTTGAAGCACCACCCATCCATATTTCATAAACGATGTAGAAATAGGCGATTCCAGAAACAAGCCCCCACACAGCAGGACCAGATCCTGAAGTGTAAACTGCTTCTCCGAAATATCCAGTTACTAACATTACTAAAGAAGCGAAAATCATTTTCCACATCAATTGTTTTGTAGCACCTGCTGCTTTCAAGATTAAATAGAACTCAACACACATTAACGGTACCGTTAATACCCAGTCTACATATCTAAAGAATGTAGGTGAAGTCATATTGGTTGCCCAATAATCTCTCATGTACCAATAGTGTACTGCTGCAATGAATGTAATAAGTCCAGACACCAAAATAGAAGTTTTCCATTTGTTGTCGAACGAATTCATTGAGAGAAAGAAAAACGCTGATGCTGCCATCATCGCCATACATCCTACGAAGAATGTGAACCCTACGTAGTCGTCAGTGGCCATTGCTGGTGCCACAGTCATTAAGCTTAGAATTTTTTCCATGATTAAATCAATTATTTATTTTTGTTTAGATAAATTTAGAAAAAATTAAACTTACTCACTATTTTATTTAAAATATTTTCAATTGAAATCGCTAACTCACTCATTTACAGCCTTAAAATATTTTTACTCATTTTTGGGAATTAGTCTATTTGCAATCATTTTTTCACTTTTTGGTTCAAATTTGGCCCAAAATAGTGCTGCAATGATAGGAATTTTGACTTTTGGAGTGCTCCATGGTGCAAATGACCTGAAAATTATCGCAAAAAAATCTAGCAATCAGTCAAAGCGTTATCGACTCAAATTTTTTATTCTGTATGTAGGAGTTGTTCTTCTTGGTATTGTTTTGTTCCTCTTTATCCCTAAGATTGCACTGTTGAGTTTTGTTGGGGTAAGTTGTTATCATTTTGGGGAGCAACATTGGAACGGAAGGTTTCAAACGAAAATAAATTTATTTATTTTTTATTCGATGTACGGGGCACTTATATTTTTTCTTCTTTTTACATTCCAGTTCGAATCTACCGTAGAAGTCATTTATCAGATTACTTCTCTTAAAATTCCTTTTGCTGTTTTTTTGGGCGGTTTGATTTTAGTTTCTCTTGGTTTTATGCTTATCATAATACGGAGTAAAATCTCACTATTTTCTTTTCTGCCTGAATTTTTACTTTTGGGAGTTCTTGCGATATTATTTTCACAAGCCACATTGTTGTTTGGTTTTGGATTGTATTTTGTTCTTTGGCACAGTTTACCATCACTCAGTTCCCAGATCCGTTACATTTATGATCAACAAACGAAAAGTCCATGGCTGAGTTATTTGAAATCTGCAATTGTCTATTGGATTTTAGCTTTGTCAGGTTTGGGTCTTTTTTATTTTTATTTTGATTTACCTCAGGAGCAATACCTTTCAATTTTCTTTTCTTTTCTAGCTGCAATTACTTTTCCTCATGCTGTGGTAATGGGATTGATGTTTCATTCCCGTGGTACAAATGAAGAATAATCAATTCGCATTCCTTATTTTTGCGATGAAGTAAAAAACACCTCTTTAGTATGTTTGATAATCTTAGTAACAAACTTGACAAAGCTTTCCAAGTTCTTAAAGGGCATGGAAAAATTACAGAAATTAATGTAGCAGAAACGTTAAAAGAAGTACGAAGAGCTTTATTAGATGCCGATGTTAATTTCAAAATAGCAAAGGAATTTACAGTAAGAGTAAAAGAAAAAGCGCTAGGACAAAAGGTGTTAACGAGTCTTCAGCCTGGGCAATTATTAATCAAAATCGTTAAGGACGAGTTGGTTGAATTAATGGGATCGGAAGCGATTGGTGTTAATCTTGATTCAAAACCTACGGTAATTTTAATGTCTGGTCTGCAGGGTTCAGGGAAAACTACTTTTACAGGTAAACTGGCACTTCATCTCAAAAAAAAGCATGCTAAAAAACCGCTATTAGTTGCATGTGATGTTTATCGCCCCGCTGCTATCGATCAGCTAGGGATAGTTGCAGAACAAGTGGGAGCTGCTATTTATGAAGACAGAGAAGAGCAAAATCCAGTTAAAATCGCATTAGCCGCATTAGATCAAGCAAAAAAAGATAAGCATGACCTTGTTTTGATTGATACTGCTGGACGTTTGGCTATTGATGAGGTTTTGATGGATGAAATCAAAGCCATTCATCAAGCTGTAAAACCGTCAGAAACCTTGTTTGTAGTGGACTCCATGACCGGTCAAGATGCGGTGAATACAGCAAAGGCTTTTAATGATATTTTAAATTTTGATGGGGTAGTACTAACCAAACTTGATGGAGATACTCGAGGAGGTGCCGCACTTTCTATTAAGTCTGTAGTCGATAAGCCAATTAAATTTATTGGAACAGGAGAGAAAATGGAAGCTTTGGATGTGTTCTATCCTGAACGTATGGCGGATCGGATTCTAGGGATGGGTGATGTGGTTTCCCTGGTAGAAAGAGCCCAAGAGCAATTTGATCAAGAACAAGCGCGAAGAATCAATAAAAAGATTGCTAAAAATCAATTTGGTTTTGATGATTTCCTCTCTCAAATTCAACAAGTAAAGAAAATGGGAAACATGAAAGATCTTATGGGGATGATTCCTGGTGTTGGAAAAATGATGAAGGATGTCGATATTGATGATAATGCTTTTCAAGGCATTGAAGTCATTATCGGATCCATGACTCCAAAGGAAAGAGCACAACCCCAATTGATGAACCACAGCCGAAAAATGCGAATTGCTAACGGATCTGGTACTTCCATTCAAGAGGTGAATCAGTTGATCAAACAATTTGAGCAAATGAGTAAAATGATGAAAATGATGCAAGGAGGCAAAGGAAAGCACATGATGCAGATGCTACAAAACATGAAATAGATGACAGTATTAGACGGTAAAAAAACAGCTCAAGATTTAAAAGAAGAAATCAAACTTTCGGTTTCTAAGATTAAGACAGGAGGAAAACGCCCACCTCATTTGGCTGCCGTATTGGTGGGTAATGATGGTGCAAGTTTGACTTATGTTGGGAGTAAAGTTCGATCCTGTGAATATGTAGGATTTGATTCTACTTTAATTCGGCTAGAGGAAAGCACAAGTGAAGAAACGCTTCTTAAAAAAATTGATGAGCTAAATCATGACGATCATTTGGACGGATTCATTGTTCAGTTGCCCTTGCCTAAACATATTAATGAAGAGAAAATACTTTTAGCGATTTCCCCAACAAAAGATGTTGATGGGTTTCATCCCTCAAATTTTGGTCGTATGGCACTGGAAATGGATGCTTTTATACCTGCCACACCTTTTGGAATTATTGAATTATTAGAGCGTTATCAGATTAAAACTTCGGGTAAACATTGTGTAGTTGTGGGAAGAAGCCACATAGTGGGTAGGCCCATAAGTATTTTAATGAGTCAAAAAGGACCCGCAGGTAATGCTACAGTTACTCTTGCACACAGTAGAACAGAGGACTTGGCCTCTTTAACAAAAAACGCTGATATTGTTGTAATGGCACTCGGTATTCCTGAGTATTTAACTGCCGATATGGTTAAAGAAGGGGCAGTAATCATTGATGTAGGAATTACGCGTGTAGCAGACGAAAAACACCCTAAAGGTTACGTCATTAAAGGGGATGTTGCTTATGAAGAGGTTTCAAAAAAGGTAGCAGCGATTACCCCTGTACCTGGAGGAGTTGGCCCTATGACAATTGCAATGTTGTTAAAGAACACTCTTTTTGCTTATCAGCGTAAAAACTAATGTTGTTTTTCTATTGCTTGATAGATTCTTAAAATCAACAGTCCAAACAATACACTAGAAAGTATTAGCAATACATTGGTAAGCCCAGTTGTGGCAAATGAAAGTCTTATCAAAATGGTACAAATTACAAATCCCGTGTTACGTATCAATTGACTGTAACGTTCTGTGTATTGGAACGATAACAATAAGATAAACACATCAGCCAATATCAGTATGGTAAAAAATTCATTGTAAAAAACAGCATTAATATCCTTAAGCTCTGAAAAGTTTTGAGTATTAAAAAACAATTCAATAAACCATGAGGTTGCACTGTAAATAGAAGTAAAAATAAGTACCGGTAGAAGAACCAAACTCACAGCTCTTTTTGAGCTAACAAAACGTTTAAGTCTTTCATTGAGAGCTTTCTTGGGTAATTTCTCTCTCCGCTGATTGAACAAATAGATCAGGAAATAAAGAATCAAAACACCTGCTAAATCATAGATTAACTGACGATTAGCTGCAAATTCAAACCAATTGACATTCAATTCAACTTTTGGGATATCACCAAAAATTCTTCGGATGATAATCAGCGAAATGATCTCAAATTGTTTTGAAACCGCTGTAGTGAACGAGCGCGGAAGGAATACAATGAGAAGATAAATTTCATAAACTAAAATAATTGAAAAAGGAGTGTAGATTGCAGAGATAGGATCTTCTAACAAACGGGCTTCAAAAGGGGTATGAAAAAGATTAAACTTTTTTGAATAGATGAGTATCAGGTGAATAATAAAACCGATAATTGAGAGCCATAATGTAGCACGTTCAATGCGTTTCTGATTTTCATCAGAAAATATTTTTTCAAAAGTTAAATCAAAGAAGCTGTAATTGGTGCTCATGAGGGTTTAAGTTGCAAAAATTTGATCTTTATTTTTAAACGATTTAAATTCGAGAGCGTTTCCTGCTGGATCATAAAAAAACATCGTCATTTGCTCCCCAGCCAAACCTTTAAATCGCAAGTAAGGTTCAATGACAAAATCAACTTTTTTTTCCTTTAAGTGTTTAGCAAATTTTTCAAAAATTTCCCACTCTAAAAGTACCCCAAAATGGGGAATTGGAACGGATTTTCCATCCACCTCATTGTGGTGTTTTTGGGCTACGTGATTAGGATCAACATGTAAAACGAGTTGGTGCCCAAAAAGGTTTAAGTCTACCCAATGTGTATCAGAACGACCTGTTTTACAGTCTAATACATCCGTGTAAAAACGACTGCATCGTTCGAGATTGTCAACTGGAATCGCAAGGTGGAAAGGACTTGGCATAACACTTTTTTTATAAAGGTACAATTTCTTGACAAATAGGATTTTAGAATGTGGTACCTTTGCAAAATGACAGGTAAAGACGAGTTGAGTAGCGTGGAAGAGGGGACATTACTTCCTTTAATGGAAGCTTTCTACACCTTACAAGGAGAAGGTTATCATAAAGGAAGTGCCGCTTATTTTATCAGGATAGGGGGTTGTGATGTTGGATGTCATTGGTGCGATGTGAAGGAAAGCTGGGACGCAAAACGACATCCACCAACTAGCATTAATGAAATTGTAAAAGCCGCAAAAAAATTTTCGAATACTGTTGTAGTAACTGGGGGTGAACCGTTAATGTGGAATATGAATCCTTTATGTACTTCACTTCACGCATCAGACATTCAAATTCATATTGAAACCTCTGGAGCTTATGAACTGAGTGGAGATTGGGACTGGTTTTGTTTGTCACCAAAAAAAAATAAGCTTCCTATTAAGCAGGCGTATCATCGTGCGGATGAACTAAAAGTGATAGTTTACAATAAGGATGATTTAAAATTTGCGGAACAACAAGCAGAGCAAGTAACATCAGATTGTAAGCTTTACCTTCAGCCGGAATGGAGTCATAGAGAAAAAGTGATGCCCTTAATCGTTGATTATGTTTTAGAAAATCCGAAATGGAAAGTGTCTTTACAAACCCATAAATATTTAAACATTCCCTAGGGATAGATTAAATATTTCGCTCTAATTTTCTTAAAATTTTCTAGATCTTCTGTCCACGTATTACGAATTTCAGCTTCACTAGCTCCCTGCATTATTTTTTCTCTTAAACTACTAACACCACTTATTCTTTCGAATCCTTTGAGGAAAAAAGAATCTTTCTTGGGGAAATTAGAGTAGGCATCTAACAACCATTTGAGTTCAATTTTATTTGGTTTGACAACTTGAGTTAAGTCCTTGCCGTAACAAATTTCACCTTTAAGTTTTGGATTTTTTGATCCGAAATTGGGTTGTGGGGTAAATGAAAAACTAGTATTGTTGGAGAGTTGTGGATGTCCGTAAATTTGAAATTGTTGATCTGTCCCTCTACCGACACTAATAACTGTAGGTTCTAGTAAACAAAGACTTGGATACAACGACACTGCCTGAGCATTAGGAAGGTTTGGTGAGGGGCGTACGGGAAGTTCATAACTTGTTTGGTGTGTGTAATTTTGGTTTGGAATGATCTTAAGATCACAAGAAATTCCCTGATTTAGCCATCCCTCTTGGTTAATCATTTTTGCATATTCCCCTACGGTCATGCCGTAAACAATAGGCACAGGATGCATACCCACAAAACTTTTGTGTTCACTGCTTAAGATAGGTCCGTCTACATAGTGCGCATTGGGATTGGGACGGTCCAAAACGATTAAAGGAATATTCATTTCTGCACACGCCTCCATAACGTAGTGGAGTGTGGATAAGTAAGTGAAAAATCGAACACCAACATCTTGTAAATCAAATATCATGAGTTCAATACCACGAAGTTGAGATGCCTCAGGTTTGCGATTTTTTCCATAGAGGGAGTAAATAGGTAGTTGAGTTTTAGGATCTTTACCACTCTCAATTTTTTCACCTGCGTCAGCAGTTCCACGAAAACCATGTTCAGGAGCAAAAACTGCCTTGATTTCAATGTTTTTTTCAAGGAGTAAATCAACTAGATGTTTCGGGTCTTTTGCATTGAAAATTAGACTTGCTTGATGGGCAACAATACCAATTTTTTTTCCTTTAATAAGAGGCAAATAGCTTTTTGTATCACTTGCCCCTGGAAGCACTTGTGCACTTAAAAATTGAGACCATAAAAGCCCCAAGCTAAGCCAAAATAAAAATGTATTTTTGAGAAAGGTAAAATCTAAAACACGGTTCATTGAATGTCGCTTTGTATGTCGCTAGAAAAATGCGACGAAATAAACAGTATAATGATACGGTTTCTTCACGGATAATCAAAATTGCTTCGGTAGCAGTGTCTATTGGTATTGCAGCGATTTTAATTGCCATGGCTTTTAGTAAAGGGTTGCAAAATGAAATCAGAAATAAAACGAGTGTCTTTAACGGACAGGTTTTAATTGCACCATTTGAAAACAATGAATCACAAGTTTCTCTAACTCCCTTTTTGGATACAGAGCAATTACGACAGCAAATAAAAAAGCATCCAAATTTTGAGCGAATGCATAGTGTAGCAACTAAAGCGGGAATGTTTAAAACACAAGAAGAATTTGAAGGAGTTTTGCTGAAAGGTGTTGAGAATACTTTCGATTGGTCACGTTTAGAGGAATTTTTAACTCAGGGAAATTTTCCCAAATTTGGTGAAGCAGTCAGTAATGAAGTTTTTATTTCGGAAACCGTTGCCAACAGACTTAGTCTTAAGGTTGGCGATACAGTAGATGCATTTTTTCAAAGTCCCCAAGGTGACGGATTGCCCAAGCGAAGAAAATTTAAAATCTCTGGACTTTATTTTTCAGGATTTCCAGATATTGACCAAAATCTTGTCTTTGCTGATTTACGTCAGGTACAACGGTTAAATCAATGGAAGGTTAATGAAATAGGAGCCTACGAAGTGTTTGTCACAAAATTTCAAAAAGTACCTCAAATAGCGGATGAACTTTATCAAGGCTTGCCCTCGGAATTGAACAGCAGCGCCATCTCAGAACGATTTTCGAGTATTTTCCAATGGATTTCCTTATTTGATTTTAATGTTTTGATCATTCTGATCATTATGATTTTGGTTGGTGTGATCAATATGGCAACTGCGCTTTTAGTATTGATTTTAGAGCGATCGCGGATGGTGGGTCTTCTTAAAACATTAGGAGCTTCACATTCCATGATTCAAAAGATTTTTATGTACAATGGGATTGCAATCATGTCTCAGGGCTTGTTTTTTGGAAATCTAATTGGCTTTATTTTTTATTTTTCACAAAAGCAATGGGGATGGATTACATTAGATCCAGAAACTTATTTTGTTAGTATTGCACCTGTTTCTTTAGCATGGTTTGAGGTAATCTATTTGAATCTGCTATTTTTAGCTTTAGCTACTCTGCTTTTATGGCTTCCTTCAAAAATAGTATTGAGAATATCGCCTTCTCAAGTACTACGTTTTCGATAAAATAGAACTTTCACATAACTTTTAATCGTTATTATTCAAGTATCTTTGAACTAGAAATTTTGTTTATGAATTACTTCAATTCAATTATTGAAACCATAGGAAATACTCCATTGATAAAACTCAATCGGATTACTGCTGAAATTGATGCACTAGTAATGGTAAAAGTTGAAAGTTTTAATCCTGGGAATTCTGTTAAAGATCGGATGGCACTCAAAATGATTGAGGATGCCGAAGCAGCAGGAAAACTAAAGCCCGGTGGGACAATAGTAGAAGGTACTTCAGGTAATACCGGAATGGGACTTGCCCTTGCTGCGATTGTCAAAGGCTATAAATTGATCTGTGTTTCAAATGACAAGCAGTCAAAAGAAAAGTTTGATGTACTGAGAGCTGTTGGGGCAGAAGTTGTAGTATGCCCTACTGATGTAGCTCCTGAAGATCCAAGATCCTATTACAGTACTTCAAAACGAATTGCAGAGGAAACCCCAAATGCTTGGTATGCAAATCAGTATGATAATCCATCAAATGCACTTGCACATTACGAGACTACAGGACCTGAAATTTGGGAGCAAACTCAAGGAAAGATTACCCATTTTGTTGTGGGAGTTGGAACAGGGGGGACAATATCTGGCGTAGGAAAATTCCTAAAAGAAAAAAATCCAAATATTAAAATATGGGGAATCGATACTTACGGTTCAGTATTTAAAAAATATCATGAAACAGGAGTTTTTGATCCCAATGAAATCTATCCCTACTCTACTGAAGGAATTGGAGAAGATATCCTACCTAAAAATGTAGACTTTTCTGTCATTGATCTTTTTGAAAAAGTGACAGATAAAGATGCCGCTGTTTTTACACGAACGCTTGCCAGGACTGAAGGAATCTTTGCCGGGAATTCATGTGGCGCAGCGATCAAAGGACTTTTACAACTGAAAAAGTATCTTAAAAAAACTGATGTCGTTGTCGTACTTTTGCATGATTCTGGCAGTCGTTATATTGGAAAGATTTTCAATGATGAATGGATGAAATCCAAACAATTTATATCTTAATTTAATTTTAGTTTGTTTAAAAATTAAATAAAGGACTTTTGGAACAATTTATATTGCGTAAATTCGTTATATACTTACTATAAATATTTTTTTTGGATAATTGGTTTTCTCGTTTTATTTCCAAATCCCTAACGTTTCTATTCTTTAGCGTACTAACTTCCCTGTCTCTTTACTCACAGGATATAAGTGTAAAAAGTATCGAATTTAGTTCGGGTGGCACCTTTTGTGAAGTAGATGCTGCACAAGAGGATATCGTTTTGACCTTAGAATCTGATGGAGCTGTAGATTTCAGAAATGATACTTTTACGGTTAAAATACTCGGTCAGAATCCGGTTAATCTGACTACCTTAACCATTTCAAATGCGGGAAAATTCAATCTAACAACTGCAGGTACGGTTACCCTTTCACTATTTTCTGCAACTGATTTGGCAGCTGCTTTTAGCAGACCCAGTTTTTCAAATGATGGAGAATCTACCATTATTGTTGAGATTGGTGTTGTGAGTGATACAGATAACGTTATTAATAATACTGGTTCTAAAGCGTTTACAGTTACCGAACTGATCTCACCCGTGATTCGTTCAGATACAGCTTCCGATTTTTCCATATGCTACGATGAGGGAATTACTTTGTATGCGGATGTTTTAGATAATACAACTTATTACTGGCGCTTTGATGGTGAAGATCCCACTAATCCTCTTACTACAGGAAATACTGTAATCAAAAATGCAGGAGATCTAATTAACGGTGAAAAAGTATTCTTATTTGCTGTTACAGGATCATGTACTTCTACAGTGGTATCACAAACCATAACTGTTGAACCAGAAATAACATTTGAATTAAGAGCTTTGAATCTTCCAAGTAATACTGCTTGTGCCGATGAAATTATTACACTCTATGTAGATGGTTATGCAGGGACAGCATCTTATACCTGGAAAATTGGGGACAATATTTACAATAGTGATTCAAGTACAAGAACTTTTAACAGTAATGAGATTTTAGAAACTGGCAGCTCAGTTTCTGTAATAGTGACTCCACAAGGAAGTACCTGTGGGACTGAGAAATTTATTTCTTTAGAAAAGATTGAAATTACTTCTGCAGGTTCGATAGCTTCAGCAAATACACTTTTATGTTCCACGAGCATTCCAGCTGCAATTACCAGTTCAGCTGCCCCTTCTTATACACCTGCTGGAGCAGCGTTAAGTTACCGATGGGAATATACTACGCAAACTGATGGAGATTTTAATTTATCTAATACAACTAGCGTGGCGAGTAATTCTCTGACGTTTGGTTTTACAGAACCTCTTACCATTACGACATGGTTTAGGAGAATTGCAGAGATAACTTATAATGATGTAGTTTGTGAATTAATTTCCGATCCCATCAAAATTGAAGTTGAAAAAATTGAGAGCGGTACAATTAGCCCTTCAACTCTTTACACTTGCTCTTTAGACACCAATGAGATTACCTTACAAGTTACTGAAGATAGTTATGCAAGTGGCGGCTTTACCTATCAGTGGCAAAGTTCAAAATCTATTGATGACTCCAGTTTTCAGAATATTATTGGCGCTACCACAAAAGAATATTCTGTATCTGTAACTACCACGGAAACTACTTTTTTTAGGAGAGTTATTTTTTCAGCTCAATTGAGCGATACAACCTGTGGAGTCGCTACAAGTACAATTTTTAGTTTGATAGTGAATGATTTTGACCCAGGAACACTAACACCTTATTCCACAGGGATATATTGTTATGGTTCAGTGCCTAACGACTTAGGAGCAGATAGTCCCGTAGTTGTAGGGAGCCCTGTAAACTATCAATGGTATCAAGTAACGGCTGCAGATGGAGATACAAATGCTCCTGCTGCAGAAGAATGGGTCACTATTGATGGCGCTACAGAGCAAATTTACAGCCCTCCTCCTTTAATCGAAAACATAACTTACAGAAGAGGGGTTACAGTCAATGACGGAAGTGGTGTTTTTTGTGAGACCTACACTGAACCCCTAAAATTTGTTGTTTACAGCCCACTTGACGTAGGATATATTGCAGAAGAACAGTCCCAACTAACGGAAGTCAATTACTGTGAAGGAGAAGTCCATCCTTCTTTAGTTCTTTCGGGGATATCGAACGAGATTAAATCTGCAATGGAAAGAACAGGAAGTAATCCAAGAAGGAATCCACTTGTTACTTGGGAAATCTCTACTGATAAACAAAGTTGGTCTAGTGTAACAGATTCTGAAGGAAATGGAAATTGGACTCGATTGAATAGAAACCATGCTCGTTCCCAACAAATCCGACTTACTCAAACGCTCTATTATCGGGCTAAATTCATCTTTAATGATGTGGATAACGATACGGCAACTAATGTTACGACTCAAACGGTTACTGCAGAAACAATCATCTTATTACCCACGGGGGCAGATGAAGATACTGTTAGTGCAGGTGAGTATTACCAGGTTACGGTAAATTCACTAGGGGTTAGCATTACTACCCAAACAGGTTCAACAACAGATGAAGTCGGTTACGCATTGGAAGCTAAGTTAGATCAAATTGACGACTTTGGAGCTGATTATTATGAGGAGTCTAATACCCTAGTTTTACAAAACCCAAACAATAAAACGGTACTTGTTGATGGAATTAGAAATGCATCAGAAGATCCTGTTTCAATAGACTTATATTATTTAAACCAAGAAAATAGTTCTGATCTTGATGGAGGTGAGAGTCAACATTGTACTGTTTATTCTGAAGTTTTTACACTTGGAGTTACACCTAGACCAATCTTAACTTTAAATTCTGGATCTGAATATCAGATTATTTGCCAAGGTGCTGCTTTAGATGAACCCTTAGTTGTACAATGGTCTGGTGCAGTTTCAGCTGTTACCTATACCACAATTCCTGCAGGATTAACAGCAGTAAAAAACGGGGATTCGGTAACCATTGATGGAATTCCAACGAGTTCTGGAGAGGTTGTTTTCACATTAGTCCCAGAATGTGATGGCTACAATGAAACGCTAAGACTTACATGGGATGTAACGAGTAATCCTCCAGCAATTTATGATATTGTTAAGGATGCAGATGACCCAGGGCGAGCCATAGTGAACGGCACAGGGGATCTTGCTGATGGCTACAATAATTCAATTTGTATTGATACAGATTCAACGAATTCAACCGAATTTTATGCCTGTTTTAATGAGGCTGATGTGAACTATGCAAATTTGGAGTGGGATTTTGTAAGTGCAACTTACACAAATTCGCCAACGGTTCGTTCTCCAGTGATTCAAAGAGCTCCTGACGGAGGAGCTACACGAGAAGACAATGCAGAAATTGGAGTCCAGGTAACTTGGGCAGATGACTTTATTGAAAATATTTCTGAGCCAGGTGAGTGGGTTAAAGTTAGGGTAAGATCCATATCGAAATGTGATCCTACGATTACTTCTGCTTGGACAGAAAGAGATGTTTGGCTTGTCAAGTACGACTCCTCTGAAACAAATTCCCAAACCATACCCGACTTACCAACTTTAACAGCACCCGTCCCATTGAATAATCAGATTTGTAGTATAGCAAACTACATTAATGTAGGGGTTCCCACCTGTGAAACTTTGAAGACCAATACGTTTACTCAATTTTATAGTAGGGCATCCGCAACAACGAATGATTTTTCTCATTTGGAGTGGAAGGTTGAGTCTGAGCCTGGAGACGATTCTGTTGCTAATGTTGGAACTATTGATTCGGTAGGTCGCCTTTTTTACAATTCTGGATTTTATGGTTCATTTACGGTAAGTGCACGACCAGTTTCATGTAGTGCAACGGGAACAACTTGGGTTGAATCTGCTCGATATGAAGTGGGTCAAATTGAAAAGGCAATTCCGAATGTTACCGCCTATGGGGTGCCAATCTGTCCCATTCCCTCCACTGGAGTAGTTACCACTACGTTAACTTCTGACAGAGATGTGTATTGGTTTGTTAAAGACTATACTCATATTGAAACAACTTCAGTAACTCCTACTGGTGATGTTTTTTATGGATATAAACGAATTGAAGGAGATGCAGGAGATCCATTGAAAAGCATAACTTTTCAATGGGCTACAGGCTCTGATGTAGATCCGTCAGATGAAAAAATATTTTTTAAAGTGGTTCCTGTGGGTTGTTCAGGAGAACCTTTAACAGGAACGAGTGACAGTGGTGATCAATGGGTAAGAAATTATGTTGTTGAAGCTCCTGAAGGACCAGAATTAAGACCTAATACAAGTACTAGTTTTTCAACATCTCCAAAAATTTGTAACGATGAAATTAATTTTACTCCTTTAGTTTATGACATTGTAGGAATGACATCGGTAGATGGGGTTCTGATAAGCCAAACTTCAAATCAAGTTTCTACCAGCGTCATAAATACTTTGACTGAAGAGAATTCTAAAATCATGTTGGTAAGTCATAATGACGGTAATGCACCCCCTGATATCCCCTATACTTACATCATAACGATCAATAATGAAGATTTTAAATATGTAGGTTCAGTAAATGAAAATTTTGATACTATTATGCAAAATTTGATGAACCTTATTGATGGAACAGATGAATATACCGCTGTTGTAACCAATACCAATTTGTTTGAAATCACTGCAAATCAGCCTGGAGTTCCATTTAAAATAGTGAGTAATATTCCAACAGATTCTAACTTATCCATACAGACTTCAGTTTATGATCCTGGGTACAGCCAGTATAAAATTTTAGGGTTAAACCAAGCAATAACGACCCCTGGCACTTACGAGTTTAAATTTAGTCTTGACGTTTCCGAGGGATGTACAGATGAAAGTGATGTTACATTAACACTAGAGGTCGATAGCAACGTCGCTATTAGTTTAACCAATTCGAATACGAATTCTCCTATAGTTTGTTACAGTGAAAACTTTGAAGATATCTTGTATACCATAACAGGTTTAGACGCAGGTGTTACAGCAACTGTAGTAGGAAATTTACCATCTAATGTTTCTTTTGATTTTATCAATTCAGGAACAGCAAGTTCAAGCACACTGTCTATTACTAGCAATGGAGTAACAAATTATTGGAACACGAGAACTTTCGACTATCAAATAGTTACAAACGGTGATTTTTGTAGTGATGGTTTCAATTCAGGGGGGACTATTACAGTTGATCCACAAGACTACATTCGTCCAGACGGACATTATGAAGGAGGAGAAAATGACGATTCTTATGTACAACAAACCATATGTGAGGGAGAAGCTATTGATCCCATTGTTTACGAATATTGGGGTGTAGATACAATTACTTCTGTTTTAGACGATCCAAATACTTTAGGTCTAACATCAGAGGTAAGTTCGAGAACACAGAAGGCCGTAGTTTCTTTTGAGGATAGTCAAGGGCAAACGCTGAATGATACACAACAGTATTCTGTAATAATTAACGATGTTTATTCTACCATTACGGCACCCTTGGCCGCTACTGCCACTAGCGTCATGATTCAATTAAGAGACGAATTGAATGCTAACAGATCTGATGTTATCACAGCAGTTCAAAGTGGTACGGAACTCTACGTTACTGCGGTTGTAAGTGGTACTACATTTGCATTAGAGACATCAAAATCAGATGATTCAGTATTTAGTTTTAATCAACCCGAAATGTTAGAAGCCCCGCATTTAATTACCATTACGGGGACTCCAACTTTTGATGCCGATTTTAACCTAGCTATTTCGTCTACTACTACCTATACCTTTGACATCGTTACTCAGGATGGAAAATATTGTGACACGAATTCTACTCCAAAACGTAAAACATTTACACTTACGGTAAATCCGATACCGAGAATGGAGATTTTTGATGGTGAAAATACTTCTATTTGCTACGGATACAGCTCAGATACAAATACTTTTGGCTTGAGTCTAAAAGGTGGAATTTCAAATGTCTCTATTGGTTTTACTAATGAAGAAAATGAAATAGATTTTGTTCAATACTTTGAGATTGACCCTACATCCAGCATATTTGAATATAATTTTAATTCTTTATTTGAAAATGTTAGTTTATCGAATGTGACCACTACTACAGTCTTGAGTGTTACAGTTACAGGAACATCTAATTTGGGGTGTGGAACTAAAGCCACGGTTACAGACACTCTAACAATAGTTCCCCACTTCATAACCCATACCTTGATTACGGGCAATTTATCTCAAACTACATGTGTAGGGGGTATTATTGATCCAATTGAATTTGAGTACAGTTCAGCCGATGGTTCCGCATCTATTATTTGGGGTACTAATGGAAATCCTGGAGATTTGACTTTAACAACTAGCGGAACAACATTAACACTGTCAGGAACTGTTGATCCATTATTGGCGATTACTGATACAACTAATTATGATTTTGTCATTACACTTCTGGGTGATGAGAGCAATTGCATTCCACTAACTCAGACGGGAACAATTACGGTTTCTTTAGGACCATCACTGTCTTTGGATACCGCCTCTACTACTGTAGAACAGTCTCTGTGTTTGGGAGAAACCCCTGATAATATTACCTATAGCTTTGGAGGGTCTGCAGTTTCTGTTTATGATCCCGTCTGGAAAAAGAATGGAATGACTTCAGAAAAACCAAGTTGGGTAGCCTACAATAGGGAAACTTCTGGAAAATTTACTTTACAAGCTTCTGCCATTGCAGAAGTGATAGATGTCATTACAGTTTACGAGTATGAATTAGAGACAAGTAACAGTGCCGTTGGTACCTCAGCCTGTATTGAAGATACCAAAAAGGGATATTACATACTTTTCCCAGATGCTCAACTTTTCTCAGATGCGGATTATGGAAGTACCGACTTTGCAACTGAAGCTGAAATTTGTGAGGGAGATTATGTGAATAACAAAATCTATTTTAAATCAACTGCAACGATAAATGTTTCACCAACTGTATCAGTTATTGGGTTATCTAGTTCCGTTAGTTATACTTCTAAACAGTCTTTTACGATCTCTGTCTCCGGAACTATGTCTAATGGGCAAACAGCAACGCTCCAATTTTTAAATGAAGATAGGTCAAGAGCGCTTACCTCAGAGCAATGGACCATCACCGCTACAGAAAATGATACCTCAAGTTCTACTATCGCAGAAAAATTTAAAGATGCTATTGACGGCGTTCAACCTTCTGCTTATGAAATAACTCAAAGTAATCACGAATTAACAATATCCTCTGCTTCTGATGGAACTTTATTTGGACTTCGATTTTTAACACCTGAATCACTTTCTATTGGTGTAGTTTCATCTACAGCTGTCAAAGGATTCATGAGTTTAACAGGAACATTAACTACTAATCTTGTAACAGAAACAACGGTATTTAATGTTGAGATTGAATCTGAAGGATCTAGTTGTAGTAGTGATTCTCTATCTCTCGCATACTACGTAAACCCTTTGGAGGAAATTATTCTTTCCGAAGGGAATAGTTTGAATCAAGCGACGTGTTACGGCAGTGCAATAACTCCAATTAATTTTAGTGGTGCATCACGATATGAAGTAAGTTGGAGTCCTTCGCAACCTGTTGGGATATCCCCTCCTAATGGGGCACTGGTCTCTCCAACACTTCAGATTTCAGGGACACATTCTAATACTTCGGGGGCAACAACTAGTTACACATACACCCTAAGTCTTATTGATGTAGGGACGAATTGTATCACTTCAGATACAGTTACAGGAACTTTAACTTTTTACCCAAGAGAAGACTTGAGTATAAGCTCAGGGACTGACTCTCAAACCCTTTGTACAGGTGGCGAAATTACCCCTATAATTTATGATCTATCCTCAGGATATAATAACTCCACCTATGAAGTTGGGTGGTCTAGTTTACCAACCCCAGAGGGACTGAACTTTTCATATGATGAAGCAGAGTCTAGTTTAACCTTATCTGGATCGGTTCCGAGTTCGGTTACTACTGAAACTGTTTATACCTATACAGTTACATTTACAAGTGAGTATTCATGCACGGGTACAGTGACAACGGGTCAGTTTACAGTAAAACCTGAGCAAACATTGAGCTTGTCATCTGGGATAGAAACTCTTGATCAAACGATTTGTGAATCTACCGCTATTGAAACAATTTCATTTGATTTTGGTAATGGAGCTACTGAGGTAGAAACTTCAGGTATCGAAGCCATTGGTCTGGATGTAGCAATACTCAATCAAACAATTTCAATTTCAGGAACACCTACCATAGATGTAACTGTTCCTACAACTTATGCTTATACTATTTCTACTGTGGATATCTACTGCACACCAAAAGTTGAAACTGGATACATAACACTCTTGCCTGCGCCTGATATTTATTTTACAGATTCAGCCATTCCTGGAATTCGTACTCAAGAAATTTCAATATGTAATGGTGAGGTTATTGATAATCTCAGCATTACTTTTAAAAATACTTCTGGTCTAGAGATAACAAACCCTGACATTCCTGTAGCTCCGGATGGTTTGACACTTACAGAATCAATTGTATTCAGACAAGAAACAGAAGTTCAGATTACTGGAACTTCATCCGATGTTGGGGAGGTTTATTCAATAATAGTGAAATCTGTTGGAGGTTCGGACAATGCTTTTACTTATACAACCACTGAAACCACTCAGACAGCGGATCAAATTGCTCAGGCCCTCATCGATAAAATTACAATTGATCCATCAACATCCGTTTCTGCAACGCTAGATGGTTCAAAGATCACACTTTTTAATACTACCTCAAGTACAGTTTTTTCAACTAAGACAGTTGTTGCTGGACAGGCATCAATGACTGCTTTGACAACCCAAGTGGTTCAAGGAGAGTATATAATTTCAGGGACGGTTTCAATAGCGGCTGAGTTGGTTACAGAAACAACAAGCTTCACAATTGATTTAGAAACGACAGGAGCAGTCTGTGGTAATAGTTCCTTAACCATTGTTTACAATGTGAGTCCTTTTGAATCATTGAATAATTCAGTAGGAAGCCTCAATCAGTCTATTTGTTATGGTGATTCAATGTCAGCAATAACCATCGAAGGCGCAACCCGATATGAAGTAAGTTGGAGTCCATCTCCGCCCTCAGACATAACCCCTTCGGATTCTCAGATAGTTTCTCCTTCCATTGAATTAAGTGGCACTCATCTTAATAATACAGGATCCACAACCAGCTACACTTATACCATAAGTATTGTTGATTCTGCCAATAGATGTATCTCTTCTGAAGTTGTAACAGGTACTCTGACTTTCTATCCCAATGAAAAGTTGAGTATTAGCTCTGGGCAAGCTACTCAAACGTTATGTACAGGTGGAGAAATTACATCAATAGTGTACGATTTATCAGAGGGCTTTAATGCAGCTGATTATGATGTTAGCTGGTCTAGTATTCAAGTCCCCTCAGATTTAAGCTTTGTTTACGATTCGGATGGGGAAACGTTAACATTATCTGGATCTGTACCAAGTTCCCTTACCACTGAAACTATTTATACCTATACCGTGACTTTTACAAGTGAATATTCATGTACGAGTACGTCAACTACAGGGGAATTCACAGTTAAGCCAGAACAAACGTTAAACTTAACTTCAGCAATTGCTTCTACTGACCAGTTTATTTGCGAGTCTTCGCCGATAACAGCTATTACTTATGAATTTGGGAACGGAGCAATTTCTGCAATCCCAAGTGGACTTCCTGAAGGTTTAGATGTAGAAGTGGAAGATCAAGTAATAACTATTTCTGGAACTCCCACGGTAGATGTAACGGTCCCAACAACGTTTAATTTTAATGTTACCACAGTAGATGCTTATTGTACTCCAAAAGTTGAAACAGGATACATAACATTACTTCCTGCACCTGAAGTTTATTTTACTGATTCTGCAATTTCAGGAATTGATTCACAGGAAGTTTCCATTTGTAATCAATCAGCAATTGACGAAATCAGTATCACTTTTAAAAATACTCCAGGCTTAGAAATTACAGGTTCGGGGATCCCTGCGGGTACAGACAATCTAAATGCATCTCAAACTATTATTTTAAGACAGGAAACAGAGGTTCAGATTTCGGGAACTTCTTCAGATGTAGGAGAGGTTTACAAAATTATTGTAAAGCCTATTGGAGGATTAGACAAAGCATTTACTTACACTACTACAGAAACAACACGAACAAATAATCAAATTGCTGCGGCACTTATTAATGAAATTGCAAGTGATTCATCAACTTCAGTATCTGCAACATTGGACGGAGGTACAATTACCTTATTTAATACAACCTCAAGTACAGTTTTTTCAACAAAAACAATAGTAACTGGACAAGCTTCAATGACAGCACTTTCAACTCAAGCTGTTCAAGGGTTGTATGTCATTTCTGGTACTGTATCTCTTTCAAGTGATATTAGTTCATTTACATTGAATCTTCAATCGGTCGATTCTTCTGGTGATTCGATTTGTACTTTAGACACGATTTCGGTTAAATTTAATTTAAATGACGCACCCTCTGTTAGTGTAGCTGAAACAACTACTCAATACAACTATGAAGTTTGTGATGGAACAACAGTTGTATTAGATTTTGACTACAATGGGGAGCAAACTTCAATCTCTGCAGCGGATATCACTTGGTCCCCTGAAAATCCTGGATTTGATCTCATTACTCAGGTAGGAACAAACTCGTTTACTCTGTCTGGAGACATCAGTAAAACGGTTACACAAACCACAACATATGAATATACCATAACTACTAATGGATCTACATGTAGTGACATTGAATTTAGTGGAAGTATCGATTTACTCCCTCAACAATTAATTACTCATGTTGATGGAACGGTTAACTATCTTGGAGGGAGTTCCATCGCGGAGGGCAATGAGTCTCAAACAATTTGCGATGGCAATCAAATAGTTCCTATTGCATATAAAATTGAGGGAGGAAGTGTATCCCACACCCTTACTTGGACTACATCAAAACCGGGTGGAATTTCAGAATGGAAAACAGGATTACCTGCTGGTGGATATTCCTTAACCATTTCCGGTACTGTTGAAACCAATGTGACTGAGGTAACAACTTTTGAATACACTATTGAAACTGTAGGAACCAATTGTACTTCAAGTACTCGTGTTGGAGCTTTAATCGTCCGTCCAAAACCTTTACTAAATTTAGTAGGTTCAGGAACGAATTATCAAGTAGGAGTAGATGCAGTTTGCAACCTAAGTTCATCGGACGCAGTTATTTATCAGTATGGAGGAAGTACAGTAAGTACAGAAATTAATTGGACTGGAAGTACGGGAGCTATGCCAGGTGCAATAAGTAGATCTTATGACAGTAATTTAGATCAAGAGACTTATATCTTTAATCCATCAACAACAAACTCCGATACTGTTGTCTATGAGTATTCGATAAGTTCAGTGAGCCAGTATGGATGTACTCCGCAAACCACTTTATTTGGATCAATAGAAGTACTGCCATCGGTTACTATTTTAGAAGATTACATCCGATCCAATGACATCACACATGTAAGTTGCCCCGGTGGAACCGACGGATCAATCATCATACCAGCTTCTCCAGAATCAGAATTTATGAAGCGTATTTATGGAGGTCAAAATGCTGTAGCACAGGTTGTAAGTGTTACACTTCTTGCCAGTGATACCTTAGAACAAGATGATATTGTAAGACTGGTTGTAGATGGAGTTACCTATTCAGCAATCGTACCTGCCGATACTACATCAAATTCAATTCTTCAAGAACTAGCCAATGAAATTAATAATGGAAATGCTCAGGTAAATACAGCGATTGCGGAAGGTACTTTGTTATTAACTGCCTCAACACCAGGTATTTCTTTTACCACCTCAGCAGTAATAATTTCATCGAATGTTACGGGAACCATCGTTGCCTCAACTGTGGTGAGTAATGTTTCTTTAGACTTTTCCTTTGAATGGAGAAAAAATAATGAAGTTGTAGGAAATACCATGAACCTTACAAATCAAGCTGCGGGAAGTTATGAGCTGACGGTTTCCATTAATGGATGTGCTACTTCTTCGGCCACTTTTGAGATTGCGGAACCCAGCATAAGCTATTCAGAAGTGGATATTTCTTGTGACGGTCTTGTTTCAATTCCGTTGTCCATAACCCTTACACCCGATCAGGTTGCTGGAACTGGAAACTTATTTTCAGCCAAACTGTATAAGATTGTAAATAATGTATTTTCGGCTAATGTATCAAGTTCTGAAGCCATTGAAGAACGTTTTTCTCCAGTTTCAACCTCTTCTTCGTATGTATTAGATTTTAATGGTTATGTTTTACAACCAGGAGAAGTTTACAAAGTAGAGGTTCAAAGTGAATCTTGTAACGAATTATTACTAGAAATACCAGTAGGACCCATTACGGACGAAATTACCATTCAAGAAAACCTTATCAGCGTTACAGATATCCAATGTTGGGGTGAGAATGACGGTACTTTAACAGTTCCAAGCAATGCAGTAATTGGTGGTTCAGGTAATTATTCTTTCGTCTGGACATCTGCAACAGGTTTGGAGTATTATTTTAAAGATTTATTTAATGTACCACCGGGATCTTACAGATTAACCGTTTTGGATAACATAAACGATTGTGAAATCACTTCATCAAACGTATTTGTTGTAAACGATACTGATTCGGTTGCCCTTATTAATCAATCAAGTAATTTAATAAACCAATGTGTCGATGGGACAAACGGACTTATCCAATTAGCAGCTTCAGGAGGTGCTCTGGCAGGATTTGATATTAAATGGGAATTTGTACCCTCAGTAACCTCACAGACTTTTGAGTTGACAGGAGCAGCAAGCGATTTCCAATTCAATGCAGCGGATCACGTTCCAACAGGTTACAGTACTACAGGAATTTATACTTACTATTTGTACGAAGGGGGGCTGGGTAGTTCTTGTGCGGTTGATGGTGGAACTATTGTCATAACGGGACCTTCCCCTGTGAGCCTTTCTTCTAGCTTAACCTCAACTGATATTACTTGCGCTGGAGATGAAAATGGAACGATTCAATTTACAGCCACAGGTGGAGTTGCACCTTATTTCTATTCAATTAATGGAGGAACACCAACAGAGTCTTTTAGCAATGGGAATACAAATTACATTACTGATCTCGGGCCTGGAAGTTATGACTTGGTAATTGGTGACAGTACACCAGCCGATTGTGCTCCGAACACATTTACTACTCAAATTGTTTTAACTGAACCTGAGGGTGGACCCCTTGAATTGAGTGAAGGTGAAATAAATCTTATCCCATGTACTAGTGGGGGTACCGGATCTTTTCAAATTGATGTTACCGGAGGTTCTACAGAAAAGATAGTAGATGGAGTAGCAACTCAAAACACCGTCTATCAGGTATTCGTCACAGGTCTTGCGGGTAATTTTAAATTGAATACTTCATTTGATTCCTCAGAATCAGGAATTCTTATTGAAAATATTGTAAGCCCTGGTGACTACTCTGTTACGGTTACTGACGGCAGTGGAAATTGTAGTCAAGAAATAACTGTTTCGATGGAGCTTGAAACAAATGAAAGTCTTTCAGCTATCGCAACAAGCTTCAATAGTTCTGATTGTAGCGCAAACGAAATTAGTTCATCTGGAGGAGGATATATTCAAATCACTCAGTTTCTTAAGGGAGATGGTGAAGTTTCTGGTTATCCCTTATGGCAAAAACTTTCTACTGTAGACATGGACAGTTTTGTTATCGCGTTAAGTGGTTCTGTAGAAACGATTGACCTCAGTACCATAGGAGTTGTTATCGGAGGTTCTGTATCCCAAACCATAAATGCTTCAACTACTGGATCTGTGACCATTAGTAGCTTGGCTGACGTTGCTGCAATTTTAGTTGACAATATCAATACGATACCAAATTTTAAAGCCACGTTGACAGGATCTACCATCACTGTTAAAAGTCAAATTATTGATAGTGTGAGTGAATTGGCAACCGCCAGTTCAACCCTCAACCTTTCGGTATCTGCTGTATCTAAAATTGCTGAATCGGTATGGGTAGAGGTTCAAGGGGCTGCAGGTTTAGAAAAAGTTGAAAATTTACAGGCAGGAACCTATCGAGGGTTAATTAATGACGGTTCGGGTTGTGGTGCTGGACTTGTCCAAAACGTATTGGGAGGAAATATTTTTAGAATAGATACTCCTCAAACTCTTCAGTTTAAGGATATTGAATTTGAAGAAATTACTTGTACAAGTCCTGTTTCTAAACTCGAATTTAAACTCTTTAACGGTTCATTTACCCTTGTTCCTGATTCCAATATTTTTGAATTTAATTTGAATTCAAATATTTTAAAGAGCTCTCTAGATACCGGAGTGTCATTTTCAACATCGGATGCAACTTCAGCTGGAACAGCTTCATCGACAACAACTTCATCTGCCTCTTCCTCTTCCACTTCAGCAGCTCTGAGTGGAAATTATTACACTCCAAACTTCAACAATAATTCCATAATGATTGAAAATCTAGTCGTGGGAGATTATGAGCTTACAGTAAGAAATACACAAACAGACTGTAGCGTGGTGTTAAGTTTTAGCCTTGAGGAAGCTCCTGCCTTAACTTATTCAGGTGAAACAGAATTTATTATTGACCCCTGTTACGAACGTTATGAGGATCCATTCTTCGACCCTACTTTGATTGAAGGAGGTACTCCTTTTGTGAATTTGGCGGGAGAAGCCTATTATTCACTTTTCTGGAAATTCTATCCTGAAGATCCCAATCAAGGAGTTGTAAATATTAATTCATTAAGTAACAACATTAACTTTAATCCACTGCCGGGTCGTTATGAATTGATTCTAAGAGACCTAAACGGTTGTAGTATTCTGGATGGAAATGGAACTGAAGTTCCCATCGAATTTACATTCAGTAAAGAACTCGCAAATATTGTTGTTAACGGAACGGGTGGAGCAAGCGGAGACGAGCTTTCACAAGCAGTGAGTTGTGAGATTGATGCGGAAGATGGAAAGATTAATATCGAAGTAGTAAGTTCGGATCCAAATAATCTTGTTATTCCTCCTTATGATATTCAATGGCACCGACAAGCTCCAGATGATACTGCCTATGAACAAAATTTGTTAATTGAAGGGACACAGGCTGGAGATAGTCTAGAGACCTACACCATTCGTTTGAATGAAATCGCCGTTACTTACATTACTCAAGTTCAAAATGAACCCAAAGAATCTGTTGTAAATGAATTGACTCGACAAATTGATTTAACAAATCAGTTTGAGGCTAGCGTAAACCCTAGTAATAGCTCAGAAATTATTATCAAAACTGAAAGTTTGGCCTTGTTAGATATGGAGATTGTTTCCCGTAGCACAAGTCTTCAGTTGGTAAAATCTACTTCTAATATCGCTACTTGGATTCCACTAGATGGTACGGGAGGAAATCCAAATTATACGGGCTTTTTAGATCTTAATGATCTGTCAGAAGGTCTTTATCGATACACCATAACCACAACCAATCTGACTCAATGCGACAATAACTCACTTCCTAATAGTATTCAAGATGTTATTATTGTTGAAAATGAGAATATCCTAGAAATACGGGAAGGACCAATTATTGATGAATACCTATGTAACGGTCAATCTGGAACGTTGTTTTTAGATGTTTTTGATGGTGATACTGGCCCCTTAACATTTTTCTACAATGGAACTCCAGTAACTTTTGAGAAAGTAGGAACGAATCAATATCTAATTAATATCGATTCTCCTGTTGAGACGGCAAATCTTGAAATTTACAATGCAGCAAATTGTGGATTGTCTAGAGAAATAAATATTGGAAATGGAACACCCTTATTTGATTTTACCTCTACAAACTTTGAGCAAACTCAAACTTTCCTGGCAAGAGAAGATGTTACTTTCTCAGACATCTCTGAAAACGAATACGATTCTTTTGAATTTATCTTTGGAGACGGTACAAAAAGCGAACTAATGGATCGAAACACCCCCGATCCAATAATCCACGAATATGCGATCTCGGGAACCTATTATGTAACTCTGAGAATTTACAATGATATCGGTTGTGTAGAGGAATTAACCAAGACAATCAAGATAGGTAAAGGGTACAGTATTTTAGTGCCAAATGTATTTACTCCTAACGGGGACATATGGAACAGCACCTTCCGTCCAATTTTTAATGGATTAAGTGAAATTACACTTCGGGTTTATGACTCACAAGGAGGGTTGTTGTATGAAGAGGTAGGTGAAGTAGGGGCTGATCCAGAAGCCATAGGATTATCACTCATAGGTTGGGAGGGAAATAGGAATTTACCTTCTTCTCCTTATTTTATTTATTCAATTACAGCTAAAACAATAGATGAGGAACCGATCTTTAGGGATGGAACTTTTATTCTGTTACAATAAAAAAATGAAAAAAAGAATACTGACATATGGATTCGCTTTTCTGTTCTCTTTAATAGGGTTTAGTCAGGAAGATATGATTGTCAGTCATTCACGATTCATGCAAAAGGTGAATCCAAGTGCTTTCGGGATGAATAACATTAATAAAACAGGTGTGCTTTACAATTCCTTGGGAATGGTTAATAACAACCGAATCGAAAGTCAATATTTTTTTGGTACCATTTCATTTGATAATGATAATTTCAGTGTAGGTCTGGATGTGTATTCATTGAGAATGGACAATACAGGACTGGTCAATACCAAACCTACCCTAAGTTATATTTATAAAATTCAGTTAGACAACGACATTTATTTTCTACCCTCAATTTCAGTTGGTTTCGGAGGTTCACGATTTGACACAGGAAAATTAATTTTTGAGGATCAACTTTCTCTGGTCTCAGGTTATTTGCAAACAGAGTCTCAAGATCCTTTAGCAAGCCAAATTGGAACGGCCAATTACATGGATTTGGGTGCTTCATTTATCATTCATTCGTCAAACTATCTTTTTGGAGCGAGTGTAAAGCATCTGAATCAACCCAACATTTCATATAATAAAGAAAATACAGATTTCACTTTACCCATTCGATACTCATTACAAGGGGGGTATGAATTTGATATCAACCCTTATGATCGGTCAATTATGCCTCGATACTCTACTGTGTATGCCTTTCTCAACGCTTCCAAAATGGGAGAGAATATTGAAATTTATTTGTCTCAAGAAGCTCAGTTTGGTTCTTTTTCTATGGGTTTAAATCAACAATTTAGAAAGACCAACAGTTTTGGTTTTACCAATATTGGTCTTTCCGTCACTTTAGCATATGAAAATTTTGAATTTGGAGCATTGTATAATTTTCCTTTCCAAAACCCTCTCAATACAACCGTTTATTCGCCCAGTACAATAGAAATTTTCCTAACATTTGATTTTAGTCCTTATCTCAGAAATAGGAGAGGGGATTACCGAAGAATTAGTATCGATAATTATTACTAATTAACTTCGAATTTGAAGGAGAACAGTTTCTAAACGTTTACCTCAAATACTAGAACAGCATTTTTTTCGTTATATTTATGGTGCCCAAATCACTATGATATGTCCCTTATTAACCTAGTGCATCCTAAGCTTTTATTTTTTTACCTCATTCTAATAGGGACATTTGCATATTCCCAAAGCCCCAACGGAATAACTACTTCAGAGGGGGATTACTTTAATATTACTCTTTGTGAGGGAGATTTTGTAACCTTTACTTTAGATCCGTTTACATCTGCTCCAACAACAGGAGAAGAGTATATTTTCTACAGAATCCGATCGGGTGTTGGTACGGTTACCGTTCAGCTGCAAAGTACATCAAATAGCTTTACCATGACAGCTTCAGCAACGGGAGTGACGGGTTTGCAAAATGGCGATAAAATTTATGGAAGAAGAATTAATAATAACGTATTTCTTCCACAGATCATTGATAGTGATGTAATTACTGTTTCGATTTTAAGCTCAAGCAGTACTTCGACTTTGGATGGGGGAGTTATTGATCAGCAAAATCAATTGCTTTGTTTGGGGGATGTAGCCCAAGATTTAACTGTTTCTAGCATTTCTTCAGGACCTAGTTTTTTATACCAATGGCAAAGCTCTTTGGATAATTTAACTTACTCAGACATTCCCGGCGCAACCTTTGAGGTTTTGGTTATGGGTACTGTAACCCAGACCACTTATTTTAGGAGAAAAGTAAGTCATGCTTCAGGAGGTAGCTGTGAAAAGTTTAGCACATGGCATAAAGTGGAATTGAGTGATTTAAATCCGGGGGTATTGGATCCTTCACAAGATCAAATCCTTTGTAAAGGAGATCGTCCTGTACTTTTGGAAAGTGGTGCAGGCGGAAGTGACGCATCCGCTACAATGGGTACGATTTCTTATCAATGGCAACAATCAATTGATAAGGTTTCATGGAGTCAGATAGGTGGTGCAACCAATGCGAGTTACGCTCCGCCATCACTTTTACAAACGACTTATTACAGACGTTCGGCGACAAACACAGCTGCCGATAATGCTTCTTGTGCTTTAAGCACGAATATCATAACAATTACAGTAGATGATTTAACCTCAGGGGTTTTAGACCCGAGTCAAAATACAACATTGTGCTACAATTCAATACCTCCGACAATTGTTAGTGGAAGTGGCGGGAGTGATGCTCAAAGTAGTGTAGGTTCAATAACTTACCAATGGGAGTATTCTAAAGACAACACAAATTGGAGCACTCTTGTCTCAGCAACTTCTAGTTATTATGTTCCAACCCAAGCGGTTACTCAAACCCATTGGTTTCGAAGAATTGCTTTTTCTAAAAAAGGATCTCTTGTATGTAGTGATACAACCAATGCGATTCAATTTCTAGTTTATGATGAAATTGATCCAGGAAGTGTTACAGGAAGTCAAATCATTTGTGAAGGGGATATCCCTGCATCAATGAATTTAGTTGGAGACTCCCCTGTGGGCTTAACGTATCAATGGCAATCCTCCACAGACAATATTAATTTTACCAATATTGCCAACAATTCTTCGTCACTTTCTTTTTCTTCAACGACCCCTTGGACACCGACTTTGACGACCTACTACAGGGTAGTTGTTTCTAATTCAGGAGGTTGTACAGCGACCTCGTCTTCATCAAAAATAGAGGTGATAAAAAAACCAACCCTCTTACAAATCTCTGGAGGGGCTCCTTATCAGACCGTTTGTCCAGGAACCCAAATGACCCCTGTAGCTTTTCAATTTGGAGGAAGTGCCACTGGGATTTCAGTTACTGGTTTAACGGGTTCTGGATTAACGGTTTCCAATACATCAAGTGGCGTGTACACGCTCACAGGAACTCCAATTGCTGATATTAGTTTAACACTAACAACAACCGGTTCGGTCCAATGTATTCAACCCTCAGTTCAATACAATATTTATTTAACTCAAAGTGCTACTACGCCGGAATTAATTCGGAAAGACGTAGATGACGAATATCATACTGTTTTCGAACAAGCAGGATTATGGTATAACAATACCACCTGTCAAAGTAGTGTAGCAACAACCACTCAATTTTTTGTCTGTGAAGATGCAACTCTAATTTCATCTCCAACCTATGAATGGAGGGTCACACCTGCTAGCGCAGGTCTAATGGATGCTTCCAAGGGAGAAATTTTGTGGAATCAATCATTTTCTGGTACTGCATTAGTTGGAGTCAGGGCATTGAGTTGTGGAGGAAATTCAAATTGGCTAGATACTCCGATTGAAGTAATACCAATTGGTGCTTCAGCTTCATTACTTACAACACCAACTACTTTGATTAACGATTTTTGTGACCTTGATGCTACGGAAGTTCCTTCATGCCAAATAAATTCTTCCACACTTGACACTCATTTTTTTGCAACGACTGCCTCTGGAAGTACAGACTATGCATCAATTGAATGGTCCATAGATAATATCATACCAGGAGGGGGGCTAGGGGCAATATCAAATCCAGGAACTATAAATTCTGCAACAGGGGTAATGAGTTGGAATGTAGGTTTTTGGGGAAGCTTAAATGTAATAGCAACTGCAATCAATTGTGACGGAACGAAAGGCCCGTCAAGTTTTCTCAGAATAAATATATCCGAAGCAATAAACACAACACCAAGTATTTTAACGGTTTCCCCTACTACAATTCCAAACTGTCCAACCCAAAAGGGAGCTGTAACTAGGTTCAGATCAAATATCCCCGTAACCTGGTCTATTGATGATGCTAATGCAGGAGTAATATCCTCAATAGATAGTTATACCGGGGAAATGGTTTGGGAGGATGGTTTTTCAGGGATTTTGGAACTAACGGCTAATGCAGATGATGGGTGTTCCATCGGTGAATCTGTTTTAAGAATGAGTATTCCAGGACAGGCAAGAATTGAGTCTGCTTTGGGCATTGATAACGTAACAATTTGTCAAGGTACCTACCTCAACGGAGTAGAGTACAGTATTGAAGGATTTCCTACTTCGGCCTCAGTAGTTGTTGATACTACACTTGGAGTCACAGGGACTTTCTCTGCTACCAATCAAATCGTTGATATTGTCTATTCAGGGATAGGATTTAATGGACAAACCTACAGATTGGAAATTTTTGGCCAAACGTATAGTTACACAATTAGCGGCACAACAGAAACTGCCGATCAAATGATTGTAGGATTGTCGAATGAGGTAAACTCTTCCATAGGGAGTTTGTTTACTGCAAATAGAGTAGCTCCTAATACACTTCGTTTAAGAGCAAATGTATCAGGATTTGCCTTTTCAGGAACGGTGTATTTTATAAGAGGATCCATAGAGATAGCAAATATACTTACAGTTCAAAGCCCTAGAAGAACAATTACCTTAACAGGAACTGTAACTGCTGCACCAGGAATTTATGATTATACCATAGCTACGATTGGAGGGTCTTCTACGTGTAGTAATGTTACTAGGGTAGGAAGAATAACCGTAACAGGTCTATCATCACTAACATTAATGACGGGCAATAGTGATCAACAAATTTGCCTAGGAAACGCAATTACTCCAATTACCTTCAAATCAGAAAATGCATTGTTTACTGCCGTAACGGGTTTACCTTCAGGACTATCTCAAACTTATTCTTCTACTTCGGGGATACTTGAAATCACGGGTACACCCACAGCAAATATTACACAAACTACGCATTACCCTTATGTAGTAACTACACAGAGTAATAAGTATGGTTGTAGTCCTGAGGTAACGGCAACAGGGACGATAACCCTGTTACCTGATCAGCTCATATCATTAAGTTCTGCTGCATCTACTGCAAACCAAACAATTTGTGATTCGGCTTCGTCTCCCATAACACCCATATCTTATCAATTAAGCGGAAGTGCCAATGGCTATTCAATTACAGGAGCACCATTTGGTGTGGGCAGGGGGTATGATCCATTAACAAAAGTAATTACCCTTACAGGGACACCCACTGCAATTGTCACAAAAACAACAGTTTTCAATTATGCTATCACAACCACTGGTTCAACATGTACTCCAACAACCATTTCAGGAACCATAACACTTGAACCAAAACCATCAATTAAACTTACCTCTACCCCAGGCACGGACAATCAAGTAGCTACAAATGGAATTTGCATGAACTCGCCTATTGTCCCTATTGAGTATGAGTTTGAAAATGCGTCAAGTATTAATGTTTCGGGTTTACCTAATGGATTAATTCCCTTACAGACAGGAAATACAATAACTATTTATGGATCCCCAAGTGAAATGGTGACTTCCACAACACGCTTTACTTACACGCTCACTACTGCGGGTGGCATTTGCGTAGCTAATGCAAGTCTATCGGGTTTTATCGATATTATTCCATTACCCGTAGTAGATGCTGCCTATGTTACGAATAATGACATCATAAACGTCAGTTGTAATGGTCTTGCGGATGGTGCGATCAACATTCCGTCTTCGAGTCCAGATTTTGAATTAAGAATAAACGGGGGGCAAAATGCAGTTGCCCAAAAAGATCGAGTGCTATTAACTAACCAGCCTCTTGTTGGAGATGTTTACTCAATTGTTTTAAACGGATTGTCTTATTCACATACTGTTGTTGCTTCTTCTTTTGGAGGAACTGTTCAATCTCCAGCAGCTATTGCACAAGAATTGATTAAAGAAATTAATAAGGCAACAGGTTCATTGCTAAGTCCTGTAACAGCATCTTTTCAAGCTCCTTCATCCTTAGAACTTGTAGCCGATACTCCAGGGACTTCTTTTAGTGTTTCGACGACTTTATCAACTTCTTACACGGGTGTAGCGACGCCTTCAATCATGACATCAAATGTTGTTTCAAACGTGACTTTAAATTACACCTACGCTTGGACAGGACCTAATGGGTTTACTAGTTCTAATTTAAGTATTTCAAATCTTGCAGCAGGAGACTATTTTCTCGAAGTTACTTATGGAGGCTGTACTAGCAGTCCAGTTTCGTTTACGATTACTGAACCGGATCCGATTAAAATAGATACGGATGCTTGTAATGGGGGTCTTAAAGCTACTGTTTCGGGAGGTACAGCCCCTTACACTTTAAATTTATTTGATAGCTCAAATAATTTATTACGAACAGATTTTACAAGTTCCATTCATAATTATTCAGGGTTGGTTCCTGGGGCAAATTATCTTTTAGAGGTTTTTGACTCGAACTGTTCTGTCCCAACACAACTACCAGTAAAACTTCCATTTGCATTGAATTTTGATTCTAATATTCCCAAAGTAGTTGATGATTATTGTAATAATTCAAACGGTGACGGATTTATTGAACTGGGAGGAAATGCAGCAGGAAATGCCTTTAGCGGAGGTTCTAATGAATTTACTTACAGTTGGACAGGAGGTCCAAATTCAAATTTCAAAGCCAATACCAGAGATATCTATGGTTTGGAACCTGGAGTCTACACTGTAACGGTTACAGATAAAAATTTGGGTTGTACCGATCAACAATCTTTCACTGTGGGTTCCGTAGACCCACTTGTCATTACTCCAACGGCCAACACCCTACTTAACGCAAATCGAAAAATTGATATCATGTGTAATGGAGAGCAGACAGCATTGATTGAAATAACGGTTACTGGAGGTTTGGGGAATTATTCTTATTCCTGGTTAAAAGATGGAGTTGCAATGGCAGGAAAAACCCAGCCCAAATTAGAGAATGTCGGTGTTGGAAAATACACCATTGTAGTTCGAGATGCCCCTCCTTCAGGTATCTCGGCAACGCTTTCCTCATGTGAAGCTACCTATGATTTTGAGGTTGTAGAACCCGATGAAATTAAAGTTTTTGTGAATTCAGGAATTACGACAAGCACTTTTTGTCCTGAAGATAATGCAACAACCAGCCTAGAAATTGAAATTTTAGGAGGAGCCCCACCTTTTACAGTAAAATTAAATGATGGACAAGGAGGAACTTTCACGGTTCCAGATAATAAGCCTTTTACATATTCTAAAATTGACCCAAGTGCAACAGGTCCTGAGTATGAAGTCTCAGTTGAAGATGCGAATGGATGTACCGTTGGAACTTCGTCTGATACTACGGTGAGTTACGCAGCAATAGTTCCTATTGTTTTTAAAGAAACAATAGTCCCAATAGACTGTGAAACAGGAAATTTGGGAAGCATGAGCTTAGAAGCTGTGACGGGGTCTCTTGATGAACCCGAGAAAGTTCAAGTAGAGTGGATCAGTCCTTATGAACATTTGTACCATACATGGGACTCCAACAAGGGCAAGTTAGAAGGTATTGAAAGAGGTGGTTCTTATCAAGCCATAATTACTTACGGTGGATGTGAATTATTTAATGAAACATTTACTCTAAAAGATGTAAATGAATCGGTCTATTTAAATTCCGTTGAGATTAATGGAGGAGGTTGTAATGGAGAGTTGGGAAGTGTTTCATTAGAAATTCAAGGCGGATACCAACCTTACTCTATTGAATGGCAGCAGTTCAAATCCTCTACTGTAGTAGACGCAGGAGCTTCAACAACACCCTCTGGAACTTCTACAACAACTACTACTACTAATACTACTTCTACTACGAGCTCAACTAATGCAGGAGCCAACGGTATTTCTACGTCTACAGAATTGGCTTGGACTACTCTTTCGCAATACACAAATAATGCAATTGTAAGTCAATTAGAACCTGGAATTTATCGAGCAATTGTTAAAGATGCCTCAAGCGACACGGGAATTTGTAGTCCATATGTAATAACCGATGTAATCAACATAGGAACAAATACTTTTGAAATTAATAATGTAGAAATCCGAAATGCAAAAAGCTGTACCAGTTCTTCAACCAGTGCAGAAATTCAGTTCTCGATACTGAATACCTTACCCAATACGAAACAAATTGATTACGAATTGGAAATTTTGCTAGACTCCAAAGATCCCGAAACAGATTTGATCAGACTTTCTGATAATACCTACAAGATCATAGGCATTGGGGAAGGAAGTCATACACTACAAATTAAAACAGGGACTACTTCTCTCGTTTTAGGTTCCTATGCCGATTGTTCGATAGTGTATGCTTTTGACGTTGAAGAACAATTGCCAATCACTTATGACGGACCCACGGAAATTGAAATAGACCCCTGTGCAGCGGTTACATCAATCGTATTGGAAGATTCACAAATCTCAGGAGGAACTCCTTTTGAAGTCAACTCCGCTTTAGTTTATGATTACAAATGGATTTACAGACCTTTAGAATCAGAGACCCCAAACCAGAGTACTCAATTATTTGTAGGCTCCATCATTAACGATGCAAAAGAAGGAACATATGAACTTACCATTACTGACGGTTTGGGCTGCGAAAGTGATCCCATATTGTTTACTGTAAATGCAGGTGAAGAAACAATTCCTTTTTCAGTATCAGGAAACCTTACCAGTAATTCAGATACAGGGAATAATTTAGTCAAAGTTTTGCCGCCAACATGTACCGAGGAAAATGACGGTCAGATTGGAATTGCTATTGAAGGAGGATCAAGACCTTACACGATTGAATGGTACCGAGAGACAATTATTCCAGAAACCACTACAAGAAGTTCAACTGTGAATCTTGAAGCATTAACCAATTTTACTAATACCACTTATTTAGATCAATTAGCTCCCGGTAAGTACAAAGTCAAAATCCAATCTCAGAGTGAAGACTGTGACAGTAATTTGGAAAAAAATGAGCATTTATTCTATGAAGAGGATATCATCGTTCCTAAGAATGATGAACTTTACATTGTTGAAGGTCCCTTCATTGATGATAATTTATGCCAACTAAGCCCAGGGAAAGTAGTCGTTGAAGTATTTGATAATCAATCTGAAGATCTAACATTTTACTACAACAACGAACTCGTTACTTTTGAAGAGCAAAACAGTAGTAATGAAAATAAAATTTATACGATCTATATTGAAACTCCTGTTCAAAATGCAGATTTAATAATTACGAGTGAAAACGGTTGTCAGATTACCAGACCTTTACTAATATCTGAAACTGCGGTTCCTGAATTTACCTACACTACACCTTCATTAGAGGCAGAGAATGTGATTTTGGCAAAAGAAGAAATTACTTTTACCAATACTTCAGCACCACCGTATTCCTATTCTGAATGGAACTTTGGCGATGGCTCAGATAGTGAGACCGTTCATACCGATGGACTGATTGTGCCTGTGCATCATGCCTACGGTATTGCGGGAACTTACTTTGTGACATTGAGAAATTTCAGTGATTTAGGTTGCTACAAAGAATATGTCGAACAGATTGTAATTGGGAAAGGCTACAATATTATTGCACCTAATGCCTTTACTCCAAATGGAGATTTATTTAATGATCGGTACCGTGTATTATTCAGTGGTTTTGAAAGAGTAAACTTCAGAGTTTTTGATCAACGCGGGGATCTCTTACATTCTGAAACGGTTGAACAACTCCAGCAGCCAGCAGTAGAACCTCTTCAATTATTGGGTTGGGACGGTCAAAACGAAACAGGAAGTAGTTTCTACACCTACTACTTTTCAGGAATTCTAATTACGGATCAATCTGAAATAACACAAAGCGGAAATTTTGTTTTAATAAAATGAGAAAATTCATTGTACTCTTAGCGGTTTGTTTTTCGGTGAATTTATTTTCGCAAGACGATTTGTTCATCGGTCAAACGCGTTTTATGCAAAAATCAAATGCCAGTTATTTTGGATTCAACAGCTTGAATAGAGTAGGAGTAATGTACAATTCGTATCAGTTTAATTCCACACAAAATATTGACAACAAATACTTTTTTGGAGCCTTATCATTCGATGAAAAAAACTTTAGTCTTGGGCTGGATTTTAATTCGCTTCGTATTCAAAATAGCGGCTTGACTTCTAATCTTGCAAATTTTTCATACGTTTACAAAGTACAAATCAATAACAATTTATTTTTTTTACCTGCCGTAACTGCGGGTTTGGGGAATTCAACTTTTAACGTCTCTACTCTTGTTTTTGAAGATCAACTTGACCGAAGCACAGGATACATCAGCACAGAGACGACTGACCCTCTTGCAAATCGTTTAGTACAAGTTTCCTACATGGATTTGGGTGCTTCTTTAATCATTCACAACGAAAGGCTTCTTTTGGGTTTGAGTTTAAAACATTTAAATCGACCCAATGTGAGCTTTGATCAAGGAGCTGAAAATCGTAAACAGATCAGTATCACCACAAATGCTGCTTATGAATTCAATCTCAATCCTTTTGATCGAGGACTGTTACCTCGGTACACATATTTACTTACGTATGCCCATTACACCATGCAAGGAAAATCACGTTTATTGAATCTTTCCCAAGAAATTCAATTGGCAGAATTCGCTTTTGGAGTAAATCAACAAATCTCTTTTTTTGATGGGTTTAACTTGAGCCAAGTAGGGATGTCTGCGGGAATTTCATTTGATAATTTTGAATTTGGAGTTTTGTACAATTTTCCAATTAGAAATATCAATAAAACTTTTGCAGCAAGTGTATTCGAACTTTATTTAACATTTGATTTCAGCAAGTTCAGAAGAAACCGAAGAGGCCTCTACAAACGATTGCAAAACGATAATTATTTTTAGTCTCTAAAGATTCCATTTGGAAAAACGACAGGACTTTCGAAACCATTTTTTCCAACCGTAGCGATGCCAAAAAAGAAATTATCAATTACGATTCCATCCAAAGTATGAGAGTCAACATCACCCACAAAACGTTCGTATTGCCAGACTGGACTGGTAGTATCTCTCCAATAGATTTTGTAACCCTTTACATTTGGGTCGTTTACTTTTTTCCATTTAAATTTGGCTGAGGCTTGAACGATTCCTCCGATTGAGAGCTTTTCAACTGTTGGTGGTGCCCACGCCATACTGGCCAAATTGATTGCATTTACTGCGGTTAGCTTTTTGGCATAATCAAAATTTACCCCTGAAATGACATCTCCATAAGCAATGCCGTTTTCCGTCCTAATGTCTTGATGCTGCATGACGTAGTTTTCATGGGCTTCCATAATTCGAATTCCTGCATAGCCCACATCATTAAAAGGTCTGTGATGTCCGCCTCTGCCAAAACGATCCAATCGGTAGATCATCATAGGATTCATTTCGGGCATGTATTTTTTTACGGTTTTGTGAACATATCGGGCTAATTGTCTTGAAATTCCATCTACCTCTCCACCATAAAAACGTCTTGCTTTTCTCGCTTTTTCAGATTCGTTTGCAGGCACGGGTTCAGAAAATATTCTAAAAGATCGATTGTCAATCACCCCATCTACTCCTTGAATATTTCCAATCATATCATTATTTAGTATTCCGATGATTTCCCATCCTTTTTCTTGGGCGTATTCAGCCAAACCTTTACCCCCAAAAAGTCCTTGCTCTTCTCCAGCGAGGCCAACATAAATAATACTATTTTCAAAAGAATATTTAGAAAGTACTCGGGCAGCTTCAATAGTCCCAGCCATTCCTGAAGCATTATCATTTGCACCGGGTGAATCATCTGAATAATTGTTTGGGTCAGATACTCTAGAATCAATATCTCCACTCATGATGATAAACCGATTTGGATGTGTAGTGCCTCTTTGAATAGCAACAACATTGTTGATCCATACGGGTTTCACTATCCGGTTACCATCTTTTGGAGTGTAGTAGTTTTTTTGATAAAAAACCTCAAGACAGTCAGTACAATCGGATGAAATTTGATCAAACTCCGCTTTAATCCATCTCCGGGCTGCTCCTATTCCTCTGGATTTGGAAAGCGTGTCGCTTAATGTATGCCGCGTTCCAAAACCCACCAATTTTTTGATATCTTGTTCAATTCTAGAAGCAGACACATCATCGATAATGTCATAAATTTTCGTAGTGTCTTGACTCATTCCCGTGCTTAGGGCGAATACCATTAAAAATACCCAGTATGTTTTCATTTTTTTTGTAAAAGTTAAAAAAAAACCGACACTTCAGGTGTCGGTTTGGAACAGAGATTGTTTTAATTAATTAAAAGCAATACTTTTTTTCTTGGATCAGATGATCTGCAATTTTGGTTTTAAGACTAATATTGTCAGGATAATCAATGTACTCTCCATGTTTTTGTAAAACTTCTAGCAATTGATTCCGTTCAGTTTTATTGTCATCCGTTAAATGGAAGATTACTTCTTTGGCTTGTTTACTGATTAAACTCTGCGCCTCAAAAACAAAATTCTGCACCATTGCAATTTGAGTTTTTTGGCTTTGATCTCCATGGCGTTTACAGTTTTTAAGTGTTCTTAAAAGAGCAGACTCTGCAAAATAGATTTTGATTAAAATGTCTGCTAACGATTGAAGAACCTGTTGCTCTTCTTCCAATTGAGTTCCATACTTTTGAGTTGCATTACCCGCAATCATTAAAAAAATTTGCTTGAAGTTTTGAATCAAATGTTTTTCTTGATCAAGAGTACCTTCTCCAATTTGTTCTACTTTTTCAGCACCCATTTTAATAGCGGCTTGCATTACCGCTGGCATAAGATCGAGTTCTCCTTTCATCCCTTTTTTGAGAAGTAGGCCTATGGAGAGCATACGGTTTATTTCATTCGTTCCTTCGTAAATTCTTCCTATCCTTGCATCTCTCCAAGCGGATTCCATGGGTGTGTCTGCGGAAAAGCCCATTCCTCCATAGATTTGAATACCATGATCGGAACAGGTTTGAACATCCTCAGAAGAACTTACTTTGATCAGCGAACATTCAATGGCAAAATCTTCCACCCCTTTCAATTCAGCTTCCTGATGACTTAGTCCTTTGTCACGGTAGTGTTGTATTCTATTTTCAACATCTGAAGCGGCTCGGTAACATGCAGATTCACCAACATAACAAGAGGTTGCCATTTGGGCTATTTTATCTTTAATCGCACCAAAGGATGCTATGGGCTTTTTAAACTGGATTCGCTCTGTCGCATATTGAACGGAATTGGTGATTACCCTTCTTTGTGCATCCAGACAAGCTACTCCTAATTTAATTCTTCCCACATTGAGTGCATTCATTGCAATTTTAAACCCACCGTTTCGTTTTCCTAATAAATTCTCTACGGGAACTTTAGTTTTATTAAAGAATACTTGACGAGTGGAGGAGGCATGAATACCTAATTTTTTTTCTTCTTCACCAAGTTCAATACCATTATTTTCTTCCATAGGAACGATGAATCCAGTAATATTTTTATCATTTTCAATTCGAGCAAAGACGATAAATAAACTGGCAAATCCAGCATTTGAGATCCACATTTTCTGACCTGTAATTTCATAGTGTGTTCCGTCATCGGACAAGACCGCTTTGGTTTTCCCCGAGTTAGCATCAGATCCTGCACCCGGTTCAGTAAGGCAGTAAGAACCAAACCACTCACCAGAAGCCAATTTAGGAAGGTAGGCTTGTTTTTGAGCTTCGGTTCCATACAATAAGATGGGTAATATTCCAATCCCTGTATGCGCTCCGAATGCTGTTGAAAGGGAACCTGTAGCTCCAGAAATGTAATCACAAACCAGCATGGTGGATACAAAACCCATCCCCATGCCCCCATAATTCTCAGGTACAGGGATGCTTAAAAAACCAAGTTCTCCCGCTTTCTTCATTAACGATTCAGTTAACGCATAGTCTTTTTTCTCAAAGCGTTCCTTGTTGGGCCATACTTCACGATCTATGAATTCGATAACAGCCTCTTTCATCATGAGTTGTTCCTCACTAAAATCTTCAGGTGTAAAAATTTGATCCGGACTTGATTCCGAAATTAAAAATTCACCACCGTTTACCTCTTTTTGTGTTTTTGTTTCCATGATTATTATGTTTTTAATGTTGGGGTAAAATGTTCGAAACTTTTAGCATGCTCTTTAATGCAGTTCATTACTTCATAAAATGCACTTATTTTTTCAGGACCTAATGACTTTTCAACTACTTTATTGAAATGCAATACAACAGCTTTAGAGTCATCTCTTTTTTCTTTACCGAAAGCAGTAAGGTGAATCAAGATACTCCTCCCATCATCCGGATTTTGAGAGCGGTAAATCATATTGCGCTCTTCCATAGTGTTTAAAAGCCTTGAAAGACTCGTAGGTTCCATTCCCATTTTCGGACCCAAGGTAGTAGAGGGTGTACCCTCAGAATCAATACTCAATAAAGCAAACCCGGTTGCCATAGTAGAATCAAATTTACTTGCCTCTTTGTTGTACATTTTGCTTACCAAATTCCATGTTGATCGCAATGCGCTGTCAAAAGTTTCATTTTTCATTACTTCAAAGATATTAAATTTACTATGCACGCATAGTAAAATATCAAATTTATTTTCAGCATGTTTTTTATTTGTTTTTTTAAACGTACATGGATTCTATCAAGTCAGCATATTTTTCAGCAATGACTTTTCTCTTTAATTTCATGGTTGGTGTCAGGTGTCCATCTTCTATGGTCCATTCACTTGGAGTGAGTTTAAATTTCTTTAATTGCTCCCAAGAGCCAAAATTTTGGTTGTGAAAATCAATATCTTTCTCAATGGCTTCTAATAATTTTGGTTCAATGATTGCATCCACTAAAGAGGAACAATTAACTCCCTCTTCGTAGAGCCAGTTAAGCACATACTCAACATTGGGTTGAATAATTGCAGTAGGCATTTTTCTTCCCGAACCTACAACCATTATTTGTTCAATAAATAGCGATTGTTTCATCTGATTTTCAATGACTTGCGGAGCAATGTATTTTCCGCCAGAGGTTTTAAACATTTCTTTTTTACGATCCGTAATTTTTAAGAAACCATCAGCATCAATTTCACCTATGTCGCCGGTATGAAAGTAATCATCGGTCATGACCTCATTGGTTTTTCCCTCTTCTTTGTAATAACCCATCATAACGTTGGGTCCTTTGCAAAGAATTTCTCCATCCTCAGCAATTTTGACTGTAACTCCATCCAGAATCTTTCCTACGGTGCCGATACGGAATTGATTTTGTCTCATGTCGTTTACCGAAATTACAGGAGAAGTTTCTGTAAGTCCATAACCCTCTACTAGTGTCATTCCAGCAGCAGTAAAAACTCTTGCTAGACGAGGTTGTAAGGCTGCACTACCTGATGCGATTAGCTTGAGATTCCCTCCAAGAGCTTCCTTCCATTTGGATAAAATGAGTTTTTGTGCAATTTTTAGTTTGAATTCATACCAAGCGCCATTTTGTCCATAGGGCTCGTATTGTAGTCCGACATCAACTGCCCAATAAAATAGTTTTTGTTTGATTCCACTTAACTCTTCTCCCTTCGCGTAGATTTTGTCGTACACTTTTTCAAGAAGTCGAGGTACAGCTGTCATGACCTCAGGTTTTACTTCGCGTAAGTTATCTGCAATCGTTTCAATAGATTCAGCAAAATAAACAGAGACGCTATTGTACATGTAGATGTAGAGAATTACCCGCTCAAAAATATGACAGATCGGGAGAAAACTCAGAGCTGATGCCTCTCCAATATTGAGTGGCAAACGTTTGGAGCTTGAAAGCACATTAGAAACCACATTGTGATGACTGAGCATGACCCCTTTAGGAACTCCAGTGGTTCCAGAAGTGTAAATTATTGTAGCTAAATCTTCAGGTTTTACAGCATCTTTAGTCTTTTGAACCGTTTCTTGATGAGATTTATCTTTTCCAGATTCTAAAAGTTCACTCCAATGAGCACAACCGTCAATTTTATCAAAACTGAATATTTTTTTGAGGGACTTAACGTTTTTATGGATGGCCATTACTTTGTCGTAAACCTCTTGGTCGGAAACAAAACAGTATTGGCTTTCGGAATGGTTTAGTATGTATTCATAATCCCTTGAAGAAATGGTTGGGTAAATGGGAACGTTTACAGCACCGACGGTAAGCAATCCAACATCCATCAAACTCCATTCAGTTCGGTTATTTGATGAAATCATGGCAATTTTATCTTGAGGTTTTATGCCCAATCCGATCAATGCGTTACTGATGGCCTCGGCTTTGTCACAAAATATTTCAGAGGAAATACTTTCCCATTTCCCATCATATTTTGTGGTAAATGATTTTTCTAGTGGAGCATTATCTTTTTGATAAGAAATGAATTCAAATAATCTTGTCGGCGTCATAAAAATACTATTTACTGCAAAATAGGAAATATTTTGTAGCGAAAAGTAAAATTTTAATCCTGAAGTTTATTGTAACCAGTTAACTGCATTTTCAAAAGCCATTATCCAGGGAGAGACCTCATCGTTTCGGTTGCTGGGATAATGTCCCCAATTCCAAGGGAATGTAGAGCGTTCCAGATGAGGCATCATTACCAAATGTCGACCATCAGCAGTACTCAGCATAGCCGCATTGTAATCTGATCCGTTTGGGTTTGAGGGATATTCTGAATAGAGGTACTTAGCAGGAATAGAATAATGATTTTCTTCTTTAGGGAACGAGAATTTTCCTTCTCCGTGAGCAGCCCAAATCCCAATTTTACTCCCTTCCAGTCCCTTGAGCATAATGGCATTGGTTTGTTGAATCTTCACTGCGGTAAATATGCATTCAAATTTGCCAGAGTCGTTGTGGAGCATTTTGGGTTTTTTATCATCTTCTGGAGTAAGCAATCCCAATTCAACAAAAAGCTGACATCCGTTACAAACTCCTAACGAAAGCGTATCAGTTCTGTTAAAGAAATTTGTTAAGGCCGCTTTTGCACGTTCATTGTATTTTATGGCTCCTGCCCATCCTTTTGCAGAACCTAAAACATCGGAATTTGAAAACCCACCTACTGCAACTAAAAATTGAATATCCTCAAGATTTTCTCTTCCTTCTATGAGGTCTGTCATATGAACATCACGTACTTCAAATCCAACAAGATCCATTGCATAGGCCATTTCTCTTTCGGAATTGCTTCCTTTTTCTCGAAGCACAGCAGCTTTAATTTTGGCTTTTTTTAGTAAAGGTAGTTTGCCTGTAAAGTGTTTTGGAAATTCAAATTGCAAGGGTTGTTTTATGATATTCTCAGCTCGTTTTTCAGCCAAACTGGGGGAGGTTTGTTGTTTTTCTAAGGCTTTGGAAGTAGCCATCCAAGAATTTCTTAGCTGGTCAATATCAAGTGTCAGTTTGTCTATCTTTAAAACGCTACTGTTGTTGATTGCTCCTATCTTGATTGCACTGATTCCCTCTCTTTGAAACAGGCGAGTAAGATCTTCGGTTGATTGAATAATTACTGCTGGTTTTTCAGAAAAAAGCAATTTGATCAAATCTTTTTCTTTAAGATCTGAAAAGTCTAGCTCCATTCCGATAGAAGTTGAAGGGAAGCACATCTCCAAAAGACTGGTGATCAATCCTCCAGAACCGATATCATGTCCCGCTTGGAGGGTCCCTTTTTTAATTTCCTCTTGAACTAAATTGAAAGCTTTTTTGAAATAAGAAGCATTTTGCACACTTGGAGTGTTTACTCCTATGGCATTCTGACTTTGTGCAAAAGAACTACCGCCCAGATGAAATTCATCTTGACAAAAATCCAAATAATACAAGGCACCCCCTCCTAGTTTTGCTACTGGGGTAATGATGTTTTTGACATTCGCACATTGACCCGCAGCAGAGATAATAACAGTGCCGGGCGCTATGACATCTCCATCTGGATACTTTTGTTTCATGGATAAAGAATCTTTACCCGTAGGGATATTAATTCCCAATGAAATGGAAAAATCAGAACATGCTTCTACTGCTTTGTAAAGTCTTGCATCTTCACCTGGATTGTTACATGGCCACATCCAATTGGCAGAAAGAGAAACACTTTTTAATCCTTCTTCCAAAGGAGCCCAAACGAGATTTGTCAGGGCTTCAGCGATGGAATTAATGCTCCCCTTTTTTGGGTCAATTAAACCACTTATGGGGGCGTGTCCAATTGAGGTAGCAATTCCTTTCCTTCCTGTGTAATCCAAAGCAACAACTCCGCAGTTACTTAGGGGCAGCTGAAGCTCTCCAACACATTGTTGCTGAGCAACTCTTCCTGTTACACATCGGTCTACCTTGTTTGTCAACCAATCTTTACAGGCTACGGCTTCCAATTGTAAAACTTGATCAATGTAGGTTTTAATGTTCTGTTGAGAGTAATTAATTTCATTAAAATCTGAGGGTATGGTTTGATCCTCCATTAGTGTTTTGGGGGCACTTCCAAATAGTGAAGAAAGAGACAAGTCAACAGGCTTTTTGTTTGTTTTTTCTGAAACAAAACTAAAATGATGATCCTCTGTGACTTCCCCAACTACATAAAATGGAGCTCGTTCACGATCGGCTATTTTTTCTAAAAGGAGTGCATCCTGAGGAGCTAAAATGAGGCCCATGCGTTCTTGGGATTCATTTCCAATAATTTCTTTTGCTGAGAGGGTTGGGTCACCTAAGGGTAGTGCATCAATTTGAATGGTACCACCTGTGTCCTCAACTAATTCTGACAAACAGTTAAGATGCCCACCTGCTCCGTGATCATGAATAGATACAATCGGGTTCGTTGGGGCCTCTACCAAAGCACGAATGGCATTGGCTACTCGTTTTTGCATTTCTGGATTTGATCTTTGCACCGCGTTAAGTTCTATCGCATTCCCAAAAGCTCCAGTATCTGCAGAAGAAACTGCTGCTCCCCCCATTCCAATACGATAATTGTCTCCCCCTAAAATGATGATTTGATCTCCTTTTTTAGGTTTTAGTTTCTGTGCTTGTTCCATTTTACCATAGCCAACACCTCCAGCCAACATAATCACCTTATCATACCCCAGTTTGGTTTTATTTTCTTGGTGTTCAAAAGTAAGCAGTGATCCAGATACAAGAGGCTGTCCAAATTTATTTCCAAAATCAGAGGCTCCATTTGAAGCTTTAATTAGGATATCAATAGGCGTTTGATAAAGCCATTTACGCTCGGGAAAATTACTATTTTTTCGATCCGATTGAACCCTAGAATAGGGGGTCATGTAAACTGCAGTACCCGCAAGTGGAATAGAACCTTGCCCACCAGCCAATCGGTCTCTAATTTCACCACCAGAACCGGTTGCTGCTCCATTAAAAGGTTCAACTGTGGTGGGGAAGTTATGTGTTTCGGCTTTTAATGAGATGACGCTATCTAGATTGGTTTTTTCATATGTACTAGGAACTTCACCTCTTTGAGGTGCAAATTGTTCGATCTCAGGACCTTCAATAAAGGCAACATTATCTTTGTAAGCTGAGACTATGGTGTTTGGATTGACTTTGGATGTTTTTTTAATGAGTTGAAAAAGACTTTCTTTTTTTTCATTACCATCAATGATAAAACGTCCGTTAAATATTTTATGACGACAATGTTCTGAATTGACTTGAGAAAATCCAAAAACCTCAGAATCGGTCAGAGAACGATTGAGAGATTTAGCCAGTTTGTTGAGATAGTCAACTTCCTCATCGCTCAGTGCTAAGCCTTCTTGCTTGTTGTATGCTGCAATGTCATCGATCTCTTGAATTGCTTCTGGGAGTAGATCGACATCGAAAAGATTTTGTGAAAGTGAATTAAATGAGGTTACCAGCATGGGATCAGGATCCTGAACACGATTCTTTGCCATGTAGATTTCAATACGCTCGATACCCTCAATGCCCATGTTTTGAGTTATTTCAACTGCATTGGTACTCCATGGGGTCACCATAGTAGCTCGAGGACCGTAAAATTCGCCTGAAACAGTTTGGCTGTCTAGAAGAGCCTGATCACCAAAGAGCCAACTCAGTTTTTCTATTTGCGGTGAAGGTAGGGGATTACTGCATTTGACTGCAAAAACTTGGACTAATGAATCGCCAAAAAAGAGGATCATGCGAATGAAATTAAAGTACAAAAATAAGGCTTTACTTTCAGATAGTTGATTCTTGTTTTGAGCTAAAAAATGAAGTTATCTTCTTTTTATTCACAGAGATTGATGTAGCTTAGTAAGCCCCTTTTTAAATTGAAATCATTGCAAACTTGGAAGCCGAATGTGGTACAACAGGATTTCAATTAATATGTATCTTGCATAAAACCGTTTGAATATGGAAACACAAGACCCTTACAATGCACATCAAGATATTCCCGGCAACCCCTCTACCGCAAAAAGCAGCAGTATCCATTTGAGAAAGTCAGCCGAGACTTCCAGTTTAAAAGTATTGAGTATTGAAGATTGGAACTTTTGGTTACACAATGGTTATGTAGTTGTTAAAAATGCTATCTCTAAAAAGCAAGCTCAAAAAACAGCTGAATTTTTATGGGAATTTGAAGAAAAATCTCCTGATAAACCTGAGGGTTGGTACACGCCACCGCGTGCGGAAATGCAAATGAAAGAACTCCAAGGTACAGGAATGGTAGAGGTTTACAACCATCAATATCTCTGGGAAAATAGACAGACTCAGAAAGTTTACGATGCCTTTGTTGACCTTTGGGGAACGGAAAAATTATGGGCTACAATCGATCGTGCAAATCTTAATTTTCCCATACAACCCGGTTTTGAATATCGGGGTTTTATTCATTGGGATTATGATCCAGAGACCAAACCTCAAAATGTTCAAGGCGTTTTGGCTTTGTCCGATCAAACAGATATTCAAATGGGAGGTTTTCAGTGTATTCCATGGCTTTTTAGAAATTATGACAAATGGAAACGGTCTCAACCAGAAGATAGAAACCGTTTTCAGCCTGATGTAAGCGGACTTGAAAAACATCTTGTAAAAGTGCCACTGGAAGCTGGGGATTTGTTAATTTTTAATAGCCTTGAACCGCACGGGATTCGTCCTAATTTATCCAAAAATAAAGTCAGAATTGCACAGTACATTTCCATGATGCCAGCGGAAGAGGATAATAAAACACTTAAAGAATGGCGTATCAATTCATGGAAAAATCGAGTCGCACCTGTGGGACATGCTTTTCCTGGAGATCCGAGAAATTGGGAGCAAACTAAGTATGATACTGCCCGTTTAAGTCCTTTAGGTGAAAAGTTATTGGGTCTTAAGTCTTGGGATTAAAAGGAATTTAACTTTTAGGAATAGGGACTATTCTTTTTTTTCAAGCCTTGCTAGATAAAATCCATCGAAACCAGTTTGGTGGGTTAGGTAAGTTTCTTCTTTAATCAATTCAAATTCACTTCCTAAATCTGTTTCAAGAAAGTGTTTGATTTGATACTGATTTTCGTTTGGAAAAATAGAGCAGGTTGCGTAAACTAAAGCCCCTCCTTTTTTCACTAGTGGAGCATTTTTCTGGAGGATATCTCGTTGTAAAAGTTCAACCTTTTTTATTTTTTCTGGATTCATGTGCCATTTTGCTGCAGGATTTCTTCGCAGCACTCCAAGCCCACTACAGGGAGCATCAATAAGAACTACATCTGCGGTACCTTGTTGTTGGTTGAAAAAATCAGGGGTATGAGTATCTAAAGTTTGAATGTTAGAAATGCCATTTCGTTTGGCTCTTATTTTCAGTTGATCCAATTTGATTGGATGCGGATCTAGGGCAAAGATTCTACCTTGGTTTTGCATCATCGCCGCCATATGAAGACTTTTTCCTCCACTTCCAGCGCAAGCATCCACAATAAGATGATTGGATTGTGGGTTTACCCAATGCGCAACACGTTGTGAATTAGCATCTTGAATTTCAAAAGCTCCGTTGAGGTAAAGTGGATTTTGATTGAGTTTGTAATGCTTGTCAAGAACTAAGGCCTGTGGTATGTCCGCAACCTCAGTAGACTTGATAGTAAAATCTTTTTCAAGTTGTTTTTTGAGTGAAACAGAGTCTTGTTTCAGCGTATTGTTTCTCAAAACAAGAGCAGCGGGTGTGTTGAATGACTGAGATTCTTTTTCCCAAATGGTTTCACCATAATTTTCAATTCCCAAGACATCTAACCAATCAGGAAGGGAGGTCCTTATTTTTCGATCCGTTGTTTCTAGATTTAATGGGATGGAAATCTTCAGTTCTTTGATTGAGGAGAGTTCTTCCCATTCAGGAAGAATCATTTCTTTTGTGAGCATCCAAATTCCCAAAAGTTCCCAAAAAAAGTATTCGGATTGGGAATCTAAATTTCCTAAATAAGCATAAGTTCGTTTCCACCGAATACAATCCAGAACCGCTTCACCCAATTGCCTTCGGTCTCGGGATCCCCATCTTCTATTTTGTTTTAAAAGTTGACTTAAAGAGGGGCGTAGTGCCTGTTTTTTTTCAAGAATCTGTCGAAGTCCTTCAACAACTCCCAATGCGATATTACGATGTATTTTCACGAGGGTAAAGGTATCTCTTTATTCTCGATCCTTCTTTTTATTTCTCTCTTCTTTGTTTTGATTCCGCATACGTTTTAAGATGACTTGATCAAACTCCTTTTCTTGGATGAGAATTTCAAGGACATTTTCTGGGCAAACAACCTTTAAGAGCTCTTGGTTTCGCTTGTGCTTAATAGTCATACCAAGTTGTTCTAGGCGGTATTCGTCATTGATGAAGTTAGAGGCGTCTTCAGGGGACATGGTGTCAAATGGGCGGTGAGCTTCCTTCCAGACTTTCCTTTTTAGTATCCAAACTTCATCGTGATATTGGTTTTCAAATGCATCAAAAATGGACTTAAAAGAATCGATCTCTTGAGGCGATAAATTAGTATTTTCAAGAATAAAGCTCAGTTTCATTGCTTTGAATCTTTCAAAGCGATTGTTTTTTTGAGCATGAGCATGAGTTGCTCCTAGTAATGCAATTAAAATTAAAAAAGAACCTAAAACTCTTTTCATTTTTTATGGTTTTCGAACTAAATTAAATGTAGATTCCAGCTCATTGTCTTCCAAAACGGAGAGCATTTCATAGCTATCAAAGCTTTCTAAATAGTAATTTTCTATGAATTCATTGAGGGCTTGTTCTTTTTCAATTTCAGCCGATCTATTTACTTGAAAGAGGGTGACAATAAATACAATCACTGCAGCTACTAAAGTGTAACGCAGGGTAGAATTTTTTAATCTGTTCTTTGCTGATTTTTGGGAAATTCCAATTTTTTTATGAATACTGTTTTCCAAATTTTCAAGATAACCTTCAGGGGTGCTAAATGGGTTGAGTTTAGAGACAGCATCCTCTGAATTACAAAGCTTTTCTTCCAAAGATTCAAAATATCCATCGGGTATTTTGAATGGATTATGTTTTTTAAAATCAGTCATTTAATTCAGCTTTAATTTTTTTTACGGCATGATGATAGGAGGCTTTTAACGCTCCTACACTGGTGTCCAACACCTCTGAGATGTCTTGATAATTCATATTATCAAAATACTTCATATTAAAGACAATACGTTGTTTTTCAGGTAATCGAGCTACCATTTTTTGGAGCTTTAAGGCGGCTTGATCACCATCAAAGTAGGAATCGGCCATGAGTCCGTCTGCCTTTGCCTCAATCCATTCTTGATTTAGTAGCCCCATTTTAGCAGCTTTACTGTTGATGAAGTTCAAAGATTCATTAGTTGCAATTCGATACATCCAAGTAAATAAAGAACTGTTTTCTCTGAATTTATCGATATTCAAATGAATTTTGATGAATGTATTTTGAACTACATCGTGTGCATCATCATGATCCAGCACTAATTTTCGAATATGCCAATACAAGCGTTCTTTGTATTCTGTAACGAGCTTCTTGAAAGCCTCCTCTTTGGTCAAGGGGTCACGCAATGCATTTACAAATATGGATTGTTGTTTTGACAAAATTTTACTTTATATATTGACAAAAGGTAAGAATAATAGTTTAATCCATTTGTTGTATTTGAACCCAACTTTTATATTCCTCACTCTGTTGAAGTAATTTTTTGTGTGATCCAGAAGCTACTATTTTACCTTGTTTAAGCACTAAAATCAAATCCGCTTTTTGGATGGTTGAGAGTCGATGCGCTATCACAAAGGATGTTCTGTTTTTCATCAATTCCACAAGTGCTTTTTGTACTTGTTGTTCTGCTTCGGTGTCTAGAGCAGACGTTGCCTCGTCTAAAATAAGAAGGTCGGGATCTTTGAGCAAAGCCCGAGCGATGGTTAAGCGTTGTTTTTGACCCCCCGAAAGTTTGTTTCCGGAATCCCCAATAATTGTATGATATCCCTGAGGTAGTTTTTGAATAAATTCCTCTGCATTTGCAGCTTTTGCAGCAGCCTCAATAGCTTCCGAGCTTGCGTTTGGGTTTCCTAGTTTCAGATTGTTGTACACACTATCATTGAACAAAATAGATTCTTGCGTTACCATACCTATTTTTTGATACAAACTTTCTTTTTTGATTTGATCGATAGGAATACCATCAACGGTTAGTTTACCTTGATTTACGTCATAAAACCGGTTAAGCAAATAGGTTAATGTAGTTTTTCCACTTCCTGAAGGCCCAACTAGTGCAACCATTTGTCCTTTTTTTACTTCAAAAGAAACATCCTCCAATACTGGATTTTCTTCATAACGAAAAGCTACTTTATCGAAAATGATTCGATCTGAAAAAGTTTTGAGCTCTTTGGCGTTAGGGGCATCTTTCAATTGATCTTTGGTGTTGAGTATTTCCAGGATTCTTTCGGCAGCGGCATTTCCTTTTTGGATACTGTAACTTGCCTTACTGATGGCTTTTGCTGGTGTCAGGATATTGTATGCCAGACCCATGTAAACAATAAATGAGGTGCCTGAAATACTTCCTTCTACCAATACCATTGTACCTCCATACCAAAGTAACACTCCAATAGCTACAATGCCTAAAAATTCACTGGCGGGTCCTGCTAAACTTGCCCGATGAAGTAGCTGATTTGAAAAATCATAAAATCGAGTAGTGGCAGACTTGAATTTATGTTTAAAATGATCTCCAGCTGCAAATGTTTTAATTATTTTTTGACCGTTTACTGTTTCATCTATTAACGATAAAAAATCTCCTTGTTCTTTTTGGATTTTTTCAGATTGACTTTTGAGTTTTTTACCAATTCGCGAAATAATAAGACCGGAAATAGGAATGAAAAAAAGAACAAAAAAAGTGAGTTTTACACTGAAAAACAACATGGCTGCCAGAGAAAACAGTATGGTTAAAGGCTCTCTCACGATCAACTCCAAAATCGATAGGAATGATATTTGAAGTTCAGTTACATCACTGGTAATTTTTGCCATTAAATCACCCTTTTTTTTCTCACTAAAATAGGAGATGGGTAGGGTAATGATTTTCTCGTAAATAGCATTTCTAAGATCTTTGATGATTCCGTTTCGTAAATAGGTAATGTAATACAGAGCAAGGTAGTTGCAGATGTTTTTTAAGAAAAACAAACTTAAAACCAATCCAATTACAAAGATCAAAGTGCCCTGAGGATTCTGATCAACTTGAGAAGCAATGTAAAAGTTCAAACTGTCCCTTATGTAATGATGGATACTAAAAAAACCTTCATAATGGGCGGGTTCAATCTGTTTTTCAGTTGTTTCAAAAAGCACATTGAGCATGGGGATTAAAGAGACAAAAGACAACGCACTAAACAAAGCATACAGAGCGTTGAAAATTAAATTTAGAAATGCATAGCCTCTGTATCGCCAGCCAAATTGTATGATGTTTTGAAATGAAGATTTCATCAAGGCAAAATTGCTGAAGACAATTGATTCAAATGTTGGTCTAAAATTGCCTCTTGGGCTTTCCAACTTAGCTTAGAATCAAATTTCTGATTTACACTAAAGTAGTATTTTATTTTGGGTTCTGTACCGCTTGGGCGTAAGGCAATTTTGGTACCGTCTGCAAGTTTAAAAATTAACACATTAGAGGGACTGAAGTCAAGTGGCTGTTGTTGTTTTAACTCAAAGTTGTAAGAAGTTAGGTTATGATAGTCCTCCAAAACTACAACGCGGATCCCATTGATTGTTTGAGGTGGGTTGACTCTGAAGTTTTCCATCTGTTTTGCGATGTATTCTACTCCTTGTTTTCCTTTTTTGGTAATGGAGACCAAATGTTCTTTGTACGCACCATATTTTCTGTAGCATTCCATTAAAAGTTCAAAAAAACTACTTCCATTTTGGAGGGCTTCATTGGCAATTTCACATGCCAATAGGCTGGCAGAAATGGCATCTTTATCCCTCACAGAATCTCCTACTAAATATCCAAAGCTTTCTTCTCCTCCTCCAATAAATTCAAGATCAGGAAAGTCTTCAATAAGCTTGGCAATCCACTTAAATCCAGTCAGTGTGTTTTTGTATTGTACACCGTAGTGTTCTGCCATTTTTTGAATCATTGGTGTTGAGACAACAGTAGAAGCAATAAAACAATTGGAATGTAGTTTTTTTGCACGAGCTCTTTTTTGGAGTAAATAGTCTGTCAAAACTGCCATGATTTGATTGCCGTTCAAATAGTACCATTCGGAATGATTATCCTTTACGACCAATCCAAAACGATCTGCATCAGGGTCTGTTCCAATTACTAAATCGGCTCCTTTTTCAGTTGCTAACGCTACTGCCATTTGGAGCGCCTCACGCTCTTCCGGATTGGGAGAAACAACCGTAGGAAAATTTCCGTTAGGTTTTAGCTGCTCTTCAACTATTGAAACTTTGTCGTAACCCGCTTGTTTTAAAACTTGTGGTAATGCGGTGATAGAAGTCCCATGTATGGGGGTAAAAACAATCTTTAGGGGTTTGTTTCGACCTGTATCAAAAAGCGCAGAAGTTAAAACGTCCTTCTGATAGGCTGAATCAATTTTTTCATCGATAAACTCAAGTAAGTTCTTATCACCCTTAAATTTTATGGATTCAAAAGGGGTGTTTTTAATTTTCTGACTTATTTGATGATCTTGGGGAGGAACCAGTTGACCTCCGTCTTGGCCGTACACTTTGTATCCATTGTATTCTGGCGGATTGTGTGAGGCCGTGAGAACAATGCCACACTGGGCTTTTAAATGTCTTACGGCAAAAGACAGCTCTGGGGTAGGTCTAAGATCACTGAATAAAAAACAATGAATACCATTTGCTGTAAAAATCTCCGCACAAATTTTAGCAAGTTCTTGACTTTGGTTTCTGCAATCGTAGGCAATCACCACACGAATATCAGTATTGGGATATTCCTCTAAAAGATATTCAGCAATTCCTTGTGAATTTTTGCCGAGGGTGTATTTGTTAATTCGATTGGTACCCACGCCCATGATTCCCCGCATTCCCCCTGTTCCAAATTCTAAATCTTTGTAAAAGGCATCCTCAGCCTCTTCTGGAGATTGAGAAAGCTGTGCTACTTGATTTTGAGTCTCTTGATCGAAAGGAGGACGCATCCAAGGCGACATACGATTTTTAAAGTTCATGTTTAAACGGTTGCTTTAATGTTGTAACGATGAGTCAATCTGGCATTCCTTAGCACTAATTCACCCAAAAATCCCGCAATAAAAAATTGGCTTCCCAAAAGCATCAGGGTCAGGGCAACATAAAATTCAGGACGTTCCGTAATGAGTCTGGCCTTGGTGTCAAAGTACAGTTTGTCGATCCCGAGGTAGAGTGTAAACCCAAATCCGATAAAAAGCATAATCGTACCCCAAAGACCAAAAAAATGCATGGGTCTTTTGCCAAAACGATTGACAAACCAAAGGGTGATCAAGTCCAAAAAACCTTTGAAAAATCGGTCTGCTCCAAATTTAGTTTGTCCAAATTGTCTGGCTTGGTGTTGTACTATTTGTTCTCCAATTTTATGAAAGCCTTGTTGAGCGGCTAAAACGGGAATGTAACGATGCATTTCCCCGTGAACGTCAATATTTTTGACTACATCTCTACGATACACTTTGATTCCACAATTGAAGTCATGCAGCCTAATACCAGAAACGCGCCGTGCGGCCCAATTGAACAATTTTGAAGGCAAATTTTTGAACAAAACGGAATCAAAACGCTTCTTTTTCCAGCCTGAAATCAAATCCAGCCCATCATCCTCAAGAGTTTGAATCATTTTTGGGAGTTCCTCTGGTGAGTCTTGAAGATCGGCGTCCAAGGTAGCGACAAATTCTTTTTGTGCAGCTTCAAATCCAGCGTGCAAGGCTTGAGATTTTCCATAGTTTTTAGCAAATCGAATGCCTTTTACCTCAGGGTGTGCTTTTGCCAAGGTGCAAATGGTTTCCCAAGATCCGTCCGTACTACCGTCATCAACAAAAAGTACTTCATAAGAAGAAACTTTTCCCTTTAGGGCTTTGACAATCCATTGATGGAGGGGTGTCAAAGATTCTTTTTCATTGAGAAGCGGAATAACAACAGAAAGTTCAAAGGTGTTTTGCATGTAGTGCAAAACTACAAAATTTGGCTTATTCTGGTCTTGATTTTTTAACGATTAAACCTCCAATTAAAGAGATGATAAATCCAAAAAATAGAGCAAAAATGATTTGAACTGCTGCCAATATCACTGGAGAAGACATTTTCTCCTGGATAGAACGTGTGGTATCCAAAGCTTCCTGGGGCATTTCAGGATTTTCAGCCCTAACTTTATCCATGGTAAACTCAAGTGATTTTTGCATGGTGTCAGGATCTAAAACGTTGGTCAGAATTAGCGTGTAAACGACTCCAATTAACGCTGAAACGAGTGAAATTCCCAAACCAATTTTTAGGGCTTCCGATAAAGAGAGATAACCTTCATTTTGTTTTTTAAACTGAATAAATGCATAAATTAAAACACCAATCATAATGATTAGCGAAACAATTCCTGCAGTTGAATCATTTTTGTAGTGCATATCCAAAAAATAAAGCATTAATTGAAATGCAACTGAAATACCTCCAAGTAAGGTACCATAAGTAATCATGATTTGTTTGATAGAAAGATTTTGGTTTTCCATGGTAAAGATTGTTTAAATTCACTTCTAAGGTAAAAAAAGATAAAGAGTTTATGATGTTTTAAAAAATAAAATTAAATTTGCACACGATTTTAGTATTATGAAAGCAGAAATACATCCAGATAATTACCGCTTAGTAGCATTTAAAGACATGTCAAACGACGATGTTTTTATTACCAAATCAACGGTAAACGCTAAAGAAACTATTGAGTTTGAAGGCGTTGAGTACCCTCTAGTGAAACTAGAGATATCACGTACATCACACCCCTTCTACACAGGTAAATCCAAACTCGTAGATACTGCAGGTAGAATTGATAAATTCAAGAACAAATACGCAAAATTCAAAAAAGATTAAAGCTCAATTTATGAGTTTTTTACAAGCCGCTAATTAGCGGCTTTTTTTATTCCTTAGATACATTTTTTAAGATCAGTAGATTGATGGGATTGATCTCCATCCCTTTTATGTTTCGTTGCACAAAGCGAACAACTTCATCATAATAAAGGGGTACCACCGGATAGTTCTCCATCACTAAACGATCCATTTGTAAATACTTTTGAATTCTTAGGGTATCGTTTGGTGTCGTCATGGCTTGATTGTAAAGAGAATCGTATTCTTCGTCTTTGAAATGAGTGTAGTTTGGTCCATTTGGAGAGAAATTTTTACTGTAAAAAAGGGAAAGATAATTTTCTGCATCAGGGTAATCCGCAATCCAACTTGCCCTAAAAAGTTCTAATTTTCCGGATGATTTTGCTTGCCTTAGAGTTGCAGTAGGCATTACTTCTACTTGAATTTCAACACCAATTTTTTGCATTTCATGCTGAAGGTATTCACAAAGGTCTAAGTAGTTTGCATCCGTTGTTAAAGTTAGTTTAGGGATTGTTTGAGTTTCTTCAATAAAGGATTTAACGAGTGCTCTTGCTTTTTTCGGATCGTAAATTAGTGCTTCTTGACTGCTTCCTGACAAACCTCTAGGGATAAATCCTTTTCTTGCTGGATACCCAATGTTATTTCTCAAATAGGCAATCATTAATTTACGATCAAAACCAATGTTAAGGGCTTCCCTAATTTTTAGAGATTGAATAGCAGGATTGGGATTGTCAAGATAGATACCAATGTATTCGGTATTTAAGTAGGGTCCGTTGAGAAGTTTTAAACGGTTTTTGTAGTTGGGTTGTAATGATCCTGTAGGTGTCAAAAGTTCATCCTTGTAGGAACTGTCAAGAGAGTTAATAAAGTCGAGCTTTCCCTGGAGAAAAAGCATGAATTCACTTTGGATGTCTGGGATGAATTGAATGGCAATTGCCTCGAGATAGGGTAGCGAGTTGCCTTCTAAATCTTTTTCAAAATAATGTGTATTTTTTCGTAAAACCAATTTGATGTTTTCTTCCCATCGTTTAAAATAGAAAGGTCCAGTCCCAATCGGATTGGAGCGGAACCGATTTCCGTAATGTTCTACAACCTCTTTTGGAACAACAGCACAATAGCGCATGGAGAGTAAACCTAAAAATCCAGGGAATGGATTTTTTAGTTGAACTTCAAAGGTATGATCACTAAGCGCCTTGTAAGATGCTACCTGTTGCATGACCCAGCTTCCTGGAGAAGCCACTTTTGGGTCGGTTAGTCGATCAAAACTGTAAACAAAGTCTGAAGCCCTGACTGTCCGAGTACCTGCTTTGCCAAAGAGAGGGGAGTTGTGGAAATACACATCATCACGTAGATAAAAAGTGTAGGTTAAGCCGTCCTCACTAAGGTTCCACTGGGTCGCTATTTCGGGTTTGATTTGAAGTTGATTATCTAGTTGTACAAGACCATTAAAGAGCTGATTTACAGGCCATATGTTTTGAGGATTTCGAGCAAATGCAGGATCTAGTGAAGTGACATTTCTGTATTCGTTGTACCGAAATACTTGTTTTGGATCTATGGTTTCATTAGGATTACAACCCATTATGACGAAGAGTGTAGCAAAAACAATAGTGAAAACAGTGAATGTCTTTTTAAACATCAATTTTTTTGTTGATATATTTGCGCTAAAATTACGGTTTTAAAAACTGCTATGGAAAAAACATTACACCCACATGTAAATAGTGCTACTGGGGTCATACGAGTTGCATTTCACACTCTTGGATGTAAACTTAACTTTTCAGAAACAGCCACCATAGCTCGAAATATTGAAAATGAAAATTACAAAAGAGTTTCTTTTGATTCCTTTGCCGAAGTGTATGTAATCAATACGTGTTCGGTAACTGAAAATGCAGATAAAAGAGTCAAGGGGCTTGTTAAAAAAGTAATGCATCAAAATCCTGAAGGTTTTGTAGTTGCCATTGGTTGTTATGCCCAACTACAGCCTGAGGCAATTGCTTCACTAGAAGGGGTTGATCTTGTTTTAGGTGCTTCAGAAAAATTCAAGCTAAATGAGTACATAAAAGACCTTGGGAAGAATTCAAAGGGTGAGGTTCATTCTTGTGAAATAGACTCTGTTGATTTTTATGAAAGCAGCTATTCCGTCAGTGATCGAACGCGTGCTTTTTTAAAGGTTCAAGACGGTTGTGATTACAAATGTACTTATTGCACAATCCCTAAAGCAAGAGGAGTTTCTCGAAGTGATACATTGGAAAACGTAATTCAAAATGCATACAATATTGCTGATGCCGGATTGCGAGAAATTGTCCTTACAGGGGTCAATATTGGAGATTATGGAAAAGGAGAACAAGGCAATAAAAAGCATCAGCACACTTTTTTTGAGCTGATCCATGCACTTGATGCGGTTGATCCTATTGATCGGATTCGGATTTCCTCCATTGAACCCAATTTGTTGAGTTTGGATATGATTTCTTTTGTGGCTCATAGCAAAAGATTTGTACCCCATTTTCATATTCCACTGCAAAGTGGGAGCGATAAAATTTTAAAGAGTATGCGAAGAAGATACCTTACTCCACTCTACAAAGAACGCGTTAGTTGGATTAAGACCAAAATGCCAGATGCTTGTATCGGAGTTGATGTTATTGTGGGTTACCCAGGAGAAACAGAAGAGGACTTTTTAGACACCTATCATTTTTTAAATCAATTAGAGGTTTCTTATTTGCATGTTTTCACCTATTCAGAACGTCCGAATACTGAAGCTGTAAAATTGAATGGAGTGGTTCCAGCTCAAGTACGCACTAAGAGAAGTAAAATGTTAAGGGCTTTATCTGTAAAAAAACGTAGAGCTTTTTATGAATCCCAACTTGGGAAAACAGAAGAGGTGCTTTTTGAGGGTGAAAACAAAAAAGGCTACATCACGGGCTTCTCAAAAAATTATGTCAAAGTAAGAGCACCGTGGAATCCAGACTGGATCAATACAGTAAAAAAGGTGAAATTAAAAGAAATTGATGATGAAGGAATCGTTAGATTCTCACTTGTTGATTAGAGCTTGATCCCGACAGGGAGTAATTCTTTGTAACGACGGTTACGCCTTACAAAACCAGCTATTTTTGGAGAAGTAGGAACGACACGAAGGTTTTTATTTTCGATAAATTCAAGTACTTTAACGATAAAAGCCTCTTCGAATTTTTTATTTTGAATGGATTCTGGGATTGAAATTTTTGTAAGGAAAATTTTTCTTTCTTGTTCTGAATATTCTATCCTTGCTAGCTGGTCGTCTAATTGGACTTCAAATTGTCTTAAAAACTCATTGTTCACTAGATTCAAGTCATCAATAACGCTAATTTTGAAGTAATGTTTTAGTTTTGCCTTAAATAATAAGAGGGAAACAAAAATACAAAAATTTGTTAACATCTAAACCAAATTCAAAGGCAAAAGCAAAACCCATACATATCTACTGTATGCCCGGTATGGCTGCAAGCCCTAAAATTTTTGAATTTATTAAATTCCCTGAACCTTTCGTTGTTCATTATTTAAGCTGGATACAACCCTATGGAAATGAGACTTTATCAGCTTACGCATTAAGAATGTGTGAACGGATTGAGCATCCAACCCCTATTTTGTTAGGAGTTTCTTTCGGAGGAGTTTTAGTTCAGGAAATGGCAAAACATATCGTTGTTGATAAATTAGTTATTATTTCAAGCGTAAAAAGCAACAAGGAGCTGCCCCTTCCAATGAAAATGGCAAAAAAAACAAATGCACATAAATTATTGCCTACTCAGTGGATTAACAGTTTGGATGCATTGACTTTATTTGCTTTTGGAAAGGGAATTCAAAAGCGTTTGGAAATGTATCAAAAGTATCTTTCAGAGCGCAATCCGGACTATCTAAGTTGGGCCATTGATGCCATTGTGCAATGGGATCAAGAACTGAGCTGCCAAAACGTACTTCATATTCATGGTGAGAAGGATACAGTCTTTCCAATTAAAAATTTAGAATCGCCCTTTGTAAAAATACGGGGAGGGCATGCAGCTATCCTTACAAATGCTATTTGGTTTAATAAGGAACTTCCCAAGTTACTGCTAGAGTCTAATTAAACTAAATCCATTATTTTAGTAGAATAGTTTATTAGTTTATTGAAATTGAAAAAATCATTTATGAATACTAAAAATTCCATATTCTTATCAATCTTAATGATTGTCTTTCTCTTGAGTTTTAAAGCCTTTGACATTGAAAAGTTAACAGCTTTTAACTCACACGATGAGGATAGTTACAAGGTCTATGCTTTAAAATTACCAACAAACCTTGAATTTTCTGGAGAACCAGTTCCGTTAGATCAACCCGATATTAGAGAGCGATTGGATAAAGAGTTGTTAGTTAATACGTATTGGCAATCCAATATGATGTTGCTACTTAAACGGGCGAACAAATTTTTTCCTACAATTGAAAAGATACTTCAAGAAGAGGGGATACCGGATGATTTTAAATACCTAGCCGTAATTGAAAGTGCTTTAGAAAATGTTCGCTCCCCAAAGGGAGCCAAAGGGTTTTGGCAAATCATGCCTAACACGGCGAAAGAATACGGTTTAGAAGTCAATTCAAATGTTGATGAACGTTATCATATCGAAAAGGCTACACGTGTGGCTAGTACGTATTTAAAAAAAGCTAAAAAACGTTTGGGTTCATGGACCTTAGCTGCAGCATCATACAACAGAGGGATGTACGGTACAGATCGGTTGTTAGGGAAGCAAATTACAGACAACTATTATGACTTGCTATTGAATTCGGAAACAAGTCGGTACGTTTTTAGAATTTTAGCGGTGAAAGAAATCATGTCCAACCCCAATCGTTATGGATTTATTTTTGATTCTGAAGATCTGTATCAACCGATACCGGTAAGAAAAATGGGCTTGGATACAGCCATAACCAATCTGGCTAAGTTTGCGAAAGAACATTCCATCAATTACAAGATTCTTAAAATTCATAATCCCTGGTTGATTCAAAACCATTTGAACAATAAATCCAGAAAGTATTATGAAATCGCAATCCCTGAAGCAGGGAGTTATTAGATTTTTTTCATTTGCTGTTGAATCATTTTCATTTGACCCGATAGCATTCCATGTTTATCTAATTTTTTTGCTTCCGACAAGAGTTGCTGTGCCTCACGTTTTCTTCTCTTTTGAAGATAAATTCCAGCTAAACTCATTTTTGCCATAGCCAAATCGTGATTCATTGAAAGCCCAAGTTTTAAAGCATTTTTAAAATGTTTTTCAGCTTGAGTAAGGTTTTTTTGCGATTGAATAATACCCATTAAATAGTAGTAATAGCCTTGCTGTTTTCGCACTAAATTCTTTTCAATATTAGGGATGCGATTCAGCCATTTCTCTGTTCCAATAAAATCTTGCTTCCGAAGTCGTAAAAAAGAGAGAAAGATAATTTCATTTTTAAAATAAAGTAAAATAAACATTCCCGAAAGGAGTGTGAACATAATCCCATTGCCGATGTAGTCATCTGTAAATTGATAGACGCCATAACCTAAAGAGAGAATAGCAAGAATAAGTTTAAAGACTTTTGGAAACATAATTTTTTTTGACAAAGGTAAAAAAAATCAATCGTGAAATGTTCATTACGATGTTTGGAAGACTAAAAAGTTGTTGTATATTTGCCCGACTCAAAAAGGAACAATATTTCAGTTACGAAATTATGAAAAGAACATTCCAACCCTCAAGAAGAAAAAGAAGAAATAAACACGGTTTCCGCGAACGCATGGCCTCCGCAAATGGTCGTAAAGTTTTAGCGGCTCGAAGAGCTAAAGGCAGAAAAAAAATATCTGTTTCATCTGAACCGCGTCACAAAAAATGATTTTGTATAAAACCGATTTTAGAGGTGTTACTTTTTTGAAAGTAGCACCTTTTTTTTATATTCACAAGCTATATTTTATCTATGCCAAAAGTAAACTCAATTAAAAGTATCCTAGTTATTGGTTCTGGCCCCATAGTAATTGGTCAGGCCTGTGAATTTGACTATTCAGGAACTCAAGCGCTCCGTTCTTTAAGAGAAGACGGAATCGAGACGATTTTAATTAATTCAAATCCAGCAACAATCATGACCGACCCTACCATGGCGGATCATGTTTATTTGAGACCTTTAAATACAAAATCAATTGTTGACATTTTAAAAAAACACAAGGTAGATGCAGTACTTCCAACCATGGGAGGTCAAACCGCACTAAACCTTTGTATTGAAGCAGATGACAAAGGGATTTGGAATGATTTTGATGTTGAAATTATTGGAGTAGATATTGACGCCATTCAAATTACCGAGGATCGAGATAAATTCAAGCAATTGCTTAAGAAAATTGAAATTCCAGTTGCTCCTGCACATACGGCTAATTCTTTTTTGAAAGGAAAAGAAATAGCACAAGAATTCGGATTTCCTTTAGTAATTCGTCCTTCTTTTACTCTTGGAGGGTCTGGTGCTTCTTTTGTTCATAAAGAGGAAGACTTTAGCGAACTGCTTACCCGAGGTTTAGAAGCTTCACCCATTCACGAGGTTCTTATTGACAAAGCTTTAATTGGATGGAAGGAATACGAACTGGAATTGCTTCGTGACAAAAACGATAACGTAGTCATAATTTGTACTATTGAAAATATGGATCCCATGGGAATTCATACCGGAGATTCTGTAACCGTAGCTCCCGCAATGACACTTTCAGATACTGCCTTTCAGCGAATGCGTGATATGGCAATCAAAATGATGCGAAGTATTGGTGATTTTGCAGGAGGATGTAATGTCCAATTTGCTGTAAGTCCAGATGAAAAAGAAGATATTATTGCTATTGAAATTAACCCACGTGTTTCTCGCTCTTCTGCCCTTGCTTCAAAGGCTTCAGGTTATCCAATTGCAAAAATTGCTGCCAAACTTGCCATAGGATACACTTTGGACGAGTTAGAGAATCAGATTACAAAATCTACTTCTGCTTTGTTCGAGCCTACTTTGGACTATGTTATTGTTAAAATACCCCGTTGGAATTTTGACAAATTTGAAGGTTCAGACCGAACATTGGGTTTACAAATGAAATCTGTTGGGGAGGTAATGGGTATTGGACGCTCCTTTCAAGAAGCCTTACACAAAGCAACACAATCGCTAGAGGTTAAAAGAAATGGTTTAGGTTCTGATGGTAAAGGCTTAAAAGAATACGATCAAATTATTGAAAAATTAACCTATGCAAGTTGGGATCGGGTGTTTGTGATTTACGACGCCATCCAAATAGGAATCCCTTTAAAGCGTATTCATGAAATCACAAAAATTGATATGTGGTTTTTAAAGCAGTATGAAGAATTGTATTTCTTGGAACGAGAAATTTCAAACTTTACTATTGAAACTATTGACACCCCTCTTTTACTCGAAGCCAAACAGAAAGGATTTGCTGACCGACAGGTAGCCCATATGCTCAAGTGCTTGGAGAGTGAAGTTTACAAAAAAAGAAATGAATTAGGAATCCAACGTGTTTACAAATTAGTAGATACTTGTGCTGCAGAATTTGCCGCACAAACACCTTATTACTATTCAACTTTTGAAGCTCAAATTCAAAAGAAAGGAGGCAAACCTTATTGCGATAACGAGAGTAAGGTTACCGATCGTAAAAAAATTGTAGTCTTAGGATCAGGACCAAATAGAATTGGTCAGGGAATTGAATTTGATTATTGTTGTGTTCACGGGGTATTGGCTGCAAGCGAATGCGATTATGAAACCATCATGATCAATTGTAATCCAGAAACAGTTTCTACCGATTTTGACGTGGCAGATAAACTGTATTTTGAACCTGTTTTTTGGGAACATATTTTTGACATCATTCAGCATGAAAATCCTGAAGGTGTGATTGTTCAGTTAGGAGGACAAACAGCCCTTAAATTGGCTGAGAAATTAGACCGCTATGGAATCAAAATTATTGGAACCAGTTTCCAATCGCTTGACTTAGCAGAAGATCGCGGAAGCTTTTCTACTCTTTTGAAAGACAACAACATTCCTTATCCAGAATTTGGTGTAGCTCAAACTGCTGACGAAGCACTGGTCCTTGCGGATGAACTGGATTTCCCCATCTTGGTAAGACCTTCATACGTTTTGGGAGGTCAGGGTATGAAAATTGTCATTAACAGAGAAGACCTTGAAGCACACGTAGTAGATTTGCTCCAGAAGATTCCAAATAACAAATTACTTTTAGACCATTACTTAGACGGAGCGATTGAATGTGAAGCAGACGCAATATGTGACGGGGAAGAGGTTTACATTATTGGTATTATGGAGCATATTGAGCCCTGTGGGATACACTCAGGGGACTCTAATGCAACCTTGCCTGTATTTAATTTTGGAGAGTTTGTCCTACAACAAATCAAAGACCATACAAAGAAAATTGCATTAGCTCTTCAAACGCAGGGACTCATCAATATTCAGTATGCAGTTAAAAATGATAAAGTTTTCGTTATCGAAGCCAACCCAAGGGCGTCAAGAACCGTCCCATTTATTGCAAAAGCATACAATGAACCGTATGTGAATTATGCAACCAAAGTCATGCTTGGAGAAAACAAAGTGAGCGATTTTAAATTCAATCCACAGTTAGAGGGCTATGCAATTAAAAAGCCTGTTTTTTCGTTTGATAAGTTTCCAAATGTTAACAAGCAACTAGGGCCAGAAATGAAAAGTACTGGGGAAAGTATTTTATTTATTGAGAGTTTAAAAGACGATGATTTTTATGATCTCTATGCTAGACGAAAAATGTATTTGACTAAGTAACAGATTTTATTTAGCTTTACAACAAACACAGGACACCAATGCAAAAGATAGAAATGAAGGCTGTTTTCGGATTAATCATAATTGCAATACTAACACGCTTATTGCCACATCCTCCAAACTTTGCCCCGATTACAAGTATCGCTCTTTTTTCCGGCTTTCATTTTTCTAGTAAGAGGATTGCACTATTGATTCCTTTAGTTGGGATGTTTTTATCTGATATTTTTTTGGGTATGCACGCTTTAATGCCTGTAATTTACCTTTCTTTTGTTTTGATTTCGGTTATGAGTTTTTACATTAAGTCCATTTCTTTTACAAATGTTTTACTAGCATCAACCTTATTTTTTGTTTTGAGTAATCTTGGTGTTTGGTATTTTTATTATCCTTTAACCTGGAGTGGTTTAACGACTTGCTTCGTTCTTGCCATTCCCTTCTTTGTAAATGCCATCGCTGGGGACCCTTTTTACACAGCTGTTTTACAGTTTTCATTTAAAAAAGTGAAATCACCTTCATTTAGTTTGTAATTAGTCTTAAATTTGATTTGACGGTTCTTATTAATTTAGGATCAAAAGGGAATTTGGTGAGAATCCAAAGCTGTACCCGCAACTGTATGCTTCGTCCTTAGGGATATTTTAATTCGTACTTAAGCCACTGTCAAAAATTTGATGGGAAGGTGAATTAAAAATGTAAGTCAGGAGACCTGCCGTTAGTGTTTAATGTTTTCGATCTCGGGAATAAGGTCAAGAAAACACTTTATTAATTCAAATGAATCTAAACTTATTGGTACGGTACATCCTACCATTTTTTGCAATTAGTCTAGGACTAGCTGCACAACAACAAAAAGACAGTGACAGTTTAAAAACAAAAACAACAGCTTTAGAGGAGGTAGTTATTAGTGACTCAAGATTTCCTCTTAAACGCTCTCAATCTGGGAAACCCATCATCAAAATTAAGGCTGACGAAATTTCAAAATTTCAAGGACTGGGTTTGAGCGAATTGGTTCGACAATATGCGGGGATCGAAATTATTGGTAGCCAATCCTATGCGGGACAAAACAAAACAGTTTCTTTAAGAGGAGGAAGAAATAGACAGGTTTTAATCCTGATCGACGGAGTGCGTGTTTCAGATCCTTCTCGAATTGATAATGATTTTAATTTAAATTTTTTAAGTCTTGATCAAATTGAATCTATTGAAATCATGAAGGGTGCTTCGAGTACCCTTTACGGTAGTTCAGCTGCTACTGGAGTAATTCAAATACAAACTAAAAAAGCTGAAACAGGCTTTCAAGCTAGCTTACAAAGTAGTTTTGGATCAGATCAAGATCAAGAGAGTAGCTTTAATTTAAATTTGTTTAAGAACAGTTTAGATTTGAGTTATGGAGGAAACAAGCTAAGCGCTAAGTCATATGCTTTTAGCCACCAATCCAATGGAATGAGTGCTGTAGTCGGTCCAGAATTAGATCCTTTTTCACACTTTAATTTAGGAGCCAGCTTGCGCTATCAGCCTTCGGCTTCTTTTGATATTCAAACTGCTTATGATCACTCTTCCATCAATTCAGATTATGATAATAGTTTTCCCTTAGAGGATGCAAATTTTAAATTAAATACTACCCTTGATCGCATAAGCTTTAACCCAAACTACAATTTTAAAAATGGTGGAGCCAGTTTGCGTTTCGGATATCAAAAAGTTTCAAGAGATTTTCAAAGTGATTATCCGTTTCAAACCGAAGGAGAAAACACCCAAATAGAATTGAACAATCGGTATGCTTTTGATTCAAAACTTTACACTGTTTTTGGAGTATTGCATCAAGAACAAAAAGCCGATTACGAAGGTGGACAAAAGCTGAGTCAGACAGATTTTTTCGGCAATTTGGTTGCAGTATTTTCAGATCGATTTAGAGTAAACCTTGGTGGGCGTTTGAATAGTAATAGCGGCTATGGAAATCATTTTACTTACAGCATAAATCCTTCCATTCAGTTAATCGATAAGGACAAACAATCTCTTAAATTATTGACGGCTTTAAGTTCGGCATTTATTGCCCCTAGCCTTTATCAATTGTACGATCCCTATTCTGGAAATGAAAATTTAGAACCCGAAGAAAACACCTCTTTTGAAGTCGGTTTTGAATTGAGTCAGTCCAATTGGAATTTAAATTCAACCTACTTTTACAGAAATGAAAATCCATCTTTAATTTATGACTTGAGTAGTTATCGTTATGAAAACGCAAAAAAGGATGCTACCTACAGCGGTTTGGAATTACAACTTTCGGGAACTTTAACAGATAAATTCAGGATCGATCAGCAAGCTACCTTTACCGCTACCCAAGATGGTGATTTGAGATATTTACCAAAATTTTCATCTCAAACGGCTGTAACCTATGCTTTGAATGCCAATCGTCAATTTAGTTTGCGTTTTCAAGCTGTTGGAGAGCGCTTTGGTTTAGATAACGAAACCATACTGGATGCTTATGAATTACTGCATTTGAGTTACCAAAACAAATTAAAAAACATTCCACTCACATTTTTTATTCATGCCACCAATATCTTAAATGCTAAATACGTGGAAATTGAACAGTACACAACCCGAGGGAGAAATTTGATTGCTGGCTTAAATTATCGTTTCCCTTGATTTTGAAATCTGTTTTTATCTACGAACATACCCTGCATTTTGTAGAGTAACGGATCTTGGATTAACAAATCTCTTGAAATAGAAGGTACCGTTGTTGCGGATTTAGCCGTCCCGCCTGTGAGATAGCGAATTGCTTCAGCCAGTAAAGGTTCGTCTCTACTGCCAAGTGTACCTAGGGTTCTAAAACTTTCTTCAATGATACTATCGGGTTCTAAACCATCTGCATAGTCGGCAAAATCATCTTTATTGGCAATTTTCAAGACGATGGGTTGCATGGCATAGGTGTGATCAGGATTTTTGGTTCCCTCATTGTCTATGTAGTCGTAAACGGTAATGGATCCAACATTTTTACCTGTTGTTCTTTCGCCGATATGGATTACATCAATGTAAGATGATAAACTATTGATTAGTAATTCACTGGCCGATGCTGATTCTGATGTGGTTAGAATAATAATGCGGTTGAGTGAAAGAGAGTTGATTGCCTCACCGTCTTCGAGGGTGTCCACGAAAGTATCTTGAAGACTATCTGCTCCAAATCGTTCTTCAATGTAGGTAGCGAGTTTCGTATTCCATTGTTCTTTTGAAAAAATTTCTCCTGTAAATTGCCCCGTAATCATACTGGCTAATTCAATACAGTTTCTAACAGAACCTCCGCCATTGTACCTTAAGTCAACGATTAAGTCATCTATTCCTTGACTTTTGAAATCACCAAATACACTGTTTAAATTTGAGCTTTTTTCGGCAACAAACTGATTGTACATGAGGTAGCCCACTTTTCCGACTTCAGTATTTAGTATCTTATTTAGTTGTATGGGGTTGGTTTCAAAATTTTCTTCTTGAGTCAATTCTATGCTAGTTCCATTACTGACAATTCCATCTGTTTGAAGTTCAGCCATGTTTAGTGTGTAAGTTAAATCATCTCCGAAAAGTAATTCTCGATAATTATTTACATTGAGCGTAGTTCCGTTTACTCCAGTAAAAAAGTCCCCTCGTTTTATGTTTTTGGTAGAAGCGTCAGAATCTTCTAAAATGTATTTTACATACCCAGCGATCAGGTCACAATCATTACAGGCATAGGTAAGGCCAAATTCAACACCATTAGAGGCATAAACTCCTTGAAGTAAGTTTTCTAATTCTTCGTAATCGTCTTGAATCCAACTAAAACGATCGTCTGGGTGTAACAGGCTTTCAAAAAATGCTTCAGGTTCTGAATTATTGCTGATAAATTGAGCAAAAGCTTTTTCGTCCGAAAGTTTGGAATCGGCCAAATTGGGTACTTCTTCTTGCCAATAGTAATAGGTATTGAGTCCTTCCCATACAAAATCACTTACTTGAAGAGCCCCTTCTAAGCTAATAGCGGTATCGTCAGTATCTTGTCTAGTTGCTTCTACGGCTTGTTCCTCATCTAAGACTTCTTCTTTTTTACACCCTGTAACCAGAAGAAAAAGAGCTGCAAGAAAAAGATAGGTTTTTGTGGACCCAGTAGGTAAAAAATGAAGAATCATTTGGTGTTTTTTTCTCAAATTTAGAGAAAACCTTTGATTTAAGGATGCTTTTGAGTAATTCTGTAACATTTACCATGTAAATTCGTCTATTAAAAACAAGTTACAAAAAAGTGCAATTGACCGCTGACAGAACATTTTTAAATGATATTGATCAAATACGAGATAAGGTCTTTCGGATTACAAAACGAATTTTAATTTCTCAAGAAGAAGCAGAAGATGCTACCCAGGAAGTTATTGTGAAATTATGGCAAATGGATGCCACGAAGCGCAACGGATTCAGAAGTATTGAGGCTTACTCAGTGACTATGGCAAAAAATTATTGTCTGGATCGGCTCAAGTCTAAACAAGCACAAAACCTATCTTTAAATGAAAAGATTGGCAATAGTAAAATGTCTGATTCTTTGCAAACAAAAATTGAACAGACTGACGAACTGAATTGGGTGGGTAATTTGATTGATCAACTGCCAGAAAGGGAACGAATGATTATTCAACTGCGAGAAATTGAACAATACGATTTTGATGAAATTGCATCCATTTTAAATCTTCCAGAAGGTACAGTACGGGTTTATCTATCGAGAATTAGAAAAAAAATAAGAAAACAATTTTTAGAAATACAAAATCATGGGATCAAATAAAATCGAGACCTTATTGGAAAGGTATTTTGAAGGGGAAACCAGCTTGGAAGAAGAAGCAGTTTTAAGAAAGTATTTTAATGAAGAGCAAAATATTCCTGAAGCTTGGATTCCTTATCAGCAATTTTTTGGCTACTGTGAAGTAGCTAAAAAAGAGACATACCCCTCAGTGTCCAACAGAACCAAAACATCCAATAGATCTTGGATTTTTGCTGCGGCTAGTATTGCAGTGCTACTTGCACTCCAAGTAGGAGGTGTTTTTGATAGCAAAAATGTAATAACAGAACAACAACAGGCCGAGTTAGCCTTTCAACAATTTCAAATTCAAATGAAGACCGTTTCTAATCATCTAAATAGAGGAGTTCAAAAAGTAGCCTACTTAGATTATTGGAATGACACCACACAAAAATTAATTAAATAAACAGTTATGAAAAAAAATCTCTTATTACTTACAGCGTGTATTGCCTCTTTTTGGGTTTCCGGGCAAAGTATTTTTGAAAGGTATGCCGATAATGATGAGGTAACTTTAGTCTCCATCAGTCCTAAAATGTTTAAAATGCTTGGGCAAATGAGTCTTAGTTTAGATGACCCAGAGGCTCAGGAATATCTCGAAATGGTTACAAGTATTAATAATTTTAAAGTATTGGTATCAAGCAACCAAGACATCAGTAGTGACATGCTCAAATGGGTTAACCTCCAAGTTTCTAAACAAGATTTAGATGAATTGATGAGCGTAAAAGACAAAGAAGCAGATGTTACTTTTTACGTAAAAGAAGGAAACAAGGAAAATTATGTTGAACAACTTTTGATGTATGTAAACGAGCGCATACATTCTGAGACTGGACAATCAAAATTCAATATCAACGGAAGAGATGTTAAGGCCGTGCTGATGTTGTTAGAAGGAAATATTGATCTGAATCAAATTTCAAAATTAACAGATCAAATGGATCTTCCTGGGGGGAATCAGTTGCGAAAAGCACAACAGAAAAAGTCTTTATAAATGAAAAAGAAAGTCCTTTATTTACTGACAATGCTCACGGGAAGTTTGATGATTTCCTGTGAGCAGGGTCCTAGCCTACAGCAATATTTTGTTGAAAAGATGGAAGATCCTTCCTTTTTAATTGTGAATCTACCCATTCAGTTAGATAGCATTTTTCAAAAAGACATTACAGCTAAAGACCGTGAGTTGATTTCTAGCATTGGAAAGCTCAATCTGTTGTTTTACAAAAAAGATAAGACCCAACCCGAGAAATACAAAACAGAGGTAGGAAAAGTAAAAACAATTTTATCAGAAGATCGATATCAGCATTTGATGGATTTTAAGGCTTTTGACAAAGCCCAAGGGAATTTGCTTTTTGAAGGAAAAACGGATCAAATAGAGGAAGGAATCGTTTTTGTAGATGCAAGCGAAATGGGATTCGGAGTACTTCGAATTTTAGGAGACCAGATTAATCCTGCTGCATTACTTAGCTTAAGTAAAAAAATAGATCCTAAGCAATTTGAAAATCAAATCAAAAGTTCTGTAGGATCATTGGGTAATTTTTTTGATTCTGAAATTAAGATTCAGTAAACCCTAAAGTCCTGTGTAATTAAAAGGGGTGATGGTTTTCAGTTGGATTTTTAAACGCTCGTCAATTTCAAGATTTGCAATAAATTGGTGAATGGCTTCTCGATTAATTGTAGCATTGGTGCGAGTCAGTTCCTTGAGTGCTTCATACGGATTTGGAAACCCTTCTTTTCTTAAAATGGTTTGAATGGCTTCTGCAACAACTGCCCAATTAGCGTTAAGATCATCCTCTATTTTAGCGGTATTGACAACCAATTTTTTCAATCCTTTAAGGGTAGATTGAAGTCCAATTAGGGTGTGTCCAAACGGAACTCCGACATTTCTTAAAACGGTACTGTCTGTGAGGTCGCGTTGGAGTCTTGAGATGGGAAGTTTACTGGCTAAAAATTCAAAAACAGCATTTGCAATTCCCAAATTACCTTCAGAATTTTCAAAATCGATAGGGTTTACCTTGTGAGGCATTGCAGATGAGCCCACTTCATTTTCATTTATTTTTTGTTTAAAATAATCCATAGAGATGTACTGCCATAGATCTCGATTCAAATCAATAATTATCGTATTGATGCGTTTCATATTATCACAAAGAGCCGCAAACGAATCGTAGTGTTCAATTTGGGTGGTGGGAAATGAATAAGTAAGTCCCAGTTGTTTTTCAACAAATTGAGTTCCAAAATGCTTCCAGTCTATTTCTGGATAAGCAACTTGATGCGCATTGAAGTTTCCTGTAGCCCCTGAAAATTTTGCACCAAAAGGAAGCTGAAGGAGCATGTTTTTTTGATTTTCAATTCGCGTTACAAAAACAGCAATCTCTTTTCCCAAACGAGTAGGAGAGGCGGGCTGTCCGTGAGTTCGAGCCAATAGCGGAATATCCTTAAACTCCGTTACCCTATTTTTCAATTCTTGAATCACGGTATCCAACTGAGGTAGGTAAACTTTTTCTACTGCATTTTTGATGGACAGGGGGATGGCAGTATTGTTAATGTCTTGTGAGGTTAATCCAAAATGAATGAATTCTTTGAAGGCCTGCAATTCGAGTTTGTCAAATTCATTTTTGATAAAATATTCCACGGCTTTGACATCGTGGTTTGTAGTACTTTCAATGGATTTTATTTCCAAAGCATCATCCGCAGAGAAATGTAAATAAATACTCCTTAGTTCTTCAAAAAGTGAGGGATTGAAATCTGATAGCTGCGGCAGGGGTAGTTCGCATAACGCTATGAAGTATTCAATTTCTATTTGGACTCTGTATTTGATTAGTGCTTCTTCAGAAAAATAAGGAGCGAGTGATTTTGTTTTGGAACGATAACGACCATCTATTGGAGAAATAGCGTTTAATGCAGTGAGCAACATCTTGGTTTATTTTGAAGTTGCAAAGATACGTTGAAAATAAGACTGAAGGAAATCAATCCTTAAAAACCGATCGAATTGTTGGATGTAAACCCTTAGGGATGATTTTTTTTGAATGTAAAAGCAATCCTCCAAGATCCTGTTTAAGTTCTGGAAACTCCTCAAAGAAAAGACTTAAAATTTTTATTGAATAACTCAGTGGAGCTGTTTTGGTTTCGGTCATTACCCAATCTAAAAAAACCTCAATAAGTTTCTTTTTTTCATTTTCTAGAAGGCAGATGAAATTTTCTTTTTTTGATACATAGTGCCAGATTATTTTGCTGTGTACACGACGCATACTTTGATGTGTTATGCAGTCTATTTTATCCAAAAGAGATGACCAGTAGAATTTTATTTTAGAGAGATCATCTAGGATGAGAAGTTCCCAAACCCAAGCTGCATAAATATGCTCTCTCAATGCTTTAGGGTTAAACGCTAGATCAAATAGCTCAGAATAATTTTTAGGATTTTTTTGGACAAATTTTAAGGCTTGAACTCTTTCTTTTCTCGATGCTTTAAGAGAACTAAGTAAGGAGGTTAGTTCACTCATGAGGATTTTTACAAATTCAGTATTCGGTATTCTTCATAGCATTTGCTAATCGCTTCTAAAATCTGAAGGTCATTTGCCTCTTTCATAAAAGCATCGGAGTAGCTGCAGTTTCTCAGTATTTCGTCAATATCCAATCGAGTTATTCCGAGCAATTGAATCAGTACTTGACGATCAAATTTAGTTGCCAAGAGGTTTTTGATTTCATCGTCTTCACGCATTTTTTTGAGCTTGCGCATTTGATTTGGATTTTTTCCAAAAATATTGTTCAAGAAATCGGCAGGATTAAAAAGGCTTCCAAAAGCTTTTGAAATAGCGCTAGGGCTCTGATTTCCTGCCTCGTATCCTCGATTAGGCAACCCTGAAATGCTGTATCTTCTTGCGGTATTTACAGGGGCATTACGCACGTCTATGTCAAGATAGCCTGTCAGCTGATAAGGGCGAACCACAATTTCTTCAAGTGCGAAGGCCAATTCAGTCATATTAAATTCAGCATTACCAAATTTGATCATATCATTCGTCACAGCAATTTTTAGGGGTTTGTATCCTAAATAAGAAAAATACAAGGTGTCATTTGTTTGAGCTTGGATTTCAAATGTTCCTTTTTGATCGGTAATTGTTCCGATTACTTGAGTGAGATTTAAGATATGGACGCTAGGCATGGCTAAGCCTGTTGTTTCATTCTTTACAACAGCGCTAAATTTCTCTTGACCAATACAGGTGTAGGATACAATAATAAATAGCATTCCCCAAATCTTCCTCATGCCATAAATTTAGATAAAAAACATGGAACCTGTGAATTCCAGAAAAATAAAGTCTGCAGATTTATTGAGTAGATAAAATTTTTAAAAGGGATTGAGTCGCTAGGGCACGGTGTCCAATTTTATTTTTCACTTCTTTTCCCAATTCTGCAAATGTTTTATCGTATCCTTTTGGAACAAAAATCGGATCGTAACCAAACCCTCCATTTCCTCGCTTTTCAAAAATGATTGAGCCTTCTACCTGTCCCTTAAGGATGTATTCTTTATTTTCAAAATGGACATGAAAAACGGTTCGAAACCAAGCCTTTGTGTTTTTTACTCCCATTAATTCACCCCACACCTTTTTAATGTTTGCTTCGTTGTTTTTTTGATCTCCTGCATATCGAGCAGAGTAAACCCCAGGGGCTCCACTTAGGGCTTCAATTTCTAAACCGGAGTCATCAGCAAAACAGTCTAAACCGTATTTTTGTCTTATGAAATCGGCTTTGATTTTAGCGTTTTCTTCAAGAGTTGTTCCCGTCTCTTTAATTTCTTGATTGCAACCAATGTCAGTTAAACTTAATAAAGCAATTGAGTCAGGAAGGAGTTGATTAAGTTCTTCAACTTTGTGGGCATTATGAGTGGCAAAAATAAGTTTCATTACGAATTGTGATACGGGTGTTTGTGAATAATAGAATAAGCTCTGTAGAGTTGTTCGCAGAAAAATAAACGGATCATTTGGTGAGAAAAGGTCATGTCAGATAATCGCATTCGATTTGGGAAGCTAGTGTAAATCTGATCCGAAAAACCGAATGCACCCCCAATGATGAAAACGAGATTCCGTACACCGTTATTTTGATGAGTTTCAATTTTTTTAGCAAAAGCAAGCGAGTTAAATGATTTTCCTTTTTCATCCAGAAGGATTACAAGATCCTCTTTTTTTATTTTTGATAAGAGCTTTTTACCCTCTTCTTTTTTAATTAAATCAGGAATACTTTTTTTTCCAGTTTTGACCTCGGAAACGTAATCAATAGTAAACGAAGTGTATTGGTTGACACGCTTTAAATAGTCATCCACAGAGTCAAACCATTCAGATTGATTATTTTTCCCTACACAAAGAAGTTTAATTTTCATAGCTGTACAAAGTTACAAAGCTTCTGTATTTTTAGGGTAAATATCAGCCCATATGATTAAGGCGATTATCTTTGTAAAAGAATACCCAAAAAAACATGTCTAAATTTTTACAATTACCCGTAGTAAAGTCAATTGTAGAATTCCTTAGAGCGATTAAGCTTCCTGGTTTTTACGGCTTTTCTGTTTACGACCTTTTAGAGATGTATGTCATTGGAATTGTAAAAGGAGCTTTAACGTCTAGAGCTGGAAGTATTTCGTACAGTTTTTTTATGGCTCTTTTTCCTTTTTTATTATTTATTCTGAATCTGATTCCTTTTGTGGATCTGATTCCTTTCATACGTATTGAAAATTTTGACGAGACCTTTCTCAATTATCTAGAACTTTTTTTACCTGCTGAAACACAGTCTTTTTTCACTCAAATATTTGAAGATATTCGCAACAAGCCAAGAGGAGGGTTATTGTCTTCCGTTTTTTTACTTTCTATTTTTTTGTCAGCTAATGGTATTTCTGCAATCTTTGGAAGTTTTGAAGTTTCGTACCACGTTAATTTTTCAAGAAACTTTTTCAGGCAATACATGTTATCTGTTGCTTTAAGTGTGGTAATTGCCATTCTCTCTTTGGCAGCAGTTATTATTTTCTTTTATTTTGAATTTTACATTCTCAATAATCTGGATTCATTGATTGCTTCTGAAATTCGATGGACCCGGATTGGGCAGTATGCTTTCTTTGGAGCTTTTATTTACATCGTTGTAAGTCTATTGTATTATTTTGGAACTATTGAGGGGAGAAAAATAAGATTCTTTTCACCGGGAGCATTAATGACGGTTTTATTGTTCTTTTTTACGACTTACGGTTTTGGGGTTTACATCGAAAATTTTTCTACCTACAATCAGCTTTACGGCTCTATTGGAGCCTTATTGATTTTCCTGCTTTACATCTGGATCAATTCTAATATTCTTTTGCTAGGATTTGAGTTAAATGCAACACTCTTTCGTTTTAAAAGAGAGCCTAAGATTGTCTCTGATGAAACTTGACGAATTAGAGCCACCGGTGTATTTTGTTGACGTCCTACTTCCTTTAGCACTTCCCAAGGCTTTTACCTACAGGCTAAGTAAGGATGAGGCTGAACGTTTGGCACCGGGTTTCAGAGTTGTTGTGCCTTTTGGAAAACAAAAATTGTACACCGCAATCGTAGCTCGTTTGCATCAAGTTGCGCCACAGACCTATGAACCCAAACCCATTGGGATGATATTGGATGAGGTGCCTAGTGTAACCCAAACCCAGTTGAATTTTTGGGTTTGGATGGCTTCTTATTACATGTGTTCAGAAGGAGAAGTAATGCGAGCTTGTTTGCCTGCAACACTTTTGCTTGAAAGTGAAACAATTATTGTTCTTCAAGAAGCTGAGGAATCTGTCTTAAAGGAGCTTTCTGATCAGCAATATTTGGTTTATGAAGCCCTAGAAAAGCAGGCACTAAGTTTAGATGAAATCGCTCAAATAACTGATCGAAAACGCGTTATGCCTTTGGTTGTTGATATGATGCAAAAAGGAGCAGTTAGGATTCACCAAAAGATCGAAGAAAAATTCAAACCTAAAAAAGCACGCTTTATTCGATTACATACTGATTTTGATAATGAGGATAAACTACAGTTGCTTTTTGATCAACTGAAAAAAGCTCCCAAACAATTGGAAGTAATCATGTGTCTTTTTAGCCTTAAATCTGAAAAATCAGAATGGCATCAGGTAAAAGATTTAAAATCACATTCATCCATTTCAAGTAGTGCAATAAAGGCTCTTATTGACAAGGCTATTTTGGAAGAAAATTACCAAGAAATATCGAGAGAGCTTTACTCCACGAAAGGGATTTTAACCAATAGGAAAAAGCTATCTGAAGCTCAAGAAAGAGCCTTTCTAGAAATTCAAAATTCGCTAAATAAAAAATCTGTTGTTTTATTTGAAGGGGTTACTTCATCGGGTAAAACAGAAGTTTACATTGATCTTATTGAAAAGGAACTCAGTCAAGCTAAGCAAGTGTTGTATTTGGTTCCTGAAATAGCGCTAACACCTCAAGTTGTAAATCGGTTGATTGCTCGTTTTGGCGATCAAGTTTTGGTGTATCACTCAAAGTTTTCATTGCATGAGCGTACTGAAGTTTGGCAGCGTGTTTTGCATTCAGATAAACAAGGGCAAATTATTGTTGGTGCACGATCAGCCGTGCTCTTACCGTTTCAAGATTTAGGTTTGATCATCGTAGATGAAGAACACGAAAATTCATACAAACAATTTGATCCTTCCCCAAGATATCAAGCAAGAGACAGTGTGATTTATTTGGCCAAACTTTTGGGTGCAAAAGTGCTGTTAGGATCCGCAACCCCATCTATGGAAACGGCTGAGAATGTTCGAAATGGAAAATACGGTTGGGTTCAGCTTACGGAAAGATACGGAGGGGTTTCATTACCCAGTATTGAATTGATTGATCTTAGGGAAGCGCAAAAGAAAAAGCAGATGAGCGGTATGTTTTCTCAGACCTTAGTCAATGCCATAAAGCAAACCTTAGATCAGAAAAAACAAGTCATCCTTTTTCAGAATCGCCGTGGTTATGCACCAATTTTAGAGTGTACTAGCTGTGGACATTCCCCTCAATGTACCCAATGTGATGTGACTCTTACCTATCATCAGTCGCATCAACAGTTACGTTGTCATTATTGCAGTTACCACATACCCATGCCACAACAATGTCATGCTTGTGGGATGCCTACCCTAACGACTAAAGGAGTAGGTACGCAACAAATAGAAGAGCATGTTAAAGAAATTTTTCCAGAGGTTAATGTGGGAAGGATGGATTGGGATAGTACTCGGGGTAAGTGGGGCTTTGACCGAATCATCGATGCTTTTGTCAAAGAAGAACTCCAAGTTTTGGTTGGTACCCAAATGGTGGTAAAGGGATTGGATTTTAAAAATGTTTTATTGGTTGGAGTGATCAATGCAGATCACGTCTTTAATTTTCCAGATTTTAGAGCTCATGAACGGAGTTTTCAAATGCTTTGTCAGGTAGCTGGAAGGGCAGGGAGATCCGATAGGAAAGGGCGTGTTTTGATGCAAACCTATCAGCCGGACCATCCCACCCTAAAACAGGTTTTGATGCATGACTTTGAAAGTTTATTTGAAACCCAAAAAAAAGAGCGATTGCAATATCGTTACCCTCCGTACTACAGAATGATTCGAATTACATTGAAGAGCAGGCAGTACGAAACAATCAATTTGGCAGCAGATTGGTTTGTCAATGTTCTTAAGCAGTCGTATGCCGGTACGGTATTGGGACCCGTCTTCCCACTAGTAGCAAGAGTCCGAAATCAATACCACAAACAAATACTCATCAAGGTTGATCATGAGCTATCAGCCACTACAATTAAAAAAATACTGTTGAAGACCTTTAAGAGCTTTCAAGCTATTGCTTCTTTTAGGAGTATCCGCGTAAATTTTGATGTGGATCCGTATTAAAATTGACTGATGGTTTGTCTGAAATCTTTTTTTCGATTTCTACTTACTGGCAACTCCGTCCCGTCAATATTTACAGAAGAGGCAGTGTAGTTCACCACTTTATTTAAGTTAATGATGAATGATTTGTGAATTCGTATGAATTGATTATCAGGTAATTTATCCAAAAAGGCCTTCATAGTGGAAAGAACAAGGTAATTCTTTTTTGATGTAATTACTTTTACATAATCACCCATAGCTTCGACCCACTTAATGTTTGCTGTTGGAATTTTTTCTGTAGTAAGATTGTGTTTTATTTCAATATTTTGAACTTCTTCCTTTTTTGTTTGTAAAGAGGTTTTGATTTTAGACTGAACACGTTCTACCGCTTTTTCCATTCGTTTGAGAGAGTAGGGTGGGGCAATACAATCGGTGAGTCCAACTTCGAAAGCTCTCAGGGCGTCCTTTGGTTGTTCTGTTAGTAAAATAATCTCGTTGGGATCACATAATTTTTCGATAAAATCAAAGCCAGAGTACACGGGGAGTTTAGCAGACAAAAAAATGATATCTACTGTGTTGTAATTTAAAAAATTGTGGGCATCCACAGCATTTGAAAATTCAGCCTTTAAATGTAAAGAGCTAATTTTCTTTAAGAATTGAAGTAAATGGAGCCGTTGAACTGGGTTTGGGTCAATTAAGATGTAGTTGAGGAGCATTGTACATAAGATTTAGTCTAACAAATGTAGAAAAAAATATTTATTAATGATGCTAATATTATTTGGTTTACTCTAGGTAAAAGTCTATTTTTGCCAACCAAAATTAATATTATGAATCAATACGAAACTGTTTTCATTTTAAATCCCGTTCTGTCTGAAACTCAGGTGGAGGAAGCAGTTCAAAAATTTATAGACATTGTTAAGGCACAAAAAGGCTCAATTACAAGCCAGGAAAATTGGGGTCTTAAAAAACTTGCTTATCCTATTGAAAATAAGAAAAGCGGTTTCTATCATCTTTTTGAATTTGCAGCTCCCCACGAGGCGATCAATCCACTAGAGATTGAATTTCGTCGTGACGAACGCGTAATGCGCTACCTGACGGTAAAGCTAGACAAGCATGCACTTGCTTGGGCGGAAAAAAGAAGAAAACGAAACAAAGCAAAAGCATAAGTTATGTCTAAAATAGAGGAACAAAACTCAGGAAAAAAAGAAGGTGAAATTCGATATTTAACTCCCTTAAATATTGACACCACAACTCAGAAAAAATATTGCCGTTTCAAGCGTTCGGGAATCAAGTATGTAGATTACAAGGATCCAGATTTTCTATTGAAATTTGTAAACGAGCAAGGGAAAATTTTACCCAGACGATTGACGGGAACTTCTTTAAAATACCAAAGAAAAGTTTCTGTTGCTGTAAAAAGAGCGCGTCACTTGGCTTTAATGCCTTACGTGGCCGATATGTTAAAATAATAAAGCATTCATCATGGAACTAATACTAAAAGAAGACGTACAAAATCTTGGATTCAAAGATGAAATTGTGAACGTTAAAAACGGTTACGGACGTAACTTTTTAATACCACAAGGTAAAGCAATTATGGCTACAGTTTCTGCTCGGAAAGTCTTAGCAGAAAATTTAAAGCAACGTGCTTTTAAAGAAAAGTCAATCATTGAAGCTGCTCAAACTCGTGCAGAGGAGATCAAGGCTCTTGAAATTCAAATTCCTTCTAAAGTTGGAACTGGAGACAAATTGTTTGGCTCAGTCACCAATGCTGATTTAGCTCAACACATCAGCGCTAAGTCCAGTGAGCTGGATAAGAAGCACATCTCTTTACCTGGTAAGAGCATCAAACGACTTGGTAAATATGAAGCTTCAATACGTTTGCATAGGGAAGTCAGTTTTGAATTTCCATTTGAAATTGTACCTGACACAAAATCTTAAAATTTTTAAGTCCGCTTTTAGCGGACTTTTTTTTATTCAATAAAAAAAAACGTGAAATACCATAGGCTCACTCACGAACAATTTGAGGAATTACACCATGAGTTTGCGGTATTTTTAGCTTCTCAAGGATTGGATCATGCCAAATGGAAGGAAATCAAAAAAAATGACTCCGAACGGGTAGTTTCCCTACTTGATCTTTTTAGTGATGTGGTTTGGGATAAAATTGTAAGTGAATGTAGTTATCTTGAGTTCAGTACACCAGATCAACTTTTTTTGATAGATACTTCCAAGCAAAAGGCTTTAGCTATTGTAATTAAGGTAAATGATAAACAAATCGACTTAACCACTGAGGAAGGATTTCAATGGATTTTAAACCACATAGATTCAGATAAAGTCAATCTTTTTAAAGGTTCTAATTCCTACCAGCCATCGAAAAATGAGTTTGTTTATGCGTATTTGAAAAAGGGTGCCATCAGAACAGATGGGAAGCGATTTAAAGCTTTACAAACTTATTTTTCCAATTCGGCAAAATAGAAGATATTTGTATTACAAATTTTAATATGCCAATAAAACCAACAACGCCTAAAGGCACTCGTGATTTTTCTGCTTCAGAAGTTGCTCGGCGAAATTATTTAAAAGAATTACTTCAAGATGCCTTTGAAACCTTCGGATTTCAACCCATAGAAACACCCTCATTTGAACGGTTAGAAACTCTCACTGGAGTGTATGGCGAAGAAGGTGATCGTTTGGTTTTTAAAATCATTAACTCGGGAGAAAAAGTTAAAAAGGCAGATGTAGAGGCACTTTCCAAAGGAGCCTATCAAAAATTTGTTCATTCCTTGTCAGAGAAAGCCCTTCGCTATGATCTTACGGTCCCCTTTGCACGCTACGTTGCCCAACACCAAAACGAACTTTCCTTTCCTTTTAGACGCTACCAAATTCAGCCTGTTTGGCGCGCTGATCGTCCCCAGCATGGGCGTTTTCAAGAGTTTTATCAATGTGATGCTGATATTGTGGGCAACCGATCCTTATGGCAAGAAATTGAAATGCTTTCACTTTACGATACGGTTTTTACAAAACTTAAAATGGAGGGGGTTTCCTTAAAAATCAATCACCGAAAAATCTTAGCTGGTATTGCTGCTTTATTGGGTGCAGAATCTAAACTTACAAGCTTTACTGTGGCATTAGATAAGCTTGATAAAATAGGTAAAGTGGGAGTGCTTAAAGAATTGGAGTCGAATGCATTTTCTTCAAAAGCTATTGCAACTCTTTCTCAGCTTTTAGAACTCACAGGGACTCCTACTGAACAGTTGGATACTTTGGAAGCCTTATTGGTAGATCAAGAAGAGGGCATTGAGGGGATAAAGGAATTGAAATTTATTTTATCACAATTGGAAATTTCTCCCTTGAAAACAGTGGCTTTGAATTTTGATCTGACTCTGGCCAGAGGCTTGCATTACTACACGGGAATGATTGTAGAGGTTGGAGCACCGGATTCAGTGAAAATGGGATCCATAGGTGGCGGTGGACGCTACGACGATCTGACAGGGACCTTTGGTCTCAAAAATATGAGTGGAATAGGTGTGTCTTTTGGTTTCGAGAGAATTTATCTAGTAATGGAAGCACTTGGGTTATTTCCTGAAAGTTTACAAATTTCCACCGAAGTCTTATTTGCTAATTTTGGAAACAAATCTGTAGCAGTTGCCTATCAATATGTCAATAAACTTAGAAATAAAGGAATTGCATGCGAACTCTATCCCACTGAGGTAAAGCTAAAAAAACAATTGTCTTATGCAAATGAGAAGCAAATTTCTAAAGTAGTTTTGATTGGTTCTGAAGAATTGGAAAAGAAAGAATTTATTTACAAAAACATGATTTCTGGAACTCAAACCTCCCATCCTCTTTCAGAATTGGACTCACTTTTTACCTAAAGATCTTTTTTGGGTGTCAATGTAGGTTTTGAATATGACTGGAAAGGCTGCTTTAGTAGATTAGAAATTTTACTGTTAGCCTCTTCGTCATAAAAAACGTCTACCCCATAAACCAACTTTTCCCGATCGAACGGTAAATAAGTACCCAACATCCGATCCCAAATCGAAAAAATATTTCCAAAATTTGCGTCGGTATACGGTAATCTGTAGTGGTGGTGGGTTTTATGCATATCTGGAGAAACTATCAAATAACTCAGAATAAGATCTAGTTTTTTCGGAAGTTTGATATTGGCATGATTGAATTGAGTTAAAATAAGTGATAATGATTGGTACAACATAATGATTCCCATATTAGCACCAATAACAAAAACCCCCAAAAGGGTAAATGCAAAACGGATCAAACTTTCTAAAGGATGGTGTCTGTTTGCAGTAGTTGTATCTACATGGTGATCACTGTGATGAACCAAATGAACCATCCAAAGGGGTTTAACTCGGTGTTCCGTCCAATGAGGAAGGTAAGCTCCTATGAAGTCCAAAAGCAGCACGCCTAAAATAACGTCTAACCAAAGTGGAAAGTCAGGTAGCCAATTTAGAATTCCAAAAGAATGAAATACTGTCCAATCTGATGTTTGTAACAGAAGAAAGGCTAAAAAGAAATTAATTAATACCGTTGATGCTGTAAAAAAAATATTTGGAAGCGCATGCCGCCATTTTTCATACTGAAAATTAAATAGGGAAAAATAACTTTCTACAATCCAAAAAAAACTAAGTCCTCCTACAAGAATAATACTCCTATGAAGGGAAGGGATCGTTTCAAAATATTCTATTACCGTCTCCATTTTGATCCTTTTATTTTTCGAATATATGAAAACTGATTAATATGAGATCTTTTGAAGATCTTAAAAAGGGATAGATTTTAATCAAAATTCAGTATATTTTCATTCTTAAACTTTACAAACTAGAAACAAAACTTTATGGATCGTAAGAATTTTATAAAACAATCTGCCTTAATGACGGGAGCAGGATTGGTACTTCCAGGATTTACCTCTTTGCAAAAAGGCTCAACTATTTTAGGTGCAAATGATACCCTACGTATTGGTGCCATAGGGATTAACGGGATGGGCTGGGCCGATACAAAAGCTTTGTTGAAACTTCCTAAAGTTCAACTTACAGCAATATGCGATGTTGATCAAAATGTGTTGGATAAGCGTAAAGCAGAAATGGACAAGCAGGGAGTCAAGGTAAAAACCTTTTTAGACTACAGAAAATTACTCGAAGAGAAAGACGTTGATGTGGTCGTTATTGGTTCTCCCGATCATTGGCATGCTTTAATGATGATTCATGCCTCGGAAGCGGGTAAACATGTTTATTGTGAAAAGCCTATCGGAAACTCCGTAGGTGAATGTCGAAGTATGGTTGCCGCACAGGAGCGCTATGGCAATGTCGTTCAGGTTGGTCAATGGCAACGAAGTCAGCAACATTTTCAAGACGCGGTCAACTTCATAGCTACGGGAGCTTTGGGCCCCATCCGAACTGTAAAAGTTTGGTGTTATCAGGGATGGATGCGACCCCAACCCATTGTTGCGAATAGCAATCCTCCAAAAGGAGTAGATTACAAAAGCTGGCTAGGACCAGCACCTTTAAAACCTTTTAATTCCAGTCGTTTTCATTTTCATTTCCGTTGGTTTTGGGATTATGCAGGAGGTTTAATGACTGACTGGGGAGTGCACCTTTTGGATTATGCACTGCTGGGAATGAAAGCTTCATTACCTAAAACTATTGTTGGTTTGGGGGGTAAATTTGCTTATCCTAACCTTTCAGAAGAGACACCAGATACCCTGACAACCTTGTACGAGTTTGACCAATTCAATATGGTTTGGGATTCAGCAATGGGAATTGATAACGGTTCTTACGACAGAGATCATGGAATTGCTTTTATTGGAAATTATGCTACACTCATTTTGAATCGTGGAGGATGGGAAGTTATCGAAGAAAGAAGAAGCGAAAATAAGGTGGCTAAGCCTTTAGTAAAACCTTCTGATAACGGACTGGATAAACATGCCCAAAATTTTGTGGAGGCCATAAGATCTAATGACCCTTCAATGGTAAATTGTTCAATACAACAAGGTGCCCATGTCGCAACGGTTGCTCAAATGGGGAATATTTCTTATCGATCTGGAGAAAAACTGTATTGGGACGCTTCCAAAAAAGGCTTTACAGATGCTGCAATTAATGATAAATATCTGACGAGCACCTATCATAACGGTTATTCTTTACCTCTTATTTAAATTCAAATGAAACATTTAATAATTTTAGTTTTAGCAGCTCAGTTTTCCTTTGCTCAAAATCAAATGAAACCAGAAGAGACAGAAGTATGGGATCCCGAGCCTGCAGTTGTCCAACCGGGAGTTTACACAGCACCTCCTAGTGATGCCATTGTACTTTTTGACGGATCAGATTTTTCTAAATGGAGAAATGAACGAACCCGAGAAAAGGTTCTCTGGACGCTGAATCCAGACAAAAGTATGACGGTAAATCCCGGAACGGGAGGAATTGAGACCATAGAGGATCACGGCTCGATTCAGTTACATATTGAATGGAAATCTCCAACAGTAATTAAAGGTGAGGGACAAGGAAGAGGAAACAGTGGTATTCTTTTTCAAAGGCGCTATGAAGTTCAAGTGTTGGATAGTTATCAAAACCGAACCTATTCGAATGGACAAGCGGGATCAATTTACAAACAATACATTCCTTTGGTAAATGCTATGCGACCTACTGGAGAGTGGCAAGTTTACGATATCGTTTTTAATGCTCCTGAGTTCAACGAAGCTGGAGATGAAATCAAGCCAGGTAATTTTATTGTTTTTCATAATGGAATCTTGATTCAAAACGCAGTAGAACTTCAAGGTACAACGGAATACATTGGTAAACCCAAAAAGGGACGAGATGTTGTTCCAGGGTATGGTTCAGAGGAAGCACAACATCGCTCACTCATGTTGCAAGACCATGGCGATTTAGTTAGCTACCGGAATATTTGGATGCGAAAGCTCTAAGCTTTTTTTAGAACTTTTTTTTAAAACCAGACTTTTTCTTCTTTTTATTGGGAGAAAAAGTCTTTCCTTTTTTAGTCAGTTCAACTGAAATTCTTCGGCTGTCAAGATTTAAGTTTTCAAAGGATTTCAAAACTAAGTCACGATGTTTTTTATGGGTAGAGAAAAACGAAAAGTTTTTCATCACCTCAACTTGAAATACATCGTCCATACCCAACTTGAGATAGGATCGGATAAAGTCTTTTAGCGTAGTCCATTCGTATTGGTCACGGGCTCCTAAATTGATAAAAAAGCGATCCTTGTCTTTTGGTGCATTGATTTTTCTATCGGAACGCTTTTCATTATTTTTCCCTTCGCTTAAGCTTAGACTTTTTGGGTTTAAATCAAAATTCCGAAATTCTTTGGATAGAATTAATTCAATGAGTGTTTCTTTATCAAGTTCTTCAAGACCTTTAAAAGCACTGTCAAGGTACGGTTGAAGATCTCCTTTGAGGGGAGTATTTTTTACTTGTTCTACCCAATGTTGAATCTTATTCTTGAAAATTTGCTCAGGGGAAGGCATTTCCAACTCAGTTAGTTTGGTCTGGAGTTTATTTTCGATCAACTTTATTTTTCTTCTGTCAGATTTTGTTACAAAAATGATTGAAGTTCCAAGCTTACCTGCTCTACCTGTTCTTCCGCTTCGGTGGGTGTAGGTCTCAATTTCGTCTGGTAATTGATAATTGATCACATGGGTAATGTCATCAACGTCAATACCGCGAGCGGCAACATCCGTTGCGATTAATAGTTGAATCTTTTTCTTTCTAAAAGATTGCATCACTGCATCCCTTTGGTTTTGACTCAAATCTCCGTGTATGGCTGCGGCTTTATGGCCGTCTTGGATTAATTTTTCAGCTACTTTTTGGGTTTCAATCTTAGTTCTACAAAATACACAACCAAAAATATCAGGATTCATTCCCACAACCGCTCTCAAGGCAGCATAACGTTCTCTTCCACCCACTACGAAAAATTGATGATCTACATTTTTTGTTCCTGCATTTTTTGTGCCTATTGTTATTTCAATAGGGGCAGTCATGAATTTTTTTGCAATAGTATTTACTTCTGGCGGCATAGTTGCAGAGAAAAGCCAAGAACTTTTTTTGTCTGGAGTGTGGGTAAGGATAGACTTAATGTCCTCATAAAATCCCATATTCAACATTTCATCAGCTTCGTCCAATACACAAAAGTTAATGGCACTAATGTCAACAAGCTTTCTGCGAATCATGTCTTTTAATCGACCGGGTGTAGCAACAACAATATGGGCTCCACGCTTTATTTTTTTTGCTTGTTCGGTAATGTTTGCACCTCCGTAGATGGCCACTACATTGATCTGTCTTATTTCACTGCCGTAGTGTTCCATTTCATTGGTAATCTGTAAACAGAGTTCTCGTGTCGGGGAAAGGATCAGTCCTTGTGTTTTTTTAGTACCAAAGTCAATTTGCTGCAGCATCGGGAACCCGAAAGCTGCGGTTTTTCCCGTCCCTGTTTGAGCAAGTGCTACCAAATCTGTTTTATCATTCAGTAGTAATGGGATTACTTTATTTTGTACCTCTGTTGGAGATTCGAATCCTAGTTTTTCTGCAGCTTTTAGTAGTGGTGCGCTGAGTCCTAGGGACTGGAATGTTGTCATACATTAAATTATGACGGCAAAAGTAAACTAAATTCAACGGTTGAAGTACCTTTTTGAATTTATTTTACTGATTTAGAATACAATAAAACAGTTAGAATCCATTTTGAAAGAGAAAAAACTAAAGGGTGAAACCTTCTCTGTAATCTCTAGTCACGAATTGATTAGCAGCTTCTAGATTGGTTATTTTCATTTGTTGTCCATCCCATAAAAGTTTTTTACGAGCGAAATAATCTATTTTTCCATTGCCTAATTCCTTTCTAAGCATAAAGCTTCGAATTGCTAAATTTCCCATTAAAACAGTTTCAGTCATGGGTCCTGCATAGTCAAATGAAGAAGTCAGAGCAAGGTGTTCTTTGCTGTTAAATCCTGCCTTACACGCATCAACCCACTTGCGTTGATGTCCGTATTCGGGTTCTGTCATTTCTTCTGTCTCAGGTCCAAAATCAGTTGTTCCATCGTACAGATAAAGTTTAGGCATTAAAGGCGAACTGTCGTTAATATTTGTTGAAATGAGTCCTTTTTCACCAATAATCAAAACTCCGTTAGCACTGTCTTTTCCTCCAATATCACTATTGGCTGGAATAATTTCAGGATGTGGAGGTCGAATTCCTCCATCGCTCCAAGTCATTTGAATTGGGGATTTGCTTTTTTGAGTAGCTTCAAAATTAATGGTAATCAGTGAAGAAGGGGGACATCCTTCAGGTATGTAATCTGGAGTCCACATTTTAGAGAAAACACTTCCTACACTACATTCAGCAGCTGTTGGATATTTGAGTCCAAGGGTTCTGAAGGGAATATCAATTAGATGACATCCAACATCTCCCAGTGCTCCAGTACCATAATCCCACCATCCTCTCCAGCTGAATGGGTGCATATTGGGCGTGTAAGGTTTTTCCTTGGCAGGTCCGAGCCAAAGATCCCAATTCAAAGCATCGGGTTTTAAACTTGGATCGGGAGCAGGCATTTGAACCCCTTGAGGCCAAACAGGTCTATTGGTCCAAATTTTCACCTATGAGACTGCTCCTATGGCGTCAGAATCAATCCAATGTTGTACACTATTGAGTAAAGGGTTAGACCCCCCTTGGTTTCCCATCTGGGTAACCACTTTTTGATCTCGAGCCATTTGTGTAAGAACCCGCGCCTCTTTGATGTTGTGAGTCATGGGTTTTTGAACATAGACATGAATCCCTCGTTGCATTGCAAAAGCAGCAGCGGGTCCATGCACATGATCGGGGGTAGAAATTGTCACAGCATCGATGTCTTTCTCTTTGTCCAACATGACTCTGTAATCTGCATATTGTTTTGCTTTGGGAAATTTTTTAACTGTTCTTGAGGCACTTCCTGAAAAATCTACATCACATAATGCGGCTACACGTTCTCGACCTTTTACCGAGGCATTACTTATGTCACTTTCACCTTTTCCACCAGAACCAATGGCGGCAAGGTTTAACTGGTCGCTTGGTGCGATGTAACCTGGGCCACCCAATACATGTCTTGGGACAATCATAATGGATGAAGCTGCAATGCTTTTTTTGATAAATGATCTACGAGAATCGTGTTTTTTGTTTTTCATTATTAGTTTTAATTAGAGGATACTAAAGGTAAATTTTTTTTAACAAATGACAAATGAGAGTTTTTTATTTTAAAAATTGAAATCATCTTTGCAGCTCTAAATTTTGATTTTGAAAAAACTAAAGCAGAATCGCTTTGCATTGAGCATCTTTTTTTTCCTTGCGGGATTTTGTTTTTCCTCATGGGCGTCTAGAATACCAACTATTAAATCTGTTTTCGATATGAATGAGGCAGAATTGGGGAGCTTTCTTTTTATTTTACCGATTTGTTCTTTAATTGGGCTTCCCGTCTCAGGATGGCTTATTGCAAAGTACGATAGTAGGTATCTTCTCATTTCGGGTTTTGGGATCTACATAATTGCTCTTTTGGGTATCGGATCCGCATCCAAAATTGAATTTCTAATGTTAGCGGTTTGCTTTTTTGCGTTTGGATTGCGTGCAATAAATATTTCAATGAATACTCAGGCCATCCAGTTGCAAAAAAGGTATGGAAAGTCCATTAATGGAAGTTTTCACGGTATTTGGAGTCTTGGCGGGCTTTGTGGGATTTTGTATGCAACCAGTACTTTGTATTTTAAAATTTCTATGATGGTACATCTAGGGAGCGTTGTCGGTTTTGCGATGATTAGTTCTCTGGTAGTTTCCATTTATTTGCTTAAGAATGATCGCGAGGCTGGAGGAAATAAATTACGTTTAGGAAGGCCTGATAAATTCATTTTTTACACAGGATTGGTTGTTTTTTGTGCAGCAGTTTGTGAAGGGGGTATTTACGATTGGAGTAGTGTGTATTTTAGAGAAGTGGTTCAAAATGAACTTTTTACTTTGAGTTATTTGGTTTTTATGATCGCCATGACTGTTTCTAGATTTTTCACCGATACCCTGATCCAACTCATGGGAATGAAAAAGCTCTTTTTTGTCAGTGCCTCGGTAGTTATTTTTGGAGTCTCCATTTTAATTTTGTTCCCAACATTTTATCCTGCACTCATAGGATTTTTTATCACTGGGGTGGGGGTTGCTTCAATTTTCCCCATGTCGTTTAGTTTGGCGAGTCAATCAAAAAAATATGCTCCAGGCATGGCTATTTCCATTGTAGGAACTTATGCAACTGTAGGGGTTCTTTTAGCTCCACCTTTTGTAGGATATGTAGCTCATCTGTTTAATTTAAATTTAGCTTTTTTGATTTTTCTAGGCGCAGCAATACTTTTAATTGTTTTCTCAAGAAAGGCATACCAGCATATTCTAACTTAAAATGTCTTATTTTAGTACTAGTAATTGTTTAATTTAAAATTAGCACCATGAAAAATGTATTAATACTAAGCCTACTTATGACTTCAGCGCTGGTTTTTAGCCAACGTGGTGAAACAGGAGATAAAACTTTTGAAGATCGTTTTCCGGAAGAGGTTTTTAGCGAAATTTCTAATTCCTCTTTGACTTTAGTAAATGAGGTTGATCATGATATTATTGTTTCTGTTCGTGATCAAGACAGAAAATTCTTACGACACGTTTACATTCGTAATAACGACAGTTATGTTTTTGAAGACCTCCCGATTACCCGTCTTTATGTTCAGTTCAAGTCTAAAGAATTTTTCTATGAGGACCGTGAGCGGACCAACATCAACTACGGAGAAAAACACACCTTTAATTTCTTTTTTGATGCATCTCGAATGGGGAATTATTACCAAATAACTGAAGAAGAATTTTTCAAACCATGATGCGGTTTGAAGTTTACAACTGATTTGAAGCTACTGTATTTTTCAATTTTCTGAATCAGTTTGCTAGATGAGTCTGAATTTTCGGAAAGAATTTAGAGCATTTACAAAGAGGGTTTTCAGGAAATTTAAAAAGTTTATCTCGAGTGAAAATTGATAGTAAGCATTTTTTAGCTCAATTTTTTAACTTATGTAACTTTAGTCGCATTGATTTCATTTTTTATTTCTAATTTTAAAGTATCAATTCGATGAATTGGTTTATGGTTAATAGAGTCTCTGAAATTTAATTCAGAGGCTTTTTTTTTAAATACCTGAGTAAAATAATTCTAATTCCACTCTGAAACTTTTATCTTAGGAAGATGAAACGGATTTTATTTTTTCTATTACTCTCTTTTTTTTTCTCATGTGAAACTAAAGAATCAAAAACGCTACCCAACATTATTATTATTTATGCAGATGATTTAGGCTATGGTGATGTTAGTTCATATGGAGTGGGAAAGTTACAGACGCCAAACATCGATAAAATTGCCAATAAGGGTACTCGTTTTACCAACGGTTATTCAAGTTCCGCTACATGTAGCCCAAGCCGTTATGCACTTATGACGGGAACTTACCCTTGGCGTAATAAACGTGCAAAAATTTTGACGGGCGCCAATCTTATCATTGATACCTTAGAAATGACCTTGCCAAAAATGTTAAAAGGGGAAGGATATCAAACAGGAATAGTAGGAAAATGGCATCTGGGACTAGGGGACTCAAAAATTGATTACAATCAGAGAATTAGTCCAGGCCCTAACGAAGTAGGTTTTGATTTTAGCTTTATCATGCCCGATACTCAAGATCGAGTCCCTACTGTTTATTTGGAAAACGGGAGTGTATTAAACCTTGACCTCAATGACCCCATAGAAGTCAGTTTTGAAAAAAATTTTGAAGGAGAACCTACTGGAAAAGACAATCCAGAGCTTCTTTCGATGATGTGGCACCATGGTCATAATGGGAGCATAGTGAATGGGGTTCCTCGTATCGGTTTTATGAAAGGCGGTGAACAGGCTAAATGGAGCGATATTGATATGGCTGATGAGTTTTTGAATCAAGCCAAGAAGTATGTTGATACAGTAAAAGAGAATCCTTTCTTTTTGTTTTACACCCTCCAACAACCCCATGTGCCAAGAACTCCACATCCAAGATTTGAAGGTACATCTGGAATGGGACCAAGAGGTGATGCCATAGTAGAAGCCGATTGGTGTATCGGTGAGCTGTACAAACATCTTAAAAAAAGTAATTTATTAGAGAATACAATTCTCATTCTTTCTAGTGATAATGGACCTGTTTTAAATGACGGTTATTATGATGATGCTGTTGAAAAACTAGGAGACCATACTCCTTCAGGTATCTTGAGAGGAGGAAAATACAGTCTTTTTGAAGCAGGTACTCGAGTTCCTTTTATTACTTACTGGAAAGGGAATATTAAACCTCAAGTTTCTGATAAAATGGTTTCTCAGATTGATTTTTTGAATTCCATAGCTTCTTTAGTCGGTTCCGAAATTCGATCAAATGATGGAGTGGATTTAGCGGATGTTTTATTTGAAAACAAGGGTAAAGGTAGAAGTGAATTGGTGCTTGAAGCACAAACTAAAACTGCATTTAGAAAAGACAATTGGGTTTTGATCCCACCTTACCCAGGACCGTCAAAAAGCATTAATGTAAATATTGAACTGGGTAATGCAGCAGCATATCAACTATTCAACTTGGAGAATGACTTGTCACAACAGAACAACTTGGCTGAGAGCGAGTCTGAAAAACTAAATGAAATGATCTCTCGATATCAGAGCATTCTGGGTGTCAAATAATTTGTAAAGGAAAACTAAGCTAAGAATTCCCTTAAATGAGTAAGCGGCTAGAATAATTGTATTGCTTAGCTACTCATCCTTTTTTTGTTAAGCTTACCAAAAACCTTTTAAAGCAAAAAAATCCCCTAGGGAAACCTAGAGGATTTCAAAACAAGATAGTTTATTTCTTTTTCTAAACTACAAAACAAATTCGTTGACAAATTTTTTGTTGTCGTACTCCACAGTAGTTGTTATTCTACCGTATCTGTTTTTGAGGTTAAACACTTTTTTGTGTAATTCCTCAGAGGAATAATTTTCGTAAAAAATTACATCCCCATTGAAGTCTTCGATTTTCACTAAAACTTCAGTTTTTTTTGAGTCAAGCTCAATAGACATTTTTTTATTTAAATGATTAAAAATTGGATTTCGAATCGTTTTCTCATCTACGATTACCACTTTGTCGTCCATTACATTTATCAAATAATCTGTGTAAAGATTATTTAAACGGGCAGTAATGACATAAGTTCCAGGAGTTGCGTAATTGAGATCAAGAATTCTTAACCTTCTATTGAATTTGGCAGTTACTTTATTTTTTGAATTTCCTTTGAGTAGATACAACTCGATTGATAAATCAGTTTTAGCTGCAAGGGAATTAAGTAATAAAGCTTTAGTATTTTTTACTACAGTCACTTCAAAATCTTCATTAGAAGACAAGCCGTTTGCAAAAAATAAGTTCGGTAACATTAAAAAGAGTAGTGTAAGCTTTTTCATAACAAGTTTTTTAATTATTGATACAGCAAAGATATTTCGCTAATACAATAAAAAATTCATCTACATTACCCTATTCGTGTACTATATTATCTTATAAATATAGTTAATATTAATTTAATGTTAATAAAACATATTTTAAAAATTATTCACTGTAAATTTGATAATTATGATAAAGTATTCTTTTGAAGATATTGTTCGACCGCAGCACAAATCATTCCATTATCAACTATTTGATTTAAATACGCCCAACAGGAATTCTCCTCATTGGCATTATCATCCTGAAGTAGAATTGATTTTTATCAGCAAAGGAAAGGGGAAGAGAGGTGTTGGGACAAGCTTGTCAACTTACACTGACGGAGACCTCATACTTTTGGGTTCCAACTTGCAACATATGGGATTTACAGATAGTTTTGAAGACGGTAAGACGGAGGTTGTCATTCAATTTTTACCCAACTTTTTGGGGAATATGTTAACTCAAGTCCCCGAATTAAATTCAATTTTTAAATTACTTGAGCTATCTAAACGGGGCTTGTCTTTTTCGGGTCCCATTAAAGAAAAAGTAGGACAGGCTTTGATTGGTTTGCAATATGAATCTGATTTTCAAAGTTTATTGACACTGATCAATATCTTAAAAGAAATGTCGCTAGTTAATCCAAACGTTCTTAATGCAACAGATTTAACTACTTCTGATGCTGATAAAAACGACCGACTTAAAAAGGTTTTTAATTACATCAAATCAAATTTTAAAGATGAAATTAACTTAAGTCACATTGCAGATCAAACCAACATGACTACCACTTCATTTTGTAGGTATTTTAAGTTGAATACGGGAAAATCTTTTGTTCAATACGTCAATGAATACAAAGTTAATCATGCAGCTAAATTACTTTTGGAAACGGACTTGAATGTAAAAGCCATTTGTTTTGATTCGGGTTTCAATAATTTTTCAAATTTTAATCGTTTTTTTAAAAAGTATTATGAAACCACACCCAAAAAGTATCGAGAAAAAATTATCAATTAAAGGTTCCTAGTTTTCGTTTTGTATTGAAAGCACTTTTTGATCAAATAGACGATAGGTGTTAAAAAAATAAATGTACTTCAGTGTCAAGTTTAAATTATTCGTTAAGATCTAGGAGTAGATTCAATATCCTTAAATTATCATAGATTTAAGGAAACTTTAAATTTAATTATTAATGAAACGTAGATCATTTTTACAAGGAACGGCTTTGTCCGCAGCAGGATTTGGATTAACAGCAGGTAAAGAGCAAAAGAGAGGCGAGAAATCATTTAAAGTTTGTGCAACCCTAGATCAGCAAAAGGTTTCTTTTTATGCTGATGTAATCACCGAGTCAATTAAAGTAATTCACATAGCCGATACCCATTTATTTAAGGATGACGAAAGGGGGATTCCCTATGAGGAATACAGTGGAAGGATGGCAGGAGCTTATCATGAAACATCTCATTTTCAAACAAGAATTAAAACCAATCCAGAGGCTTCTTTTGAACAAACTCTAGCTTTTGCCAAAGAGGTGAATGCGGACGTTATCACTTTGGTAGGGGATATCTTTAGCTTCCCTTCTGAATTAGCAATAGAGTGGGTTTTGTCCAAGTTAAATGCTGCGGACATACCCTACATTTTTGTAGCAGGAAATCACGATTGGCATTATGAGGGTATGAATGGATCGTTGGAGTCTCTTAGAAATACATGGATAAAAAAACGATTGCTTCCGCTTTATCAAGGGAACAATCCTTTAATGGCAGCATACGATATTAAAGGAATTAGATTTCTAGCTATTGACAATTCGACCTACCAGATCAATGAGGAGCAATTGGATTTTTTTTCAAAGCAAGTTGCTACAGGAATCCCACTGGTTTTACTTGTTCACATTCCAATGTATGCTCCAGGAAAAGGAATTTATTTTGGCTGTGGAAACCCTAATTGGGGATCAGAAACAGATCGAAATTTTAAACTTGAAAAGCGCCCTAAATGGCCTAGTAGTGGACATACCCAAACCACATTTGATTTTCATAGAAAAGTTTTTGATGCTCCTAATCTCATCGGAATTTTTGCAGGGCACATTCACCGAAATTCGATCGAAGTGATCAAGGGAGTGCCACAGATCGTTTCTGATGACAACGCCAGCGGAGGCTATTTGGATATTGATTTTTTACCCTTTGAAGAGCAACATAAAAAGTTGATTTGATCGTTAGGGACTTTCAAATGGTTTTAAAAGAACCCTCCACAAGGGAGGGTATTTGGATTAGTGAATTTTACAATCTGAATTAGGGAAAACGGGTCTAAACCCTCCTTCGAGTCCGTTTTTAAGTAAGGGAACTAAAGCCTTTACAAGTATTTTTCAATGAGTTTTTTGGTGGCCCTAATTCCTTCTGTTGGAGCTAAGTAATCCGAAGGGTTTTGTCCAAACATTAGCATTAAAGCACCTTCATATTCAATAGACATGTAGCCTTCAAAAGAGGAGGCTTTAATTAATTTGATCATTCTTTCAAAATTAGTATTGGTCTCTTCGCCTTGGTCATCAAATCTAATGGATTTTGCACTTATCCCTTTGGCATACGGAAGCATTTCCTCAACCCCTTGGTATTTGTCGTATTGCTTAATACAATCCGAGCTAAATATTCTCCCTTCTTTGGGAGATGCTTTTTCGATGCAAAAATTTTGGGTTCCAAAATCAGGTAAGGTTCCTAAGTTTGGATGATTTATGCTTTTCATCAAATCGACAAGCCAGGCTGCATCAGAAGTAAATCCGCCGTGATTTTCAATGACAATGGACATCTCTAAAGAGTTGCTGTATTCAAGAAGTTTATTTTAAACTCTCTGAACTAATTTTTTAACCTCGGTTGCGCTCATTCCTTCTGACCATAGATTAACCCGTATGGAACTGCATCCGATGGATTTGGCTACATCAATCCATTCTTTATGTTCTTCTACAGCTTGAGTTCTTGTTTTTGGGTCAGCAGCACAAATACTTCTAGACTCTCGGGTTTTTGGATCTATTAAATCAACTAACAGAATGGTATTTTCAAGGCCGAAGTCGGAGGTTCTTTGATTGAGTTCTTTGATGAATTTAGGGTCACGTCTTCTTTGAATTAATGGCAGATTCCAATACTCAGCAGCTTCTAAATTAAAATCCTCTCGAACAAATTTTGGAAACTCCAAAATAGACATTTCTCCTCTCAATAATTTATTAGCGAAAGAAACACATTGTAAAGAGATTTTTATTTTATTATTTAGCACTAGAAATATTTCTTCTTATGATGAAATTCAGGTAATCAAATTTCCTTCCTCATCCCATTCTGCTTGGTCATTGCGTTTGGACTGATCTACAAATTTTGGCAACCAAGATTTATCGTAGGACATGCCGTGATCTTTAAGAACATCTTCGGGCACA